>Ga0105244_10001694_pt1 | contig 17409 bp, 12 predicted proteins | sample KBSM44metaG_FD_80423 | JGI IMG/M metagenome (GOLD analysis project Ga0105244, IMG submission 80423) | Miscanthus rhizosphere microbial communities from Kellogg Biological Station, Michigan, USA - KBS M4-4 metaG | ecosystem: Host-associated > Plants > Roots > Rhizosphere > Soil | place... | reverse complement strand
GGACAGGTAGTAGGTCACCGTGGACCCTGCGGGTACCTCGGTGCCGGCGGCAGGCGAGGAACGCACGAACGTGTTCGGGCCCTGGCTGATGCTTCCGTTGACGTCCTCGCCCCTCACGTACTTAAGCCCTGCCCCCTGCAGGGCGCCCTGGACTTGGGTTTCGGAGACTCCCTGACCGATGTTCGGGACCGCAACCATTTCGGGTCCCTTTGAGTAGGTCACCGTGATGGTGGTCCCCGGGTCAACAGGACCGGTGGGGTTGAGGCTGAGAACCGTCCCGGGTGTTGCCGGATCGAAGACCTCCTGGCCGTTGACGCCGAGGCCGAGGGAACGCAGCTTGGCACTGACCGTCTCGAACGGCTGTCCCTGGAATTCCTCCGGGATGATGTTGATCTTCTGCGGCGTCGACTGGGTGGGCGACGGTGCTTCAGAGGTTTCCGTAGGCGTAGGCGTCGGCGAGGACGACGTCGATGAGGACGACGGGCTGGCAGAGCGGCTCGGGCTCGCGGAAGTGGACTGGCTCGGCGAAGGGGTGGGCGAGAAGAATCCCGACTGGGAAATCAGGAAACCGACCAGCGCGAACAAGACCAGGAGGATCAACGCAACCAGGGGCCACGTCCAGGGGCTGCGCTTCTTGCGTTCCGGTTCCTGATCGTCGTAGCGTTCGTCATCGCTGTAGATGACCTCTTCGTCGTCGTTCAGTTGCCGTTCCGCCTCGAGGGCGTTGGCTCGTGTCAGTGGGTTGTCCGCGGATGCCGCAGCGGCTCCCACAGCAGCTCCGGCGGCGCCGGCGCCCAGCACCGGAAGTGCGGAGGTCGCCGTCGAGGATTGCTCCTTGCCGTAAGGTGAGGCGACGACGCCGGTGGGTGCCGTTGCGGTGTCGACCGGCGCCGTGATGGGGCCGGTTGAGTCTTCGAACAACAGCATTCCCGGCACAGCGGCATGAGCCGTGGCGATGTCGCCGTTACGGATGGCTTCAGCTGCTTCGGCAAGCTTGATGGCGTTGGCCGGCCGGTTCTTGGGGTCCTTGGCAAGCATGGACATCAAGAGGGCACGCACGGGCGTAGGCAGCGTCTCCGGCAGGGGCGGCGGTGCGTCATTGACCTGCGCCAAGGCGATGGCGATCTGCGATTCCCCGGAGAACGGACGGTGACCTGTGAGGCATTCGTAGCCGATGACACCCAGGGAGTAGATATCCGAGGACCCGGTGGCTGTCTGGCCGGTTGCCTGCTCAGGTGCCAGGTACTGGGCGGTGCCCATGACCTGGCCGGTCTGCGTCAGCGGAACCTGGTCCGCCAGGCGGGCGATGCCGAAGTCGGTGACCTTGACCCGGTTGTCCGGTGTGATGAGCAGGTTGCCGGGCTTGATATCGCGGTGAACCAGGCCTTGCGCGTGGGCCACGGCAAGGGCCCGGGCCGTCTGGGCAATGATGGAGAGCGTCATGTCCGGGGACAGCACCTGTTCGCGCTCCAGGATGCCGCTCAGGGGGTGGCCTGGCACGAGCTCCATCACCAGGTATGCCGAGCCGGCTTCCTCGCCGTAATCGAACACGTTGGCGATGCCCACGTGGTTGAGGAGGGCGGTGTGGCGCGCTTCGGCACGGAAGCGCTGCAGGAAGCCGGGGTCACCCGTGTATTCCTCCTTGAGCACCTTGATGGCCACGATCCGGCCAAGGATCTGGTCCTTGGCCTTCCAGACCTCGCCCATGCCGCCAATCGCAATGCGACTGGTCAGCTGGAACCTGCCGCCGAGTGTGATTCCCGAAGTAGGCCTCACTTATTCAACACCGCCTCAAAAATCTTCTTTGCGTTCGGACTGGTTAGCTGGGCACCGCTGAGCACGTCCACACGTTCCATGACAATGGTGACTGCTACTTGCGGGTCGTTTGCCGGGGCGAACCCGGTAAACCATGAGTTGTTCAAACCTGAATCACCGAGTTCCGCCGTGCCGGTCTTGCCGGCCACCTTGATGCCGGGAACGGCTGCGCCCTTGGCAATGCCGTTGTCCACTGCGCTGGTCATCCATTCGGTGATCTGGCCGGCGATCGGCTGCGTGGTGCTGGTGCGGAGTGCTTCAGGCTTTGTTTCGCTGATGACGCGCAGGTCAGGAGCACGTACTGTCTGCACCAGGTTCGGCTTCATCTGCACGCCGCCGTTTGCGATGGCTGCCGTCATCATGTTGATCTGCAGCGGAGTAGCTTTGACGTCGCGCTGGCCCACGGACGACTGGGCGAGCTGTGCCTGGTCCAGGTCCCTGGGGAAGACGCTCTTGGCCTGCTGGAGCTTGAGCTGATCTCCGAAGGTTTCACCGAAACCGAACTTCTCGGCCTGCTCACGGATGGCGTCCTGGCCGAGGTCCAGGGCAATGCTCGCGAACGGCGTGTTGCAGGACTGCTCCAGGGCAAAGGCGAAGGACGCCGTCTCCCGGACGTTGCAGTTGCCCCCGGCATAGTTGGGAAGGCTGGCATTGGAACCGGGAAGCGGGAGGCTGCTCGGGTTCGGCAGTTCGCTGTCCTTGTTGTACTTGCCCGAGTTCAATGCCGCGGCCGTGTCGATGAGCTTGAAAACCGAGCCGGGAGAGAGAAGGTTTCCGGTGGGACCGCTGACGTTCTGGTTCAGGTTGATACCCGGGATCTGGTTCAGCTGGGCCATGTTCGCCTCTGCAGCGGCAGTGTCGTGGGTGGCAATCAGGTTGGGGTCGTAGGACGGCTTGGAGACCATCGCCAGGATGGCTCCCGTCTTCGGGTTGGTGACCACGATGGAACCCCGCTGGCCGTCCGGAATGAGGTCGTAGGCCAGCTTCTGGATGGCAGGATCAAGGGTCAGCTCCACAGAAGCGCCCTTGGGTTCCTTGCCCAGGAACATCTGGCTGATGCGGTCCAGGAACAACTGGTCCGAGTTACCCGCCAGGGTTTCCCCCATCGACTGCTCCAGCCCGGTGGATCCGAAGCCCCTCGAGAAGAAGCCGGTGACGCCCGCATAAAGCTCCGGCTGGGGGTACGAACGCTGGAAGGCGCAGGACTCGGTTCCGGGGACGGACTCTGCCACCGGTTTCCCGCCAACGATGATGGCACCGCGTTCGTTGCAGAACGTGGCGAGGATGGCGCGCTGGTTCCAGGGATTGGCGTTGAGGTCGTCCGCGCCAATGACCTGGACGTAGCTGATGGCGCCGAAAATCAACGCGAACATGGCGACGGCGGCCATCCACGAGCTGCGAATCGCTTGGTTCATTGATGCTTCACCGCCTCAGTTGGTGCGCTTGGTGTCTGGCCTGTTGGAGTCTTGACTGTCCCGTGGGAGCTGGTGGTCGGGGGCTTGTTGACCATGGGTGTGGTGTCAACCGGTCCGCGGGCCGTATTGGAGATCATGAGCAGCAGCCCGACGATGATCCAGTTGGCCAGCAGGGATGAACCTCCGGCGGCCAGGAACGGGGTGGTCAGGCCGGTCAACGGGATGAGCCGGGTGACGCCGCCGATGACCACGAAGCACTGCAGTGCGATCGCGAACGACAAGCCGCACGCCAGGAGCTTTCCGAAGGCGTCGCGCGTTCCCAGGGCTGCGCGGAAACCGCGGGTGAAGAGCAGCAAATAGAGCATCACCACGGCGAAAAGGCCGATCAGGCCCAGTTCTTCGCCGATGAGCGCCACGATCATGTCGCTGTTTGCGAACGGAACCAGGTCCGGGCGGCCCTGTCCCAGTCCTGTTCCCACCAGGCCGCCGTCGGCCATGCCGAACAGGCCTTGGACGATCTGTCCACTACCGCCGGGAGACCTGCCGAAGACCTCCGGGGTGAAGGCGTTGATCCAGCTGTCGATCCTGAACGCGACGTGGGAGAAGATCTTCGATGCGATGAAACCGCCGCCGAGGATCAGGGCCAGGCCAATGACGACCCAGGAGATACGGCTGGTGGCCACGTAGATCATCACGATAAAGAGGCCGAAGAAGAGGACGGACGATCCGAGGTCGCGCTGGAAGACCAGGACGCCGATGCTCACCAGCCAGGCGGTGATCATCGGTCCCAGGTCCTTGAAGCGGGGGAACTGCATGGGACCGATCTTCCGGCCGGCCAGGAGGATGAGGTCCCGGTTGGACGATAGATAACCCGCGAAGAATATGGCCAAGGTGATCTTGGCGATTTCACCTGGCTGGAAAGTCATGGGGCCGATGCGGATCCAGACGCTGGCACCGAGCACCTCACCGGCGGAGATGCCGGGCACCAGAGGAAGAATCAGCAGCAATGCACTGGCCGCCAACGAGATGTAGGTGAAGCGGCGCAGGATGCGGTGGTCCTTGAGGAACCAGATCACGGCGATGGAAACGGCCATGGCAATCAGCGTCCACCGGAGCTGGTTGTTGCCGGTGTCGTCGCCAGGGCCGTCCATGCGGTGGATCAGGGCCAGGCCCAATCCATTCAGGGCCACCACGATGGGAAGTATTACCGGATCGGCATATTTAGCGCGGAGACGGAGCACCACGTGGAATGCAAAGGCGGCTACGGCGAGCAGGCTCGATTGGAACCAGAAGTCGCTGTCCAGTCCCAGATCCGAGTTGAGGCTGACCAGTGCGCTGGCGCCGATTCCAACGGCAAGTGCCAGCACGATGAGCAGAAGCTCGACGTTCCGGCGGGGCTTGGGGGCGGTTTCAGTCTGGATCATTTTGCCCCCTCACAGGGAGTCGGAACGGGAGATGGCGTGGGGCTGGCAACGGCTGCCGTGCTGGGTACCGGCACTGTGGCCGTAGCCGACGGCGACGGCGTGGGAGTCGCCGTGCCGGTTGGAGTCGGACTGGGGCAATTGGCCGAGGCGCTGCCGTACTGTTTCAGGTTTTCCACGATGAGCTGGGCGTCGTCGAGGTCCCCGGCAGGAACGGTCTGGCGAACGCTCTGCTGGCCATATTCAGGCAAGGAATCCACCCTGACATCGGTTACCGCTTCCAACCGGGAAAGCTGAATTGGGCCGAGCCTTTGCGAGATGCCGTTGAAGATGGCAACACGCTGATCGTATTCACCCACGTAATAGCGTGTCTGGGTCCAGGCGTAGCCAAGCCACAGGCCGACCACGACGCCCAGAACCAGGAATGCGGCGACGGCGGGCATCAACCAACGGATGCGACGCCTTGGCGGCTCCTCCGCCTCCGCGCGGTCCTGCTCTGCTTTGTGCGTCAGGACTGTGGCAGCGCGACGGGCCACCGTGCGGCCGGCAACGGTAGGAATGGAGCCTGTTTCAGCAGCCGTTGCCGCGGCGCCAACGAGCTCATGGGGGCGGCTGGCCAGTTCCTCGCGCAGGACTTCGGCTGACAGATGCTCACCGAGGTGGGGATCGGTGGTCGCCGGCGGTTCGGTGGAGGAATCCGAAGTCCCGGACGTTTCGTCCGCCTCGTCCGATTCCTTCGTCCGGGTGCCGTCGTCGGAAGCCGATCCTGCGTCCGGCTTCCGGTCAGCTTCCGACTTCGAGGCGCCCTTAGCCGCATCTCCGGACGGCACCTCATCGGGGGACTTGGTGGCCGTCACCGCTTCAGGCTCATCGACGGCGGCAAGCGCAGCGGCCGGTACGACGTCGACGGCGGCCGTGTTGACGTCGTCGACCGTCTCCTCGACGATTTCCAACATGACAACCGTGACGTTGTCCGGGGCGCCCGCTTCGAGCGTGAGGTCTACGAGGATCTCGGCGCATTCGCGAAGGTCCTTGGTCTCGCGGACCATGCGCTCCACGACGTGCCCTGCTACGTAGTTCAGGCCATCAGAGCACAGCAGCCAGCGTTCGCCGGGTTCGACGTCCAGGACGTCCAAGTCCAGCTCAGGGCTCGCGTCAACGTCGCCAAGCACGCGCATCAGGACGTTTTTATGGGGATGCGTCTCGGCTTCCTCCGGACGGAGGCGTCCCTCATCGATCAGGCGCTGGACGAACGTGTGGTCCACGCTGATCTGCTCGAACTTCTTGTTGCGCAGGCGGTAAGCGCGGGAATCGCCGATATGCGCGAAGTGGAGCTTGCGGTCCTCAAGGAGCAACGCCGTGACCGTCGTTCCCATGCCTGACAGCTTGGGATTCTGGTGGACGAGCTCTGAGAGCAGTGAATTGGCGGTTTGGATCTCGTCCGCCAGGACGGTGTCGGCGCCTTCAGGGTAGTCGTCATGATCCAGGTGGATCATGTCCAGGACCGTCGAAGCGGAGGCGACATCGCCGCCCGCGTGCCCGCCCATGCCGTCGGCGACCACAGCGAGATGGCGGCCCACATAAGCGGAGTCGTCATTCTTGGAGCGGATCCGGCCGACGTCGGAACGGGCCGCGTAGCGCATGATCAGCGGGCGCTCCGCGGGCTTTTCCTTGTCCTCGGGGGTCTCAGAAGAGGCCATGGACTATGGCCTCAATTCAATGACCGTCTTGCCGATTCTCACGGGGACACCGAGCTCCACCGGCAACGCACGAGTGAGCTGCTGATCGGCCAGGTAGGTGCCGTTCGTAGAGCCGAGGTCCTCAATGAACCATCGGCTGCCCTGCGGGAACAGACGCGCATGCCGACCGGAGGCGTAGTCATCCTCCAGGACCAGGGTGGCTTCCTGCGCGCGTCCGAGCAGGATGGGGCTGGCCGCCAGGGGAACCGTGGTGCCCTTGAGGGGACCCTCGGTGACCACCAGGTTGCGGGCATGCTGGATGGCGGGCGGTGGTGTGGCAGCCAGTTCAGGATGCTTGCGGACTTCACGTGCCGTAGGAACACCGGTCACTGCCTTGCGTCCGATCTGGAAGTCGCGGCGCATGGTGGACACAATGCTGAAGATCAGGACCCACAGCAACAGGAGGAAGCCGAAACGAAGCGCTGTAATGGTCAGTTCGCTGACATCGTTCACGCGTGGCCACCCGGGGTCTGGGGGAGGAGGCGGAAAATAATCTTGGTACGTCCCATCGTGATGGTTGAGCCGTCTGTGAGCTCCACGCTGCCGTTTACCTTATGTCCGTTGACGTAACTGCCATTCGTGGAGCCGAGGTCAACAGCCCACGTGCTCCCGTTCTCGGTGCGTACCTCAAGATGCTTCCGTGAAACCCCGGTGTCGTCCACCAGGATGTCGGCCTCGGAAGAGCGGCCGAGCACCACGCTGGCCGCATTGAGGGAGTATCGCTGACCGCTGATGTCCAGGACAGGCTGGAGGCGAATGGGCTGCCGTGCAGGGGCTGCGGGAACGTTGGCCCGCGGAGGCTGCGGAGCAGGAGCTGCGTCGCCGGAGGACTTTTCGGTCCGGGAAGCGATCTCGAAGTGGCCGGCCCGTTCCTCGTCATTGCGACGGAACGAGATCCTGACCGCGCCTTGGAGCGTATAGCCCTGGCTGCGAACGTGTTGGATAACGACGTCGCACAGCTCCTCAGCGAGGGGCGTTCCCCATTCCTGGGCCCGGGCGAAGTCCTCATCGCTGAGCAGGACATCAAAAACGTTGGGAGCAAGCGTGCGTCCGGCGGCGATGGTGATGGACTGATTGTCCAGTTCCCGCCTCAGCTTGCTCGCGATCTCCACTGGCTCAACCCGTGCCCGCGACCCCGTGGAGAAGACGTTGCGGACGGCCTTTTCAATGCCGCGCTCGACTTTGTCCAGCAAACCCATGTTCCTTCTCCTTTCCTTGCCGCGGCACCTGCTGTGCCTGTCCGATAGTCCTGCAATTGGTCCGACTGTGCACACACCAAAGTGCGCGCCCCACGGCCCTTCCTCTTCCCGATACTACTGGGACTGACTGGGAATGACCTTAATCCACAACGCCTTGCGCCACGGAAAAGTTCGACGGCGGCCCTTGCTGGCGGGGCTCGCAGGGGTTGAAAATCCCTTGAAGTTCTGCGGTTTCCAGGCCGTCCACCGCCTTTCCGGAGGGTGCCTCCCAGCCCGATTGGTGTTTTGCTCCGGATGTCCGTTATGCTTGATCTCGCTGCTTTTGAAGGAAACGAAGCTGGGAGACCAGCGAAGTCCGGAAAAAGAAGTTGCGCGCGAGTGGCGGAACGGCAGACGCGCTGGCTTCAGGTGCCAGTATCCGAAAGGGTGTGGGGGTTCAAATCCCCCCTCGCGCACGCAATCGAAAGAGCCCCGGTCTTAGGACCGGGGCTCTTTTGTTTTGTGGGTCTACGGAATTTGGCGCTTCAACGCGCGGGCCAGGCGCGCAGCTGCTTCCTCCAGCTTGGCCGCAGGGACATCTCCGTAGGCCAGGCGCAGATGCCGGTCAGCGTCCGTTCCGGGTCCTGAGGCGAAGAACGATCCCCGTTGGTACTCCACGCCCTCGGCGCTGGCGTCGGAGGCCAGCCGATCCGGGTCCACGGAGGAATCCGAGAGTTTGGGCCAGAGGAACAAGCCGCCCTCAGGAAGTACGGTCTCGAAAGCGCCAGGGGCCTCCCGGTGCAGCGCGGCAACCAGGGTTTCGGCACGGTTCCGGTACAAGGCGCGGGCCCGGTCCAAGGTGGCACCGAAGATTCCGGGGTCCGAGGTTACCAATTCCCCGATGATGGCCTGGACCAGCGTGGAGCTGTGCGAATCCTGGCGGCTGCGCAACGCCACCAGATCGCGGGCCAAACGCTCAGGGGCCACAGTCCAACCCAGGCGCAACCCGGGACCGAGTGTCTTGGTGAACGTATTGATGTGAAGGACATGGTCAGAGTTATTGAACTCCTCCACACTCGCCGGCTCGCCGGCAAAACGAAGTTCCCGGTAGGGGTTGTCCGCCAGGATCACAAAGCCATATTGTTCCGCCAGCCTGACAAGTTCCTTGCGGGCCTCCCCGGACAGTGTTCCTTGGGATGGGTTATGGAAATCCGGCACCGTATAAAGGGCGGACGGGCGGGCGCCGGCCCGGAGCTGGTCGGAGAGATGATCGACGTCGAGACCTTGTGGCCCCACAAAGACGGGCAGTGTCCCGGCATCAGACAACTGCAACCCGCGGAGGAACAAGGGGAAGATCGGGTTGTCCACCGCCACCAGGTCGCCGCGTTCCACCACGGACTGGATTGCCAGGGAAAGGCCGTGGAAGCCTCCATTGGTGATCAGAATCCGATCCACGGGTACGCCTTCGCGTTCGGCGATCCACTCCCGGAGGGGCGAAATTCCCTCCGTTCGTGAGTACTGGAGTGAAGGGACCCCCGGCCGGGCCAGCACCCGTGCCGTGGCGGCGGTCAGTTCCTCCGTGGGGAGGACCCCCGGATCCGGAATGCCACCAAGGAGTTCGATGGCGTCGGCACGCCGGTCGCGGAGTGTCTGGTCGCCAAAGCCCTTGGGTGCGGTGAATGCCTCGATAAGCGCGGGCCGCCGGGCAGATATCAGGTTTACGGTCATGCTGTTGCCTTCGCTGGTTGTTTAAGGGCTGTCTGTTCCTCGGTGGACACTGCCGCGAGTGGAATCGCCCCGAGCAGGGCGCGTGTGTATGGATGCCGGGGCCTGTGGAAGATCTCCTCCACAGGACCGTCCTCAACCACTTGACCTCGTCGAAGGACCGACACTGTGTCGGCTACCTGCCTCACGAGAGCAAGATCGTGGGAGACGAACAAGTACGTCAGGCCGAGTTCGTGTTGCAGTGTGGTCAAGAGTTCGAGGATTCCCGCTTGGACGCTCACGTCCAGTGCGGACGTAGGTTCGTCCAGAACCACGACGTCGGGTCTCACCACCAGCGCGCGGGCGATCGCCACCCGTTGGCGCTGGCCACCCGACAGGTGCGCGGGCCGTCTCGACGCCACATCGGACGGCAGCCCGACAGCCTCCAACGCTTCGCTCACACGATGGGTCCGCTCCGCCTTGGTCCCTACGCCGAACTGGTCAAGCGGTTCCCGGACGATCCGGCCAACCCGCCAGGTTGGATCAAGTGACGTAAAGGGGTTTTGGTAAACAAGCTGGAGGTGGCGGCGGATCTCGCGTACGTCGGCTCTGGACCGGCCCGACGTCGACTGACCGGCTACCGTAATGTCCCCACCGTCGGGCTGCTCAAGACCCAGCAGCAACCGGACTGCTGTCGTCTTGCCGGAACCGGATTCACCCACGAGCGCGTGCGTGCGTCCGCGCTCCACGGAGAAGGTCACCCCATCGCAGGCAAGAACGTCCTTGCCGCCGGCCGGGAAGCTCTTGGTTACGCCCCGTACATCAATCTGCAGTTGGGCGGTTGGTGAGGGGGCAGTGTCCGTGCGGAAGCCGCCGTCGTTCGCTTGCGTCAGCAAGGTGCGCTTGCGCCTGTACCTGTCCGGGTGCAAAGCGGGCACGTCGGCCTGCAGGCTTCGCGCGTATTCGGTCCTGGGCGAAGCGAATACGTCCCGCGAGGCCCCGCTTTCCTGAACGGCTCCGTCCTTCAGCACCACCAAGGAATCGGCACGCTCGGCCGCGATGGCGAGGTCGTGCGTGATCAGCAGCAGGCTGATGTCCAGCTCGCGGCGGAGATCGCTCAGCATGTCCAGGATCAGCTTCTGAACCGTCACGTCCAGGGCTGACGTGGGTTCGTCAGCCACAATCAGGGATGGTTGAGGCAACACTGTCAGGGCGATCAGCACGCGCTGGAGCATGCCGCCCGAGAGCTGGTGGGGGTAGGAGTCGTAAACCCGGGCCGGGTCCGGCAACCCCACCTGGTCAAGCACCTCCAGAATCTTCGCCCGGCGGACCGCCGGGTCGGTTTCACCGAGCAAGGCGGCAGCTTCGTGGGCCTGGGCGCCGATGGTCCGGACCGGATTCAGTGCGGACGCGGGATCCTGTGGGATGAAACCCAACTCCCGGCCGCGCAGGGGACGGAACTGCTTCTCCGGCAACGCGAGAACATCACTGCCGTTGAGTTCCACCCGCCCGGTAGCAGTCGCTTCACCGTGTGGGAGCAGGCGGAGAATGGCTTTGGCGATGGTGGACTTGCCCGAGCCGGACTCGCCAATGAGCGCCAGGCTCCCGCCTTTGGCCAGCGAAAACGAGACGTCGTGGACGACGGCGGTGGAACCGTAGGCGATCGACAAGCCCCGCACTGTTAATAGGTCTGCTGACACGTTGGTGTCTTTGGTCTTCAAGATCATGTCACTTGGCCTTTCGCAGCCAGCGGCTGATGCGGTTAACGGACAGGACGGTGCCCACGATCACCAGGGCCGGAGCGTAGACGAGCCAAGGGGCTGTCACGTAGGTCTTGCCGGAGGCGACCAGGAGGCCCCAGTCCGAGGCCGGGGGTGGATCGCCGTAGCCGAGGAACGCCAGCGAGGCGATGATCAGGATGGACGTCCCGAACTGCAGCACTGCCAGGACCAGCACCGACCTGTAAGCGTTGGGAAGGATGTGGCCGAGCAGCGCGTGGAGCCGGTTTCCGCCCTCCAGGTAGGAGGCCTCCACATACGTGGCGCTGCGGACACGCATGACTTCCGCACGCATCAGCCGGGCAAAGACCGCGACGGCGGACACTCCCGTGGCGATGGCCGCATTAATGGTTTGGAAACCCAGCGAGCTGACGATGACAACGGCCAGGAGGAAGCCCGGAATGGCCAGCAGGACATCCACGAAACGCCCCAAAACGGAGTCCAGCCAGCCGCCGCGGAATCCGCTGGCGAGGCCGATGAGGCTGCCGATCACGAGGCCGATCAGGACAGCGACCAAGGCGCTGGTAACTGACGATGCCGTGCCGTATACGACCCGTGCGAATTGATCCCGGCCGAGGTAGTCAGTGCCAAACCAATGCTGGGCGCTCGGCGCGGCCAGTTTGCTTGCCGTATCTCCGGTGACCGGGCTGTACGAAGTGAAGAGCCACGGGACAAGGGACCAGAGGATAACCAGGAGCACCACGGCAAATGACAGGATCACCGTGATGGGGGGCAGTCCTGCGGTGAGCCTCTTTGAGGCGGTGCCGACATTGCGTAGTTGCGGGTATCCAAGTGTGGCGGTCATGCGGCCACCTTCTCCCGAAGCTTGACGCGTGGATCGAGCAGCGGCGATGCGAGGTCGGCCACCAGGTTGACGGCCACGAACACCACGGCTGAAAGGGACACCACGGCTTGAAGGACGGGTTGGTCTTCTCCCGTCACGGCTTTCTGGACAACCGTGCCGATGCCGTCACGGCCGAAGATCGTTTCCGTAATAACGGATCCGCCAAGCAGCTCACCCACGATCAGCGCCACCATGGCTACGGACGGCAGAGCGGACGGTTTCACCAGGTGCTTGGCAAACAGCGTGGCCTCAGTCAGACCACGGGAACGGGCAACCAAGGCGTATTCCTGACGGGATTCATGGTCCAGGCTGGCAATCAGGACCTCGGCCAGCGGCGCGGAGACCGGAATGGCCAAAGTGATGGCTGCGAACAGCGTGGCCACCGGGCTGTTGGGATCCGTGGTGGTGAACGAATGGAGGCGGAAGGCAAAGAACTCGATCAGCACCAGCCCGATCACAAAGTTGGGCACTGACAGGAAGAACGACGGGATGGAGCGGACGATTGCGGCCCACTTGCCCGGCAGATACTGCGCGCCGTACGCGATCACCACGGCGAAAACGACGGCGATGACCAACGCGCTGGTGGCCAGGGTGAGCGTGGACGGCAAGGCGTCCCCCACAATCCGGGACACAGGCAGGTTGGACTGCAGCGAGAAGCCCAGTTCACCCGTCAGAAACCTCCCCAAGGAGAGGAGTAACTGCACAATCACGGGCTGATCCAGGCCATAGAAAGCCACGATCCGCTGAATGTCTTCCTCGCTCAGTCCGTGTTGCGGGTCCCGAAGCGTGTTGGTGATCGCATCGCCCGGGAGCACGCTGATCACCAGGAATGTCAGGACGTAAGCGAGGAGCACGACGACGACCGCCTGACCCGCCCGGGTCAGGGCAAAGCGCTTGTAATCGCTGGTCACTGTGAGATCCAGGCGGTGTAGAAGTTTGCGTAGGCAAGGCCGTTGTACTGGACATCCTTGATCTTCGGGCTGATCAGGTAGAGGCGCTGGACGAGCTGGTTAAGAGGGATGAAGTAGCCCTGCTCCAGGACGTACTGCTGGAGTTCGTCGGCGACCTTTTCGCGTGAAGCCCGGTCGGAGGCAGTGGCGATGGCCGTGGAGAGGTCGTTGAGCTTCTGATCACTGGTTCCGAGTCCGAACCAATCCTCGCCCTTGTTCTGGCTTGTCAGGACTCCGGCAACCGTTCCGACGTCGACGAAGCTGCGGGAGGTCTGGAACAGAGGGGGTTTGCTCGCCTGCACTGCCGCGTAGCCGGCTACGTCCACAACCTTGAGGTTGACCTTGATGCCCACCTTCTTGAGCTGCTGGGCAATGAGCTCGTCCTCGGCCTTGGTGGACGGGACATAGGGGTTGGGCGTGAGCGTGAACTCGAGGGTCTTCCCGTCTTTGCTGCGGTAATCGTCGGCGCCCTTGGTCCAACCTGCATCGTCAAGAATCTTGTTGGCTTTGTCGGCATCGAATTTGAACGAGTCACTGAACTCGCCTGCTTCCGGAACATTGCCCTGGATGAAGGTGGTGGCGGCGTTCCAGTCGCTGGTGTAGACAGTCTTGAGGATCTCGTCGCGGTCGATGCCATGCTGGATGGCCTGGCGGACGGCAATGTCATTGGTGGGGAAGGCCTGCGTGTTGACCTGGAACCCGTCCACGAAGCCCAGATAGCGCGGTGTGCCTACTGTGAACCCTTGGGCTTTCAGCGATTCGATTTCCTGCGGCTCAACATTGAAGGCAACATCGGCCTGGCCCGAAACAACCGTCGATGTCCGCACCGACGTGTCTTTGATGACCTTGTAGGTGATGGTGTCCAAACGGGCCGGGCCGGTGTGGCCCAGCGCGGCCGGACCCCAGTTGTAGTCCTTGCGCTTCTCCAGGACGTAGCTGTCACCCTGCTTCCAGGACTTCACGACGAACGGACCGCTGCCGATTTCCTGGCTGAGGTCGGCCTGGGCTTCCACCGGCAACGCCAAGGTCTTCGGTGAAAGCAGGATGCACCCGTGGTACGCGAGCGTGGCGATGAACCCCAGCGCGGGGGAGGAGAAGGACACCTTTACGGTAGTCGCGTCCGTGGCCTCGGCCGAGACGAAGTTGCTGGATGGGAACAGGCCCACTTTGCTGACGCCGCGGGTGGAATCACCCTTGGCCCAGGCGTTGAGATTGGCCACAACAGCCGCTGCGTCCACCGGGGTCCCGTCCGAGAACGTCACGCCGCTCTTCAGGTGAATCACGAAGTCCTTGGCGCCATTGAGTTCTTCCCAACTCTCAGCAACCCACGGGCTCAGCTCACCCTTCTCGTTGACGTACACCAGCTTGTCCGTGATCTGGCCCCAGAGATTGCCCTCGTAACTGGAGATGGACGTCTTGCTGGAGACCCAGCCGGTGTCATAGCCCTGGATCAGGAAGGTGATGTTTCCGCCGTCCACTGGGGTTGTGGAGCCGGCGCCGGTGCTGGCAGTTGTGCCGCCGCAAGCGGTGACCAAGGCAGAGGTGGACAGTGCGCCAAGGCCTGCGAGGAAGGCCCTTCGGCGGAATTCGGGGGTGCTGAAAGTGCTCATGGTGTTTCTCCTGGATGCGTTTGGGGGGATTGCGTTGGGGTGCTGCTGGAGGCAGTGCGCTTAGATGGCCTTGCCGGGATTGAGAAGCTGCCGGGGGTCGACAGCCTCCTTGATGGTCTGTTGCAACTCGCGGCTGCGTTCGGACAGTTCGAGGGCTGCCCATTCGCGCTTGATGGTTCCCACCCCGTGTTCGCCGGTGACCGTTCCGCCAAGCGAAAGCGCCACTCTCACGAGTTCAGTGGCAGCTTCCAGGAGGGAGGCCGGTGGGTTCGGGCCGTCGTCGGGCGTTTTGTCCTTGGTGATCAAAGGGTGCAGGTTTCCGTCGCCCGCGTGCGACACGGCCGAGATTTCCACCCCGAAACGCGCTTCCAGAGCCGGGAACGCGGCGTAAACCCTGGGGAGCTGGGACTTGGGCACGGCGATGTCCTCGCCGATGTACCACTTGTCCTGCGGGAGTCCGCGGCCGCTGCGGCGCAGTTCCCAGAGCCGTACACCGTCGTCGTCCGACTCCACGGTGACACGGCCACCTACGGCGCTGAGTGCCACTGCGAGGTCCGCGGCTTGGTCGCCGATGCCGTAGCCGTCGATTTCGATGAGGATCAGTGCGGCACCGCGGTCCCGCAGGCGGGTTCCGGAGTGCGAGTCGATGTTGGCGAGACTTGGCGTATCAAAGAACTCGATCGCGGCCGGGCGCACTGGAGACAAGGTGATCGCAGACAGTCCCGCGGTCCCCTCGGCGGTGCTGTTGAAGAACGCGCTGATCGTCTTGCGGGCAACCGGGATGGGGCGAAGGCGAACCGTGGCCCTCGTGACGATGCCGAGGATGCCTTCCGAGCCGACAAACAATGACGTCAGGTCCAGTCCGGTGACGCCCTTGATGGAGCGGTGGCCCACGGTGATCAGGCTGCCGTCTGCGAGGACGACGTCGAGCGACAGGATGGATTCCCGGGTCACCCCGTACTTTGCGCAGCGGAGTCCGCCCGCGTTTGTGGCGATATTCCCGCCAATTGAGGAAATGTCGAAACTTGCCGGATCCGGAGCATAGAAAAGTCCGAAGGGTTCTAGATGCTTGTTCAATTCGGCATTGATGACACCGGGTTCGACAACAGCCACCTCGTCCAGCGGGGAAACTTCGATGATGGCGGTCAGCTTTTCCGTCGAAATGACCACCTGGTCCTGTTGTGCGCTGGCACCACCCGACAAGCCCGTCCCCGCCCCGCGGGGAACAACGGTCACGCCGAGTTCCGCTGCGAGCCTCACGGCCGTTTGAACTTCGGCTGCTGACGTGGGAAGAACGACGGCGGGACCCGGGTTTCCGGTTGCGGCTCCCGTCTTGGCGGTGGCAGCGTCATGGCTGTAGCGGGAGGTAGCAGGGCCTGGAGCCAGGACTTCGATCCCTTCCACCCGACGCGTGAGCTCCCGGACGTAGCTTTGGATTGTTGTGAGGGCGGGGGAGTTGATCTGCTCTGTTGTCATGCCGGTGTCTCTCTGTCCGGGTGCATGACAAGGCATTCCTGCGTGAAGCACCCAAAGGCTTTTGATGGATTTCCCGGTCATAAATTGACGGGCTCTTCAAAAGTTAGCGGGACTCGGAATTTGCGCGCCAGTTTCTTGAAATGTCAATCAACAGTTCTCAATGGGGCGTCGTGAGGATTCCCATTTCGTTAAACGGGTACCCTGAAAGACGAATTGTGTCGCAGTAAAAAGCGCCGAGACGTCATATGTCCCCACGCACGGTCAGCTGCGGGCGGAACCTGCCAGCCGGCGTCGTGAGTTGCTGAGGTGAAGGCGCATGGCTGCCGCGGCAGCCACGGGATCGCCGTCCGCGATTGCTGCGTAGATAGAGGAATGCTCGTGGACTACTTGATCGAAGCGTTCGCGGGTTTCCCGGTCATCCCCGCCGACGAGGCGTGGGCGGGGCATGGTGATCATGGTCTGGCCGAGGGCGGCGATGCAGTCTGTATAAAAGGGATTGCCTGAAGCGGCAGCCACAGCACGATGGAACTCGAAATCAGCTTTCATGGCGTGCGCCGGATGCGAAACGTTCGCAGTGAATTGTTCCAAGGCACCGTGGACGGCCTTGAGTTGTCGTTCGCTGTGGTTCCGGGCAGCAAGCGAAGCTGCCTCGGCTTCGACGCCGATCCGGAAGTCGAGCATCTGCAGCCGTTCTTCCATGCTGGACACAGGCCGGGTTCCCGGTGCCTGGGTCGGGCCTTCGGCGGGCGGAGTCAGGGCAAAGCTGCCCCGCCCACGTTCGGTTTCCACAAGGCCTTCGGCCTGCAGCCGCGTCAATGCGGAGCGGACCACGGTTCGGCTCACCCCGAATTCGCTGATGAGGGTGTTCTCGCTGGGGAGCTTCTCGCCCGGTTGGATGACGCCGTCGACAATGCGGTTGCGGAGGTCGGCGGCGAGATCCGCAGTCAGGTTTCGGCTCATGCGTTCCAGATTACGCGCCGAACTCCACGGTTTCGGTGGTCCACGCACGGGCCTGTTCGCTCAACGTGACGCCGAGTCCGGGACGGTCCGGGACGATCATGCGACCGTTCTTCGTCTCCAGCCGCTCCTCGAACAGCGGGTCCAGCCAATCGAAGTGTTCCACCCACGGCTCGCGCGGGTAGGCGGCGGCCAGGTGGAGGTGGATCTCCATGGCGAAATGTGGTGCCAGGCCAAGACCTCTTTCATCGGCCAGTGCTGCCAGGCGCAGGAACTGGGTAATGCCTCCGACGCGCGGCGCGTCCGGCTGGATGATGTCGCAGCCGTTGGCGTTGATGAGGCCCTTGTGCTCGGCGACAGAGGCAAGCATCTCACCAGTGGCGATGGGCGTGTCCAGGAGCTGTGCGAGGTGGGCGTGGCCCTCGAAGTCATAGGCATCGAGTGGTTCTTCGATCCAGATGAGGTTGAATTCCTCCAGTTGGCGGCCCATCCGCAGCGCCGTTGCCCGGTCCCACTGTTGGT
>Ga0105244_10001685_pt1 | contig 17460 bp, 17 predicted proteins | sample KBSM44metaG_FD_80423 | JGI IMG/M metagenome (GOLD analysis project Ga0105244, IMG submission 80423) | Miscanthus rhizosphere microbial communities from Kellogg Biological Station, Michigan, USA - KBS M4-4 metaG | ecosystem: Host-associated > Plants > Roots > Rhizosphere > Soil | place... | reverse complement strand
GGGTAGGTAATCAGCTTGGCGCCTTTGACGATCTTGGCGGAGGCAATGCCTGCTGCCTTGATCGGCACGATCTGGTCGTCTTCACCGTGGATGACCAGGGTTGGTTTGTCGAACTTTTTCAGGTCGTCGCGGAAGTCGGTTTCCGAGAACGCCTTGATCGAGTCGTAGGTGTTTTTAAAGCCGCCCTGCATGCCTTGCGCATACCAGGCCTGGATGATGCCTTGCGATGGCTTGGCGCCGGGACGGTTGTAGTTGTAGAACGGGCCGGAGGCCAGATCCAGATACAGCTGGCCGCGGTCCTTGATCGATGCGGCGCGGATGCCGTCGAACACGTCGATCGGCAGGCCGTCCGGATTGGTGTCGGTCTTCAGCATCAGCGGTGGCACCGCCGAGATCAGGCCCAGCTTGGCGATACGTTTGGTGCCGTGACGGCCAACGTAGCGCGCCACTTCGCCGCCGCCGGTGGAGAAGCCAGCCAGGATGATGTTCTTCAGGTCCAGCGCTTCGATCAGCTGCGCCAGGTCGTCGGCGTAGTGATCCATGTCGTTGCCATCCCAAGGCTGGCTCGAACGGCCGTGGCCGCGGCGGTCGTGGGTGATGACGCGGAACCCATTGTTCGCCAAGAAGAATGCTGCCGATTCCCAGCTGTCCGAGCTCAACGGCCAGCCGTGGCTCAGGATCACCGGCTGGCCAGTGCGTGGGCCCCAGTCCTTGTAGTAGATCTCAACGCCGTCGCGGGTGGTGATGGTGCTGGCGGTTTTGGTCACCGGGCCGCCCTTGGCGGTGGCGGCTTGCGCTTCAGCGCTGCCCAGCGCGGCCAGCGGCAGGGCCACGGCGGCGGCAGCGGCGCCGGCGGAGTTGAACAAAGCGTTGCGGCGGGACAGGTTCACATTGTTGGCGTTCATGATTTTCTTCCTTTTAGTCGATGTATGGATATTCAGTGCTGTGCTACAGTCGTTTCGTTCCGTAGCAGCGATGAGTGAATCTTAGACCTCGCAAAACATTTGCGGAACAGACAACTCTGCAAGGCCACTTTGCAAAAACGCATACCCCCGACATGGCAACAAGCAACGACTTTGACTGGAACGACATCCCCCTGATCCTCGCGCTGGCCCGTAGCGGCAGCATGAGCGCCACTGGCCGCCAGCTGGGCGTGGATGCCTCCACCATCAGCCGCCGCATCGCCGCCGCCGAGAAGGCGCTCAAGCTGCGCCTGTTCATCCGCGATAACACCGGCTATCAGCTGACCGACGCCGGCCAGGTCTTCGTCGAGCACGGCGAGGCGGTGTACGGCAATGTGCAGAGCATGCTGCAGGCGTCCTCGCAGGAGGCCGACGCCACCGTGGGCACGGTCAACATCACCTCGATCGACTTCCTGTTCGATTACTGGCTGCTGGAGCATGTGCCGGCGCTGCACGCCCAGCATCCGTACTTGCAGCTGACGCTGCAGGCGGAAAACCAGAACCTGTCCTTCACCCGCCGTGAGGCCGACTTCGCGCTGCGCCTGGGCAAACCAAGCGAAGACGCGGCGCTGGTGATGCGCAAGCTGGGCGATATGGGCTTCGCCGTCTACGGCCACGCCAAATACGCCGACACGCCGCGCGGCTGCTGGGGCACGCAGCCGTGGATCGCCTACGACGATTCCCTCAGCGGCACCGCCGAGATGCAATGGCTGGCCGCGATGGAACCGTCGCCGCGCAAGGTGCTCAAGGTGAACAGCCTGAGCACGATGGTGCGCGCCTGCCGCGCCGGCGTCGGCATGGCGCTCCTGCCCTGCATCATGGGCCAGCAGGAAGGCTTGCAGCGCATCGGCGACTCAGTCGAAGTGCTGCGCGAGATCTGGCTGCTCAGCCACCGCGACGCCGGTTCAATCGCCCGCTTTAAAACCGTCTCGGCCTGGCTGTCGCAGGTCTACGCCAGCAACGAACAGGCGCTGTGCGGCGCTGCTCTAAACCCCTAAATCGCATTCTGTCCCCCGTTTTTTGCAGTTCGTCACATCCTGGTGGAGTGACGGATAGCCCTTGTCTATAGTTCACTCAACGCAACGAACTATTCACCCCAAGGAGCTCAAAATGAACATCGCAAAAAACATGGAAGCCATCTTCGTAGCAGCTGTCGTCATCGCCAGCGCCACCACCTTCGCCACCGCTGCCGTCAACGAGCCGGTGATTGCAGTGAAAGCCGAAGCGAGCGTGATGCCGACCGTGACGGTCACCGCAAAACGCCTGACCGCCGCTGAAAAAGCTGCCCTGTAATTCACACGATAACGACGGAGCGCATGATGAAAAAATTGATGAAGGCTGCGATGCTGGCGGCGGCACTGGGTAGCGGCGCACACGCCGCGCTGGCCGCCGATGTAATCAGCGAGAACCGCACCATCGACGCGCGTGCCGTCAAGATCGATCTCGATGGCGTCATCAGCCTGAAGGTGAAGCAAGGCGCGACTGCCTCGCTGGTCATCTACGGCGAACCGGACGCACTGAAGAAAGTGCTGGTCGAGCAGAGCGGCGAAACGCTGCACATCGGCACCGAGAAAATGAACACGATCCACTTCGGTAACAAGCGCGAGCTGCGCGCCGAGCTGACGCTGCCGAACCTGCGCCAGCTGACCTCCGGCGGCGTCGGCGCCACCGAAGTGAGCGGATTTAACGGCGACAATCTGCGCCTGGCCCTGGACGGCGCCGGCTCGGTCAAGGTCGACGCGCAGTACCGTAATCTTGACGTGCGCCTCGGCGGCGTGGGCGGCATGACCGTCAACGGCGGCAGCAGCGACAACGTCGATCTCCATCTGAATGGTGCTGGCCGCATCGAAATGTCAGGCCAGACCAAACAGTTACACGCCAGCCTTGGCGGCGTCGGTAGCCTGGATGCGCAGCAGCTGCGCGCCGATACCATCGACGTCAGCATGAGCGGCCTCGGTAGCGCAGCGGTCTACGCCAAGACCAGCGCCAACCTGAAACTGACGGGCATGGGTTCGGCCAAGGTGTACGGCAATCCAGCCAATCGCAACGCCAGCGCACGCGGCATGGGCAGCATCAGCTGGCAGTAAGGAATGCGCCGGCCTGCGTGGCCGGCCACCAGAAACACATGGGTGTGTTTTTTTAGCGTCCAGAAGGAGCTCCCTCCTTCCGGACGTTTTTTTTATTTGAGGTAGCGCACGTCGTGACCCAGCACGATGCGCAGGTCGGCGTAGGCGGTGGCGCCGCGCGCCGGCTGCAATGGAAGATTGAGACGGCGGCCCAATGCCTGCGCCATCTTCTGCTGTTCGCGCTGATATTCGATGCGGCTTTGCGGCACCAGGAACGGCCGCACATTCGACAGCCGTACCGTCTTCACACCATCCCCATCGAGCGAACGCGCCAGCCGCGCCGCGGCGCCGCTGACACCGTTGCCGTTGCTGATTTCCAGCCGCACCACAGCCACCTCGGTTTGCGCATGGGTGCGCGTGACTGGGCGCGTGACTTCCACCAGTCCCGGTGCGACCTGCCGCACCTGCGTGCGCGGCACGCCATCGTCATTCAGCGCCTGCTTGAGCGTAGCGTAATCCTGCTGCACATCGTGCGTGCGCAGCGACGCCGCTTGCAAATACATGGCCGCTGCCCGTTCACGCTCGCCGGCGACTGCCAACGCCGCCGCCAGCCTCTCCCATTTTTCAGGATCGAGCGGATCGCGCAGGCAGGCTTGCTCCAGCGGAGTGATGGTGTCGATTTCCGGCGCTTCCACCTGTACCTGCACGCTGCCGCATGCCGCCAGCATCAGGCATGCGGCAGCCAGTGGCTTATTCATCATGGCCTCCTATTGAGTGAACTGCATCATGCGATAAATCTGGATGCCGGCAGGGCCGATCAGCACCAGCATCAAGGTCGGAAAGATGCAGAAGATCAGCGGGAACAGCAACTTGAGCGCGATCTTGGCGGCGGCTTCCTCCGCCAACACGCTGCGCTTGCCGCGCAGATTGTCGGAATGGATGCGCAGCGAATCGCCCATGCTGGTGCCGAAGCGCTCCGACTGGATCAGCATTGCCACCAGCGTATCCACATCTTCCACCCCGCTGCGCAAGGCCAGGTTGCGCAAGGCGCGCTCTTTGGTGAAGCCGGCGCGCATCTCCATCAGCGCCAGTTGCAGCTCCTGCGCCAGCGCCACACTCTTGATGTGGATTTCGCCAGCCACCTTGGCCAGCGCGCGTTCCAGGCTGAGGCCTGCTTCCACGCAGACCGTCAGCAAATCCAGCGCATCGGGAAAGGTCTCGAAAATCTCGCGGCAGCGCGCGGCGGCTTTATGCGACAGCACCGCGTTGGGCAGGTAGTAGCCGATGCCGGCCAGCAGCAACAGCAGATACATGAAGCCCTTCTGCTGCGCGCCCAGCGTGAAGAACCCGCACAGCGCCGCAATGGCGGGCAGCCCCAATGCCAGCAGCGTTTTGGCCGCGAAGTAAAGCGGCGGCGCCGATGCGCTGCGCCAGCCCGCATTCATGAAGCGCGTACGCAGCGGCGACCGTTCCCATCCCTGTTCCGGCAGCGACAGGCGCGAGAACGGCTGCGCTGCCTGCGCCACCTTCTCCACCCAGCCCGTCGCCGCCGGATCGGACGCGGCTTCGGCCGGCTCCACCACCTCGGTCAGGCGCTCGCGCAAGGCCACCGGCGAGAATGCCATCAACGCCGCTACCGCCATACCGGCCGAGACCAGGAACACCACTGCCAGGAATGCAATCTGCGATCCGTCCATCATCTCCTCCCTTCAGACGCGGATGCGTATCACTTTACGCATCCACAACACGCCACCTGCCGCTGCCGCCAGCGCGTACCACATCAGCTTCACGCCGATGGGATCTGTCCACAACACGCTGATGTAGGCCGGATTAGTCAACGTCATCAACCCCGTCACCCCCAGCGGCAGCACGCCAAGCACCCATGCCGACATGCGGCCCTCGGCCGACATGACCCGTACCTGCGCCAGCAATTTCAAGCGCGCGCGTATCAGCCGGCTGATATTGCTGAACACCTCGGCCAGGTTGCCGCCCGACTCGCGCTGGATCAGCACCGCGATCACCAGGTAGCGCAGGTCGGTCAGCGGCACGCGCAGGGCCAGGTTGTGCAAGGCTTCGTTCATCGGCACGCCGTAGTTGATCTCTTCGTAGGCGAACTTGAATTCGCCGGCAATCGGTTCCGGCATCTCCTCGCCCACCATCTGCATCACGTTGGCGAAGGAGTGGCCGGCGCGCAGCGCGCGGCCAAGGAAGTCGGCCGCTTCGGGCAGTTGCTCTTCCAGCTTGCGCAGACGCGCGCCTCGGGTGCGCATCAACATCAGCCATGGCGCGGCGACCAGCAGCGCCAGCACGCCGACGCCGGGCAGGAAAGGCATGTACAGCATGCGCGGCACCAGCAGGCCTGCCGCCAGCGCCGCCAGCGAAGCACCGAGGAACTGCGCCACCGACCAGGACACGCCGGCTTGCAGCAACAGGCGGTCCAGCAAGGCGAGGCGGCCGATGCGGCGCAGCTGCTTTTCCAGCGCCGGATAGCGGCTGTAGGCACGACGCTTGAGAATGTCGACGCGCTCGCTGCCGCCATTGCCGCTGGCGGCCATCATCCGCAGGCGCCTGGCGATGCGCCGCGCCGCGCCCCCATGCGCGCCGGACCACCACAGCCACGCGCCTTCGATCATCAGAATCACGGCGGCAAACAACAGCACGGCGAAGGCGGAGAACACGGAATCCATGATGCATCACTCGTAGATCTTGTCCGGATCGAACACCGAATCCGGCACCGCCACGCCGAACATGCGCAGGCGATCGGCAAAGCGCGGCCGTACCCCGGTGGCGTAGAAGCGGCCCTGCACTGCGCCGCTCGCATCGACACCTTTCTGCTCGAAGCGGAAGATCTCGTGCATCGCGATCACCTCCCCTTCCATGCCGGTGACTTCCTGCAGGCTGACCAGCTTGCGCGTGCCGTCGGTCAGGCGTGATACCTGCATTACCACCGTGACGGCGGAACAAATCTGCTGGCGCGTGGCGCGCGGCGTCAGGTTCACACCTGCCATGCCCACCATGTTCTCCAGCCGCGACAAGGCGTCGCGCGGCGTGTTGGAGTGGATGGTGGCGAGCGAGCCTTCGTGGCCGGTGTTCATCGCCTGCAGCATGTCCAGCGCTTCCGGCCCGCGCACCTCGCCGAGGATGATACGGTCTGGCCGCATGCGCAGCGCGTTGCGCACCAGCGAACGCTGGTTGACTTCACCCTTGCCTTCGATATTCGGCGGCCGCGTTTCCAGCCGCACCACGTGCGGCTGGCGCAGCGCCAGTTCGGCTGCGTCCTCGATGGTGACGATGCGTTCATGCGGCGGAATAAACCCGGACAGCACATTCAACAAGGTGGTCTTGCCGGACCCGGTGCCGCCGGAGATCAGGATATTGACCTTGGCCTGACCCAGCGCCTGCAGCACCTGTACCATTGGCGGTGTCAGGCTGCGCAGGTCGAGCAAGTTCTCGATGCTGAGCGGGTTGACCGCAAAGCGCCGTATCGAGAGGATGGGACCATCGATAGCCAGCGGCGGAATGATGGCGTTGACGCGCGAACCATCCGGCAGGCGCGCATCCACCATCGGGCTGGATTCGTCCACCCGTCGCCCCACGCGCGAGACGATCTTCTCGATGATCTTCATCAGGTGGGCGTTGTCGTTGAAGGTGGTGGAAGTCAGTTCCAGCTTGCCCGCACGTTCGACGTACACCTTGGACGCCGTGTTCACCAGAATATCCGACACGCCGGGATCGGCCAGCAGCGGCTCCAGCGGCCCGAAGCCCAGCATCTCGTGCTGGATGTCGAGCACCAGGTTGTGGCGCTCGTGCTGGTTCAGCACAATGCGCTCTTCCTCGATGATGCGCTGGACCAGCAGCGCCAGCTCGTGCTTGAACTGCTCGGGCGTGAGACGCTTCAGGCGTTCGAGGTCAATGCGGTCCAGGATAATCTGGTGCATGCTCTTCTTGAGGTCCAGGTAGGCTGCAGCGGCCAGTCCCGGCGGCCCGTTGCTGCTGCGGCCATCGTCGGCCAGCGACAAGCGTTCGCGTAAGCTCATATCATCCTCCATCGTTGCGGCCGAAGATGCGGTCGAACAGTCCTTTGCTTTCCGGGATGCGGCGCGCGGCCACCAGTTCCACCAGCTCGGCCAGACTGCGCGCCACTGCACTGCTGCGCGACAGCTGCAGCACCGGTATGCCCTGGTTGACTGAGTCGGTCGCCGACAGGTAATCGTTGGGCACCGTGTGCACCACGTCCGCACCCAGCGCCTGCTCCAGGTCCATCAGGCGCAGCTTGCCGCCCTTCTCGTAGCGATTGACGATCAAACGCGTACGCTCGTTGGGATAGCCGAGCGAGCGGAAAATATCGAGCAGGCGGCGGCCGTCGCGGATATCGGGCAGCGCCAGTTGCAGCACCGGGTAGATGGTGTCGGCCTGGTCGAGCGCGCGCAGCGAGATGGCGTCGATCTGGCGGCCCACGTCCAGCACCACGAAGTCGTAGTGCTGGCGCGCCACGCGCAGGATGGTGTCCATATGCTCCGGCTTCATGTCCACTGTGCGGTTGGGATCATCGGCCGCCGCCAGCACGCCGAAGTTGGACGCCACGTGCACCAGGCAGGAGTCGAGGAAGGCGCCATCCATGCGGCTGATCTGCGCGCAGATATCGGACAGCGTCATGGCCGGCTTCTGGTCGGACACGTATAGCGTGGCGTCGCCGAACTGGCCGTGCAGGTCGATCAGCAGTACCTTGCGGTCGGCCAGCGCGGCCAATGCGTAGCCGAAGTTGGTCGATAGAAAAGTCGCGCCGCTGCCGCCTTTGCAGGAGATGAAGGCCAGCACCTTGCCCTCGTGGACAGGGCTCAGTCCCGCCGCCACTTCGATGCGGTCCATGGCCTCGTGGAAGGCGCGGTGCACCAGCGGCAGCGGCAGCACTTCGCGCATGCCAGCGCGCATGGCGCGGATCAGCAAATCCTGCTGAGGGTCGCGCGTCAGCAGCATGAACGAGGCGCCGGGATACTGCTTGCACAGGCGGTCCACCAGTTCACCCTCGTCGTCCGTGATATCGCTGGCGTCCAGCACCACCAGCTCCGGCGCTTCCGGCAGCAGGCGTTCCACCGCGTCGCGCAAGCCTTTGCGCGATGCCACCAGCTGCACCGCCGGCATGCGCGCCGATCCCTGCGCAGCAATCTCCGCGTGCAGCAGGCCATCCTTGCTGATCATGAGCGCTTTCATTTTGCACCGCTGGTGGTGGCGGCCTGCTGCTGTTCTACGCTGGCCTTTTGATAGCGCTCGTAGGCCGTGCGCGCGCTGCGGCCATCCATGCCGGACACGGGATCGGTGTTGCGCGCCGCGCCGGGATTCATGATCTGCTGCGTCAGTACCATGCGCGTATCGATGCCGAAACGGGCGTCCCAGTTTGGCGTGGTGCTGGCGCAGGCGGACAATAGCCCGGCCAGCAGGATTGGTAGGTAACGCATCTTCACTCCTTGGTTTGCGGTTCGCCTTCCATGCGGCCGCCCAAGAACAATCTGGCGCGGCTGGGCGTGGTGACGCTGTCGGTCGGTAGTTTGTAGTTGGCCGGTAGCGGCTGTACCAGGTGGGGCGTGACGACAAACAGCAATTCGGTGCGGTCCTGCTGGAAGTCGGTGCTGCGGAACAGTGCGCCCAGCACCGGCAGTTCGCCGAGGATGGGAAGCCCGTTGATGCTGGTGCTCTGGCTGTTTTTAATCAGGCCGCCGATGGCGAAGCTCTGGCCGTCGTACAACTCCACGGTGGTGGAAGCGCGGCGCGTGGTAATCAGCGGCAGCACCGAGGTGCCGCTAAATCCCTGCACCGAAATGCCGATACCCTCGCGCGCGATTTCCGACACTTCCGGCGCCACGCGCAGGTTGATGCGGCCGCCGGCCAGCACGGTTGGAGTGAAACGCAGGCCGACGCCGAATTCTTTTTCTTCCAGCGTGACTTTATTGTTGTCCTGCCCGACCGGCACGAAGATGCGGCCACCGGCGAGGAAGCTGCCTTCCTGTCCACTGATCGCCATCACCGTCGGTTCGGCCAGGATGCGTACCAGCGCATCCTGACGGTCGGCAGCGATCTTGCCGCGGTTGCCGATGCTGAGCAGGCTTTTCAAGGTGCCGCTGACAAAGTTGGACGACAGCGTGCTGGCCCAGCTGCCGCCGCCAAAGTTGACGGTGACGCCGGCTTCCAGCTGGTCCAGCAGGGACTTGGAGACTTCAGCGATTTTCACTTCCAGCATCACCTGCTGCGGCGCGCCGATGTTGAGGAAGTTGACGATGCGCGCATTCGCCTGCGTTGCCTGCGTGGCTTGCGTTGCCGGCAACGCAGCCGAGGCGCCGGCGCTGCCACTGGCCTTGCCGGCACCCGCACCACCGGCATCCAGCGCCTGCGCCGGGCGGCGCACGAAGGCCGCCGCCAGGTCCAGCACGCGCGCAGCGGTGGGCGCGTCGCTCACGGTGCCGCTGATGACCAGCGTGTCACCGGCGGCGCTGACCTGGACGTTTTTCTCCTCCGGCATCAGCGCGGCCAGCGATTGCTGCAAGCCGCCCGGGTCGATGCCGACCACCACTTCCACCACATTGCACAAGCCACTGCGGCCCTGCACGATCATATTGCTGCTGCCGATATCGACGCCGACCACGTACAGCGTGTCCGGCGCCACCAGCATGGCCTGCAGCACGGCAGGATTGCCGACACTGCGCGCCTGCACCGCTTCCGGCATGCGCATCAGCGTCGACTTCCCGAGTTGCAGCTGCAGGCTGCCCGGCTGCGCGGCCTGCCCGGTGCAGTGCAAGCTGGCGTTCTCGCCCGGCGCCGCCGAAGCATCCAGCGTCAACGCGGCGAGCAACGCGCATGCATAATGGCGAATATCCATAATGCGCTCACAGACATTCTTGCGTGCGCTGCACGCCTGAGATGACGCCGATGCACGAACGCGGCGCAGCAGCTGCCGCCTGCACGCGCGGCCGCGATGGGGACGGCACGGCGGCCGGCGCCGCTGCAGGCACGGCGGCCGGAGGCGCTTCGTGCGCGCCTAGCAGCGTGCCTTTGGTCGCGCCGTCCGTGGTGCCGGGACGGGGATCGACCTGATTGCGCAGCACCAGCGACAGCGTTCCCACACTGCGCGCCAGATCCAGATTCTCGGCCTGCGCCGGCGTCACCTCCAGCGTCACCGCATTGACCACGCGTGGCTTGGTCTCATCGCGCCCCACTTCCTGCGCCACAGCCAGCACCAGTATGCGTTCCAGCACAATCTTGGAAATCGCACGGTCGTTGGACTGGGTGTTGACGATGATGTCGACAAAATTCCCCGGTAGCGCAAATCCCGCCACACCCACCACATCATTCACGCGGACCGTGATGGCGCGCTTGCCTTCCGCGATCAGGGCCGACAAGCCGCCCAGCGTGCCCGCCGGCGCCAGCTTGGCTTCGCTCAAAGGCTCGTCGCGCAGCACACTGGTTTTCAGCACACGCCCTGCCAGCTTGCCGCCATCGCGCAAGGCGCCACGCGGCAGCGTGTCGGCCGGCCAGTCGATCTGCTTGAGCATCTCGGACGTCAGGCGCTGGCCGAGATTAACGTCCATCGCCGCCACCACGATCTTGCCCGACGTGCCGGGCGTCTGCCGCAGCAGCCAGCGCGAAGCCAGCACCACCGCTGCCAGCCCGAACACGACGGCCAGCGCCATCATTAACAGTGCGCGCTTGTTCTTCATGCTATTTGCGCTCCACGTCAGTGCCGGCGAACATGCTGATCCAGGCTTGGTCCAGCGCCGGAATCGACAAGCGCGCCGCTTCTCCCATGAAGCCGGCAAAATCCGCCACCCGGCTGACGATCTCGCGCGGGTAGCAGGCCAGCAGCGGCAGCCCGCTGCCCGCATGCAGTTCATCGACCAGATAGCGCTGCGCCGCGTCGTCATACGCCACGCCCATGCTCAGGCACTGCTGGCGCAGCAGCGTGCGATAGCTGGCCGCGTCCAGCGCACCGACCGGAATCTTGTAGCCCACGCGGCGCAGCGCCGCATCGTCCAGCAGCGACGCCGGCGGTGCGCTGGCGACAAACACCAGCCGCATGCGGCATGGCACCTGGAAGTGATAGCCGCCCGCCAGCGACAGCGCGCTGCGTTCCAGTTCCTGTGCTTGTGCGAAGCGGTTGAGCAGCACGCCGGCCGGCACGTGGTGGCGGCCCAGGTCATCGACAATCAACAAGCCGTTGTTGGCCTTCAGCTGCGGCGGCGCGCGATAGCAGCCGCCGGCGGCATCGGGCTGCAAGTCCAGCATGTCCGCATCGAGCGCCACCACGGGCCGCTGGCACAACACCCAGCGCGGATCGCTGCTGCGCCGCTCCTGCGTCACGCGCGCCTGGCGCGGCGACGGTGCGCGATGCACGGCCGGGTCGTACACCTGCACGATATCCTTGCCCACCACGATCGCGTGCGGAACCGCCACCAGTCCTTGCAGCAGTGCGCCGAGGCGGCGCGCCAGCGTCGACTTGCCGCTGCCGGACGGCCCATGCAGCAGCATGCTGCGGCCGGCGTGCATGGCCGCGCCCAGCATGCGCTGCACGACCGGCGCCAGAAAATCCTCGGTGAATTCCGCCGCCAGTTCATCGGCGCACGGCTGCGTCGCTTGCGTGGCCTGGCGCTCCACCATCGCACGGTAGGCTTCGAGCGTCACCGGCGCCGGGCCGGAATAAGCGCAGCGCTCCAGCCACGCGCTGGCGCGCTGCTTGCCGGCGCTGGTGAGCTGGTACTGCACGTCGATATCGGAATCGCCGCGCCACGCCACTTCCGCCACCTGCTCGGCCACCATGAAGTCGAGTACCTCGCGCAGCACGTTGATCGACAAGTGCAGCTTGGTGGTCAGCACCGGCAGGTGGTTCTTGCCGCCGAGGTAGAGCGCCTTGGCGATCAGCTCGACGATCAGCTGCTGCGGCAGGCCGCTGTCGCGCACCGATTTCGGTTGCGGCGGCAGCAGCGCTTCCGGCTCGGCGTCGAGCAGCTGGGTGTAGGGGGATGGCGGTTCCAGGGTCAGCATCATTATCTCCGGCAGGAAACTTGTTTCGGCATGGAATCAAGTTTATCCAGCCGTGGCATGCGGACATTGACGTGCAGCAAGCACTGCTCAATGATGCCGCCACGCCACCACACCAACGGTGCCGAGCGCGATCGCCACGCCGTAAGGAATGCCGCCAACGCTGGCCTGGGGTGGCAAGGGCACCGGCAGCAAGGGCACGCCGAGCAGGCGCAGCAGCAAAGGCTTGCAGATCAGCTTGAGATTGCGCGCGCTGTCCTGCCAGCGTCCGCTGAACAACAACATCAGCAGCGCGATCACGCCGCCCACCAGCACCGACAGCCCGGCAATCTGCAGCGCCTGCCACGGCCCAGTGAAAGCGCCCACCATCGCCATCAGCTTGACGTCGCCGGCGGCCATGCCGCGCAGCAGGTACAAGGGCAGGAATAAAAAAAAGCCGGCGCAGGCGCCGGCCAGCCACTGCGACACCGGGGCCCCCGGCTGTCCGCTCAGCAAGTGCAGGATCAGCGCCAGCATCAGGCCGCTTAGAATCAGCACGTTGGGAATCTTGCGCATCGCCAGATCGGTCAGCGCGGCTTGCGCGACCAGGCAAATCAGGATTACTTCTATCGCATTGAACATCACCGTCTCCCGAAAAGAGCTTCCCGGCACAGGGCCGGAAAGCTCAGGCCATGCTTACGGGCCGGTGATCTTGCTCGCGATGTCGGTGAAGGCGGTAATCAGCGCCGGCTTCAGCAGAGCGAAGGCGGCGGTGACGGCGGCCACCATCACCGCCGCGATCAGGCCGTATTCAATTGCCGTGATTCCGTCTTCGTCGCGCGCAAACTCTTTAGCAACTGCCATAATCGAGTGCATGTCGTACTCCTTGGGTTAATCTATCAAGTAAAACCTCTGACGCCAGCTTGCCGCGCCATTGTGTTCCACTATACGGACCCCAGTTTTGAAAGAGTTGACGTTGCGCAAGTTTTCCATGTGGAATCTTTTTTAATCTGTGTAGACGGCGAATGTAGGAAAAAGGTCGCATTCTGGTGCAACGGAAGTTTTTTTTCGCACACATGAATTGCCTCGATTGCAAAAAGCTATTATCCTGCTTAGCTGTTCTTTGGAAAGGCAAATGGACTCCTTACTGAAACACATGGTGGACATGACCGGTCACCGCGATCACACGATGCTCGACATCTCGGTGATTTCAGCGGTGCAGGAGCTTGCCCGCGCCGATCAGGTCCGTGTGTTGACCCTGGCCACCGTCCGAGGAAAGATCTTTGTCCGTCCGCGCGCCGAGATCACCGCCGGTGAAGCCGCGCGCATGGTCGACACTTCCTACCAGAACCATCCCGGCGAGTCGATCGCCAGCTACCCTGCGCTGGCGCAATGCATCGCGCGTCACGAGCAAAGCGCCGACGTGGCCAACGAAGCCGACGAGCACACCCTGTGGCTGCCGATCTGGCTGGGCGACAAGGCCGACACCTGCCTGGAAGTGGTCAACCCGACGCCATACACCAGCGAGACCATCCACGTCATCGCGGCGATTGTCAGCGTCTATCGCAACTTCCAGAACTTGCTGGACTACAGCGAGCGCGACTCGCTGACCGGCCTGCTCAACCGCAAGACCTTCGACGACCAGCTGGCCAAGATGCTGGCCGCCTGCACCGACCAGGACTCCGTCACCCTGCCGGGCGAACCGGAGCGGCGTCACCACAGCGAGGAAGAAAAGCAGTGGCTGGCCGTGGTGGATGTCGACCATTTCAAGCACGTTAACGACCGTTTCGGGCATTTATACGGCGATGAGGTGCTGATCCTGATCGCCAACCTGCTCACCTCCTCATTCCGCGCGCAAGACCGCGTGTTCCGCTTCGGCGGCGAGGAATTCGTGGTGCTGCTGCGTTCCGCCACGCTGGAGAACGCCAAGAAGATCATCGAACGCTTCCGCATGAACGTGGCGGCGCATGACTTCCCGCAAGTGGGCAAGGTGACGGTGAGTGTGGGGTTTGTCAGCATCAGCGCGCTGGAAGCGCCGGTGATCATCCTCGGCCATGCCGACCAGGCCTTGTACTACGCCAAGAGCCACGGCCGCAACCTGGTCTGCCACTACGATGAACTGGTCAGCGGCGGCAAGCTGCAGGCGATTGAATCCAACGATACGGCGGAATTCTTCTAAATTTAAGCGGCGACCGTCAGGAAGCGCATCGGATCCACATTCCACTTGGCCGGCGACTCGTGGCCGACAATCTTGTCGCCGCCGCCAAAGCCCACGCCGCGCGACAAATCCACGGTCTCCGGCTTGATGTAGACATTCTTCTTGGTGTGGAAGAACACGTTGACCTTGGGTGCCAGCAGATTGGTCTCGTGTGGCTCGATCACCACACCCAGGCGTCCCGACTCCAGCAGTACCATGGTGCCGACCGGATAAATCCCCACGCAGCGCATGAATTCCTGCGCGTACTGCGGGTTGAAGTGGAATTTGGACCATTCATAAATCTTGCGCAGCGCCGCCGCCGCTGACATGCCCTTGTGATAGCAACGGTCTGCAGTAATGGCGTCGTACACGTCGACAATGGCCGCCATCTGCGCCAATTCGCTGATATCGTCGTTGGCCTGCTTGCTCGGGTAGCCGCTGCCGTCACGGCGCTCGTGGTGGTGCAGCGTGATATCGAGCGGAATCGGGCCAATCTCCGGCGATTGACGCAGGATGTTGTAGCCATCTTCCGGGTGCTTCTTGATGATGGCGAATTCCTCGTCGGTCAGCGGGCCGGGCTTGTTAAGAATTTTGTCCGGCACCAGCGCCTTGCCAGTGTCGTGCAGCAAGCCGCCTAAGCCGGCCTGGTGGGTGATTTCGGGCGGGATATTGCGCGAGCGGCAGAACGCCACCAACAACGTGCACACGCTGACCGAGTGCAAAAAGGTGTAATCGTCCTTGTTCTTGATGCGCAGCAAACCTACCAGCGCGCCGGGATTGCGTAAGATCGACTCGGTGATGTTTTGCACCACCGGCTGCACTTGATCCAGCTCAATGGCCTTGCCGAGACGGGCATCCTGCATGACCGTGCGCACCAGGGTCGAGGCCTGATGGCGGATCTGCACCGCGCGCTGCATCTCTTCGCCCAGCGAGACGCGGGTCTGCACCGGCGCCTTGGCGACCATTTCGACGATTTCACGCTCGGTTGCCGCTTGCGCTTCGGCCAGGGTGGGCGCATCCTCCACGTCCAGGCCCTTTCCGCTGTCTATGACAACGTCGTGGATGCCTGCATGGATAATTTTGCGGATTTCGTCTTCGCTGCTGATCTTGAAGCGATTGCGCACAAAGGGATGGGTCATCCAGTCGCAGCTGAGGTCATGGATGTACATGCCTACTTTAAGCTGGGAAGAATCGACTTTCTTTAACATACGTTTACCCGTCAAAATGGCGCGGTCTGCGCTTACACAGTATAACAAACCGTTTCCTACCGGGATTAAATTTACAACATGGAATTACGCCAGCTCCGTTATTTTGTTGCTATCGTCGATCACGGTTCGCTTTCGCGTGCGGCTTTAATCCTCCACGTCGCCCAGCCGGCGCTGACCCAGCAGTTGCGCCAGCTGGAAGAAGAGCTGGGCGTGCAGTTGCTGCACCGTAGCGCCCAAGGCGTGCTCAGCACGGACGCTGGCAAGGTGTTCTACGAGCATGCCCAAGCCATCCTCAAGCAAGTGGCGGACGCCCGCTCGGCGGTGGCGCAGTCGGCCGAGCGGCCCAGCGGCAGCGTCACGCTGGGGCTGCCGCACAGCATTTCCGGCGCGCTGGCCCTGCCGCTGCTGATGGCTACCCGCGCCCAGTATCCGGAAATCACCTTGCAGCTGACCGAGGAACTGACCGGCAATCTGAGCGACCAGCTCAAGTCCGGCCGCGTCAACCTGGCCGTCCTGTTTGACGATGGCCAGTTGAGCCAATTCGCCACCACCCCGCTGGCGGAAGAGGAACTGCACTTCATTTGTCGAGCCGACGCGGCTTACGCCCAAGGTGAGCAATCACTTACACTGGAACAGGCGTTGGCCATCACCCTGATCCTGCCCGGCCTGCAGCACGGCGTGCGCCCGCGCATCGAGAGCGTGGCGCGCGACGCCGGCCTCAGCCTGAGCAATGTGATCGAGATCAATTCCATCGCCATCCTCAAGTCGGCCTTGCTGGCCGACATGGGCGCCACCATCCTGCCGTCCGCGCCTGTGCTGGACGAGTTACAGCGCGGCGCCCTGCGCGCCCAGCGCATCCACAGCCCGGCAATTTCGCGCACCGTGGTGCTGTGTGGTTCGCGCAACATTCCGCTGACCAATGCGGCAGCGGCAATCAGCCGGCTGGTGCGGCAAGTCAGCGACCGCCTGTGCGCCGACGGCAGTTGGCCCGGCGCAACACCGATATAAGTTTTTCTTATACCCCTATCGGCAAACGGTATTTCCGTATACGTCAACTAGCGCCCATACTGGTCATAGAACCGCCAACCATGCGGACAAATGGCTTGAGCCTGGCCTGCCCACCCGGCATCCCCCAGTTCGAGCGCGATCTGATACAAAAACGGAGACACCACCATGCCAGACGGCAGCAGCTCGCTCACGTCCGTGAGCCTCGACGACAAGTACACCTCCACCAAGGGCACCATTTTCCTGTCCGGCATTCAGGCGCTGGTGCGCCTGCCGATGATGCAGCAAGTGCGCGACAAGATGGCGGGCCTGAACACGGCTGGCTTCATTTCCGGCTACCGCGGCTCGCCGCTGGGCGGCCTCGATGAAAACCTGTGGAAGGCCAAGCCGCACCTGGAAAAACACAACGTGCAGTTCGTGCCGGGGGTGAACGAGGATCTCGCGGCCACCGCCGTGTGGGGCTCGCAGCAAGTGGACCTGATCGGCGAGAGCAAATACGACGGCGTGTTCGCCATGTGGTACGGCAAAGGCCCGGGTGTCGATCGTTGCGGAGACGTGTTCAAGCACATGAACCACGCCGGCACGTCCAAGCACGGCGGCGTGCTGCTGGTGGCGGGCGACGACCACGGCGCGTATTCGTCCACGCTGCCGCACCAGTCGGACCACATCTTCTCGGCTTGCATGGTGCCGGTGCTCTACCCGTGCAATGTGCAGGAGTATCTCGACCTCGGCATCCACGGCTGGGCCATGTCGCGCTTCTCCGGCTGCGCGGTGGCGTTCAAGGCGCTGGCCGATACGGTGGAGTCGTCGGCATCGATCGACGCCGATCCGTTCCGCGTCGAGACCAAGATTCCAAAGAACTTCGTGATGCCGGAAGGCGGCCTGAATGCCCGCCTGTCCAGCATCCCGCTAGGCCAGCAGGCGCGCAATCAGGAAGCGCTGATGCAGGACTACAAAATCTACGCCGCGCTGGCCTATGCGCGCGAGAACAAGCTGAATCACACCACCATCGATTC
>Ga0105244_10001681_pt1 | contig 17482 bp, 18 predicted proteins | sample KBSM44metaG_FD_80423 | JGI IMG/M metagenome (GOLD analysis project Ga0105244, IMG submission 80423) | Miscanthus rhizosphere microbial communities from Kellogg Biological Station, Michigan, USA - KBS M4-4 metaG | ecosystem: Host-associated > Plants > Roots > Rhizosphere > Soil | place... | reverse complement strand
TCACCACCAGCATCAGGCCCCACACGCTCTTGCGGAACGCGGTCCAGCGCTGTTTCCAGCCGGCCTTGCGCATGCGCGGGTAGTTGTTCTTCTTGGCCAGCACCCAGGTGGTGCCGCACAACATCACGGTCAGCAGAATGCCGGGGAACAGGCCGGCCAGGAACAGCGCGCCGATCGAGGTGTTGGTCGAAATCGCGTAGATCACTTTCGGGATCGACGGCAGCATCAGAATGCCGAGCGAGCCGGCGGTGATGATGACGCCGGCGCCGAAGGCTTTCGGATAGCCCTGCTTGACCATGGCCGGCAGGATGATCGAACCGATCGCCACCACCGTCGCCACCGACGAGCCGCACACCAGCGCAAACATGGCGCAGGCGATGATGCCGGCCAGCGCCAGGCCGCCGTGCCAGTGGCCGATCAAGCTGGTGGCAAAGGCGATCATGCGCTTGGCCACGCCGCCGTGGGTCAGGAAGTTACCGGCCAGGATAAACAGCGGGATGGCCATGATCTCGAACTTCTCGATGCCGCTGAAGAGCTTCAGCGCCACCGCTTCGACCGGCACTTGCGTCAGCAGGTACATGAACATCAGCACCGTCAGGCCGAGCGCGATGGAGACTGGGATCCCGGTCAGCATCAGCAAAATCAGCAGGGCGAATACGATGCCGACCTTGCCGCCCAAAATGCACACGGCCAGCAGGATGCCGGCGATCACACCGAGGATGGTGCCGGCTTTCTTTTTGCTCCAGGGCTCGACGCCCTGCATGGTGACTGCGCCGCTCATCGTGCACCTCCGTGTGCCGGAGCTGCGGCAAACAGCTCGTCGTGGTCGTCGTCGTCCAGGCCTTCGACGTGCGACTCGTCATGGTGCGGCAGTTCGCCGTGGCGCAGGAATGTCCAGCCCACTTGCAGGAAGCGGAAGCACATCAGGTAGGAGCCCAGTGGTACGGCCGAGTAGATGAACCACGTTGGCCATTCCAGGTCCGGCGTGGTCGGGCCTTCCGGCACGTCGGAAGCGTCCATGCCCAGCAGGGTGTAGACCGCGTGGTGCATGCCGTTCTCCCACACAAAGGTCAGGCCCAGCGTGCCGACGATGCCGGTGAACAGGGTGCCGCAGCCGATCGCCAGCAGCACCGTGAAACGGCGCCACTCCGGCGGCATGCGGTTGACCAGCACGTCCACGCCAACGTGCACGCCTTTGCGCACGCCGTAGGCCGCGCCGAACTTGGCCATCCAGACGAACATGATGATGGCCAGTTCCTGCGCCCACTCGAAGTGCAGCGAGAGCAGGTAGTCCTGGACGTAGGGGATGGGCATGCCGGTGCCGTAGCGGTGCACTACGGAGAGGAAGATGATGAGCGTCGCACCGCCCATCAGGAAGGTGATAATCCACTCCTCCAGATGATCGAGAATTTTTGTGAACATGTGAGTGTCTCTGGTTTTATTGGCGCTGGGAAATCCAGCATAGGGGTAACTTATCTTGGCGTAGTTAATGTGGCAATAAGGGGTATTACTAAGTCGTATAAAAGGGGCATACCACAACTTTTTTGGTTTGAAAATATTTGTTTTACGTCTCAAATTGTTCGACGGCCGGACGCAAAAAAATTGCGAAAAAGCGGAGGGGTTGCGTTATGATGGCGTCGCTCTCAGGGATACATGCATATCGATATGCGGCCCGGTAGCAAAGAATTGTAAGTGGGGAGTGTGTATAGAAACGGTAACTAATACCGGCACTAGATTGAGGAGACACACGTTTTACAGAATGTCGCTGTTATAGGGTCTGCAGGCCGCCACAAGCGCGCTACGGAACCAGGCAAGCGACCGGGAACGTGAAGCAGGATTTGAGAACGCACCAGACGGTGCGTTTTTTTTTGCCCGCGCCAATTACAATAGAAACTGTGTGGCATTTTTGCTGTAGCAGGGATGCAACATAATGGTGCATAGAGACAACTTTTTGGTGCAAGCAACTGTGAACAAAATACAACAGGGTAGTGAGCTGTTTTCCGCGATTGTTCCCCTGCCTTTCGGCATGCTAGGCGTTCGCACGGCGTCTGGCGTGATAACCGAGCTGTGCTACCTGCCGCCCCATTTTGAGGCAAAGGCGCCGCAGGACGCGACCGCCGAGCTGGCGGCCTTCCAGGTGGAGAAGTACTGCGCCGACCCCGATTACCCATTCAGCCTGCCACTCAAGCGCGTCGGCACCGAGTTCCAGCAAAAGGTGTGGGCCGCGATCAGCTCGATCCCGCGCGGCAGCATGCGCACCTACGGCGAACTGGCCAGGCATCTCGGCTCGGCGCCGCGCGCGGTCGGCCAGGCCTGCGGCGCCAACTGGTTCCCGATCGTGGTGCCGTGCCACCGGGTGACGGCGGCCAGCGGCCTGGGCGGCTTCTCCAACAGTGACGATCCGAACGGCTACCTGCTGGGCATCAAGCGCTGGCTGCTGGCGCATGAAGGTTCGAGCGAGTACGCATGGCAGCAGACAACCTTGCTCTGATCGACGAGTTCTGCGACAGCCTGTGGCTGGAGGATGGGCTGTCCAAAAACACGCTGGAAGCCTACCGGCGCGACATGCGCCTGTTCGCCCAGTGGCTGGAGAAGAAACGCACCCAGGTCGACGGCCTGCTGGCGGTGCAGGCGCACGATATCGAAAGCTATATCGCGGCGCGCCATGAGCAGGGCAAGGCCACCTCGTCCAACCGCCGCCTGTCGGTGATCAAGCGCTTTTACCAGATGCTGCTGCGGCAGCGCCGTATCGAGGCCGATCCCAGCCTGAAACTGGCGTCGGCCAAGCAGCCGCAGCGCTTCGTGCACACGCTGAGCGAGGCGCAGGTGGAAGCCTTGCTGGCCGCGCCGGACGTCAATACCCCATTGGGCCTGCGCGAGCGCACCATGCTGGAGTTGATGTATGCCAGCGGCCTGCGGGTGTCCGAGCTGGTCGACCTGAAGCTGCTGGAACTGAGCCTGAACGACGGCGTGCTGCGCGTCACCGGCAAGGGCGCCAAGACGCGGCTGGTGCCATTTGGCCAGCAGGCGCGCGCGTGGATCGAGCGCTACCTGAAGGAGGCGCGCGGTGTCATCCTCAACGGCCAGCAGGACGATGCGCTGTTCGTCACCGGGCGCGGCGCCGGCATGACGCGGCAGATGTTCTGGGTCTTGATTAAAAAGCATGCTTTAAAAGCCGGCATCACCGCGCCGCTGTCGCCGCACACCCTGCGCCACGCGTTTGCCACCCATTTGCTCAACCATGGCGCCGACTTGCGTGTTGTGCAATTGCTATTGGGGCACTCCGATATTTCGACCACGCAGATTTACACCCACGTCGCGCGCGAGCGTTTGAAGCATTTGCATGCGCAACATCATCCTCGTGGTTGAGCAACTTCGGTCATAATGGGGGCAGGGCAACGCTTTTAGAGAAGGAGCCGGCAAATGGCCAAAACGAACTTCGCGTATGAAAAGCGGCAACGGGAACTGGAAAAGAAGAAAAAGCAGGAAGAGAAAGCCCGGCGCAAGGCCGAGCTGAAGAACAATCCCGGGCTGGCCCAGGAGGGCGAGGAGGATCTCGCCGAGGGCGAGACCTCTGGCCTCGCCCCTGATGATGAAGACGAGGACTGATTACGCCACCTCGGCTTCCTCTTTCACCTCGTGCAGCTCGTGCTCTTCTTCGTGATGACGCTTGAAGAAGCGCGCGCAGCGTTTGCCGAGGCTGTCCAGATAGGTGTAGGCCACCGGCACTACCACCAGCGTCAGCAGGGTTGAGGTCAGTACCCCGCCGATCACCGCACGGCCCATCGGCGCCTGCGTCTCGCCGCCTTCGCCCATGCCGATCGCCATCGGCAGCATGCCAAACACCATTGCCAGCGTCGTCATCAGGATAGGGCGCAGCCGCACCTGGCCCGCCGTCATCAGCGCTTCAAGCTGGCTCTGGCCTTCCTTCTGCGCGTGGTTGGTGAAGTCCACCAGCAGAATGGCGTTCTTGGTCACCAGACCCATCAGCATGATGAAGCCGATCACCGAGAAGATGTTGAGCGTGCTGCCGGTCACCAGCAGTGCCACCAGCACGCCGATCAGCGACAGCGGCAGCGACATCATGATGGCCACCGGCTGCAGGAAGCTGCCGAATTGCGAGGCCAGCACCAGGTAGATGAAGATCACCGCGATGCCCAGCGCGATCATGGCCGAGGTCATCGACTGCTCCATCTCCTGCGCATTGCCGCCGACGTCGAAACGCACGCCGGATGGCAGCTCGATTTCCTTCATGGCCTTTTTCACGTCGCTGTCCACATCGCCGCCGGGACGGCCTTCGGTGCTGGCGTACACTGCCACGCGGCGTTGCAGCGCCTGGCGCTTCAGCACTTGCGGGCTGAAGGCCGGTACAAAGTCCACCACCTGGCGCAGCGGCACCATCACCGGACGGCCGTCCGGACCGAGTTTGCTCGATGCCAGCGACAGGTCGGCCAGGTCGGTCACTTTCTGGCGGCTGGACTTCGGCAGCTGCACGTTGACCTCGTAGTTCTGGCCATCGGCGGCCAGGAAGTGCGAGGTGGTGTCGCCCGCCACAAACGGCCGCAGGGCGGCGCCGATCTGCTGCGTGGTCAAACCAAGATCGCTGGCCAGCTCGTTGTTGATCTTAATGTTGGTCGACGGGTTGGCGCCTTCCTGGCTGTATTCGAGGTCGACCAGGCCCTTGATCTTGCGCATTTTCTCCATCAGGCGGTGCGCGACGTCATCCAGCTTGGCCTCGTCGGTGCCGAGAATGGCGATGAAGATCGGCTTCATGCCCGCCGTCAGCGTGATGCCGGCGATCTGGTTCAGGCGCGCGCGGATCGCCGCTTCCATCTGCTGCTGCGAGCGGCGATGGTGGAACTTGCGGTCCTTGAGCTTGATATCGATCTGCGCGGTGTTGCGGCCATCCCAGGTGCCCACCACGGCAATCACGCTGTCGATTTCCGGGAAGGCCTTGAGCGCGTCTTCCACCTGGTGCACCTTGTTGTTGGTGTAGTCGAGGCTGGAGCCGACCGGGGTCTTCACCAGGAAGTTGACCCAGCCGTTGTCCTGCTCCGGCATCATCTCGCCGCCGATGCGCGGCACCAGCAGGATGCTGCCGGCGAACAGCGCAAAGGCCAGCAGCAGCGTCGACTTCTTCCAGCGCAGCGCCAGCGCCAGCACCTTGCCGTACACCTTGTGCAGCCATTCCACGCCGCCTTCCAACCAGTGCATGAAGCGGCCCAGCCACGGCAGGTATTTGAAGCGGTCCTGCACCGGGTCCGGCCACACCGATGACAGCATCGGGTCCAGCGTGAACGAGACGAACAGCGACACCAGCACCGCCACCGCCACGGTAATCCCGAACTGCAGGAAGAAGCGGCCGATGATGCCGTCCATGAAGGCCACCGGAATGAACACGGCCACAATCGCAAAGGTGGTGGCCATCACCGCCAGGCCGATTTCGTTGGTGCCGTCTTCAGCCGCCTGGCGGTGCTTCTTGCCCATGCCGAGGTGGCGCACGATGTTTTCGCGCACCACAATCGCGTCGTCAATCAGCAGGCCGATGCACAGCGACAGCGCCATCAGCGTCAGGAAGTTGAGCGTGAAGCCGAACGCCTTCATGGCGATGAAGCTGGCCAGCACCGAAATCGGCAGCGTCAGGCCGGTGATGATGGTCGAGCGCCACGAGTGCAGGAAGAAGAACACGATCACCATGGTCAGCACCGCGCCTTCGATGATGGTTTTCTTGACGTTGTCGAGCTGCGCCTGCACCTTCAGCGATTCGTCATTCAGCACTTCGACCTTGATATCGGCCGGCAGGGTTTTCTTCAGGTCGGCAGCGACTTGCTGGATGCGGCGGCCCACTTCCACCACGTTGGCGTCCTGCACCTTGGTGATGTCGAGTGTGACGGCGCGGTTGCCGTTGATACGCGAGATCGACAGCTCTTCCTGCGCGCCGTCTTCCACCGTGGCCACCTGCTCCAGATAGACCGGGCCATTGGCACGGCGGGCGACGATGATCTTGTTGAAGTCGCGCGGATCCTTCATCTTGCCTTCCACCCGCACCAGCCGCTCGCTGGCGCCGTAGCTGATGAAGCCGGCCGGCAGGTTGGTGTTGGTGTTCTGGATCGCGTTCAGCACTTCGTCCACGCCGACCGCCTGCGCGGTCAGGTCGTTGGGGCGCAGCTGGATCAGGATCTGGCGCGCCGTCATGCCGTTGACGCGCACCTGGCCGACGCCGGCCACGCCCTGGAAGCGCTTGGAGATGATCTGGTCGGCCAGCGTCGACAGCTCGCGCAGCGAGTGCTCGCTGGCGGTCAGGCCGATCTGCGCGATCGGACGGGCGTTCTCGCCTTCAAAGCGGATGATGAACGGATCCTTGGCTTCGCGCGGGAAGCGCGGCCGCACTTGCGCCACCTTGTCGCGCAAGTCCTGCATGGCGCGGTCCATGTCGGCCGACAGTTCGAAGTCGATGTAGACGCCGGCGCGGCCTTCCCACGAGTTGGAGCGCAGCGTCTTGATGCCGCTGACGGTGTTGACCGCTTCCTCGATCGGGCGGGTGATGTCGTTTTCCACTGCTTCCGGCGAGGCGCCCGGATACTGCACCTCGATGGCGGCGCCGGGAATCTCGACGTTGGGCATGGCTTCCAGGCCGAGGCCGCGATACGAGAACAGGCCCAGCACCATCAGCGCCACCATCACCATGGTGGCGAATACCGGATTCTGGATACTGACTTTAGTGATCCACATGATCAGCCCTTCGCCGGTTCAGCGTTCATGGCTTGCGCCGACGGTGGCGGCGCGGCCGGCAGCTTGACCGCAGCGCCCGGCTTCAGGCTGTCCAGGCGCGAGATGATGACGTGCACGCCTTTCTCCAGGCCTTCCTGCACTTCGGCGTAGCCTTCCTCCTCATTGCGCAGGCCGATCTTGACCGGCTGCGCCAGCAGCTTGCCTTGTTCTACTTTGTAGACGATCTGTTTGCCATCCTTGTCGCTGCGGATGGCGGCCAGCGGCACCACCGGCGCCACGCCCGAACGGTCGGTGACGATGCTGCCCTTGGCGAACATGCCGGCGCGCAGCGCGCTATCGTCGTTCTTGACGGCGATGTAGACCAGCATGGCGCGCGAGCCGGTTTCGGTGGCCGGGTTGATGCGCGCCACCTTGCCGTGGAATTCGCGCTGGGCGAAACCGTCGACGCGGAATTTCACATCCTGGCCCACTTTCACGCGCGGGACTTCGGAGGCCGGCACCTGCGCTTCCAAGGTCAGCTCGGACAGGTTGACGATGCTGTACACCGGCATGTCCGGCGCCAGCTTTTCGCCGGCCTGCACGTGGCGCTTGCTGATGACGCCATCGATCGGCGCTTTGATCACGCCGTCATTCAACGCGATGCGGGCAATCTCCACCATCGCCGCCGCCGACTTCACAGCCGCGCGCGCCAGGTCGACCGAGTTCTGGGTCGAGTCGTAGGCGTTTTGCGAAATGTATTTCTGCTTGAGCAGGGCCTGGCTGTTGGCTTCGTTCTTTGTGGCCATCGCCAGCTTGGCCTGCGCTTCGTCGAGCATGGCTTGCTGCTGCTGCAGGCGCGCGCGCAGGTCGGCCTGGTCGACGCGGGCCAGCACCTGGCCGGCGTGCACCGGCATGCCTTCCTGCAGCGTGGTCGCCTCCACCACGCCCGAGACCTTGGACTTGATGGTGGCTGAACTCAGTGGCGCCAGCGAGCCCGACAGGGGCAAGCTGACCGCCAGTGAACGGGCGTCGACGGCGGCAATGTCGCCGCTCGACAGTTCGAACACGTCTTTTTTCTCCTTGGCCGCAGGCGCAGCGGCGGCGGCCGGTGCGGCGGCTGGCGCCTGCTTGCTGTGCCAGACGGTCCAACCGCCACCGGCCAGCGCGACCACAATGAGAATAGCCACCGGTTTGCGCCAGCTTTTGCTGCGCACGGTAGGCTGGGTGTACGGGGGAAGGGTTTCAAGTTTCATATCGTTTTTCTAATGTGGTTTGCGCATGGTGTCACTTTAGGCCGATGCAAGAGCGGCAACCAGTGAAATGCGATAGGCGGTGCAAAAGCACGCCTGAAATGCAGAAAAACGAGATGGGATGAAACTTAATACATGCGCAACCTTACCAGTACCTGGCCGTGGTCGGACGCTTCCGGCAACTGCGGCTGGAGATGGCTGTTCAGGTAGCTGACCTGCAGCACTTCGCCCACCGCGCTGGACGAGGCCGGGTGGAATTCCTCCGATACCAGCACGTGGTCGATGGTCATCATGTGGCCGTCGTGGGTGATGGTGTAGCCGCCGTCGCGCTGGCCGTCGTGGCCGGACTGGATCTGGCGGCTGTCGAACAGCTGGCCGCGCAATTCCTCGCCCGGCTCGCAGGCCTTGCCCGAGCCCATCACGATGTTGGTGGTGACGGCGTCCACTGTGTCGTTGAAATCGCCCAGCACCACGCGCGGGCGGCGCTGTTCCCTGTCCATCGCGCTGAGCAGGGCGCGCAGCGCCACCGCCTCGGTGCCGCGCCGGATCAGCGAACGCAGGTTGGCCTGGGCGTGCAGCATGGGATCGTCGCCGACGTCGCCGTTGCGGTAGTCGGGGCGCTTGGATTTGAGGTGGACCACGATCACGTCGGCAATCTGTTCATTGGGCAGCACCACCTGCGCATGCAGCGGCGCGCGTGCGAAGCGGTCGGCGTCGCGGCTGCCTTCGGGCAGGGCCACACCGTCGGGGAACATGATGTAGGCTTGGGCCGGCGCCGCCAGCGGCAGCCGCGTGACCAGGGCCACTTCCGGCGTCAGGCGCGGCGCGCCGGTGAAGGGATCGGGCGGCGGTTCGAAGCCGGCCAGGGTGGCGTCGCGGTAGCGGGTGGTTTTGGCCAGCACGTCGCGCAGGGCGGGCAGGGAGAAGATTTCCTGCAGACCGATCACGTCGGCGTCCAGTTCGTCGAGCTGTTGCGCGGTCCAGGCGACTTTCGCTTCATACTCGGCCGCGGTCAGGGGCGCCAGATTGTCGTACAATTTCGCCCCAGGCTGGGAAAGATTGCATACATTGAAAGTAGCAAAGCGAATTTCCTGCTGCATAATGGACAACTCCCCGAACCGATCATGGCGAAAAAAGAGCACATCTCCGAAACCCCGGCCACCCAGCTGCTGCGCAAGCACAAGGTCGCTTTTACCGAGCACCCTTACGACTACGAGGAGCACGGCGGCACCGGCGTGTCTTCGCGCGAACTCGGCGTCGACGAGCACCACGTGGTCAAGACCCTGGTGATGCAGGACGAAGCCGCTAAACCTTTAATTGTGCTGATGCATGGCGATTGCAAGGTCTCGACCAAGAATCTCGCCCGCAACATCGGCTGCAAGTCCGTCGAACCGTGCAAGCCGGACGTGGCTTCACGCCACAGCGGCTACATGATCGGCGGCACCTCCCCGTTTGGAACCAGGAAGACCATGCCGGTGTATGTGGAGGATAGCATCCTTGCGCTGGAAACGATTTATATCAATGGCGGCAGGCGCGGCTACCTGGTGGGCATCAGGCCGCAGGTGCTGACCGAGCTGCTCAGCGCCAAGCCGGTGCACTGCGCTCTGGCCGAGTAAGGCGCGGCAGTGTATATTCTTCGGCTGCCTTCGTGGCCATGACAATAATTGAGGAAAAGATGAATACTGTTTGGATGACCGTGGCCGCCTACCTGATCGGCTCGATCTCGTTTGCCGTCGTCAGCAGCAAGCTGTTCGGCCTGGCCGATCCCCGCACCTATGGCTCGAAAAACCCCGGCGCCACCAATGTGTTGCGAAGTGGCAACAAAGGCGCCGCCATCGCCACCCTGATCGGCGACGCCGTCAAGGGCTGGCTGGCGGTGTGGCTGGCGATCCGTTTTGCGCCGCAGCTCAATATCGGCGATGCAACCATCGCGCTGGTGGCGATTGCCGTGTTCCTGGGCCACCTGTGGCCGGTGTTCTTCCGCTTTGTGGGCGGCAAGGGTGTGGCGACCGCGGCCGGTGTGCTGCTGGGCTTGAATCCTTGGCTGGGCGTCGCCACCTTGGTGACTTGGCTGGCGGTCGCGTTTGCGTTCCGCTACTCGTCGCTGGCAGCGCTGGTGGCGGCAGTGTTCGCGCCGTTCTATTATGGTTTATTGTTTGGCGTTGAACCGCAGCTGTTTGCTGTGTTTGCCATGAGCGCGCTGCTGGTATTCCGTCACAGCAAAAACATCTCCAACCTGATCGCAGGTAAGGAAAGCCGCATCGGCAGCAAAGCGAAAGGCAAGTAAAAAATGGCAACTCCTCTCAAAATCGATTTCGTCTCCGACGTGTCCTGCCCATGGTGCGCCATCGGCCTGAGCTCGCTGGACAAGGCACTGGCCAACATCGGCGATGACGCCGAAGTAAGTATCCACTTCCAGCCGTTCGAGCTGAACGCGAACATGCCGCCGGAAGGGCAGGATATCGGCGAGCACCTGACCGAGAAATACGGCTCGACCGCCGAGCAGCAACAGCAGGCGCGCGAGATGATCCGCGCGCGCGGCGCCGAAGTCGGCTTCGATTTTGCGATGGACAAGCGCGGCCGCATCTACAACACCTTCGACGCCCACCGCCTGCTGCACTGGGCTGGTCTGCAGGGCAAGCAGAAGGAACTGAAGCAGGCGCTGTTCAAGGCCTACTTCACCCAGGGCCTGGACCCGAGCGCGCATGAGGTGCTGATCTACCTGGCCGGCGAAGTGGGCCTGGACAAGGAGGCGGCGCGCCAGGTGCTGCATACGGGCGAGTACGGCCCGGAAGTGCGCGAGGCCGAGCAGTTCTTCCAGCGGCACGGCATCAACTCGGTGCCGGCCGTGATCATCAACGAGCGCCACCTGATTTCCGGCGGCCAGCCGGCCGAGGTGTTCGAACGGGCGCTGCGCGAGATTATGGCCAAGGCGTAAAAAGTCGCCTACTTTTCTCTTGTTTTGCTATAAACTCCTTGGGTAAAAATGATAAGAATCTTGTCAATTACTCAGGGAGGCCCATGCTGGCCGTAGAAAAAGTTCACACGCTGCACATTGCACGTCCCCAGGCGGACCAATTCCGGCTCGCCGCGCTGCACCGTTATCACATCCTCGATACTCCCGCCTGCGAAGATTTCAGCTTCCTCACCGAGCTGGCCGCCAAGGTGTGCGAAGTCCCTTACGCTTTCATCTCATTAGTCGACGCCGAACGCGTCTGGATCAAATCCTGCACCGGCATGCAACTGGGCGAGCTGCCGCGCGGCGAGAGCTACTGCACGCTGGCCGTGCTGGGCGACGCCGTCACGGAAATCCCCGACCTTGCCGCCGATCCGCGCACTGCGCACATGGCGCTGACCGTGAGCGAGCCGCACATGCGCATGTACAGCAGCGTGGCGCTGTCGTCGTCCGACGGCCATGCCATCGGCACGCTGTGCGTGCTGGACACCAAGCCGGGCCGCCTGAGCGATGCGCAGCGCACTACGCTGGCCAAGCTGGCGCGCCAGGTGATGGCGCTGATCGAACTGCGCGCCAACGAACGTAGCCTGGAAGCGGCCGTGCGCGAGCTGGAACTGCTGGCCACCACGGACGATCTGACGGGGCTGCACAACCGCCGCTCGCTGCAGCACCGGCTGAAGTTTGAAGTGGCGCGCGCGCGCCGTTTCCGCTCGCCGCTGTCGGCGCTGATGATCGATGTCGATCACTTCAAGAAGGTCAACGATGAATACGGCCACATGGTGGGCGACCAGGTGCTGGCCAACATCGGCCGCATGCTGCGCGAGAGCTTGCGTGTGATCGACCTGCCTAGCCGCTACGGCGGCGAAGAGCTGTGCATCGTGCTGCCGAACACACCGGTGGAAGGGGCGTGCAAGCTGGCAGAAAATCTGCGGGTTAAAATTGAAGCATTGCTGCACGAAGCCGGCCCGCGCCAGTTCCAGGTAACGGCCAGCATCGGTGTGGGGGCGTTCAATCACATGGAAATCAATGATGCGGACAGCCTGCTGCAACAGGCCGATGCCGCGTTGTACCGCGCCAAGCGCGCCGGGCGTAATCGCGTCGAGTGCGGAACCGAATAAAAAGGAGAGTGGCCATGCCTACTGCTATCTGGAATGGTGTCGTCATCGCGCAGGCGAGCGACGACCAGGTGCACATCGTGGAAAACAACGTCTACTTCCCGCCGGCCAGCGTCAAGCGGGAATACCTGCAGGCCAGCAGCCATACCTCGCGCTGTCCGTGGAAAGGCCTGGCCAGCTACTACTCGCTGAACGTGGACGGCAAGATCAACGAGAACGCCGCGTGGTACTACCCGGAGCCTTCCGAGAAGGCTGCGCAGATCAAGGACCACGTGGCCTTCTGGCGCGGCGTCGAGGTGCAGCGCTAGTTGGATAACATCACCCACAGCATTATCGGCTTTGGCGTTGGCGAGGTGGTGCACCGCAGTCTGCCTGCGGAGGCGGACCCGCTGTCGCAGCGCGTGCGGCATCGCCTGCTGCTGGTGGCGTGTGCGCTGGCCAGTAATTTTCCCGACCTTGATCTGTTCCTGACCAAGCTGCTGCCCGATCCTTTGGGCTATCTGCTCAATCATCGCGGGCATACGCATACGGTGCTGTGGGCGCTGCCGCAGGCGTTGCTGCTGGCGGCGCTGCTGTGGCTTTGCTGGCCGTCGGCGCGTGCGTTGCTGCGCTCCAGCCGGCCGGCGCGGCTTGGGCTGGCGCTCAGTGTCGGCATCGGCCTGGCGCTGCATTTGCTGATGGACTTCACCAATTCGTATGGCGTGCATCCGTGGTATCCGTTCGATGGGCGCTGGCTGTATGGCGATATGGTGTTCATCATCGAGCCTTTGTTCTGGGTGGCGATTGGCGTGCCGATGGCGCTCATCATGCGCTGGCGCTGGTTGCGCATGGCCGGGCTGTTGGCTTTGTTCGCGGCGCTGGTGTTTTTTGCGGCGCGCGGCTATCTCGGATGGGAATCGTTTGCGGCGCTGCTAGCAATTGGCGCGGTGTGCGGCTTTGCGCAGTGGCGCGCGGGCGAGCAGGGGCGCGGCGGCTTGCTGCTGGCGCTGGGCGTCAGCGTGGCGTTCATTGCAGTGCAGAGCGTGGCCTCGCATGCGGGCAGGGCGCGGATTGAAGCGGAATTGCAGCATGCCGACCCATCGTCGCGCGTGCTCGATGTGGCGATGACGGCGTTTCCGTCGCAGCCGCTGTGCTGGGCCTACGTCAGCATCCAGGGCAACGGCGTGCAGTATCGCTTGCAGCGTGGCGTCATGTCGCTGGCGGATGTGATGTGCCCCGCCGGCCTGCGCGAGGTCACGCAGACGGTGAGCGGCAGCGTGCAGGAATTGCGCGCGCTGAAGGCGCACAACTGCCACGTCGACGCCTGGCTGCGTTTTGGCCGCATGCCGATCGTGCTTGATGGCGTACTGTCCGACTATCGCTTCGCCACCACGCCGCGCGGGAACTTCACCTCGCTGCCGGTGGCCGAACAAGCCCCATGCCCGCAAGGTGTGCCGGCATGGGGCTATCCGCGCGCCGACCTGTTCTAGGCGGCTTTCTTCAGCACGTCGTCGTGGTCGGTGGAGAGGGCGACGTCCAGCCATTCGGCCATCTCTTTTTCCACGAACTGGTTCTTGGCGCGCACGCGCTGCACCGTGTCCGAACCCAGTTGCAGGCGCACCGGCGGCGTGGCGCTGTCAGCCAATTGCAGCAGGGCGCCGGCCAGCTTGAGCGGATCGCCCGGCTGCGCGTGGTTGACGCCAGCCGCGAATTCGCGCATCGCGCCGACTGTGGCGGCGTAGGAATCGATGCGGTCACGCGTGGCCACCAGCGACGAGGTGTCGAGGAAGTCAGTGCGGAAGAAACCCGGCTCCACCACCGTCACCTTGATGCCCAGCGGTTCCAGCTCCATCGCCATCGCCTCGCTCAAGCCCTCCACCGCAAACTTGGTCGAACCGTACACGCCCCAGCCTTGATACGCGGAGTAGCCACCCACCGACGAGATGTTCATCACGTGGCCGCTGCCTTGCTTGCGCATCACCGGAAGCACGGCGCGGCTGACGTTGAGCAGGCCGAAGACATTGGTTTCATACAGCGCGCGCACTTCCTCGGCGTTGGCTTCTTCCACAGCGCCCAGCAGGCCGTAGCCGGCGTTATTGACCAACACGTCGATGCGGCCGAAACGCGCCACCGCTTGCTGGGCGGCGGTGATGGCTTGTGCTTCCAGTTTCACATCGAGGCGCAGCGCCAGCAGGTTGGGATGCTCGCCCAGCGCGGCGATGACGGTTTGCGGATCGCGCGCCGTGGCTACTACGAAGTCGCCACGTTCCAGTGCTTTTTGTGCCGTCAGTACGCCGAAGCCGCGCGATGCACCGGTGATAAACCAGACTTTGTTCATGATGTTTTCCTTTCGAGGTGAGTTGATGGAGCCCAGTTTAGGCTTCCGGCACCTGCTACACTAGCCATAGGAAAGCTGTTTGATTTTCATCTTTTAGTTGTAAATATCATGGATAAAGCCCGGGTCATCAGTTTGTTTATCGGCGTGGTGCGTGCCAAAAGCTTCAGCCAGGCGGCGGTGGATGCGGGGCTGACGCCGCAGGCGGTCAGCAAGGCGGTGCGGCAGCTGGAGGAGCATCTCGGCGTGCGCCTGTTCCATCGCACCACGCGCAGCCTGAGCCTTACCGACGAAGGCACGCGCCTGTTCGAGCTGGCCAATCCCGGCCTGCGCCTGCTGGACGATGCGCTGGAGCAGATCCAGAGCAGCCGGCTGGAAGTGGACGGCCTGATCCGCGTGGCGGCGCCCACCTCGATCGGCAACGCCATCATCGTGCCGCTGCTGCAGGAGTTCCAGCAGCGCTATCCGGGCGCCCACTTCGACATGCAGCTGGACGATCATTTCACCGATCTGGTGGAGAGCAAGATCGACGTCGGCTTCCGCGCCGGCAATCCCCCCGAACGCAACCTGATCTCGCGCAAGCTGGGCGACATTACACTGCTGACCTGCGCCGCGCCGTCCTACCTCGCCCGGCATGGCACGCCGGAGACAGTGGGCGACCTGGCTGCGCACCGCTGCACCGGCTTCCGCCGGCCCACCACCGGCCGCCTGATGCCGTGGGAATTCCATGTCGACGGCGCCACGGTCTATCAGGACGTGCCGGCGGTCGCCAGTTTCAATACGGTGGAGGGGGAGCTGACGGCGGTGCTGGCCGGCATTGGCATTAGTCAGATGCCAGTGTTCATGATCGAGCGGGAACTGGCCAGCGGCGCGCTGGTCCCATTGCTGACTTCGACCGTCACCGCCAACAACGGCGTGTTCATGTACTACCAGCAACGTACCCAGATGCCGCTGCGGGTGCGGCATTTCATCGATTTTGTGGCGGAACGGGCGCCATTGCGACTACAGGTGCGCGTGTGCACGGAAACGGTGCCTGATGCGTTGTAGTGTGTGGCTGCTTCACCACAAAAGCACCTAAAATCAAGCTGTATAGGCCACTTTCTGCCTAATTGGTTGGCACAACAATTGCATTGCTCTCCAGAAAGGAAGAAGATCAAACACTATGGAGGCTGTTATGAATACCGTAACTGAAAAAGACAACAAGACTGTAGTGCAACATGAATCGCCAGCCGATGAGCATCGCCTGCGCAGCGAGCGCATTGCCGCCCAAGGCGTCAGCCTGGGCAGCGGTAAGGCCAAATACCTGATTCCGCTGGTCGGCCTGGCCGTCCTTGCTGGTATGGCATTCGCCCAGAGTTAAATGACTCTGAGCTCGTCCAGCGGCCAGCGTGGCCGCACGTTGAACGAGTAATCCTTTTTCGCAGCGTCCGGGTTAATCATCAAACGCATGGCCCCGGCGAAGGCGATCATTGCGCCGTTATCGGTGCAAAATTCCAGTTCCGGGTAGTAGACCTTGAACTTCTTCCTGGCTGCCGCCGCGTTCAACGAGGCGCGCAGTTGAGCGTTCGCGCCCACGCCGCCCGCGATCACCAGCCGCTTCAGGCCGGTGTGCTTGAGCGCGGACACGCATTTCGCGGTCAGCACTTCCACGATCGCGTCGACGAAGCCGCGCGCAATGTTGGCCTTGTCCTGCTCGCAGATATTGGCGATGACCTTTTCCTCGTGGTTCTTCACCACGGTCAGCACCGCCGTTTTCAGGCCGGAGAAGCTGAAGTTGAAATCCTTGGTGTGCATCATCGGGCGCGGCAGCTTGTAGGCCAGCGGATCGCCGAATTCGGCCAGGCGCGAAATCGCCGGGCCGCCCGGATAGCCGAGGCCCAGCAGCTTGGCCGATTTGTCGAACGCTTCGCCGGCGGCGTCATCCAGGGTTTCGCCCAGCAGCGTGTACTGGCCGACGCCATCCACCCGCATCAGCTGGGTGTGGCCGCCCGAGACCAGCAGGGCGATGAACGGGAACTCCGGCGGCTCCGACGCCAGCAGCGGCGACAGCAAATGGCCTTCCAAGTGGTGTACGCCCAGCACCGGTTTGTCCAGCGCGAGGCCGAGGCTGCACGCGACCGACGAGCCGACCAGCAGCGCGCCAGCCAAACCCGGGCCTTGGGTATAGGCGATGGCGTCGATGTCGTTGAGCGATTTGCCGGCCTGCTCCAGCGTCTGCGTCAGCAGCGGAATGGCGCGGCGGATGTGGTCGCGCGAGGCCAGCTCCGGCACCACGCCGCCGTATTCCTCGTGCATGGCGACCTGCGAGTGCAGGGCGTGGGACAGCAGGCCGGATTGGGTGTCATACAGGGCCAGGCCGGTTTCGTCGCAGGAGGATTCAACGCCAAGAACGATCATGGAAGCAGCAGAAATCAAAAGGGGAATCCGCCATTGTAATGGAAATGGCGTGCAAGCATGCACCAGCACTGCGCCGGCGCGCACTGGCCGGGTGCGATTTTTTGCCAAACGGACAGGATTCCAGGCTGTTTTGAGTGGCATCGCTTTTGCTTCTCAGCGGGCAGGGGAGGGCATGGCCATGGACAGGCACTGGAAACTCATTTGCAAATTGAAGGATGTACCGCTGGACGGTGGCGTGCGCCTCGTTCCGCGCGGATTGGCGTGGCAGGAATTGCCGGGCGTGGCGCTGTTTCGCACTGGCGAAGAATGCGTGCATGCCGTGCTCGATTGCGATCGCACGCGGCGTTACTCGGTGAAGGTGGAGGGCGTGAAGGTCTATCTCGACCTCGATGAACTGAGTGCGCCCGCCAGCAAAGCCGAAGCGGCGCTGGCGGGGCAGTTTGGCGTGGCCACCAGCATGGTGGCCTACTGCTACTGAAGGATTACGGACGGTTCTTCAGTTGCTGGTGCGCGTCGCGCAGCATCTTCTCGGTGGTGTCCCAGTCGATGCAGCCGTCGGTCACCGAGCAGCCGTAGACCAGCTGGCTCAGGTCGGCCGGAATCTTCTGATTGCCGCCGACGATGTTCGATTCAATCATCACGCCCACCAGCGACTGGTTGCCCTGCACGATCTGGTGGATGACGTCGGCCATCACCAGCGGTTGCAGTTCCGGCTTCTTGTAGCTGTTGGCGTGCGAGC
>Ga0105244_10001679_pt1 | contig 17494 bp, 12 predicted proteins | sample KBSM44metaG_FD_80423 | JGI IMG/M metagenome (GOLD analysis project Ga0105244, IMG submission 80423) | Miscanthus rhizosphere microbial communities from Kellogg Biological Station, Michigan, USA - KBS M4-4 metaG | ecosystem: Host-associated > Plants > Roots > Rhizosphere > Soil | place... | reverse complement strand
CCTGTCCGATGCGGCTGGAGGTGTTTTGTCCTGCCAAGCCAGCAAAAGGGGGGGCATCCTAACAGGGCTGTTTTCCAAGAGAAGGCCGGGGCAATAACTCGAAACTGAAATGGTATGACGTGGTAATTCCCCAAGTTCATGCTGGTTCTATCCGAAGGCCACCACACAAGAAGCCTATGGCCCAACGAGATCTCAGGCTCGACCTGCTGCTGGCCGGCGAGCGTGTCCCAGCGGTGGTTGCGTCCGCTGTGAGGGTATGTCCATGTCTTCTCTCAGTTGCTCGAATCCGAACGACTGCCGCACTGACGGATCATTCAGCCGCATATCGCCCACGTCCTCCCCCTGCGGATCCTTGACCAGCTTCGAGGTTTAGCTGGTCAGAGTTAACGGCACATCTATAGCGTCCTGGTTATCCAACATACCCATTTGTCCACCAGCAACACTTCGGGCAAAGCGCCTTTAGCAGCTTTGGTGGTTTGCGCATCAATCGAAAAAGCGCCCAGCGCGCGAGCGTCCGCCACACGGGCGCCGAGGCTCATCGAGCAGCACACCGCCAGAAGGGTAGGGGTAGGGCGACAACGAAAACGAAGGGCCACTGGAACAGTTCCGGGAATGGAAAAGATGATGAAACGCGTCTTTGGTAAACGATGATCCGTTTCAATAGCGTTTATCCCAACAAGAATCTGACGAAGCGTTAACGCTTTTTGAGGGAACGCTTACGAAGTCCGACGGGCTCACTGGGCAGGGATTACACCTAAAGAATGGCAAAGGGCTACCGATAGGTAATCAGTGATGGCATTTCAGCCTTTGCTTTGGAAATGGAATTCAAATGAGTCTGCAAGACGACCTGCACGATGGACCTATTGCGCCACGTCCACGCGTTCAACAACGGCTGCACCCGGGGTGGCTGTTGTGGCTACTGGTACCAGCGATCGCGGTGGGGATGAACTGGGCGCGGATTGCCGCGTACCTTGAGCCTGCGCGTGTAGAACCGCCTGCTGAGGTGGTTGAGCGATATGAATCGCCGGTTGTTGAATCTGCACCGGTATCTGCACCCGTTGTGCGAGCAGTGGCGCCGGTTGTGCCTAAAACCCTGCACGAGTGCATGGGCGCTGACAATGTGGTGAACGACCAGGTATTGCGGTGTCGGTATGGGGACCGTCCTCAGCCGATGCGGGAAGAGCGGGCGGTGCAGGGGATGGTGTCGGCGCAGTATTTGGCGGAGTACAAGGCGGGGCAGAGTGCGCGGCCGGTTCGGCGGGCTGTTAGTGGTGGGTTTGAGTCGCACCAGGTACTGGGTTGGGACAGGAAGGGGTTGTACACGGCTTCGTGGAGTGTCAGTGATAACCAGATTGATCACGGCAGTGTTTGCACTGGCTACCGAAGTGGATCGATTGATTATCGGGAATGCAGGAAAGGCGCGAAGCAGTGGTTCAAGGAGCAGTGCCGTTCAGAGCGAAATCCGGCACTGCGGGAGCGGTATTGTTCGGCGGCTTCGGGGTTCAGTCCGATGGGATAGAGCCCTTCGCAGCTAGTAATCTGCAGCATCCAATCGCTTGTTACACGCCTGCCTCGCCTTTTGCGCGGCCAAACTCGCAGCCTCCAGAAGCAGCCAGGTCACCGACTGGAGTGCTTGCTCATCGGGTGATTCGGCAGTGCTCGTGTCCAGACCTAATGCCGTCTGGTTATCAGGAGCAAGCTGATACCAGCGCTCCAGCACGCAGTGGCAAATGCCCTCGAGGATCTCATCTTTGGTAATCGGAGTCGGCCCTCGACTGCCTGCAGAGAAATCCGAACCAACGAGCTTTAGCGATTGTGATGGACGTTCCATGACCATTCCCCTTCTTGGCTGATGTAAAAGCTAAAGCTAACCATAGCACCACTATCCTGTTTTGGGATAATCCTGTTTTGGGTTTACTTAAGGAGCCGAATCGTCATTCGGCAGCCCTTATGAAATCCATCCACACAGAACGCTATTCCACGCTGATCCGGGCGCTCATCGCGTGCAGGAAAGAGAAGGGCTTGAGCCAGACCGAGCTCGCGCGGCGAGTGGGCAGGCCGCAGTCGTATATCTCCAAGGTGGAGAATGCAGAGAGGAGGCTGGATGTGGTGGAGTTTTTGGAGATTTGCGAGGCGATTGGGGTGGATGGAGGGGAGGTGATGCGGGGGGTGTGAATGGAAGGTGTGCATGTGTAACTGACCCTAGCGTTACCTTCCAAAAATCACTCCACCTCAATCGCGGCACTCTCGACCTTCACCGCCAAGCTCGCAAAAAATATGCACCCGATCAACCGGGCAAAAATCTCGAGCGTTTCGCACACATCGGGATCTTCGAACAGCACAGGCCGCGAATCGATTGCACAAAGCGCCCCGTACAGCCGGCCGTCAGGCAGGAAGATGGGCACGCCCACGTAACTGTCCAGATCATAGGTCTTGACGATCAGTCGTGAGGCGAAGCTTTGGTCATGGCTGACTCTCTGGATTAGCAAAGGCGCGGGGTCCCGCTGAAACTCGCTGCAGATCGTGTCTTCCAGCGGAAAGGCCTCACCCGCGCCGATCCCCAGGTCAGCAGCATCGTGCACAGAGCAGATCACCAATTCGGCGTCGCCGAACTTGGTGATCGCGGCAAAGCGCATGTTGGTGAGCCGGGTCACCAACCGCAGGATGTTGGTGGTGGCTTCGATTTCAGCGATGGCTGAGCGTTCTTCCTGGGACAGGAGGCTGGGCGGGTAGTCAAGTGCCATGGTGTACCTCGTCGTTTGGTGCAGTTTCGACCTGTGAGCGAGGTTCTGCAAGGGGGAGATGGAGCGATGTTGTGACATGAGCGCTATGCAGCCAAAACCGAGCATTCAGGTACAAAAAAGCCGTTGTGCGGTACGCAAGGTGCCTGGTCTGTGAAGCTTGTTTGGTGGGCCGGGGGAAGTTGAATTCATTACTTAGGCATTTGATCTAAATGACTAATTTTGGTTTGTAAAATTTTCTGGAATACCAGTTGGAATACAGGCAGAGCTGAATTGAGCAACATGCCTCATTGCCGTCCTGTAGGCATGGCCGACAAGAACATCTGTTTATCCGAACTGGCCAAGCTAACGAGGCCATCTCTCGCGGGTTTGCCAAACCCAGCTCGGCCCGCTACTTAAGTAACCCGCTCAAACAAGTCTTTGAACACCATTTTGAACGGCGCATCGCTAGGGACCAACAGCTGGCGTGACTTCAAGCAAAAAGGCAGTACCCATAGCCGCAGCCCACCTGTCTTGGGGAACTCGAATACTGGTAGCGGTCGATCAAATGCCCCAGTCTTAGGGTAAATCAGCACCACATCTCCCGACCCATTCAGATAGCTTTGCCCATAGGCCTGCAACTGATAGAAGTCACCCTGTGCGAGGCCGTATTTATTCGTACCATTTGCCTTGAGACCATCGAGCAGTTTCCACTTTGTATCGAGAACCAGCACATCTTTCTTGGCATCCTTGATCAACAGGTCTGGTTTTAGACAAAACCAATTCTGTTCTTGATGGCGAACCAAGTGATGGCTGCGTGCTTGGGTTTTCAGGTGAAGCGGCCTCGCCAGTTGCTTCGCTATATGCTTGGAGACGAACGCTTCGAACACTGCCTCCATTGGGAACAGCAGCGACGGAGCGTGATTGCCTCCGCGGCCTGTCATGGGTGATTGCTGTTCTAGAATCAACTTTGACCAAGCGAGTGCTTCTTCGTAGTAACCCATGCCCCGCTCAAGGCGTACCCGCTGGAAGTCCATATTAGGGTCTGCTGAAATCGGGACCTCTGCGAAGACAAATCTCAGCTCTCGAGCCAGTTGCTGATGTGTCTGAGATGCCGTCAGTTGCAGGATTCGTTGCAATGCGGTGTGTAATAAACGGTTTTCCGGACGATTAATCGAGAACTCGTCGTGCTCTGTAAAGAACCGGTCCGCCCTGCAAAGGTTTTGCCGCAGATGGGATGCCATCATCAGTTTGCCGCGAAGGGCAAACAGGTTGCTTTGCTGAGTGGTATAGGTGCTGCGCAGGCCTTGTTTGACGATATGCCCGACGGTGCGTAGGAACTCGGCAATAAAAACTTCCAGTAAGGGCATTCGTGCCGCGGCGAGGTTGGCGGTGTCAGTTTGGAGGTGGCGAAACTCTTGAAGGCAGCAGAGCATTTCGATCAACAGCTGACGAGCCTTCGAGGCGCCCGCACCTATTACTTTTCCGACTTTTGGCAGTACCTCGATTTGGTAACCGTCTGGTGCACGTATCACTCCAACAAAACTAGTGACCTGAATGGCTCGATGCCCGCGCCGTTGAGTCAGGCGCAGCCACGCTGGCTTACTGTCGTTGGAGGCCCGCAGGCACTGGCGTTCTAGCCATGCGTAGACCGTATCCGGGATAATGTGCAGACCCTCGGACAACGAGCCAGTCGAAGTCGCTGCCATCAACACGTCAAATTCGTAAATTGATATTCCGCTCACGTGCCTCCGCCTTCAGGTCGACAGCGTCTTGTAGATGCCAATGTAGGCATCCGGATTAGAGAGCGCAGCCATCTGCAGAGCGTAGCGGCGCTTAGTGGAATAGCTGTCCATGCCATGATCGCTGCCGAACAGGCGAGCCAGATCATCCTCCTGATCTTCACCCTCAACGATAAAGCGTGCGGCTTGGGATTTCTGATTGTCTGCTAAGACAAGGCGGATCTTTTGCCAGTCTTCGAAAAAGTACTCTTCGAGCAAGGGCAGAATACGTGTGCTGAACACCTGTTGCAGGGCTACAAATCGCTCGTCTCCATCAGGCACTAGCGCTAATGCTGTGAAGTACGCATGGCCGATGCAATGGTCGCGGTCGTAGAGCATCTCGATGCGCTGGTTTATTGCATCAAGCATACGAGGCACATCCATTACTTGCTCCCCCAGACTGACTCGAAGGTTTGCAAGCGGCGCGCCTGGCTCGTCGCGAGCGTCCGGCATTAACGGCACAAACTCGAATCGGCGACGTAACGCGGTGTCCAGCAACGCAAGGGATCGGTCTGCCGTGTTCATAGTGCCGACAATGTCGACATTGGCTGGTACCGAAAAACTCTCTCCGGAATACGGTAACGTCACCGAGATGGCGTTTTTAGCACCTTCGCGTTTATCAGGTTCGATCAAAGTGATCAGCTCGCCAAAGATCTTGCTGATGTTTCCCCGGTTGATCTCGTCGATTACCATCGCGAACTGCTGATCTGGCGCCATACGTGCTTTGCGGCACAAGTCCTTGAAGACACCAGCGCGGATCTCGTATTGGACTTCACCGGATTCCGCATCGCCTTCGAGAACCGGACGCAGACCTTCCACGAACTCCTCGTACCCGTAAGATTGATGGAAGGTGACGAAACTGTAACGCTTGATGTATTCGGCTGAGGGAGGACCGGCATTGTACTCGTCTACCAGCCGCTTCAGATTGGCAGCTGCGTCCGCCCAGTCTCCAGTTAGTATCCATGATGAGTCCGATAGCTTATCGAAGACAGCCGGTGCCATTCGCTTGCTCATCTTGATGGTTTCGGAGGACTCGATAGCATGGTATTGGAGAGCACCCCAAACCGTGTTTCGCACACTCTTGTTCGTGCTTTTGGCGGCGGCAATCGATTTCATGAATGGGTGATCAAGCAAGACATCGACACTTGCTTTCCCGCCCAAGTGGTACAGAGTTGCTGCGATTGCCTCCCACCAGGTAAGGCTGGCAATCCTTTCGCTCACAAACTGATTTTGCCATTCGTCCTTGGATACCGAGGTCGTGACTTGCTCATACTCTCGCTTCATTAGCTTCGACAATTCGTATGTCTTGCCTGTGCCAGGTGGGCCGTAGTAGATACGATTGAGAGGAAGCCTTATCGCATCAGAATCAGCAATGTCGTCTTCGCCAGTCTCATCGTTGTCTTCCACCGGATCGTCCCTCAGTTGATCCGGCCATAGTCCAGGTCGTTCGGCTTCAAGTAATAGCCAGTCGTTGGGTAAATCATGCTTGTCGGCAAGGGATGCTTCAATCTTCGTGAGCAGTTCATTAGTTAGCGGCTCACGGTGGAGGATGGGGAGGGCGCCCACCTCACGCTTCCAGGAGAGCTTCCGCACTCGCGTGCCCCGCACAATGCCAAGTACGCCAATCGCCCGTTCGCTTCCGGGGTTCTTGCGGCCAAATCGCACCTGAATATCTTTGCTCGAGTGCCACCAGTCCAAGCCGGCCATATGTACAGCACGCGCCAATCGACAGAACTCCGCTTTGTCCTCTGGAGTCCATGAGGCGCGGAAGGTCTGAAACGCTGGCTTGCTGTCGAAGTGCTTGAGCAGGTCTTCGTCGTCCAGTGACTTACTCAGATTCATTTTGGCTACTAACTCTTCGTAATGCAGCTTGAAGTTGCGGATGGCTTCAGCGCTCCATTCGGTGAGCTGGTCCAGCGATTTTTCCAAACCATCGCCTGCGGGCATTGTTGTTACAAAGGGAGCGTTGTAATAGTCGCCTCGCAGGGCTAAGTAGGTTTTGCGCGTTTTACTAGACTCGCCCAGCCCGACGGTATCGATCTTGACCACAAAGCCGTCGTCGGCATCGATCCCTACGGTAATGGCCAGTTCCTTAGGCGCTTCCGGTGAGGGGTAAATTTTCGCCCAGTTGTAGCCAGAGAAATGATTACCCTGGTTGGTAGGCCGCTTGCGAATTTCGACGCGCCCTACTGGAAACAGCGTGGTCTTGAGTTTGTTAGCCCATGCCTGTGTGACTGCATAGGCTTTTTTCAGATCATCGTAAGCTTGGTTTTGCTCGGGGTTGGACTCGTCACGCTTGTGTCCTGCCCACTTGTTCAACAACTCGAAGTGGTTGCTCGTGAAATAGTCCGTCATCGTACTCAGATTCCTTCAACATCAATTCCATGTTCTGCCAACCATGTCTTGCGCTGTGCATAGTCAGGCATGACGCGTTCCAGGCGGAGCCAAAATTCTGGGGTGTGATGTGGCTCTTGCAGGTGCACCATCTCATGCACCACCACGTACTCCGCAATGGGCTTGGGCAGTAGGATTGTTTTCCAATGAAAATAGAGCTGTGCGCCCTTACCACATGAGCCCCAGCGATAGCCCAGATCCTGCACACGCACACCGCTGGGGGTCAGGTCCATTCGCGCTTGGTGGTTCTCGACTCGTAAGGCGAGCCAGCTGCGGGCATGTTCGCTATACCAACGGATGAAATGTTCGCGGGCTCTTGGCAGTTCGCTACGCAGCAGGCGGAAGCGACCAGCAGAAAGTTTTAATGGCCCATCCTGCTCATCAACCAGTTTGAGGCGATAACTTCGTCCCAAATACAGAAACCCCTCTCCGTCGACGTATTCCTTGGTGGGGATTGAGCGCTGCAGGCGTTCCTTTTCGGCAAGACGCGAGTAAATCCAGAAGCTTTTTTCCGCTACGAATTGCCGCAGCGCTTGCTCCTCAACCTCTGGCGGGGCAGACAGGATAAGTGCGCCGTCACGTTCGACGGTGATCTGTAACGTCTTGCGCCGCGCGCTGCGGCGTAGCGTCAGTTGCAGATCGTTTACGGTGAGGGTTTGACTGCTCACAGCTGCATCAACCGTTCATGGCTGGCTCTCGCTTGATCCATCAGGCGGTCAGACAGCACCCCCGCCGTATCGCTATCCACCAAGGGCGGACGCAGTCGCATCAGGTAATCAAATAGCTGCCCGGCCAGCTCCTCCTGTGCCGCTCGCTTGCGCGGGCTCCAGATATCGCGGTGGCTTTGGAGTTCGCCCACCAACAGATCGACCAGTTCCACTGTCACATCCTTCAAACGCAGCAGCTCGGCGGGCTGCGGATTGGCGTCGGCACACACCACATCCAGCAGGGTGCGCAGGAAGGGTGCATAGTGTTCGGGCAAATCCAGGGGGCTGTAGCCATCGCTCATTTGACCGCTGCGCAGCTCGTTGATGATCTTCTGCATCTGTTCAACCAACTGATCCCACTGCTCGCCCAGCGACTTGAGCAGCTCGTTCAGGCGTTCGGACAGCTTGCGATAGAGCACCGGATCCTCATCAGTATGCTTGCGCACATGCGAGCGAATGGCGTGCTCCATCTCTGATGCCTTGGCGCGGTCGTTGACGCTTCGCGACAACTGTTTCTCGAAGTCTGCATCGGTGAGCTGGATCGGCGGAATCTTCGGGTCGATGCCCAGTGAGATAACATGATCGTCGATCAGTTTGCGCACCTTGGCACCGACATCCTTGCCCAGTTGCGGCAGGTCCTTGTAGCGCCCACGTGCCCGCGCGTGGATATAGGCCAGGCGCTTGGCATCCTTGACGAAGGGCAGGCCCTCGGGGCGTGGCAGCACGGTGTCCAATGAGTTGAGGAACGCTTTGAGTTTTACCGCAAATTCGGCGCGCACCTTTTCCGACTCCAGTGCGGCAATGCAGGTGTCTGCATCTTCCAGCGACTCGATGCCCTGGCGACGCAGCACATCCACTACACGAAGATGACGATCGCGCAGCACCGGCACCTCGTCCTTGATGCTGCTCAGTGCACCTTCGATATCCTCGTCGGCATAGGCTGCCAGCGCTTCGCGCAGGTGGTTGGCGACCCCGTAGTAATCGACCACGATACCGCAGCGCTTGCCGAAACCAGTACGGTTGACCCGCGCAATGGCTTGCAGCAGTTCGGCTTCCTTGATTGGCCGGTCAAGGTACATGACCCCTTCGATGGGGGCGTCAAAGCCGGTGAGCAACATAGACTTAACGATCAGGAAAGCCAACGGGTCGGTCTTGCCTGGCTGCTCATGATTCAGGGGCTTCTTGAAACGCTGGATCAGCAGCTCGTGCTTGCTGCCATCCGTCCAGGTTTTCCACTCGGCCGGATCGTTATTTGAGCCGGAAATAATCGGTGCGAATTCCAGGCTGCGTAGCCTGTCGCGATAGCGCCACGCCTGCACGCGCGCCTGCAGCTTGGGTGGACGCTGGCACAGTGCTTCATCGTCGAGGTCCTTGTCGGCTGCTGGCAACGCTTCGGCGTCGGCCAACAACTGATCGCGGGCGGCCTGCAGTGCGTGGAAATAGCGGATTGCCGCAATCCGGCTATAGGCTACCACCTGCGCCTTGTAGCCATTGGGCAGGATATTGGTGACGTAATGTCTGAGGATGTCGCGCGCCTTATCTGCAATCAGCGCGGGGGCATCAAAGATATGGCCTTTGGTGGCGTATTTTTTCTTGATCAGCTCGAGCTCGTCCTGACTGTGCTCGCGGAACAAATCCTCGAATAGTTCATCCAGGCTCGCTCCATCTTTTAATGCGCCCTGGGCAGTGCGTCCTTCGTAAAGCACCGGCACTGTAGCGCCATCTGCCTCGGCTTCCTTGATGGTGTATTTGTCGATGAACGCGCCGAAAATTTCGTGGGTGCGTTTCTTATCGCCCATGATGATCGGTGTACCGGTAAAGCCGATGCGCACGCAGTTGGGCAGGCCCGCCAGCAGGTTTGCCTGTAGATCGCCGGCCTGGGTGCGGTGCGCTTCATCGATCAATACCAGAATGCTCTCGTCGTGGTTGAGCACCTCGAATGGTTTGCTTACCAGGTAGGGCGCGCGCTTTTCTGCGGCTTTGAGGTGTGCAGTAGCTTGCGTAGGGATCGACGCCTCCCTATCTTCTTCCTGTTCGGGATTGCGATACTTCTGGATGGTGGCGAATACCAAACCGGGGCCCTGGCGACGTGCCAAGGCTTTAACACCCTCGATATTAGAGGCCACCTCCGGCAGTTCACCGCTCAGCGTGGCGGTGGCGGAGAGCTGGTTTTGCAGGTCTTTACGGTCAGTGACCACGATGATTTTGAAGCGGCGCAGTTGTGTATCCGTGCGCATCTTGCGCACCAGAAATACCATGGTCAGGCTCTTGCCTGAGCCTTGAGTGTGCCAAACGATGCCGCCGCGCTGGTCGCTCTCGCCGTGCTCAATGCGTGTCTGCCCGCGTTTCATGCGGATCACCGTGCGGTTCACCGCGCGGTACTGCTGGTAGCGGCAGACCGTCTTGATGGTCTGCCCGCCAACCGGCATGAACAGCATGAAATGCCGGATCAGATCGAGCAGGTGGGCCGGCGTCAGCATGCCTGCCACCAGGCGCTCCTGCTCGGACAGTTTGGCTTTGCCCAACTGCTCGGCTACTGACTGCTCGCTGCCGCTACCCTCCGGGCCAACCACGGTTTTCTATTGGGAGAAATGCCCGCAGCCGGCCCCAATGCAGCCCACCCGTGCTTCGTCGTAGCTACTGGCGACCAACAGCTGCACGCTAGCGAACAGTGTTTCGTTGCCCTCGTTGTCCTCGACTTCGAAGGCCGCCTTGCGCTGGTTGCTGTAGCGGCGCAATTGATCGACAGCTTCGGCCAGCGGTTCTGGGATGGATGGGCTCTTGCATTCCACCACCACCAGCGGGATGCCGTTCACCAGCAACACCAGATCCGGGACGATAAATTTCTTGCCGCTGTCGTACCCCGGTGGGCAATCCACTCGGAACTGGTTGATCACGCGGAAGTGGTTATTGGCCGGGTTGGCCCAGTCGATGTACTGGATGGTCTGACCACGTCCGCCTTCCCAGCCCTGAAGGCCATCGACCGTGATGCCTTTGAGCAGCAGTTCAGTGACTGTCTGGTTGGCTTCCATCAGCTTGCCGCTGCCCACGCGGGTAATGGCCGCCAGTGCTTCGGCAATGCGCTGCTCCTCCAGCCAGGGCTGACCGTCGCGTAGGTTGATGGCACGCAGACGCTCGGCCAGTGTGGCCCGCTGAATCACTTCACTGAAGCTGCTGCGGCCAGTGATGGCCGGGTCGTCGAGGCTGCCCTCGACATGCTTCCAGTCCAGCCCTTGTAACTGAGTCACAAAGGGTTTTTCGACGTCGTCCAATTCCCAGCCCACGGTTACTCCTTTAATCCAGTTCATGCGTGTATGGGCTCATACAGGCTCATAGCGGCTCATAGAATTTTTAGCCGAGCTTATAGACCGACCAGCGTCGTTCACCTTGTTGTATCAGTGTGCCCTTGTCTTTCATGCGCTTGAGCAGTTTTGCCGCTTGATCAGGCGAGAGCCGACAAAGATCCATTACTTCAGCGCGCTGAATCTGCCCATGCTGCTGTACGTAGTTCAACACCATCTGCTCATGTTGAATGGGTGTGAAGCCTGCCTGGCGGGTATAACCGGCCTTGTCGCCCACGGCCTGGTACAGACTGGCTGACAGAGTGTAACTGCGCCCTCGGGTAGAACCGTGGGCCTCGACCAAGCCTGCTTCGGTCAGGGCTTCCAGCGTGCGTTTGGCACTGGCGGTGTCGCGCTGGATCTGTACGGCCAGTTCGTCGGCCGTGACGCGCTTGGTCTCTCGCAGGGCGGCCAGGGCGATCAGGCTGTCGATGGGCAGCTCGGCGTTGGTGGCGCGCTCGTGCTCCACTACCAAGCGGCGGAAGTCAAGGTCGGCCTCTGCGGTGGGTAGGCGCAGCACCACGCTCTGGGCAGTGGTGTAACTGTAGTCCGGGGCCGGCCGGCCGAACTTGAGCATGCCGCGGAAAATCTTGTCCACGCCTCGGCCAGAGCGTTCGACCACGCCGACGCGCTTCATGGCGTCGGCCAGGGCTGGGTTGCGCGGGCGCGGTTCGGTCACCAGCAGGTTGGCCAGGGTCACGCCATCGACCAAGCCACCGGGGTTGCTGACCACCAGGGCATCGTCTTCAAGACGCACATGCACCGCGCCCCGGCCGTGGTAGTCACGGTGGACCAGGGCATTCGCCACGGCTTCTCGGAAGGCGCCGAGGTCCACCTTGGGCACCGGCACGCGGAACAGGCCGACCTGCAGTTCTTCCTCGGGGTTGTAGGGACGGAAGTTGGTTTCCAGCCAGTCCAGTGCCTTGAGCAATGGGAAGCGGCGAAACTCATTGAAGCGCACTGCCTGCTGGGCCAGCACCTGGAAAGCGAACTCGTGGGTGGGCACCAGTTGGCGCAGGGAGGTTTCCCGGCCGATCAGTAGCAGGCCGGTAAGGGTCGGCACGCGCATACCGTCCGGCTGGCGCGCAGTGAGCAGCAGTGCGCCGTCCAGGGCTTCGTCGTCCAGTTCCAGCAGCACGCGGTCGCCGCCGTATTGCTGCACCGCCTGGCGCAGGCGCTCACGCTCCAGTGGGTCGAGGTCGGCCAAGGTGGCACCGGCCACCGGCTGGGCGGAGACATCGAGCAGGCCAAAGCTGCTTGCGCGGCTGCTGCGCTCATGGGGCAGCATGGCTACGCATTCGGGGGTACCGTCGTGCTTCAAGCGGCGGCGCAGGTAGACGCCGCCGGTGGTGGCCACCTCTCCTTGAGTTTTGGGTACATGGATACGCGCCACGGTCACGCCATCCAGGTCGAGTGCCTCGGCGTGTACGTTCAGCGACGGCGAGGTGCGCGCTGCGACCATGCCTGCCAAGCCCTCCAGCAGGTGATGCTCCGTATGCAGGCCGGTGGGCGTGCCATCGTCCTCGACACCTAGCCATAGCTCGCCGCCTTCGGCATTGGCCAGGCAGACCAGCGCTTCGATTAGTTCGCGGTCGGGGAGCTTGATGCGGTCGCTTTTGAACTCGACGGTAAGGGATTCGCGAGGTGGCAGGCGCTGTGGCATATCAGGCTTCCGTTTGTGCAGCTATTTGCTGCATAGATCCAGTAGTGGGGTGACACGGACGCGACCGGAAAGAAGGTCGTCCATAAGACCTTCTTTGACCCCCCGTAGTACCTCTAGTCCCTGCAGCTCGCTTTGCAATTGAGCATTTAGTGTCTTTGTGCGACAGAGAATAGCTATCTGCTCGTTAGCTCTCGGAATTGCGACTTTCAAGCTCGTCACGATAGAGGAGCTGATTTTTACCATACTCTCAGACGTCCCAGATGCGGCAGCTTGGACTTGTCGACGCACTTTGTTTGACTGCAAGACCAACTCTAGGAACTCAGCACTAGTCTCGTCGGAGGGAAGCAGTCGCATCATCAAGTCCGGATAAGTGCAGGGCGTACCCACATCGCGATATACCCCCACGAGACCGACCAATTCCCTTGTGTTAGCTCGGCTAACAAGAAGGTCACCATCGTTCAACCGCGCCTTATCTAACCCTTTATCTGCAGCAGGTGCAGGTTTGAGCTGGGTGGGTAAGAATCCTTCCTTAGTGAGGCAACCCAATCCGAGCATCTGAATTCCTGTCCACTCTCCTGCCTCCTTTGGGGAGTAACCGTTCTTGGGCTTTCCAGTCAGCCAGTGATCGAGTGTGTCCCAGTTCCACTCTTTAGGAATCCATCCCAACGGCGATGTCTTGTAGAGCTCTGGGGCTTGGCCCGGTGGCGGGCGCAGTTGGCCATTAGAGTCGATGCCACGGGTCAGTAGGTCGTGCAGTAAGCCCTGTTTAACGGCCTTCAACTTGTCTATCAGCGCCTTGGTTTCGCGGATGGCGGTGTCTAGGGTGTCGAGGATCTGGGCAATTAAGTGCTGCTGGGGGACTGGCGGTAACCTTAAGGGAGCATCCAAGAGGACTTTGTTGGCGAAATTTACTTGGGACTCTGCCATTCCGGTCGCGTGGTCATGGATGTACTTCTGCGGCCCTTTTGTTCCTAGAACCCCTGCCAAGAAGCGCGCATTCACTACCTCCGGCCTGGGTCGCAGCCCGATCATTTTTCCAGAAACAACTAGTTGGCTGCGAACGCTTGGAACATGGCAGACAACACCTACTCGATGCCGCGGACCTGCCTTTGTAACCAGCACATCACCTGCATGAACTTCGATTTGGGGCTGTTCCCAAAATGCTTTTGGCAAAACCTTATGAGCAGCTTCGTTCCATCCTGTCCATGTGATCGCCGTAGTTTTCAGAACACCCCATTCTTCGGGTGCAAAAATCTGCCGCTCCTCACAGTCAGGGCTTGGCCCACAAAAGTGATGTTCGATAACGTCTCTGACGGTGCAGATTTCCCAAGTAGCATGTTCAGACATATCCCAGCCCCTTCAGGAAGCCCTGCAACGCCACCGCCGCCGCATCGCGCTTGTGCTCGATTTCATTTAACGTCACCCGGTACTTGTCCCACCAGTTCTCGAAAGCGGTTACGATCTGTTTTCGCTGGGCGGCGACATAGCGCTCAAGAATGGCCTGCATGTCGTTGTGGAGGATGGTCAGCAGCAGCTCGGCGGCTCGTGGCTCATCCAGCCCGTCGACGGCCGGATTCAGGTGGCTGGCGAATTTTTCCTGCTGGGTTTTGAGCTGTTTCTTTACCTTGGTCAGCTGGGCTTTCCAGATTTTGAGCTGGGCTTCATCGATGGGGTTTTCCTCGTTATCGGCAGGCGCCTCGATATCGGTTTCGTCCGAGTCCTCCCCCTTGGTTGGGGCGGCGGCCTTGAGCTGGCTATCCAATTCGGCCTTTTTCGCTTCCAGCTCGGCCAACTCGGCAACGAAATCGCCGAGTAGAAACTTAACCAGCTTGTGCTCCAGCGGGCTTTGCCTGCTGGCTTTGTCTCCCAGGGCGGTGATGATGCTGGTGCGCCAGGCATCGATCACACCTTGGTTGCCGCGCGCCATCAAGCCGAGGAAGTCGTATTTACTCTGGTACCAGAAGCCGGCGACTATGCCCCTGATCTGGAAGGGGTCGAGCAGGCCGATATGCTCCAGGCTCTGGCTGAAGCTGGCCAGCAGTTCTGCGCGCAGATGGACTAGCGCGGCGCTGTGATCGAGCTTACCGGCCAAGGCGGTGATGCGCGGGCTGTGTTCGTTCCACCAGCTCCCGAATGCCTCACGCAGGGCTGCTTCCTTGGCCTGCAGGCTGGAATTGCATTCGATGGCCGGCTTGAGATCGGCACGACATTTTAGCTCACTGCGAAAGTCGAAATAATGTGCATCGCGCGCCACGAGCAAGTCGTGCGGGTCGATGCCGTGCGCGGCGAGCATCGGAGCTTTCGCTTCAATTTCGGACTTCGGTACGCCACCCAGCAGATGAGCACGCACATCATGCGGCTCGGGCAGCGGTGCGTTATCCACATAGCGGCGGACATTGAGGTTGTAGTCGTTGTCGCGCAGTGCTGTGATATTAACTACGTCGCTGAGACCGTCGATCCGGCGAAATTTGTCGAAGGCGGTAGTGATCTTTTCGATGTGCTCGGGCAGCAGGTAGTTTTGTGCACGGCCCTCAAAGTACTCGCGGTCGGCGTTGATAAACAGCACCTTGCCCTGGCGCCCGGCAGGCTTGGCGCTGACACGGTTGGCGCCTTCCTGCTTTTGTTGGCGCAGGATCAGGATGCAGGCGGGAATACCGGTGCCATAGAACAGGTTGGCCGGCAGCCCGATCACAGCTTCGAGCAGATCGTTTTCGATAATGCCAGCGCGGATTCCGCGTTCCTCACCGCCCCGGAACAGCACGCCGTGGGGTAGTACGGTGGCGATCATGCCCTCGTCGCGGGTCACAGCGAGCATGTGCTGCAGGAACATCAGGTCGGCCTTTTTCGAGCCCAGCGGCACCTCGCCGAAGCAGAAGCGTTGCTCGCGGAATGTCGGGTTCCAAGCCAGGCTGCCATCCGCGCTTTTCTCGGTATGGCCCCAGTTGATGGAGAAAGGCGGGTTGGTGAGGATTCGGTCGAAGCGGCGCAGTTCGCCGCCCTCGATATGCCGAGGGTCGGCTAGGGTGTCTTCGTTCTCCAGCCAGGCGTTGCTGATGCCGTGCAGCAGCATATTCATCTGCGCGATGGACCAAACGGTACCATTGAATTCCTGGCCGAATAGGTTGGCCTTGCGGCCGTCCTCACCGTGCTCGTCGATATATTCCTTGGCAGCAATCAACATGCCGCCCGAGCCGCAGCAGGGGTCGTAGACATCGTGAGCCAGAGTCGGCTTGAGCAGATGAACCATCAGACGCACAACAGAGCGCGGTGTATAGAACTCACCGCCTTTCTTGCCGGCCGAGTCGGCGAACTCGGCGATCAGGTATTCATAGGCTGCCCCAAGCAGGTCGGGGAACTCGAAGTCACTGTTGCGCAGGCGCACTTCACCAAAGTGGGTGATGAGTTGGCGCAGCTTCTGATCGGGGATCTTGCTCTGGCCTACTTTGCGGGTGAAGTCGATGTGCTCCAGCACCCCTTCCAGGGAGACGTTATTTTCCTCGATGCCACCCAGCGCTTTGTTGAGCAGGTTGCCGACGTTGATGTGAGCTTCGTTGAGCAAATACTTGAAGCGCGAATGGCTGGGCACCCAAAAATTGCCATCTCGCTTGTACCAGCGCGGGTTTTCCGCGGTTACAAAGGCTTCGGCCTTGCTCTTGCCAGCGTCTATCTCGTCGGCAACGACCTGCTCATAGCGCTCCTCAAATACGTCGGAGCAGCGCTTGAGGAACAGCATGCCAAAAATGTATTCCTTGAACTCCGAGGCATCCATCTTGCCGCGCAGAATATCGGCAGCCTTGAACAGATGGCGTTCCAGTTGTTGCAGCGTGAGGGGCATTGCGCAATCTCTTGTGAGCATCCAGGGAGGGGATGCCGATCCTGAAGGCATAAAATGGCGGTGATTGTACCCCAGTCCAAGCTCGGCACTAGGCAGTCTCGGTCGCAGGGATTCAGAGAAATACCAAACTCTTTATTACGTCATCCCGCCGAGAGTCCCAAATGTCATCAGGGACTACAGCCCCTGCGATCCGTGAGGGTGTCCACTGACACTGAGCTGGCGGCTTCTTGCGACCGAGAGCAAAGGCATCTCAGGATGTGGCCTCCTCAGCACCGATAATACGGTCGGGTGGAGGCTGTGTTGGCTGACGAGACCGGCACCGCGAGATCGTGAGCCTGGTGCAAGCAGCATGGCGATCACCGGAGCACACCCGACTATTAGTCAGGTGCAGTCCATTCCCTGACCTGTGACACCATCATCCACAGCGCTGTTGCTGGCGATCAACCGATCTTGGAGCCTCATGATTTTCAACGCCATATTGGATGTCTAGCTATTGACATAGGTGCGAGCAGTTCTATCTAAGGGGAGGACGTCTCCGCGATGTCCGCCGTGACTCTTCAGAGATTTCAGAGAGTGCGACTTCTTGATCACTCAGCGGGATGCGTTAGGGCTGGCGCTTATCATCCGCTTTGGGGGGTGGTCCAGATTTGCCCTTCGACGTAGATGTCTACCCAGCAAGTAGTTACCGCCTCGGCAGAGTGAGTCACAGTGTGCAGCCGCCATTCGGTGAGGTAGTAGGTAGTACGTTTGGTACTGGAGTTCGTGATCGCCTGCATGATATCGATCAGCTCTTCGGAGCGTGGCCGTGTTGTCTTTCGCGTCTCGAATACCCGAATAACCGAAATTTGAAACCATAAAAAGACTGCAAAAGCACCGGAATCTTTACGTAGTCACTGGATTCCAGACACAAAAAAAGACGCCCTAAGACGTCTTCTTCTGCAGATTTGGTGGAGCCGGGGGGATTTGAACCCCCGTCCGCCAGTACTCCGCTGTCGGTACTACATGCTTAGCCGTGTCTACTGAGTTAATCCGCAGCCGCCCGACTGGCAGGGT
>Ga0105244_10001678_pt1 | contig 17503 bp, 19 predicted proteins | sample KBSM44metaG_FD_80423 | JGI IMG/M metagenome (GOLD analysis project Ga0105244, IMG submission 80423) | Miscanthus rhizosphere microbial communities from Kellogg Biological Station, Michigan, USA - KBS M4-4 metaG | ecosystem: Host-associated > Plants > Roots > Rhizosphere > Soil | place... | reverse complement strand
GTGCTCAGCGTTGAGTGACGAGATTCTCAGCACCGCGTTCACGCACCCAAAACAACGTCGCCCCGGCCACCGCCGCCGGCATCATCAGAATGTTGACCACCGGAATCAGCAGCACCAGATAGACGATCCCGCCAAAACTCATGCTCTGCCAGCGCTTCTGCCGCAGCCAGGCGAGCATTTCGTTCCAGCCCAGTTTGTGGTTGTCCGCCGGGTAGTCGATGTACTGAAAATTGGGCCTAGATCAGCTGAGAGCCACATCATTCACTGCCCTTTCCCAAGGAAGTGAGTAGGAAATGTATCAGGCATATGAACATTCTGAAAGGCCCTGAATGGTGCGTCTTACAGGCCAGATTGTGTGATTTATCCTGCTTGACGATGACGCGGATCCCCGTGTGGGAATCTACTTGGATCGGCGCCAATATTTTACGGTCGAATGTTCAGATTGAGATGGTAGGAAGATAAAATCTTCCTATTAGAGGTTGCATGATTAACCTTTTCTGGTTAAGCTATTTTCCAGATCGGTCATAGAACCGTCTAAGGGGACGCACAGCATGTTTACAGAATTTGGAAAACTCATCAGGAAAGCAAGGATAGATCGAGGGCTGCTATTGAAGGACATGGCTGAGGGGCTCGGTGTTAGCTCCGCATATCTGTCAGCTGTGGAGACCGGCAAGAAAACAGTATCGGACGAACTTACTCGTAAGGTGGCGAACTATCTTGGGGTATCCCTAGACTCGCCAGAGTTCAGGGAAATCGAGGACTCGGCCCAGATCAGCAGGGGCCAGATAGCCTTGGAGGTTAGGGATCTTTCTCAGAAGCATCAGGAAACGGCTCTGGCTTTCGCTAGACAGTTTGGGGAAATGAAGTCAACGGAACTGGACAAGCTTCTGGCTCTTTTGCAGAAGCCCAAAAAGTAGGAGGCGAATCAATGAGCGGCCCTTCATGTGAAGTGCCACCTCGTAGCCAGGACAGCGTATTCGGGGTGGCCATGGCGGTAAGGCGAGAGCTGGGTATCCAGACCGACGCCTTCCCCATTGCGGAAGTCTTAGAGTTTGCAATGCCACAGGCGTTTACAGGGTTTGCCTTGGAGGTGGCTGAGATGCATGAGATGGGCCCGAACCATGGGCTCACGATCCCAGCGGAAAATGTCATTCGTTTACGAATAGATGTATACGACGGGATGGTAGCGGGCAGGGGACGAGATCGGTTTACGGCTTCGCATGAGCTTGGGCATTACTTAATGCATCGCAATGTGCGAATCCAGTTCCACAGAGTCGAACTTGGCAAGCTTCCCGCCTACAAGGACAGTGAGTGGCAAGCTAACCGATTTGCAGGGGCGTTACTGATGCCCATTGACAAGATGGTTACCTGTCGTAGCCTCGACGAAGTTGTAGATAGGTTTCAGGTTTCGCGTGATGCAGCTGAAGTGCATAACAGGATTCTTGCCAACAAGAATCTCATGAGAATTTTGGGCTAATTCGGAGTTGCAGCTCCGATCAGCCCTGCGAGTTTAGGGGGAGAAACTCGCGCTTGCGGACGTCAATCTGCGAACGGAAGATTAGTCATTTCTCAGCAGAATGCAAGAAAAAATACCCTCCCCTAAGGAGGTGAATATGGTTGATGCCCAAAAAACCGGCCCCTAAGGGGTTCCGCTGGGTGTGCTGCCGCTACCGTCGAGTGAAGAACTCGGATCGCGTACTGGATGCCCACGAGTACGGTCATGAAGCATGGTGCTTCTTGGTCCGCTCTTAACGGCGCGCCCTTGCAATACCCATCCGTGGACTAATCGCGGATGGGACCACTTTACACATAAGTACATCTGTTCTCGTGGGAGACTGATATGAGTAATGCCAACAAACGCGGTCGGGATTCTGGAAGCGGACGCTTCATCACCATTGAAGAAGCTAAGCGTCGTCCAAAGACTACTACGGTAGAAACCATTAAGCCGCCACCTAAGAAGAGGTAGCTAATAGGGAAGGAGGTACGGCATTTTTGCTGGGCTTCCTTCGCTCAGTCTCTATCAGGAGGTCACTGTACCTCTTTAGATTCGCAGTAAGCGCGGCTTTATCGTCCATGTAGTGCGTCCTCGAAGGGATCAAACTAGCCAACGAAACCATTATGAATTGTGACTGTTGCTGATTCCAAGGGGCGGCGTATTCACCATGAATGCAATGACGTTCATGGCTTTTTGTCGGATCTATTCATTGAAGAGCTGCTGAAAAGAAGCCCGACCCAGTAGCAATACTGGTCTGCGCGCGTTTTCGCTTTTTCATACGCAATTTACGCACAGATTTATACACAGGTAGTACGTTGCAATTGCCCTACAAAACGCATTATCTTGTAGCTCTACGGCAAAAAAAACCTAGATGTAGGGTTTTTCGTAGATGAAGACCGCAAGGTCTGTAGAAGGGAAAAGCTTGCGAGTGGTCACGCGAAGTTTGGCGACAGAACGTGATCCACTCGCACCACCCCGGATACACCCGTTTCGAAAAACGCATGAATCTGGGCAGGCGGCCATTAAGCCAACAGCGTGACCGTCACGTCAACAACACTTTGAGTGTACGTTGTCACGCTCAGAGGATTGCACTAAAGCAATCATTCTATAGGCTCGACCTACCATGGCCCGACGTCATCGCAACCGTTCGTCACATCTACGCACTAAAAGTGTTTTCGTTCACGACTACCCCCGCTGGCGGTTTGGGCGTTGGGAGCACGTGCGGCAACATTTCCGTAGCCCGCCGTTCCAGTTTGTGCTCGATTTGTAATCGATAAACGAATCACCAATTTGGTTCAAGTTGGTGATTCTACTCTCAAGGACGCCAGCATGAAGACACCTACCGACCTCAAAGTCCTCAACACTATCTACAAGCTCTACTATGAAGAGTTTAAGAATCACTCACGCGAGCCAGGCATCGAGAATGGTCGAGAGACGAAAATCTTCGTACCTATCGACTGCAAGATGATCGCAAAGGAATTGGATGTTGACGGTGACATCGTTTATGGCAGGCTCTACTACCATCTGGAGCAAAAGCACGGTTACACCAGAGGCGATGGTAGCAACGTGGCCTTCTTTTCAATGATGGTTGGGTCGGATAGACACTGCGTCAATTTTCCTTTGCTCGCTTCCGTCTTGGCGGGCCTTCAAGAGGAAAGCAGCAAGTTTCAATTGGCAACATGGCTGTCCACCTTTGCCATTGTGATATCCCTCGCGGGTCTTGCATTAGGCAAATAGCAAGCCATTGTCGATAGAAATAACGCTGGTGTTGACCGGCTTTCCGTCAATAGAAACAGCTGAGTAAACTCCTAAGCTGTAATTCACTTTCCTTCCTCGCTGCAAGCATTGAAGCTTTTGACGTAATCCTGAAGCACCTGGAGGTTCAAGCTCCTCTTATGTGATGCCTACGATTGGCGTAGCTTCATGATCGCATCTGTGATGGCTTCAGCATTTCTATCTAGCGTCTCCAAAGCTTCCAAGGCGTTAGCTGTGACGCTCCCGACCCCATTTTCTGAGAGCCACTTGGTTACTTCCTCAATTGCAGCACCCAAGGCGTATTGGTTGTGCAGGAGCAACGTCAGTGCGTCCGCTATAGTGATATTGGTTTCTGGTGTGTGTGGCATGGCTAATGTCCTTGAATGACCATGGTAAATCTTCAAGCATCATGGCCTTGGCAGCGGGATGGCCAATCGCGGCTCGCGGTTTGGCCGGAGGTAGGCGTATGAGGAGACTTGAACCTTACAGATCGCCCATTCGTACGGTTTCACTCGGGGCTTAGTACACTGTCCAAGCTAAACTGAAAAACCTTTGATATCAACAAGCTTTCTGGGTGGGTTAGTATTGCTAGGCTGTGCAGAAGGGGCGTAATGAGGCCGTTGGGGTTGGGCAAAAAATGTACCCCTATTTATAGATATTACCGGGGCAGGTATCATAAGCAATTATCTGGGCGGTTGCTGATGACAGTCTTGAAGAGAGTTTCATTAAAACAATATTTAGACTGCGTGTTTAAGCCATGCGGGATAAGCAATGTTCTTGCTGCTAACGTTGAATTTGCTATAAAGTAACGAAGGCTGATAATTAAAGGAATGAATGATGGCCGGCAGAAATTACGCTACTCGAATGTCTTGCTTCTCGCTTATATCTTCAATCGAAACAGATTTGAGAGATGTGATATATGAAGTTATGCAGGAACAAGGCAGTGTGCTACTGCCGGAGGACGTTCAAAAAAACGCCATGGAGCGTTTTAAAGATCATAACAAGGAAGAGTTTGTAAGTAAAGATGGTGAGTGTCGGGGTTTATTGGACTTTGTTGATTTCTACGACTTAAGTAAAATCCTCAATAAGCTTGCTACTGTGCAAGCCGTGTTTGACGAGCATGAGCTAAAGTTTGTAACGGCAGGTTTGGAAGGTTTAACGCCTGCTCGAAATAGAGTATGTCACTCGCGGCCTTTAGAACCATCTGATTTTACGGAGCTGATAGATTTTACAAAAGAGATATTAACGCTTGGGACTGGTTGTGGTTGGGTAAATTTGAGGGAGGCGATCAACAATCTCGATAACCCAGCTTTTGCATTGACTCTTAGTATTCCGGATTTCTGGAAAAGTCAAAAACGTTCTATATATAATAACCTGCCTTTGCCAGAGTTTGATGACATTGGCTTCATTGGGCGACAGAAAGATCGGCAGTCCATAAATAAATTACTTGCCTCTAATACAAAAGTGATATCTATTGTGGGAGAAGGCGGTATTGGGAAGACCGCCCTTGCGCAGCGCTGTTTGTATGATGTTCTCGATCTCTGCGAGGATAGAAGCGAGGATGTTCCGTTATTCGATATTGTGCTATGGGTTTCTTTAAAGACTAATAGACTTACCCCGTCTGGAGTTGAGCAGATTAGAGAGGCCATTAGCTCTGGTACAGGCTTGTTTAAGGATGTGAGTGCCTCTTTGGGAGGGGGTAAAGCAGAAGATATTGATGCTGCCTTGAAAGAAATATCTGTTTATATGGAAGAGTTTAAAATACTTTTATGTATTGATAACTTGGAAACTATATCCAGCAATGAAGTTAGAGATTTCTTGGCAAATATTCCTCAGCAGTCGAAGGTTTTGATTACGACCAGGATAGGGTTGGGTGAAATCGAGTTTAGATATAAGCTTGATAAGTTGGATGATAAGCCATCCGCGCAGCTGATGAGAAGCCTTTCTAGGCTTTTAAATATAGAGGGGCTGTATACAAGAAAGCAGGATGAAATAATTGCGATATGCAAAAGGCTATATAATAATCCGCTATTGATTAAGTGGTATGTTTTGTCTATTGCTTCGGGTCAAAGCCACTCTGCGATTATTAATAAGCAGTCTGCTAGCTTTCAAGAAGCACTACGGTTTTGTTTTGAAAATCTATATGACTGCCTCAGTGATGTGGAGGTAAATGTCGTTTCGGTGATCGCCTGCTGGCGCAAACCTGTTTCGGCCGTTGAGTTGAGATTTATATTAAGCGAGGTTGATGAAGTTGCTATTGAGGAAGCGCTTAATCAATTGCATAACTCTAGTATGTTGGAGTCTAATACGGATTATTCGGATGCCAGAACATACGCGTTAACAGGGGTTGCTTCTGAGTTTATGACGTCTCTCCGCCCCGTATCCTCTGCGATCTATGATTTGGTTAAGCGGAAAAGGAAAGAGCTTCAGGAGATATTGGATCAGCAAAGCGTGATGCGGTATCATTATAACTATGACTTGAATGCGATATATTGGAGTAGTCGAGATGAAAATATCTGCGCCATTTATCTGCGTAAGGCTCAAACTGATTTTAAACAAGGCCGCAGTGCTCGGGCTTTTGAACATATACGCAATGCAAAGGCAATGATGCCTGCGTTTTCTGAGTGTTACCGTATTCATTCCAGCTTGTTAAAAGATGATCCGTTTCAAGCACAGTCACAGTTGGAACACGCTGTTGAGCTGAACCCGAACTCTTCCCTAACTCGATATGCTTATGCGCAGTTTTTTTTGAAGGAGGAGGACTATCCAGCGGCTGAAGAGCAAATTGTTGAAGCTCTGAGGATTGATAGTGAAGATGTTTCCTTGAAAACTTGCAAGGCTTGGATTTATGCTCTGACGGGTAGGTATAGGTTGAGTGCAGAGTTGTATGAGGAGATTATTCCTCTCCAAAGCTCACGGCATAAGAAGTTTAGATTGAGTACTATCGATCAGGCTGCCAACTGTTACATGCGGCTTGCTGAGCAACTCTTGAGAGATAATGATTATCCTGAGTCAAAGAAGTGTTTGACAAGGTCGGAAGAAATTATTTCCGAAGCTATTAGTAAAGGTGATTATGATGTGTCCATCATACAGAAACTTTTCAAATTGCTATCCCTGTCTGAAGCTTACTATGATAGAAGTGGTGATCCTAGCGTTTCCATCGATATAATAACTCTTATCGATGTCAATGTTGATTTCTTGGATTTCTCATCTTTGAGAGTTGTAAAGGATGAGCTGGCTTGGTATGCCGAAGGTGCTAGTAGCGGGAATGCAACAAAAGCTAAAGATATACTTGTTCGCCTGAATGGTCCCGATAGGACATTCGGAGCAAGGATTAAAGGAACTGTTCTACGTGTAAGAGATTCTGATAGAGGCGTATCCTTCGGGTTTATCAAGGGGCAAAACGAAGTAGAGTACTTTTTCCATAGGAGTTATTTGCGTCCGAACAATATGCTTGATGAAAAACATGCTGATATTAGTGTGGTCTTTTCACCTGGAAGGAGTACAAAGGGGCTTTGTGCTTTTGATGTGGAAATAGATCGATCTTGATCAAAATATTCTAGATTAACTCGCTTTTATCTTGTCGTCGAAGCCCCGCCGTTGTGCGGGGTTTTTATATGGTGGGCACCCACCAGTGTAGGATGAACTTTTCATGTCCTGAACTATCAGTATGTGATGTGTTCAGTTATTCCAAAAACAGGATCTGAAGCGGATGGATTTTTTTATTAGCGTGGGTCGATATTAAGCACCATCGGTGAGTGGGTAAGCTCTCACTGCTATAAATATAAAATATCAATAACAAAATTACTTTGCGCGCCGGATGTGAGCTTATACCTTGTTAAGTTTCAATCCGAGACGATTCATTGCGCGCATGGCGGTTGTTGGACACCATTGACCGCCGCGAGCGGTAGGAATATTGCGAGAGATAAGGCATTCGGCAACTGCCTGCAAGGTGTTAGCTCCCTTGAAAATACATAGCTCAATTGCATCCTTTATTAAGGCCGCACGCTCGTCTGCTTGCTGGCGTTGAGTGTTGTGCCCTTTAGTACGATTCAGGGAGACACGGCCTTTGGCGAGAGCCAGAGAGCGGTTAGTGATCTTTTGTGCGGCCTCTCTATCGCCGCTAGCTGCACGCATCTGCAGGGACTTCAATGCAGCCTTAGTTCGCTCGCTGATGAAAGTACGCTCTTGCTCCGCCAACACTGCATAAATATGCAGTTGAAACGTATCGGCGGTTGGCATAGTGGCTACGTGGAACTTATATCGCTTCATTAATCCAGCAATGTGCTCAACGTCCCGACTCATCCGGTCGAGCTTGGCTACCACAACTGGACGACCGTCAGCGAAGGCTTTGGCGCTGGCTTGACGCTCCAAAGGATGAATCGCACCAGATACTCCTACATCTTCAAACTCTGCCATAACTACCCACCCTTGCTGCTCGGCGGCAAACTTAACGTATTCGCGTTGAGCATCAAGCCCGAGTCCGGATTCACCCTGAGCTTTGGTGGACACGCGATAGTAAGCGACAACATCCATGCTGATAACTCATTTAGAAGGAAGGAAGGAAGGAAGGAAGGAAGGAGGATATTACATCTGTGTGAACGACCGATCAACCATTGTAAAAGTCAAGGCGCCGCTTTTGTAGGTCTGGTTACAGAAGCTAGGTTGAGCCTTCTCTCATTTCAGGGCGTGTGCAACGACTTTGCAAGTGGTGTGCAGGACGCTGGGTGTGGTGTAGGTCGATCCGGAGATCCCGGCCCGCTGTAACGCAGGTCTGCCATATCCCTAGTGCTCTGATAAGGCTGATGTGAGGAAATCTGGCGTTATGGTGGAAAGCAATGAGTAGAGAGGACTTGGCTTGACCCAGATGTGGCGTATGCCTCGGAAACAGGGGGGGCCGAGGGCTAGGCGGCGTCTTGGGCCCGGACGGAAGCCAGCAGGCCAATAGTTGCTGGTTAGTTTTTCGATCAGTTACTTGGAGGGAACATCGGTGGATGCCTCCCTCCCTTACATTCCCTCGAACAAAGTCGAGATACTTACACCCAATGCATCGGCGAGTACTTTGATGGCGTTAATCGAGGGGTTAGCTCCACCGGTCTCAATGCGAGAGTCCTGGCGACATCCGCACCTGTCGGCAAACGCTTCCTGATTCATACCCATGGCAAGACGCAGCTCCCGTACTCGGATGTCGAATTGGTGTTGAAGCGCTGGAGAGGAGGGCTGGGCTAGCTACAGGTTCGGTGAGGCATACTGAATGTATTCTCGTTAGCGCCTGCTCAACGATCCTAGCCTTGATTTCCGTCAGTTGGTATGGCTAGTTGGCATTACAACCCTTCCAAGGATGACCCGATGTCTGCCAAGAGAAAAATTGCCTACGCTCATCACCTGCCCGGCTGGGAATACGATGGCGGTAGCCGGGAGGCTTTAAAGGCAAGTCGGCGAGTCGCGCCGGATGAGTACGAAGAAGAGATGGTAGGCAACCTTTTCTGCCCTGGTTGCTATACGAACGTTGAGCGAACCCCAAAGGAGAAAGACCTTTTCACCAACCGGCGGGACCCTTTCTATCGTCACCTTCGACGTTGGCAGCACGTAGCTTGTGTTCTGAGGGCAAAAAAACCTGAAGGTAAACGGTATGACTCTTGGGAGGAGGCTAAGCGTGCAATCGACCACGAACATTTGACAATCGTTAAGGAATTTCTCCAGTCCAAGCCAGAGATCGAGCTCACACCTGGCGCCGACTATGATGAAACTCCTGTTGAGGATGTTAGTGGACCGCTGTCAGCGGTGCCGATAGGCCGGCATCAGGGAGAATCCTTCGAGCTGCCGAGCAAAATTACCACTGTTGCAGGGATTTGCCGAAACTTTGAAGTCAACAAGGACAAGTATTTCTTCCTTCCTGGGGCTCAGCACGCGGTCAAACTGGCTGAACTGATAACGAATGTGACCGAGCTGACTTCCGACATTCTGAACACTGAACAGTCGCCGAAGTTGTACTTCGGGAGAATCAAGCGCAGCTGGAACGCGGGGAAGTACTCATTCTCGACTCGTATGACTCGGATCGAGTGCGATCCAGCAATCGGTGATTTCACTGTCAAGCTTCCGGATGGATTCTGTGGAGACAAGGGAATAAACGACGGTTCGACGGGACGGATAGTTATGTTCTACGGAGTCATCACCACGAATGGTAGTGGATTGGCGGTGGACAAGCTTGCTTGGGGTGAGGTAGCGCTAGTGCCCAGCAAATACAATGATTTGCTGATGCCTGAATAGTCATCGTTCGCACCTTTTGAGAGCAGTTCAGATAAGGGAAAGTGATTGTGTCTTGCGTGAATTTGCGGGTTGATTCTCCGAAGGAGCCTCGTCACTTTTCCTCAATGTGAGGAGATATTACTTCGCGATCGCTTCCACCTCCGCAATGAGAGCGGATGGCCGACACTTGAGTGCGGCGGCTAGCTTGAAGATGATGGTGATTGTCGGTTGATTTACGCCTCGCTCTATGAGGCTTACGTAGTTCCGCTGTACATCAGCCTCCAGCGCCAGTTGTTCCTGCGTCATACCCGCGAGCTTCCGTCGCTCGCGAAGAACCCTACCGAATGCCAACCCTGCGTCCAAGCTGTAACCCCCTGAGTGAGGGGTGAACTGTCATGCCCAGGGCTTACTGCGTCTTCACAATATACTGTGAATTTTGTGTTCTACATGGCACCATTCTCCATTGTGTTGTTGGCATTTTTAGTCAGCCTGAGGGCTAGGCTAGAGCCATCGTGTGAGCTAGTTAAATTGACTACAGTCCCCTTGGAGCTGCGTGATGAACGAACAGAAAGGTACAACTCCATATACCGCCGATGGCGAAGGTGAAGCCTTATACGCCAACCCATTAGCCTTTATTGAGCTGAGTCGGTTCAACCGGACGAACCCGCATGCTGTGTCAGTCATGCTTACGCTGATGTCGATCATGGGTAACAACGGAGTTGTACAGACTACCCAGGCGACAGTGGCCAAGCACTGCAACTTCACACTGCAACAGGTCGAGAAAGCTGTCGCCGACCTTGTGGATGCCGGTTGGATCTACTCGGTGGATGCGAGCACCGAACCTGGAGGTCCTCTGGTGTGCTTTGTGAGTCCTGACCTGGCTAGAGCGGAAAAGCCTGACGAGCAGGTATAAACCAACTCTCGGCTCCATGGTAGAGAACTGACTGATGACTGATCGAAAAGTACCCAAGGACCAAGCAGTACATGTGCCACGGTATGCGTTTGAAGCTATGGCGGCCTATGCAGCGCTGGACGGGGACAAGGTAGCTGTGATGCTGCTTCTGCTGATGCGAATGGACAGTAACGGTGCTGTGAGGATCGACACGTCTCTGTTGACTGATTTTCTTACGCTCAGTAGTGAGCGGGTGGAGCGTGCGATCTCAGGCCTAATTAAGCAGGGCTGGGTAGATTCAGTTGATGATCATGCGATGCGATATCGCATCCTCGATTGCGTTGTCCACCCAGCGTTCATCCACGCAGACTTCGATACGCTGATGAGGATAGTAAACATCCGCTTAACGGCGGTGGATGTTCACTAGGCGGATAACTCTCCCAAGCCCATTTCTGCACGCTAATGATCACATCTGGACGTTAACGTGCGTGGGATGGGCTACTTGAAAGTATCTCAATCGTGCTCGCTGCATTCCGATGCTTCACCACCTGCACGCTTAGGTGCATTGAGTGAGCTACCCCTAGCTCGTCTGGTGAGCTACTTTTACGGCTTACCCATGGGACAACCCTGCACGTTAGCGATGAGTTCATTCACGCTCCTTATGCCGCTTGGCATGATCAACATGAAGATGAAGGGGGGCGGTCCCCCATTCACCCTTCCTGAATAGAATGGTTATCTTGCCTTGCGGCATAACATGTAATCGGTGGGGCAGGGGGACAAAAGCCACACGAGCTTTTGATTTGAACGTGCAGGTGTTTGGTGCATATAGACACAGCCCATTCCCTGTGACCATGGTCACGCTGACCTTCCTGCATTGATTAGCCGTGGCTCACGCCACAAGTTGTATTGGCAAGGTTCAGAGCAAAAGCAAAACGGAGATGGGCTTCTTGCCCCATCTCTCTCCCTTGACCATGTAGCGTTGTGATCCTTGCCTCAGGGTACGGATGATTATGTTGTGGCGTCGGCGCCACCAGTAACGGTATGGATGTATGACTACTCTCATGGCAGGTGCATTTGGGGGGCGTATTACCACCCCTTCAGTAGATGTGGTCACATCATGCAGATGCATTCACTCCCTTACTATAAGAAAGGGGGCACCAACCCGTCATACCCGACATAGCATTGCTCGAGCCCTTGCTGCGTGGGGCGTACAGCCATGACGGGTCATTTTTTAACCCGACATGAACCCGTCATACCCGTCATGGCCCCCTCGTGCTTGAGTAAACTCGTCGCAGCTCTGCGGGTGGGGATGACTCCGATAGGTCGGCTGCCAAACCCTTGGGAGTAATCCAGAATCTCCCGTCGGTAGTTCGTTTCGACTTGCATCCTAATTCGAATAACTCGCCAGCCGCGGCACGGTTGCCCAAGACCTCCCCAGTCTCTGTGTGGTATCGGGCTTCGATGTCCAAAGCTTTCACAACCAGTTGGTCTTCAATGTAATCAGCCACGAACTCGGTTAGTCTTTCTTTGGGGCAGAAACCTATCATTTCCCGTTTGCTGACGGTCATCGGCGGATCGCCCCACGGGTGGAACTCAGACAGATCCACCGTCTCTATAAGATCCCGCACAATCTGCATCCCACCTTGTTCCAGCAGCCACGGCTTCAACTTTGTGTTGATGAATTGCATGGTTTCCGCTTTCGACTCCCTGTGGTTGATGAAAGCAGGCACCCAGAAGCGGCGGTCCTCCTGCTCCAGCGGCAATGGAAAATGGTCATTGCTCGACATGATGAAGTTCAGGAAGTTATCCACCGTGGTATCGGGGATGTGCTTGCGTCGCAATGTAATCGTCTTGTTACCCTGGATCGATTTCAGGGCGTTCACCGTCGACTCGGGATTCTTGTAAACCTCGTCAATCAGAATGACTGTCTTGCCCACTAGGGCATCATTGAAATTGCCTACCACGTCACCTAGAGCTACCGTACCTACGCTCGACTTTCCCAGCAGCCCCGGCAATAGTGTTTCGGCTAGGAAGCCCTTACCGACGCCATGATCTGAGCGCAGTAAGACTGTGGCGTTGATACGCTGACCGGGATAGCGGACGGCATGAGCTAACCAATCCCGGAAATAGTGCCGCTCTTCGGGGATGGGGAAGAGGCGTTGTAGGAATTCAATGAAGGGCCCTGCATCGCGTGTAGACACTACATTGCCACTCGGGCGAATATCCGGGCCGGTCCAGAGATTCAACAATCTGTTACTGCCGTATTCCATAATTCGACGGTAGTCACCGGGCTGAAAGTCTTCAGCAAATACGATAGGGAGTTTGAAGAGCAGGCTTTCGCCCGTAACGTCTCCTGCTCCGCCAGCATCTCGGTAAGCCTGGACTAGCATCATAGGATTGCCTTGTGGGGCGATCCCCATGTTTAGCAGGTCGCGGAATCTTGGGCGGCTATCCGTAGAGGGCACAATCACGAATCGATCCTGCACAGCACGAATTGCGGTAATGTTTGGGTTAACTAGTTGCACTACAGTTGCAGGCATATATGTCTCTTTGAAATGTTTTGATGGTTTTCTCTCCATAAAATAGGATTTCCCGTAATTAGAATGACCTCTCCGAGAGGTATTGACCCAAATGCATCTTTTGCCTTTCTCCAGGTGACACGAACCCCCGCTTCTGCTCAGCGGCCTATTGGCTTAAGCAAGCAAGATAATGTTCTGTAGCAAGGTGCTCTCGAATCCAGAATTGTCGCCGGTTATTGTTTCGGTTGTTCGTTAAAGCGTTGTAGTTGGATGGCCAGTTTATTGTCACCAGCCACCTTCAAATAGCGCTAAGCCAAGATGGGTGCATAGCGTTGCCCGGGGCTACACACCTTCCTGCTTTAGCTTAGCTCACCATGTGGAAATCAAGATGCAGTGGCGCGCACCGATTACCGCAGCTATGCGAATCATACTGGCCTCCTTATAAACCCAGGCGCCCTTTTTGCTCAACGAATTGATGGATCCAGATGATGCCTTTGCCAGTGAATAGAGGAACGGGTTTGATATACCGTTCCCCAGTTTGACGATCTGTTCCTGTGATCCATTTTACTTTAAGTCGACCCGCATCCAAGTGCTGCTGATATGGCAGGTTTCGCTTATTTCCGGTACCCAGCAATACCTTATGCTTGCGTAGGAAGTTGAAAAATCTCATCTTTCCGGTGCCTAAAGTCTTTGCTACCACTGCAGTGTTAAACAACTCACTGGTATCAGCAATATCATCGTAGAAGTTTACCTTTTCGGCGACACCTGAAAGCTTCTCCTCCAGAGTTCTCACTGAGTCAACCAGTGCAAGACGTTTACATTCCAACGTCGCAGCTAATTTCAAAGCTTCTGTAAGCGAAGTGGGGGTGGTATAGACTGGCTTCTTGGTTTGAGCTTCCAGTTCATGCCAACGATCAATAACCTTGGTTTGTACTGAAATGCTACACCATTCAAGTAGGGTAAACACCTCCTCTTTCGGCAAGCTGAAAGAAAGATTGTTGTTGCCCTCGATTTCGAATGCTTCCAAATAATCGGAAGCATCAAGACCTTGATCATCTAGCATCTCGCAGATATCCATTAGCACTTCCTCGTGCGGAGTTTCGGTCAATACAGAAAACTCCAAGCTACTCATGGTTAATACGCTGGCCTGTTGATTGAGTGGTGGGGTTACCTCCCGCTCCAAAGAGAATCCCCGGCCGTCGATTCGAATTGCTTTGTTTTTAAGGCGTGTCGTTGCATGGTTGTAGGTAGTGGATTCAAACATATATTGTCTCGATTGTATAAGTGGTTTTTTTTAAACATAGATACCCCATCGCTCCAACTGTGAGCGTGTGTTGTGAGGTTTTGGTTCGTATAGATTAATTACGCGTTTTTATGCTGTGTAAGCCGTTTGCATAAGTAAGGGTGGAGTTTCTACGGCATTGTTGTCGTTCTCTTGAGTGTTGAGTTTGCTGTTTTTGAAGTGTCGCAGTGGAGTAGGGTGTTATTAAGGTTTCAATGTGGGTTTCTCGTATGAGGTTTTGTGGCTTTAGGGTGGTCGGCTGGGGCTTTATTTTATTAGCATGAGTCATCTCTTTATGGTTTTAGGTCGTGGTTGGTGTTGCTTGTTATCGTCTATGTGACTGTAGTTGCCATAAGTGTATGAGGCTGAGGGCGTCCTCAGTGAGTTTTGCTTATTGGTTTAGTGCTTCTCTTGATTTCGCCATCATAAACTTTCGAGGAGTTGCGTCAATAATTTACCTTGAAATTTCACGAAAATAAATTTAACAAACAATGCGCGTTTAGCTATCTGAGAGTGCAAACTTGTTGTTTAATGCCTCGGTCGCATAAAGAAAGTAAACGTAAGTTTAGATCGCTTTGACGGATGTGTTCATGTAGGGGCGAATTCCAGCAGGTAGCCCGCAAGTATGGGCGGGCCTGTTCAGCTAGGTGAATTGGGCTGGAGGGGAGAGATAGAAGTCAGATGCGTTAGGGGATAACGATATGGCACAGCGCTTCTGCCATCGCCTTTAGCGGGCTGCGACTGCCATAAATGCTGAGCGTGACAGCGCCGTCTTCGTGTCCAGCGATCCGTTTGATCAGCGAATCCTGCACCCCTGCGTCTCGCAGATCATCGATGAGTGTGTGGCGGAAACTGTGGAACGTCTTCCTCGGGTCAGTAATGTACGGCTACGTCCTGTAACGACCGAACGACTTCGACGGTGCGTGGCCCAGCTTTTCTCGTACGGTCTGCATATCCCAGTCGACGATCAACACAAAGCCCGTCAATTTCTACCCTCACCAATGTGATCCTCTTTACCCGCTTGGCAGAAGACCAGCTGCTTTCGCAAGGCTCGGTAGTTTCTGTATTTCCGAAGTCATTCGTGACAGCGGGTTGATGCCATAGCTGTCCCCGATATGTCCCGAAGCATGCCCGGTGATCCAGTCGCTCACTTCCTTGGGGATACCATGCTCTCTAGCTAGGGTTTTGAAGCTGTGTCGGAACGCGTGAAGAGGGTTGCGGCCTGGTTGATACACTCCGCAGAGCTGAGTGATCGGACGCCATGATTTGGAGACGATTCCTGCAAAGCCATCGGAGACTTTGACTAGTTGTGGGAAAACCCTCGTTCCAGGCACGCGTCCTTGTACGAGCGATAACAAGCCCATGGCTATCAAGTCAGGGTGGACAGGAATTTCCCTTCGACTGCTATCTGTTTTTACGGATTTGTCGGGGTGGTCGTCAATGATGCGAATGAACCATGAATTCCCTTCGTGCTGGTGTATGTCTTCAACGTACAGCTGAGCCAGTTCTTCGCGTCGGCCACCCGTATACGCGGCTATTAAGGGTATCCAGAACACTGCGTTGCCCGGACGACCTTCGGCAGTTCGAAGCCGCTGAAACTCGGCATGACTGAACAGTGTGACCAGTTCGCTCCAGCTGTATCCCCGGTTATCGTCCAGGCGGCGTCTCGGTTTACCTGATCCTAGACGCTTTTGAATTCGTGATGCACTGACGGGATTGTTTTCAATCAAGCCAGAGTCCACCGCAAACGTCAGCACCGATGACAGCCTTGCCAATAGTAGCCGCGTAGATGAGGTTGCCAGCGGCCTGACCTTGGGCGCCGAAGGCTGTATCAGGTTGCTAGCGAACTTATGGATATCCGAAGGCTGGATTGCCGCAATGGTCATGTCGCCCATGTCAGTGATGTACCGATTGACAGCACGGCTGTAGTCGACAGCATGACGGCGAGAAACGTACTCCGACCTGCCCGACATGGAGATGGATTGGACGTAGCGAGCAAGCGCTTCTGAAAGCTTTATAGAGGCTTCTATATGTGCTGGCAGATAAGAGGTAGGCACGGGCTTCGCTAGCACCTCCGGCTGATGGTGTTTGATGCAGAGCCCTTGGCGGGCATCATTAAACAAACGCTCGGAATCAGCATACGCAGCGGCAAACGCGGCCTTCGCTTGCTGGTGGTGTCGAGTGTTCAGAGAACGGCGAATCTCGGTCTTGCCGATGATGTGCCTTAGATCATCCGGCACCCTGCGTCGGAGGTAGTAGATGCCCGAGTCGGGGTGCCGGAATGGTTGTGCAATCAGTGCCATTTGTACCAGCCTTGTGTATCAGTTGGCTGGGAAAGGGCAGTTCAAGCGTGATTAGCAAACGGGGTCTTTCTGTCAGTCATCACCGGTCAGTGCTGGATCACCAGGTTTTCGGCGCCACGCTCACGCACCCAGAACAGCGTCGCCCCAGCCACTGCTGCCGGCATCATCAGGATGTTGACCACCGGAATCAGCAGCACCAGATAAACAATCCCGCCAAAACTCATGCTTTGCCAGCGTTTCTGCCGCAGCCAGGCGAGCATTTCGTTCCAGCCGAGTTTGTGGTTGTCCGCCGGGTAGTCGATGTACTGGATCGCCATCATCCACACGCCGAACAGCAGCCACAGCGGCGCGGCGATGATGTTCACCACCGGGATGAACGACAGGATGAAGAGACCGATGGCGCGGGGCAGAAAGTAGCCGAGCTTGCGCATTTCCCGGGCGAGGGTGCGCGGGACCATCGCAATCAGTTCACCCCAGCTGAACGCCGGGAAATCATCGGTGCCACGCACCACCACTTCGACTTTTTCCGCAAGAAAGCCGTTGAACGGTGCGGCGATCACGTTGGCCAGCATCGTGAAGGTGAAAAACACCATCAACGCCACCAGCACCACGAACAAGGGCCAGAGGATGTAGCTTAGAAAGCTCAGCCATTCGGGCAGCGATGGCATCAGCGTATCGACCCACAGGCTGAACTGGTGGCCGGCCAGATAGATCAATCCGACGAACAGCACCAGGTTGATCACCAGCGGCAACAATACGAACAGGCGCAGGCCTGGGCTGAGGACCAGTTTCAGGCCTTCGCGCAGGTATTGCGGGCCGGACAGAACAGGGGCGGGCATAAGGTGCTCCGAGCAAGGGAAAACGCGCCGACCTTACCGACTTTGCAACGCCTGTGAAAGCGCGGCAGAGCGATCGACATTCACTGTAACAAAGACGTCCATCTCGTCAGTGTGACGGCATAGAGACCACCTATGAGCTGGATTGTTAAACCGTATTTCCTTAATCTTG
>Ga0105244_10001676_pt1 | contig 17509 bp, 19 predicted proteins | sample KBSM44metaG_FD_80423 | JGI IMG/M metagenome (GOLD analysis project Ga0105244, IMG submission 80423) | Miscanthus rhizosphere microbial communities from Kellogg Biological Station, Michigan, USA - KBS M4-4 metaG | ecosystem: Host-associated > Plants > Roots > Rhizosphere > Soil | place... | reverse complement strand
CGCCACCAATAGTGTGCGAGCTGTGCTGCTGGTAGGGATTCCAACTCTTCTCCGCCTGGTTATCCACCACGATATGCTGGCCGCCCACCTCTTTCATAATGTTGATGGCGCGGTCGGTGACATATTTCGCCATGCGCACATCGTTCTGGTTCCAGTCGAAGGTGGTGCGGATCAATGGCTGACCGTGACGGTCTTTATAGTTGGGATCGAGATCGAGATAGGCTTCGCGCATCGGCATTGAGGTACCCTGACAGAAGATGGTGCCGGCGGTTTGATAATCGCGCTTGTAGCCCGCTTTCCACTCGCTGCCCCAGCGTTTAGTGCCTGGACGCAGGCCGTTCATGTTCTGAATTGGACGACCATTGGTGGAGAAGCCCATAATGCCTGCGCCGCCGATGAAATCGAGATCGCTGTGGTCGAAGTTATCGCCGTTGAAGTCATCAATCTGGACCGCCAATGCGCCGCCACCGATGAACGGATTCATGTATTCGTTATCAAAGAATCCGGTGACGCTGGAGCAGGTTTGATAGTTGTAGTTACGGCCAATGGTGCCGCGACCGGTCAGCGGATTGTATTGCTCACCGATGCCGGAGAGCAGCATCAGGCGCACGTTATCCATCTGATAAGCGGTGATGCAGACGATATCCGCCGGCTGGAAGCCTTCCACGCCATCCTGGGTGATAAATTTTACGCCTTTCACCGTTTTACCGTCGTCATGCTTCACGGCGTGCAGCACTTCGGTTTCGGTCAGCAACGTGAAGTTTGGACGGCGCATCAGCACTGGCAGAATGCACGCTTGCGGCGATGACTTGGAGAAGTTGCCGCAGCCGTGAAAGTCGCAGAAGCCGCAATAAGTACACGGACCCATGCTGACGCCGAGCGGATTCACATACGCCTGCGACAGATTACCGGCAGGCACCGTGAACGGGTGATAACCCATGTTCTCGGTGGTTTTGCGATACTTGCTCATCCAGTGCGTATCTTTTAGCGGCGGGGTAGGATAGTCGCGCGATCGCGGGCCTTCGAAGATATTACCACCTTTTTGCGGCTTACCATTGAGATTGCCCGCGATACCGGACGTGCCGGCAATGCGCTCGAAGCGATCGTAAAATGGTGCCATTTCGTCGTAGGCCACGCCCCAATCCTGCAGCTGCAAACCCTGCATTTTCTTCGCGCCATAGCGTTCACGAGTTTGCTTCGCCACTTCAAAATCCCACGGCGTAAAGCGCCATGACATGCCTGCCCAGTGCGTGCCTGCGCCGCCGACATTCCAGCCAAACTGAAACGCTGACCAATTGCGTACCGGTGCCGCCAGCTGATCGCTGCGGTTGCGGAAGGTGGTGGTTTCCACGCTCATCGGTTGCAGGATTTTGCGGCGTGTGTGGAAGCGCAGCTCATCGGCATCAATGGCGACCGGGAAATCGGTCGAGGTATCGCGCCAGGCACCGCGTTCGATGGCGACCACGTTGAGCCCCGCACGGGTCAACTCTTCCGCCATCACCGAACCGGCCCAACCTAAGCCGACGATCACCACGTCAGCCTTATTTCGTACTAATGACATTGACTCAGCTCCGGCTATTTAATCGTTAGGAATCAGACTGACGGGAATAAGCGCCAGATTTTCATTGCGGCGTTCGATATAAGGGCGATAGTCATAGCGTGCGCCAGGAAAACCGATCATTTTCCAGCCGACCATATTTTTATTTCCGCCATAAATCGGATCCGCTAAATAGCTTTCACGTGCGTTTTGCAGCATTAATTCAAACAGCGCCTGGCTATTCACGTCTTTTCCTAAATCGATCTTGCCGTCTTCCATCGCAGTCAGGAATGCATCGATCTGTTCAGCTGATAAGGTATGCAATGATGCCTGATGCTGTTGCTGCGCCCACATTTCCAGCGCGGCTAAGCCGGTTAAATAACGCGCTTTCGGCGGCGTGAGAAATTGCGGGCTGCCCATTAAGGCGGCTTCATTGTCCGGATGGAGAGGCGCCTGCAAATAGAGCGCCGCGCCGGAGCCATAATCACCGGCTAACTGGTTATCAAGGAACTCAATCGCGCCCGCTTCACTGGCGGACGGGCCAAGGTCATCGGCGGGGATCAGACGATCAAAAATGGCTGCCAGATTCTGGCGATCCAGCGGATTAGTGAGCACCTGATAACCGTCTTGCCACGCGGGTTGCGGCAGATGATCGGTGCTGAGTTTGGTTTCCAGCGGGACATTGTGCAGCTCTTTCGCCCTCAGTTGCGGCGCGACGGCGAGCGAGGCCACAATGCCACTGAGCGAAAAAAGTGCTTCTCTTCGGTTCATACTATTTATCCCTTAAACTTCAACAGATGTATATTGACAGAGCACGACGTTCAGATATTTCAGACGCAATGACAGCGCGCTAAATAGCGCGCAGGCGCTAGCGATGAAACTGCGTTCGTTATTATTTGTTCTCAGAGGTAGGTAAATATGAGGTCACCATAAATGGCGACCCGAAAAAATATGCTGTAGGGTCGCCATTTATGGTGACCGTATTCGCGGGAAACCCGGTTATCGGGCTCCCTTTATGTTAATGAATGTATTTATTCATATCTTCATAGCAGTGACGAGAAATACCCCACAGGTCGTCTTCCCAGTTTTTCGGGCTTAATAATTCCGGTGACCAAACGCCGTCGTAACCTGTAGCTTTAACCGCCGCCACCCAGGCGGCAATATCCACTTCGCCTTCGCCTGGTGCATAGTCGCGCTGTACCCACTCATCCCAGGCTTCGCCTGGTTTGGCCGCGCGGCCGTCGCAGAAATGAACGCCGTAAATCAGTTCTTTATTCATGCGCGCCACTTCGGCAGGCGTGGTGCCGCCGCCGGCATGCAGGTGCCAGAAATCCACCACGACACCGAGATTGTCTTTGCCGCTCTGTTTAATCAAATCAAGCGCGTGTTGCAGCGAATTGAACGCGGTGAAGGCGACAACTTCAATCTGGAATTTGATGCCGTGCGGTGCGCCGATATCAGCAATGGCGGAAATATTCTCAATCAGGATGGTATCTCGCTCGGCGGCGGAAAGATGATCGAGTTCGGTCAGCGCCATGATTTGCACCACCGGACAACGCAGCTCAACTGCGGCCTGGCAGATTTTTTCCGCTTCGCGCAGCAATTCGGCTCGCGCTTCCGGCTCATGGCGGCCAATGCGTTTCAGCGCATTGATACAGGTAATATCGACGCTGTATTTCGCCATCAGATCGCGGTAGGTGCTGTAGCTGCCACCGTTATCCAGATAGCGATACAGATGTTCTGGCAGGATTTCTAGCCCGCTAAAGCCTGTCTCATGGGCGATGCGTAACTGAGTGACGGCATTGCTGTACCAAACAGACACGCCATGCAACGACAACTTCATCTCTCCTCCTTGTTACCTCACGGCTTCAGGTGAGAGCGTCGAATACGCAATTCTCCCTGAGACCAAACGCCACCCGGAGTGGCACGTTCATCAATCAGCCGATTTAGGGCTTCAGTGACGATCAAATCAATACGCTGGCTAAAGGTGGTGAGCTGCCAGCTGGGCAAGCTGGCTTCGTCGATGTCATCGAAACCTACTACCGCCATAAATTTGTTGCCTGCACCTTCGCGCAGTGCCGCCAGCGCGCCGAGCGCCAGCACATCGTTTTCGCAAAACAGCGCTTCAACCCGCTGATCGGGCGCTTGTGCGTTAAGATACTCAGTCAACACCGCGTAGCTGCGTTCGCGGGCGTATTCACCGGCGGTGAGCAACACTTCCAACACTAAGCCCGCTTCGCTCAGCGCAAGTTGTAAACCGTCTAAACGCAGCGTGTGATGGCTGCTGGTGGCTGGACCCATCATGTAACCAATGCGCGTATATCCTTGCGCAAGCAGCAGTTCACCCAGCTGTTTGCCCGCCTGTAACCCGTCGATATTTACCACTTCAATACCGGGTTCGTCGTTGTTACGACACACCTGTACCAGCGGAATGTGGTGCATTTCACGCGCGACGGCGATCAACTCCTCACTCAGCAGCGTACCGAGAAATAGCATGCCATCGACCTGCAATTGATCGGCTAGCGACAGCACTGCGTGATAGTTTTCACCGCTACCAATATTCAGCAGCAGCGCCATGTAGCCGCGCTGCTGCAGCTGGCGAGTGACGGTGTCGAGCATCAGCATCGAGTGCGGATTTTTTAGCTCGTCGATCACTACGCCGATAATCTGTGTCTTCTTCTGCGATAGGCTGCGTGCCAGCAGGTTAGGGCGGTAACCCAATTCAGTGGCAATCGCTATTACGCGTTCGCGCGCTTTTTCGGAAATTGACGCGCCAGGTGTGAAGGCGCGCGATACCGTCCATTTCGAAACGCCAGCCAGTCTTGCCACATCGCTGGCGGTGGCTTTGTGAGATTTTGCGGTTGGTTTACTCATAGCACCTGCATAGGGGGAAAAGCGGAGACCCCCAGCATTGAACGTGAAACCCAACGGAAAATAAACACCTAAGCGCCCGCAATTGGCGTAAAGCGCGACAAATAACCCTGCTTTTATGATGTTGCGATTATGTTTGATCTTTGCACCCGATTGCAACGTTTTTTGCAATCGGGTGCATTTCATTAACTTATTGCGATCGATTTCGCTGATTTGCACGTTGCTACATTGACTACAAAGTCGTCCCCGCTCACATTTCGCTCACCGCAACGCAGCCTAAAGCCATTTTAGCTATCACAAGTAAGCCATTTTGCACCCAGGTGCAAAATAAAGAAAAGTTGCTATGCTCATCGGTGAAAAGAGTATCCCACGCCCACTGCGCTGAGCCATGATCGGTGGCGGTCGTCTCAGCCAGGCTGGTTATAAACACCGTTACGGTGCGCTGCGTGATGCCCCCGCGTATCTGATGGTGGCCAGCGCCTTTGGTATTAACGCCGAGCGTGGCCGCGATTTCGGTGTCAACTTAAGACTTAACGTGGAGCGCTGCAACGCCACTTATCAGTAGCTGCTGGCCGAAGAGGCGAAGCGTGAGGATAGCGTTGAAGTCATGTCCATCGTCACGCTAAACGGCACCCATTCTGAGCTCACCAAAGCGGCATTTAACGCCGGAATTTACGTGATTTGTGTAAATCCGCTGTTCTTCACCACCGCCGAAGCGCTGGAAATCGAGACGCTTGCGGCGGCAAAAGGGCCGATCGTTGGCGTGACCTACGGTTTCTCCGGCCATCCGCTGCTGATGCAAATGCGTGCGATGAACGCCAATGGCGAAATTGGTGATGTGCGCATGGTGGAGCGGCAATACACGCCCGGCTTCAGCGCCAATGATAGCGCCGTTAAATGCAGCGAAGCGCAAAATGGCGCGTCGATCAAAAAATCGGCGGTCCGTCGTTTGTACCAGGCGACATATCCACGCATACCTTCTACATCTCCCAGCTGGAGTGGAGCGACTAAAACCCCGGCAAGTTGAAGTACGAAGTGCAGGATCAACCGAATCAGATCATGCATCACGGCATGCCGTACCAGTAAGAAAGTGCGCTGATGGATGAACGTTTGGGCGCGCTGCACACCGTAGGTCGGGCGAAATCCTGGGTCACAGCTATCTGAAATTTGTCATTGCCATTCACGCCACCCAACAGGGCGACCCAAAAATGCCCGAAAACCTTATTTATCCCGATATTAACGCCGGGATTGAAGGTGTGCGTTGGATCGAAAACTGCGTGCATTTTGCGGACAACGGCGCGAGCTGGGTTAACTACGAATAATGATTGCCATGAAACTTTCGTTTTGTACCGATAGCCTCGGTCATTTGCCGTTTGAACAGATGCTGGATAAATTGCTGGAACTGAGTGTTTACGGCGTGGAGATGGCGACCGCGGCTGGTCACCGGCACCGCATCTGCGTAGCGAAGAATTGCTCCGCAGCGTCAACAGTTGTTGCAAGCGCTGGGGAGTCGAGGCATGTCGATTGCGGCGCTGAAGCAAACCCTTAGTCAATAATGTCAAATCCACGGCGGGTAACCGCTCGTGGTGTTCTGTACATTGTACCGCGGCTGCCTGATAATTCGGGGTTCCTACCCACAATGAAGAGGCACGCCATGCTGGAGAATCACCCGCAGCGCGATGAAATCAGGCTGGAGAATGTGCTGGCGGCGTTGGGCAACCCGATGCGCATGACGGTGATCAGCATTCTGGCGGACGGCGGCGAACATACCTGCGGATCGCTGCTGAAAGGCGTATCCAAATCCACCTTGACCCATCACTGGCGCGTGCTGCGCGAGGGTGGCATCATCTGGCAAAAACCGTCCGGCCGAGAAAACCTACTGTCACTCCGACGCGCCGATCTCGATGCGCGTTTTCCGGGGTTGCTCGATTCGCTGTTAAGCGCCACTCAACAAGATGTCTTGACCCGCATGACGTTGGATGATTTCCAGGTTAAATAACCCGCGCACGACCCGCCAGCGTTGCCACCACCATCTGCAAACCCGCAATCACTAAGAGCAGCATCAGCGGCCACTGCCAGTTACCGCTGACATCATGCAGCAGGCCAAAACAGAGCGGGCCAAGTGCGGCTAATCCATAGCCAACACACTGCGCCATGCCCGACAACTTCGCTGCCTGCTGATGATCCTGGCTGCGCAGATTAAACAGCGACAGGCAAATCACCATTGATGCGCCAGCGCCCAATCCCGCCAGAATCAGCCACAGCAGCGCGTAGTTCGGCGCCATTAGCAGACCCGCGACGGCCACAAAGATTGACAGCGAGGCGATAAAACCAATCACGCGCTGATCGCGCATCTTTCTTAGCGCGCTCATGCAGGCCAGATTCGAAACGATGGCGACAATCTGATAGACAAATAGCATGCCGCCCGCCTCTAACTGACTCATTCCGCTGTCTTGCGCGAAAGGCGTGAACCAGCCAATCAAGGTGTAGAACACCAGCGACTGACAGGCCATGAACAGCGAAACCTGCCAGCCTAAGGCGGCGCGCCACGGCGAACGCGTGACTGTGCTGGTGGCGGTATGTTTTACCTGAGAGGCGGGTTTTTTCAGATACGGCAGCCAGGCGAAAAGCGCAACAATCGCTGGCACCAGCCACACCGCTAACGAGAGGCGCCAGCCCGCGCTGCTCAACTCCGCCAGCGGCACTACCACACCCGACGCAATACTGGCGGTGATCGCCATGGTCATCGCATACAAGCCAACATAGCGCGCAGTGTGTTCGGTAAAGTCACGCTTAATCAGCGGTGGCAGCAGCACGTTGGCGGCCGCAATACCCGAGCTCAGGATGATCGTGCCGGCCCACAACGCATTCTCACTGCCGCTAATACGCAGCAACGATCCCAGCGTAATCAGCAGCAATGCGCCCCACAAACTCCGCTCCAGACCAAAGCGATTGCCGAACCACGCTGCGGGCGGCGCAAGCGTGGCGAACATCAGTAACGGTAAGAAGTTAATCACGCCCGCGGCGCTGGCGCTCAGGCCAAACGTCTGACGGATGTTTTCCAGCACCGGGCCGACCGCGGTAATAGGCGTGCGTAAGTTGGCCGCCGTCAGCAGCAACAAGAACAGGAAAAAACCAGAACGACGCAGGGCAGGATTCGCAGAAAAAGCGGTATGGGTCATATTTTCGCACCATAGCAATGAGGCAGACCGAGTCTGCTTATGGTGCGTTGGTTGACGTTAACGCTTACGCAGCGGTGATTGACCGCTGAAAGGAGGGCAATACTAACCAGTGAGTAGGAAGATGTAAAGTCAGCGGATTACTGCGTGCGGACTTATTCATTTTGTAGCTTGCGCCATCGGTCATCCGCGTCCACCTTTAGTGTTTCCCTTTTCCACAAATGGACGAACAATGCTCTGGTTATGGAATGCGCTTATCTTGCTGGCAACCGTGGTGGTGATGGAAATCGTCGCGGCGCTCTCGCATAAATACATCATGCACGGTTGGGGGTGGGGCTGGCATTTGTCGCACCATGAACCGCACAGCGGCAAGTTTGAGCTTAACGATCTTTATGCGGTGGTGTTTGCCGTGCTGGCCATAGTGCTGATCTATGTCGGCGTACAGGGCTTGTGGCCGCTGCAGTGGATTGGCGCTGGGATGACCACCTACGGCGCGCTCTATTTCATGGTACACGATGGACTGGTGCATCAGCGCTGGCCATTCCGCTACATTCCGCGCAAAGGCTATCTCAAACGCCTGTACATGGCGCACCGCATGCATCATGCGGTGCGGGGGCGTGAAGGCTGCGTCTCATTTGGTTTTCTCTACGCGCCGTCGCTTAATAAGCTGCAAGCTACGCTGCGCCAGCGTCACGGGCGAAAAATCAACGCGGACGCTGCCACAGACCAGCCGGACGCGGCTCAGGACGAGCCACCCGTGAAGTGATCGCCAGACCGGCGCCTTTCACCAGCAGCGCCAGTTTCTCGCCTTTACTGGTTCGTTGGCGCGTATCCCATGCGTGCGCGCCAGCGTGCTGCACCTTCACCCCAATTTCGCGGTAAACGCCGCGTGCCGTGGCGATCGCCCATGCTGAACGCAGCGGCAAACCCGGTAAACCGGATCGCGCCGAGTGATAATAGGGTTCCGCTTCCGCCACTAAACGCGCGGCCAACGCGGCCAGCGCTGCACGATGTTCCGGTGCCGTGAGCATATCGGCACGTAATCCCGCCTGATCCAGCCAGGATTGCGGCAGATAGCAGCGCCCATTCTCGGCATCTTCTACAATGTCGCGTGCAATATTGGTGAGCTGAAAGGCCAGTCCCAAATCGCAGGCGTGATCGAGTACCGCTTCATCTCGCACACCCATCACGCGCGCCATCATCAAACCCACCACGCCGGCGACGTGATAGCAGTAACGCAGCGTGTCATCAAAGCTGGCATAGTGTTCGTCGCGTGCATCCATGGCGAAACCTTCCAGATGATCAAAGGCCAGCTGCTGCGGAAGCTGGTGGATGAGCGCCACTTCCTGAAACGCCTTAAACGCCGGTTCATCCATATGTGCGCCACTGTAGGCGCGCCGGGTTTCAATCTGCAGATGCTGCATGCGTGCCTGAGCATCTTCAACAGCATGCTGCGTGCCGCCTTCGCCCAGCGTTTGCCCATCAATCACATCGTCGCAGTGACGACACCAGGCATACAGCATCAGCGTGCTGCGCCGCGTCGGCGCATCAAATAACTTTGCTGCGGTGGCAAAACTTTTCGAGCCTACCGCCATAGTTTGCGTTACTTGCTCAAGTAAGGGCGGTCGATTCATTCGGCGCGATCCTCCAGCATTAGCTGAGCGGTGGCTTTGGCCGAACCGATCACGCCGGGCACGCCTGCGCCCGGATGGGTGCCCGCACCCACCAGATAGAGATTGCTGATGTCGGCATCTCGGTTATGTGGTCGGAACCAGGCGCTTTGCGTCAAAATGGGTTCCAGCGAAAATGCCGAACCGTGATGGGCATGCAGCGTGTCGCGAAAATCAAACGGCGTAAACATTCTGTGTGTGACTAATTGCTGACGTAATCCCGGCATGTAGTGCTGCTCCAGATAAGCAAAAATGCGATCGCGCAAGCGCGGTCCTTCCTGTTGCCAGTCGATGTCAGCGGTGCCGAGATGCGGCACCGGTGCTAACACATAAAAGCTGCCGCAGCCGGGCGGTGCCAGCGATGGATCGCTGCTGCAGGGCGCGTGCAGATACAGCGAGAAATCCTCTGCCAGCTGGCTGCTGTTAAAAATCTCATCAATCAACTCGCGATAACGCGGACCAAAACACACGGTGTGATGCGCCAGCTGTTCATGCGGCTGGTTCAGGCCAAAGTAGAGGACAAACAGCGAGTTGCTCATGCGCTTACGCTTGAGCGATGTCGCACGTTTAGCCGCCAAAGGATGTTCACGCAGCAGTTTGTCGTAGGTATGCACCACATCGGCGTTCGAGGCCACCGCAGCAGCATCGAAGCGTCGTCCGTCCGTCAGCTGGACGCCGCTGATGCGATTGCCGCTGGTTTCCAACTGGCTCACTTCCGCATTCAGCAGCAACTCGCCACCAAGATCCTCAAACAGCCGCGCCATGCCTTGTACCAGCGCACCGGTGCCGCCGCGTGGAAACCACACGCCCCATTCACGCTCCAGCGCATGAATTAAGGTATAGATCGATGAGGTTGCAAAAGGATTACCGCCCACCAGCAATGAGTGGAAGGAAAACGCCTGACGCAGGTGATCGTCCTGAATAAATTTCGCCACCATGCTGTAGACGCTGCGCCAGGCCTGCAATCGACCCAATTGCGGCGCCACGCGCAGCATGTCGCGCACCTGCAAAAACGGCACCGTACCCAGTTTCAGGTAACCCTCTTTGAACACCTCGCGCGAATAGGCAAGAAACCGGCGATAGCCTTCCACATCTTGCGGATTGAATGTGGCGATCTGCTGCTCCAGCAGTGGCTGATTGTTGTCGTAATCGAGCTGTTTGCCATCTTCCCAGCACAGGCGATAGAAAGGCGTCACCGGCATCAGCTCGACGTAATTGCTGAGCGATTTTCCCGCCAGCGTAAACAACTCTTCGATGGCACTGGGATCGGTGATCACCGTTGGCCCGGCATCAAAGGTAAAACCTTCATCCTCAAAGACATAGGCGCGTCCGCCAGGTTTATCGCGCTGCTCGAGTAAGGTGGTTGGCATGCCTGCTGCTTGCAGACGAATCGCCAGCGCCAGGCCGCCAAAGCCTGCGCCAATCACATAAGTGCGTTTCATTTTTTCTTCCCTGGTTCGACAGTATTCATCAGCGCGCGCAGCGCTTCACATAATGGCACTGGCGGTTTGCCGCACAGAATCCGTGCTTTATCGCTCAGGCGCAGTTGCCCGGCGTAAAAGCGGCTTATCAACCCGGCATTGAGCCGGTAAAAACGTTGCATCACGCGCCAGCGCTGCTGTGGCTTTCCGGCCAAAAACAGCATGCGGTTTAACAGTCGGAAAAAGCGCTGCTCGCGCCACTGCTGACGAGCGAAGTGTTCAATGTGTTGACTGAGTGTGCTGGCATCGGTGGGCAACCGGGTTGCCACGAGTTCTGCCAGCGCGACGGCGGATGGCAAGGAGTAACCGGTGGTGGCATGAAACAGCCCAGCGCGCAGGCCACTGCACGGTTGACCGCGCAGCTGTTGCCAGAACGGGTCAATATTGCCGTCTAAGGTAATCGGTAAGATGCCGTGCTCTTCACGCAAAAGCGTACTCAGCGTCCAGCCTTGTTGTTGGGCATAGTCCGCAATGTGCTGGCGCGCGGTGTTCTCCGCCAACGTGGGGTGATTCACATAATGCGTGTCTTCAATCAGTAATCGATCGGCGCTGAGTGGCAGCGTATAGACAAACCGATAGCCCGCTTGTTGATCGACGGTGGCATCCATCAGGATCGGCTGCTGTAGGCCGTGTGGCTGCGCCAGCTGCCACTCTTGTCCAAGAAACACCTGATAACCCAGCTGCAGATGCGGCGTAGCCTGCAAACCGCGGCCATCGATTACCACCTGCGCATCAAGTTGACGTCCATCTGCCAGCGTCACCTGCGTGGGCTTTACCTGTTCTACGGCGGCGTCGGTCCACAGATCGTCACCCATCGCAGCGTATAGATGTTGGGCAAAATCGCCTGACGCGATTGAACAATAATCCCCATACAAATTGCGACGCAGGGTGGGAAAACGCACCTGATAACCGGGCCAGCGCGCGGTTATCAGCGGTTGCAACCAGCGCAACTGTTCGGTGCTGAGATCGCTGTGATGAAATGACCAGGTATGATTGCCCGCCGGATGCGCGTGGCTCTCGAGCAACAGGCATTTCAGCTGCGGCTGCAGTTGACGCAGGCGCAGCGCGATCAAACCATTCGCCAGTCCGGCGCCGACCAAAATTACATCATAAGGCGCTGGCATCAGGTGGCCTCCGCCAGCACAACTTGCTGCTGACACAACGCCTGTTCGACGATGTCGGCGGCACGCTGGCAACCGCCTGCGCGCTGTAACTGCGCCTGAATGGCTGACATCCTTACCTCGTAGCGATCGTCGTTCAACAGCTGGTGTAAATGCTGCGCGAGTTGATGAACACGGCTGAAGCGCGACGCGCGCCGTCCGACGCCATGCCACTCAATGCGTGCCGCCACGCCAGGCTGATCAAACGCAATGGGCAGCGCCAGCATCGGCGTGCCGCATTCCAGTGCTTCCAGCGCGCTGTTCAGTCCCGCATGGGTGATAAACAGCTGAGCGTGGTGCAAAGCGGCGCGTTGATCGACGAAATCCGTCACCCACGCAGCGCCAGCGAGTTCAAGTTGATGTGCTTGTTCAGCGTTCAATCCACCGCAATGCGCGACCACCAGCGACAGCTGCTGCTTGCGGCATGCCTGCGCCAGATGCAGAAACAGGCGGAAACGATGCCCCTGCAGCGTACCCAGCGAGGCATAAACCACTGGCTGGCGCAGCGACGGCCAGGGCGCATTAAGGGGTACGGGCGAAACCGGGGCGCGCAGTGGCCCAACGGCGTGATAGCAGGCGGGTAGCTGCTGACGCGGAAAATCAAAGGCCGGCACCATCTGGCTTATTTGTGCCAGCGGCGACAGGCATTGATGCAATCCGCGGCGCGCCGTCAAATTAAACGCCTGCGCGTGTTTGAGGATGACCTCGCCGTGACGACGCATAATGCGATCATAGATATCGCTGCTGGCCTGAAAACGCTTCAGCGCTTTCTCATCCTGCGCAAAACGGAAAGGCATAACAGCCAGCGGAATACCGGCTTCGCGATTGACCGGCAAGGCGCAGGCCACGGAGACAAACGGCAGACGCAGCGCTTCAGCGACTAAACCGCCAGCCGCTTCCATCTCATCGGCGATCACGCCATCAATATCCAACGATTTGAGTACCGCCGGCAGTTCGCGGCACAGCATATCGGTGCAAGCTGCAAGATCGTTAATCACCCGAAACAGTGACAGGCCGCCTGGTGAGGCCAGTCGGTGCAGCACCGGCGCCAGCGAGCCGGCGGGATGCGTCTGCTGGCCCACGGCAACAAATTGGATACGTTCATCGCTGAGCAATGTCCGAGCGTCGGCCTGTTGAATGAAGGTGATGCGATGTCCGCGCGCCAGCAACGTTTGTGCTAACGCCTGCAACGCCTGAAAATGGCTGTAAAGCGGCGGCGCAATCACCGCGAAGTGGCCCACCGGCTGAACCGCGCTCAGTTGAACATCGCTAGCTGTTGATTAAACAGCGCGTGCATATATTGGCGAGTAGCGATACCGCGATGGCAGGCGCAGGCAAGATGCGCATCGGCGCTGAGTAGGTGGTCGCGCAGACGACGTTCAGCATTGTCAGCACCGAGCATCTGTACCAGCGTGGATTTGCCCTGATCCTGATCGACATCTTTACCGGTGTGTTTACAGCCGTCGGTGAGGTCATCGAGCAATTGAAAAGCCTGGCCTAAATCCTGAGCGAAAAAGCTGAGACGTTGCCGCACCTGCGGTGAAGCGTTAGCGGCAATCGCTGCCATTTGCAACGTGGCGCGAAACAGCACACTGGTTTTGAGTTCGTTGGTCAGCGCAATCGCTTCCGGGCTGCGGCTCTGCGCGCCGTCGTGCAGATCCTGAAATTGTCCTTGCACCAAACCTTGCAGGCCAACGGCGGCGGAGAGTTCGGCAATCGCTTCAGATTTATGCATGGCAGGCAAATCGGGTGCAATGGCAATCACTTCAAATGCACGACTGAGCAGCGCGACGGCGGCGAGGATCGCCACATTTTCACCAAACTCGCGGTGTACGGTAGGGCGACCACGGCGCATCTGTGCGTTATCCATGGAGGGAATGTCATCCAGAATCAGCGATGCCGCGTGTACCATTTCGACCGCACAGGCAAGATCGAGGATACCATTTTGTGTTAGCTCGCAACCCATATCGCGCGCCGCCAACATCAGTAATAAAGGACGGATGCGTTTACCCTGCGCCAGCGTACCGGCCCGCATTGCGGCACGCACGCGATCGCTTTGCTGTCCAGCAGGCAATAAATGTTCAAGGTGTGCCTGTAAAGTTTGCTGTAGCTGAAGGAGTTCGCTGGCCTGATGCGCTGTGTCGACACGGGTGGTCATAATGGCTATCCATGGTTGGTGAAATTTTTATGCTTTTTGATTAACCGTAGACTGCGTAAGGTGAGTTCGCCAGCGAGTGCCTTATGTTTCATGGTAAACCCCGAAGTGTATAAGATTCGCCTAATGCTGTGGTGCTAAGATGGATGTTGAAATGTTGTTTATTAAAAGTATTTTTTGTTTAGCTTAGTTCGACTCTCATTCGGTGACTGCACTTCATAACTACAATGATCTACTTGAAAACGCATTAAAAACTCAATTATGGGTAGCTTGAGCCTTCCGGCTTCGAAGGAAATTGAGGACGCTTTACGCGGCGGCTCGCAACTTAGCTATCTACCAAGTTGGAAACGTAAAGAGTATTCATTCAGGATGTGCGCTACGACAGGGGGAAAGATCCTGTCTAATAACGTACAGGGTGCCACGTTGAATCGCCACGGGAACGGGGTCACTCTCACTTGTCATGATATATCGAGAAAATTTGGCCATTGAATTACAGAACTTCACCCGCCTGATTGGCTGGTGAAGTAGGAGAATTTTAAGGCTAAGCAATTTTTCAAAACTGATTTATAAGTCTGGCACTCAACGGTGATTTTTATTCAGCACCATCGTGCTCATTCAGCATAACAATGTTCAGCAGCAGGAAACGTTTTGGTTTTAACCGCAGCAACATAGCTTTGAATAGCATGCTGAATGCTGTCATGGCCCGTCATAAAGTTGCGGACAAATTTAGGCGCGCGCCCTGTGATACTCAGTCCCAGCATGTCGTGTAAAACCAGCACCTGGCCATCAGTATCTACCCCAGCCCCAATACCGATTACCGGGATGGCAACCGCTGCACTGAGTGCTTTGCCTACGGAAGAAGGGACCGCTTCAACCAAAATCATTGCTGCACCGGCGGCTTCAAGCTTAACGGCTGCATCGATAAGCCCTTTGGCCTGTTCTGGTCCACGACCCTGAACTTTAAACCCGCCAAACACATTGACCGATTGCGGCGTTAAACCAATATGTGCGCAGACAGGAATGCCATTGCGGGTTAACTGACGCACCGATTCACACAACCATTCGCCACCTTCCAGTTTCACCATTTGCGCTCCCGCCTGCATCAGACGGCCTGAACTTTGCAAAGCCTGATCTGGGGTGGCGTAGGTCATAAACGAAAGGTCGGCGATGATAAAGCTGCCGGTGTTACCGCGTTTTACGCTGGCAGTGTGATAAACCATGTCCTCAATGGTGACAGGAAGGGTACTGTCGTGGCCCTGCAGAATCATACCGAGCGTATCGCCGATAAGCAGCATATCGACGCCAGCCTGACTGGACTCGTGGGCAAAAGTCGCATCGTAGCAGGTCAACATGGCAATTTTTTCGCCGTTTTTCTTCATCTTCTGCAGATGGGTCAGGGTGATCTCTGGCATCTCAATGTCTCATCTAAATGATTCTGTCAGTAATAGCGCTGCGATGATGATCATCAGAGCGCCGGAAATTTGGCTGACGAGGCGTGCAGCCCTTGGCCGGGTTTGTAACACGGCTTTCGATCCGAAGCCCACTATCAGGTAAACCACAGCACAGCTTACGACATGCACCATACCCAATGCGGCCATTTGTAAGGAGAGCGGCCATGTGCCATGCGGATCGGTGAATTGTGGCAACAATGCCAAAAACAGCAGAAATACCTTTGGATTAAGACCACTTATGCAAAGCCCTTTTACAGCCCAACGCAACGCATTACCTTCGACCTGTCTTTCATCTGCAGTGGGAACGGCAGGATGACGCAGCATGCCTATTCCCAGCCAGATCAAATAGCAGGCGCCAGCTACGGTTAATCCTTTCATGAGCGTGGGCAGGTCCGCGACCACGGCTCCTACACCTGCGGCAACAATTAACGTTGCAATCAAGTGACCAGAGAGCAATCCGCAGACTGCGGGAATAACCCGGCCCCCGCGAATGCCTGCGGAGATGGCATAGGCCCAGTCTGCTCCAGGAGTAATGACAAATAGCACTGAAACGGCCCAAAACGCAGCAAAAAAACTCAGCGCCATCGTTACACCCCACTCGATGTATTAGTCATGCTGAGCACAGCGTCTTCGGGATGACTTAAAAAAATGATATTGCACACGATCTTCTACCTGATTAACGAAATAAACAGAATCTATCTTCAGATGCTGGGCGGCGTCGCACAGCATTAGCAGGTAGAAAGAATATCCTCAGCTGGTTAAAATGTGCTTTCAATATTAATGCGTAATGTCGCTGATAAGGGAATAATCTTGCCCATGGACCGAATCGACCGCAATATTCTTGCTGAGCTACAAGCTGATGGCCGTTTATCCGTAACTGAGCTTGCGGAGCGGGTAGGATTAAGCCTGTCACCTTGCCATCGCAGGGTAAAAGCGCTGGAGCAGAGTGGCGTCATTCAGGGATATCGTGCTCAGCTTGATCCTGCCTTCCTGGGATATAACTTCTCGGCGATTGTATTCGTGACGTTGCGTGATGGCGACCGTAAGGCCGTCAGTGCGTTTGAAGAGGCGGTGAAAGAACTTCCCCAAATTACGCTGGCACAACGCTTATTTGGCGATCCTGATTATCTTCTGCATATCACAACGCGTGATTTGCCCGCTTTTCAGCAGTTATATGATGAGAAACTTTCCGCTATGCCCGGCGTACAGAGGCTAACGTCGACCCTGGTGATGAAAACCGTCATTCAGGATCGGCCGTTGCCGCTGTAGGCCGGCTGCTAACTCGTTGTTTTGAGCATGACAATGCTATTTATTTGTAACCGGATGCAGCTTTAGCGGATCCATTCGTCTGCTCAAAATCACCTCCGAGGAAGGCAGGTCATTAATGACCATGTCCATGTCGGTCAGTGAGAACATCTTGTACAGCGCGTTGCTGCCGTAAGTGTTGTTATCTGCCAGCATGATACATTTTCGCGCTGCGTTGATGATTGCACCATAGTAAGCCGCTCTGTACTCATCATGATGAAAAATGCCTTTATCACTCCATGATTCCGGTGCGATAAACGCCTTTTCAAAATTGAGACTCTGTAAGGTTTCAAGCGCAACGCGTTGATGAAAAGTATTGTCATGACGGCTGAGTTTGCCACCAATAAAAAACAGGGCGGCGCTAGAGTGAGTCATAACATACTGCGCAATGGCAAAGTCATTAGTGACAATGGTCATCTCATCGTTGTAAGGAAAAAACGTGGCCAACTCAAACGTCAATTTTCCGCCATCAAGATAAACCACTTTGCTATCACCTAAATAACGTAGCGCAGCACGGACCAGAGAATGAGCCCCGGGGCGCTCAACGGGCATACGTAGCGGGGTTTCACGTGATTTCACACCACCGCGCGTAGACATGATGACGCCACGCGCGCTGAGCTGTTCAATATCCCGTCTTATAGTCATCACCGTGACATCCAGCATATCTGACAACTCCCGTAGGCTGACAAAATGTTTGATG
>Ga0105244_10001671_pt1 | contig 17536 bp, 15 predicted proteins | sample KBSM44metaG_FD_80423 | JGI IMG/M metagenome (GOLD analysis project Ga0105244, IMG submission 80423) | Miscanthus rhizosphere microbial communities from Kellogg Biological Station, Michigan, USA - KBS M4-4 metaG | ecosystem: Host-associated > Plants > Roots > Rhizosphere > Soil | place... | reverse complement strand
TTCTGCTTCGAAAATACTTTTTAACGTGTTGCGTGTTACCAACTCGTCTTCAACGATAAGAATGTGCGGGGTCTGCATGTTTGCTACCTAAATTGCCAACTAAATCGAAACAGGAAGTACCAATAGTCCCTGACCTGCCTGATGCATGTCGAAAATTAACATGACCGGCGTAACATGACTAAAGTACGTAATTGCGTTCTTGATGCACTTTCCATCAACGTCAACAACATCATTAGCTTGGTCGTGGGTACTCTTCCCTCAGGACCCGACAGTGTCAAAAACGGTTGTCATCCTAACCATTTTAACAGCAACATAACAGGCAAAGAGGCACCAGACCGCCAATAAACCTACGCTTCGTTGACATATATCAAGTTCAATTGTAGCACGTTAACAGTTTGGTGAAATTATCACGCCTGAATGATAACGCCTATCACATTTTTTCCACAACTCAAGTAGTTGCACAGGTTAACTGATAAATGTGGTGAATCCAATTATTATTGAACTATGGTAATGAAAATAGTTCGTATAAACATAGGGATATCGGTCTTCTGTTAACATTCAAAACTGATAGTTTCTGAGAGTATAGTGTAACTTTATTTATATGTTATGAAACGCCATTTCATTGATTTTTGTTGCGTTTTTGTAAATTCGCGCTGCGCAATATGTTGAACTGCATCACATTATTGCCTGATAACAATCAAGTAAGAGAACTTAAAATGCGCTTATCTATTGTGCTGGTTTCCCCAGCAAGGGCCGAAAATATCGGCGCGGCCGCCCGGGCGATGAAAACCATGGGCTTTAACGACATGCGGATCGTGGATAGCGTTGCGCACCTGGAGCCAGCGACCCGCTGGGTGGCGCATGGCTCGGGCGATATCATTGATGGGATCACCTGTTACCCTACGCTGGAAGAGGCTTTACACGATGTTGATTTCACGGTAGCGACCACAGCTCGCAGCCGTGCCCGCTTCCATTACTATGCAACGCCACAGGAACTGGTGCCGATGCTAGAGGAAAAAGCACAGTGGTTAGGCCATGCGGCACTGGTGTTTGGTCGTGAGGATTCCGGGCTAACCAATGAAGAGTTAGCATTAGCAGATGTACTTACCGGGGTACCGATGGTGGCGGATTACCCATCGCTTAATCTCGGTCAGGCGGTGATGGTTTATTGTTACCAACTCTCCTCGTTATTACAAACGGCAAACCCGATAGTAACGGCTGGTGACGAAAATCAACTGATTGCGTTACGGGCACGTATCACTGCCTTGCTCGAACGACTCGATGTCGCCGGAGATGTAAAACTGGCTGATTGGCTGCAACAACGTATTGGCTTATTTGAGCATCGTGATACGGCAATGTTGCACCGATTGCTGCACGATATTGAAAAAAATCTCCCAGAGTAAAACTCTGTCATCGTGTTTACGTATGGTGTTATACCCCAGTATTTTGCTTAACTTATGGCTGTTGTGGTGGTTTGTCTGTGCTTGTGCGGGCTGATATGAAATGATTGCGAAACGTGACGAAGTTAGAAATTCATTGACTTAGCAGGCCGGATACTTTAACCAATAGGGGTATCAGGCACAGACAGTAAAAATACAGAGTACACAACATCCATGATTCGCATCAGCAGCATTATGACAATTACAACCACCACTATTACCACAGGTAACGGTGCGGGCTGACGCGTACAGGAAACACAGAAAAAAGCCCGCACCTAAACAGTGCGGGCTTTTTTTTCGACTAAAGGTCAAGGGGTAAAAAACCATGCGAGTCTTGAAGTTCGGCGGTACATCAGTGGCAAACGCGGAAAGGTTTCTGCGTGTAGCCGATATTCTGGAAAGCAACGCCAGGCAGGGGCAGGTAGCAACCGTGCTCTCTGCCCCGGCAAAAATCACCAACCATCTGGTGGCGATGATTGAAAAAACGATTGGTGGCCAGGATGCGCTAACCAACATCGCCGACGCCGAACGTATCTTTGCTGAATTACTCTCTGGGCTTGCTGACGCACAGCCGGGCTTCCCGCATGCCGATCTGAAAGTAGCAGTCGAACTTGAATTTGCTCAGATCAAACACATTCTGCATGGCATCAGCTTGCTGGGGCAGTGTCCCGACAGCGTCAACGCCGGTCTTATCTGCCGGGGTGAAAAACTCTCTATCGCCATCATGGCGGGGCTACTGAGTGCGCGTGGTCATAAAGTCACGGTCATCAATCCGGTTGAAAAACTGCTGGCCGTTGGCCATTACCTGGAATCAACCGTCGATATTACGGAGTCAACGCGTCGCATCGTGGCAAGCCAGATCCCATCAGACCATATGGTATTGATGGCCGGCTTCACCGCGGGCAATGAGAAAGGCGAACTGGTGGTGCTGGGCCGTAACGGCTCTGACTACTCCGCTGCCGTGTTGGCCGCCTGTTTACGCGCTGACTGTTGTGAAATCTGGACCGACGTCGACGGGGTGTATACCTGCGACCCGCGTCAGGTGCCGGATGCCCGACTGCTGAAAAGCATGTCGTATCAGGAAGCGATGGAGCTTTCCTACTTTGGCGCTAAAGTCCTTCATCCTCGCACTATCGCCCCGATCGCCCAGTTCCAGATCCCTTGCCTGATTAAGAACACCGGCAACCCTCAGGCGCCGGGCACGCTCATTGGCGCCAGCCGGGATGAAGATGATTTGCCGGTGAAAGGCATCTCCAATCTGAATAACATGGCGATGTTCAACGTCTCCGGCCCGGGAATGAAAGGTATGGTCGGCATGGCGGCACGCGTCTTCGCGACCATGTCGCGCGCAGGTATCTCCGTGGTGCTGATCACCCAGTCTTCTTCCGAGTACAGCATCAGCTTCTGCGTACCGCAGAGCGACTGTGCGCGAGCAAAAAAGGCCATGGAAGATGAGTTCTATCTGGAGCTCAAAGAAGAGTTGCTAGAGCCGCTGTCCATCATGGAGCGCCTGGCAATTATCTCTGTTGTCGGTGATGGTATGCGCACCCTGCGCGGCATCTCGGCTAAGTTCTTCGCAGCACTGGCTCGCGCCAATATCAATATCGTGGCGATTGCTCAGGGGTCTTCTGAGCGCTCTATTTCGGTGGTGGTGAGCAACGATGATGCGGTAACCGGCGTGCGCGTCACGCATCAGATGCTGTTCAATACCGACCAGGTAATTGAAGTGTTCTTGATTGGCGTTGGCGGTGTCGGTGGCGCATTGCTTGAGCAGATCAAACGTCAGCAGGCCTGGCTTAAGAAAAAGCATATCGACCTGCGCGTCTGCGGTGTCGCGAACTCGCGTGCGCTACTGACCAGCGTACACGGGCTCAATCTGGATAACTGGCAGGAAGAACTGGCAGAAGCGAAAGAGCCGTTTAATCTGGGGCGCTTAATCCGTCTGGTGAAAGAGTATCACCTGCTGAACCCGGTGATTGTTGACTGCACGTCCAATCAGACCGTTGCCGACCAGTACGCCGATTTCCTGCGTGAAGGTTTCCACGTGGTGACGCCAAACAAAAAGGCCAACACCTCGTCGATGGATTATTACCATCAACTGCGTCATGCCGCCGGGCAGTCGCGCCGCAAATTCCTGTACGACACCAACGTCGGTGCGGGTCTTCCGGTTATCGAAAACCTGCAAAACCTGCTGAATGCGGGTGACGAATTGCAACGCTTCTCCGGTATTCTTTCCGGTTCGCTGTCGTTTATCTTCGGTAAGCTTGACGAAGGCATGAGCCTGTCGGAAGCGACCAAAGTGGCGCGTGAGATGGGCTACACCGAGCCGGACCCGCGCGATGACCTGTCGGGGATGGACGTTGCGCGTAAGCTGCTGATTCTGGCCCGTGAAACCGGGCGTCACCTCGAATTGAGTGATATCGTGGTGGAATCGGTGCTGCCGGAAAGCTTCGACGCGTCGGGTGATACCGACAGTTTTATGGCGCGTTTACCGCAGTTGGATGACGAATTTTCCGCCCGCGTGGCTGTCGCGCGTGATGAAGGCAAAGTGCTGCGCTATGTTGGCAATATTGAAGAAGACGGCGTTTGCCGGGTGAAGATCGCGGTCGTTGATGGCAACGATCCGCTGTTCAAAGTAAAAAACGGTGAGAATGCCCTGGCGTTCTACAGCCACTATTATCAGCCGCTTCCGCTGGTGCTGCGCGGCTATGGCGCAGGTAACGATGTTACGGCGGCAGGGGTATTTGCCGATCTTCTGCGCACGCTGTCCTGGAAGTTAGGAGTTTAAAATGGTTAAGGTGTATGCCCCGGCTTCCAGTGCCAATATGAGCGTCGGGTTTGATGTATTAGGCGCGGCTGTCACGCCGATTGACGGCAGTCTGCTGGGCGACAATGTGACGGTTGAGGCGGCTGAGAGCTTCAGCCTGCAAAATCTGGGTCGCTTTGCGGACAAACTGCCAAGCGAACCCCGTGAGAATATCGTTTATCAGTGCTGGGAACTGTTCTGCCGTGAAATAGGCAAAGAGATCCCGGTGGCGATGACGCTGGAAAAAAACATGCCGATAGGCTCTGGGCTGGGTTCCAGCGCCTGTTCGGTAGTCGCTGCTTTGGTGGCAATGAACGAGCATTGTGGCAAGCCGTTGAATGAAACCCGAATGCTGGCCCTGATGGGTGAGCTGGAAGGGCGCATCTCCGGCAGCGTTCACTACGACAACGTCGCACCGTGCTATCTGGGCGGGATGCAGTTGATGATCGAAGAGAACGGGATCATCAGCCAGCAGGTTCCTTGTTTTGATGAGTGGTTGTGGGTGCTGGCCTATCCGGGGATTAAGGTCTCTACGGCGGAGGCGCGGGCGATTCTGCCTGCGCAATATCGTCGTCAGGACTGCATCGCCCACGGCCGTCACCTGGCAGGCTTTATTCACGCCTGCTATACCCGTCAGCCGCAGCTGGCGGCGAAATTGATGAAAGACGTGATTGCCGAGCCGTATCGCACCAAGCTGCTGCCAGGCTTTAGCGAAGCACGTCAGGCAGTGGCCGGGATTGGTGCCGTCGCGTGTGGGATATCGGGTTCGGGGCCAACGCTGTTTGCCCTGTGCGATAAACCGGATACCGCGCAGCGCGTTGCCGATTGGTTGAGCCAGAATTATCTTCAGAATCAAGAAGGTTTTGTTCATATTTGCCGGCTGGATACAGCAGGCGCACGAGTCGTGGGATAACCGATGAAACTCTACAATTTAAAAGATCACAATGAACAGGTCAGCTTTGCGCAGGCCATCACTCAAGGCCTGGGTAAGCATCAGGGGCTGTTCTTCCCGCACGATTTGCCGGAATTCAACCTGACCGACATTGATGACCTGCTGACGCAGGATTTCGTCACCCGCAGCGCCAAAATTCTCTCTGCGTTTATTGGTGATGAAATCCCGCAGGCCGAGCTGGAACAGCGTATTGCTAACGCGTTCACCTTCCCGGCACCGGTGAATAAGGTGCAGGAAGACATCGGTTGTCTGGAGCTTTTCCACGGTCCGACTCTGGCATTCAAAGACTTCGGCGGCCGCTTTATGGCGCAGATGTTGACGCTGATTGCCGGCGACAAGCCGGTGACTATTCTGACCGCGACCTCAGGCGATACCGGTGCGGCAGTGGCGCATGCTTTCTACGGCCTGCCGAACGTCAAAGTGGTGATTCTGTATCCGCGCGGCAAAATCAGCCCGTTGCAGGAAAAACTGTTCTGTACCCTGGGTGGCAACATTGAAACCGTGGCGATCGACGGCGATTTCGATGCTTGCCAGGCGATGGTGAAGCAGGCCTTCGATGACGAAGAGTTGAAGGTTGCGCTGGGTCTGAACTCGGCTAACTCCATCAACATCAGCCGTCTGCTGGCGCAGATTTGCTACTACTTTGAAGCGGTAGCACAGCTGCCGCAGGAAGCGCGTAATCAACTGGTGGTGTCGGTGCCAAGCGGTAACTTTGGCGATCTGACCGCGGGCCTGCTGGCGAAATCTTTGGGGCTGCCGGTGAAACGCTTTATCGCGGCGACCAATGCCAACGACACCGTGCCGCGCTTCTTGCAGGACGGTAAGTGGACACCGAAAGCCACTCAGGCGACGCTCTCAAATGCTATGGATGTGAGCCAGCCGAACAACTGGCCGCGCGTGGAAGAGTTGTTCCGTCGTAAAATCTGGCGTCTGAACGAGCTGGGCTATGCGGCAGTGGACGACGAAACCACCAAAGCAACCATGCGCGAGTTGCAGGCGCTGGGCTACACCTCAGAACCGCACGCGGCGATTGCTTATCGCGCGCTGCGTGACCAGTTGCAACCGGGTGAGTACGGTCTCTTCCTTGGCACTGCACATCCGGCGAAGTTTAAAGAAAGTGTGGAAGAGATCCTGCAAGAAACGCTGCCGCTGCCGAAAGCGCTGGCGGATCGCGCTGATCTGCCGCTGTTATCTCATAATCTGCCAGCTGACTATGCTGCGCTGCGTAAGCTGATGATGGGCAACGCGTAATATCTTCATTTCCCCTTCCTGATGGAGGGGGAAATAGGGAGAAATTATGTAGAAATTCGACAGGGAATAAGGACGAATTCCCAATAAATGCGGGTGTTTACAATATAGGATTGCAGAGAATAACAACGCGGGTTCCACCACGATAAGCTTTGTCCATCGGCCACATTGGCACTTGAAGAACAAAGGAGTTATCCATGTTAAAACCTGCGATGTTTGCACTGGCGATGATGCTGGCGGCTCCGGTAATGGTACAGGCCGCGGAGATCACCTTGATTCCAGCGGTGAAGTTACAGATTGGCGATCAGGATAATCGGGGTTACTACTGGGACGGTGGCAACTGGCGCGACCATAGCTGGTGGAATAATCACTACGAGTGGCATGACAACCGCTGGCATGCCCATACACCACCGCCGCATCACGATAATGGCCATCATAACGGTCACCACGACGATCATCATGATAATCGTGGGCATGGCAACGATCACTCGAACGATCATCGCCCGCCGTCAAAACACCATTAACAGCTTGTAGCCCCGTCGAACGGGAACTCCCCGGGGGCGGCGTATACGCCTTGCCCGGGCTACAGGGGGCGCTCATGATGCTTGTGTAGCCCGGCCAAGCGCAGCGCCGCCGGGAATTCCCCGGGGGCGGCGTAAACGCCTTGCCCGGGCTACAGGGGGCGCTCATGATGCTTGTGTAGCCCGGCCAAGCGCAGCGCCGCCGGGAATTCCCCGGGGGCGGCGTAAACGCCTTGCCCGAGCTACAGGGGGCGCTCATGGTGCTTGTGTAGCCCGGCCAAGCGCAGCGCCGCCGGGAATTCCCGGGAGCGGCGTTACTGCTCGTGACGCTTGAAGACCAGTTCATCGGTGGCTGAGCTTTCGGCGTCAAAGAAATAGCCTTCGCTGTTAAATTTGGTTAACTGCTCGGGTTTTGTCAGACGGTTTTCAATGATATAGCGGCTCATCAATCCACGCGCCTTTTTGGCATAGAAGCTAATCACCTTAAACTTGCCGTTCTTCTCATCGATGAACACAGGCTTAATGATTCGACCATTCAGCGCTTTTGGTTTCACCGAACGGAAATACTCATCGGATGCGAGATTGATGACAATCTCATCGCCCTGAGCCTGCAACGCAGCATTCAGTGTCTGCGTGATCTCCTCACCCCAGAACTGATACAGATACTTGCCGCGTGGGTTCTCCAGACGAATCCCCATTTCCAGCCGATACGGCTGCATCAGATCCAGCGGGCGCAGCACGCCGTACAGACCGGAAAGCATACGCAGGTGCTTCTGGGCAAAGTCAAAATCCGCTTCGCTAAAGCTCTCCGCCTGAAGACCGGTATAAACATCACCTTTAAACGCCAGAATTGCCTGACGAGCATTATCGGGCGTGAAGTCCGGATGCCAGTCGTGGAAGCGTGTGGTGTTCAAATCTGCCAGTTTGTCGCTTATCCCCATGAGCTTTTTGATTTGTGGCGCGGAAAGCTTACGCGCCACGCCGATGAGCTGTTGGGAATGCTCCAGTAGCGCGGGCTGGGTATAGCGCGTCGTTGCCAGCGGGCTTTGGTAATCGAGCGTTTTAGCAGGAGAAATCAGAATCAGCATATCCAGTCCTTGCAGAAAATTTCACTCAACTTTAACAAAAAAATGGCATCAGGTGATCGATTGCTGTCATTGGCGCGGCGGTTGATCCCAGCTTTCCGGCGCTAACTGCTGGGCAATCTCCGGGTAATAATCGGGGTCGAATACCGGCGTGACGCCCAGTTTACGCTGACGTAGATAGTCGATGGCAATGATGCGTACCACGGGTGAGAGCAGCAAAATTGCTGTCAGGTTGGTCATCGCCATCAGCGCCATAATGACATCCGCCATTTGCCAGACCACCGGAAGATTTAACAAGCTGCCCGCAACCACCATCAGTAGCGTGCCGATGCGTAGCAGCCAGATAGCCCAGGGTTTATTACAGCGTAAAAAGATGAGGTTGTTTTCGGCGTAGACATAGTTGGCGACTATCGAGGTAAACGCGAATAGCATCATCACAAAGGCCACGAAGCTCGCTCCCCATTCACCGACCAGCACGTTCATGGCGTGTTGAATCAGCTGGATACCGTCGTAGCTGGTGGTTTTGGTTCCGTGACCTGCCAGTAGCACCACCATCGCGCTGGCGCTACAGATGACAATGGTATCAATCAACACGCCAATCATCTGCACTATCCCTTGCGCCGCCGGGTGCGGAGGGTAAGAGGACGCTGATGCTGCGGCATTAGGTGTTGAGCCCATACCCGCTTCATTTGAGAACATGCTGCGCTGGAAACCGCTGGTGATAGCCTGACTGACGCTATAGCCCACTGCGCCTGCTGCCGCTTCTTGCCAACCGAAGGCGCTGCGAATGATCATCTCAAGAATGGCGGGCAGTTCAACGATATGCCACAGCGTGATAAGCAGACATGCCACCACCCAAAGCATTCCCATAAACGGCACTAGCCACTGACTGAATTTTGCCACGCCACGCAAGCCACGCATGATCACCAATAATGAGAGTAGCGCCATGACCACACCGGTCACTATTTTCGGAATATCAAAAGCGTACTCCAGCGCGTGGGCCGTGGAGTTAGCCTGAACAGTATTGAAAATCAGCCCATAGGCGAGCAGCAATAATAGCGAAAAGACAACGCCCATCCAGCGCATTCCCAGCCCGCGAGACATGTACCAGGCCGGGCCGCCGCGGAATTGACCGCTGGCGTCACGCTCTTTATACAGCTGCGCCAAAGAGCATTCCGCGAAGCTGCTGGCCATGCCGATAATCGCGGCAACCCACATCCAGAACACGGCTCCGGGGCCACCCACTGTGATTGCCAGCGCCACGCCCGCCAGATTGCCGCTGCCTACGCGCGCCGCAAGGCTAATGCACAAAACCTGGAATGATGTCAGTCCACCTTCGCGAGGCGTCAGGCTTCTTTTAAGACTTTTGCTAAACTGACGGATGTAGCGAAACTGGATGTAGCCGGTTCTCCATGTGAACCATAATCCACAGCCGAGGAGCAGGTAAATCATTACCGAACCCCACAGTATCTCGCTGATAAACGATAGGAAATCAGGCATTAAACGTCCTCTTGTCTATGCCAAAATAGAGGGCTGAACGCGGGAAGGTAAGGTTGCTTCGCACGATTCGATTCAGCCAATGTAAGCGCTACCACATTCAGGGCGAAGAATCTCAACCCTCAAAGTTTGATGCTTCAGTTTATCATACTCTGCGCTCTCGCGATGTCGGCGGTTGCGCTGAGAGAGGGGCGTGATATTATCGAGGCAGACCGGTTACATCCCCCTAACAGCTGTTTAAAGAGAAACACTATCATGACGGATAAATTGACATCTCTGCGTCAGTACACATCCGTAGTGGCTGACACCGGAGACATCGCAGCAATGAAGCTGTATCAGCCTCAGGATGCGACAACCAACCCTTCTCTGATTCTGGGCGCAGCACAGATCCCTGAGTACCGTAAGCTGATTGATGATGCGGTAGAGTGGGCGCGTAGCCAGAGCAGCGATCGTGCTCAGCAGGTTGTAGATGCTACCGACAAACTGGCCGTAAATATCGGTCTGGAAATTCTGAAGCTGGTCCCGGGCCGTATCTCAACGGAAGTTGATGCGCGTCTGTCTTACGACACCAAAGCGTCAATTGCGAAAGCAAAACGTCTGATCAAAATGTACAACGATGCTGGCATCAGCAACGACCGTATCCTGATCAAACTGGCTTCTACCTGGCAGGGCATCTGCGCCGCAGAGCAGCTGGAAAAAGAAGGCATCAACTGTAACCTGACGCTGCTGTTCTCCTTCGCTCAGGCGCGTGCTTGTGCCGAAGCTGGCGTTTACCTGATCTCTCCATTCGTGGGCCGTATTCTGGATTGGTACAAAGCCAATACCGACAAAAAAGAGTACGCACCAGCAGAAGATCCAGGTGTGGTTTCCGTAAGCGAAATCTACGAATACTACAAACAGCACGGTTACGAGACCGTCGTTATGGGCGCAAGCTTCCGTAACATCGGTGAAATCCTCGAACTGGCTGGCTGCGACCGTCTGACTATCGCTCCTGCACTGCTGAAAGAGCTGGCAGAAAGCGAAGGCGCACTGGAACGTAAACTGACCTTTACCGGTGAAGTGAAAGCGCGCCCAGCTCGCATCACTGAGTCCGAGTTCCTGTGGCAGCACAACCAGGATCCAATGGCCGTTGATAAACTGGCGGAAGGTATCCGTAAGTTTGCAATCGACCAGGAAAAACTGGAAAAAATGATCGGCGATCTGCTGTAAGACAGCATTGTTGCATGACAACAGCCCGCTTCTCTTTGCCGAGAGCGGGCTGTTTTTTTAATGCTGGAGTGATGGGAGTTCTTCTGCGCTAACGCCAGTTAATTCGATGATATCGGCCGTCGGAAAGCCTTTTTCGAGCATCGCTCGTGCGATTTTACGTGATGCTTCCTGTTCGCCAGTTTGTAATCCTTTCTGCATGCCCTGCTGTATCCCTTCAAGCCGTCCTTCCTGCTTCAACTGTTCTGCTAATGTCATCAGTTCGTCTCCATACTGGGGCGCATGCTGCGCCATTTCATATAGCAATGTGCGGGCATCCTGTGCCTCTCCCGCCTGGAGCATATAGTTTACCAGCGCAATGATCTGCTGTCCGCTGATGTGATTACGGGTCAGCAGACCTGCAAGATTATTGAGAAAGCGGGTGAGATCGCGCTGGCGAATATGTTTTTGAATTAACGTCAGGGCGGCCATGCTTCGGTGGCGCATAATATCTTCATCAGGAATGACCGTGATATCCACCAAAGGAAAATCCTGGCTGTAAAGATGTTTCGCAAGCGCTGGGTCGGCGAAGTTATCTAGCCAATTCATTGAGTAAGGGTAAGGACTTTTTCGCCCCTGATAAAACAAGATTGGGATGACCAGGGAGAGCGTTTTATTTCCGGCTTCCAGATGGCGCTGCATAGCCGCAGCGGAAGATTTATCCACTTGCGGATTATGCGGCGCGCCACGGAAAACCCTGCAACATAACTCATTTGGGGATTTAGTATTGCCGAGCATTCGCGTGTATCATTCGCCTTAACAGTACCGTTTTAATGGAATAATCATGAACACTTTACGCATTGGCTTAGTTTCTATCTCTGACCGCGCTTCCAGCGGCGTGTATCAGGACAAAGGTATTCCAGCTCTTGAAGAGTGGCTGGCGTCGGCGCTGACCACGCCTTTCAAAGTGGAAACCCGCCTGATCCCCGATGAGCAAACCATCATCGAGCAAACTCTGTGCGAGCTGGTGGATGAAATGAGCTGCCACCTGGTACTGACTACCGGCGGTACCGGCCCTGCGCGCCGTGATGTGACCCCGGACGCGACGCTGGCGATTGCCGACCGCGTGATGCCAGGTTTCGGCGAGCAGATGCGCCAGGTGAGTTTGCACTTTGTGCCAACGGCGATTCTTTCCCGACAGGTTGGGGTTATCCGCAAGCAGGCGCTGATCCTGAACTTGCCTGGTCAGCCGAAGGCTATCCAGGAAACGCTGGAAGGGGTTAAAGATGCAGAAGGTAAAGTCCTGGTGAATGGCATCTTTGCAAGTGTACCATATTGTGTACAGTTGCTTGAGGGGCCTTACATCGAGACGAATGCCGATGTGGTAGCAGCATTTCGCCCTAAGAGCGCTCGTCGCGAGACATTATCCTGAATGTAATTCATTCCTGACATAACCTTTCATTCCGCTGGAGTAGGGTAAGGTTTACGGTATAGTCATTTTTGCTTTACAAAATCGTAAACTTTTATCGACACTTCCACTTTGCGAATGGTTTGTTATGCCAAATTATACCCGACCTCTGAATCGACAAGACTATAAAACTCTGACCCTGGCGGCGTTAGGCGGCGCGCTGGAGTTTTATGATTTCATTATCTTCGTCTTCTTTGCTGCTGTGGTCGGGGAGCTTTTCTTCCCAGCCGATATTCCTGAATGGTTACGCCAGGTACAGACCTTCGGCATCTTTGCCGCAGGCTATCTCGCCCGCCCGCTAGGCGGCATTATCATGGCGCATTTCGGCGATTTGGTTGGGCGCAAGAAAATGTTTACCCTGAGTATTCTCCTGATGGCTGTTCCAACCCTGGCGATTGGCCTGCTGCCAACGTATGCCAGCGTCGGGCTGGCCGCGCCAATATTGTTGCTGTTGATGCGTATTTTGCAGGGCGCGGCGATTGGCGGGGAAGTGCCTGGAGCCTGGGTATTTGTGGCGGAACACGTCCCGGCTCGCCGTATTGGTATTGCCTGCGGTACGCTAACGGCTGGGCTAACGGTGGGTATCCTGCTGGGTTCTGTCGTGGCGACATTGATTAATACCCAACTGACCCCGCAGGCTATTCATGATGGCGGCTGGCGTATTCCTTTCCTGCTTGGCGGTGTGTTTGGCCTGGTGGCGATGTATCTGCGCCGCTGGCTACAGGAAACACCGATATTCCTCGAAATGCAGCAGCGTAAAGCCCTGGCGCAGGAGTTACCGATAAAGTCCGTTGTCCTGAAGCACAAGCAGGCGGTCGTCGTCTCTATGCTGCTAACCTGGCTGCTGTCGGCGGGCATTGTGGTCGTTATCCTGATGTCTCCGGTTTGGCTACAAAAGCAGTATGGCTTCGCGCCCGCTCTGACCTTACAAGCCAACAGCGTTGCAACGGTGATGCTCTGCGTTGGCTGCCTACTGGCGGGATTGATTGTGGATCGCGTGGGTGCCAGCAAAACCTTTATCGTCGGTAGTGTCCTTTTAGCCTGCTCAAGCTGGCTTTTCTACCACCTGGCCGGAACCCATCCTGAACAATTATTCCTGTTATATGGTCTGGTTGGGCTGTGCGTTGGTGTCGTGGGGGCGGTACCGTATGTCATGGTGCGTGCCTTCCCGGCGGAAGTGCGCTTTACCGGTATTTCGTTCTCTTACAACGTCTCGTATGCCATTTTTGGTGGCTTAACGCCGATTGCCGTCACCATGCTGATGGGCGTATCGCCGATGGCTCCGGCCTGGTATGTACTGGCGCTGTCGCTGCTGGGGCTGGCTCTGGGGATTTGGTTACGTAATGACCTCGCTGAAGGCAGCAAACTGCCTTCAGCAAGTCCAGACCAAGCGTAAACCAACATCTGAGGATTGCCGAATCATCCTACGGCAATCCTTTTGAGCATCCGCTAGCGAATAATGGCAACATCCTTGAACGTAAAGCGTTTTTTCTGCCCCTCCTCCTGATAACCAATGCGAATAAAAATGCGCAGGTTCTCAAGCCAGGCATAGTCGCTGCTCATTGCTCGACCATCACCGCGATCGTCTGTACAGCTCACCTCGATATAGCGTCCTGGGAATTTCTCATTCAGCATGGAGGCATCATGCCACTGCCTCTCGACAAGACAGGCCTGGCTTTTCGTTTTGGTGTTTCCCGTTTCCTTTTCATTTTTCAATACCGTCTTCCAGCGATATTGCTGGCCCACCACCGGCGCGGCGCTAAAGTTGGTTTCAACTGACTGGCCGATGAGCGGGCTGTTTTGCATTGAATCCCACTCTTTCAGATTCACGATATTAAACAGGCGTTGGTATTGGCTATAGAACGTAACCCCTTTGAGCATCAAGGTGTCGAGCGTCAATGTACTGCCATCAGGCAGACGGTCAATGCGCGTCACGGCATGGCTGTCGTCGTTGCCGGGCCACACCTGCGTAAAGGTCAGGCGGGAAAATGTTGGTGCCGCATTCTCACCTTTCAGTGCTTGCTGGATCACACCGTTTACCGCAGCGGGAAGGGGGAAATGCGCGAGAGCGCTCGGGTCGTTATTCTCAAAGTCAGGGATCACCAGCGGGGCATCCGCCGCGGTTTTTTGCCGTTCTACCCGCGGGCCGCTACCGGTGAACTGACCAATATTTTCCAGGGAACATAGCGTCTGCACTGAAGCCGCAAGCGGTGAAGGTAGCGGGGCGAAAGCCGTGTCCGGCGTCGTGCTGTCATCGGTAACAAATTGGCTATTCAGCGAGAAAGTCCGTTCCACGCGAGCCTGGCGACGGCTACAGTTCACCTGCATCTGGCTGATTTTAAAATCATAAGGGGCAGCGTATTTATCCTCGCGATGAATTTGCGCGTAATCCGTTGCCAATCTCAGAGTGAGAATATTGCCCTCACGGTGGCTGTTATTCACATCGATCAAGGGCTGGTCGCCAGATTTATCTGTGCCAGACAACGCGACCCAGCGTGTTTGTGGCACCTTTTGCTGACAGATATCCAGTGCCGGATCGGTGCTCAGCGGGCTGTCTGCCTCGGGTTCAAAAGGGACGCCGGGGATATAGCGAGCAAAAGAATTACCGCCGTAAGCACGGATTTTTTTACCGCCCGGTAGCTGCAGATTCATGTACAGCAGAGTTTTAGCCTGCGTAGCGCAATCGACATTTAGCCAGAGGTGGTTGCTTGAACCGTCGGCCATCGCGATGCGATATACGGTATTGATATTTTCACCGACGCGGACGGTATTGTCTTTATCCCAGTGAATGTCGGTGACGGAATTGGCCGGTACGGCATAGACGCTGGCGGGAAGTAAGGTAAGAGCCATACAGCAGGCAGGGGTCAGCCGCATCATCAACAACAATCCTTTTTATTACGGGGAGTGGTTGAAAATAACCTAAAAAATGAGAAAGCGATAACCCCAGGATCGGTAGTAGCAGGCCAAAAAAAAGCGCCGGACTGACCGGCGCTTTTAAAACATGCGGGGGATTAGTGTTTTTCACCAATCGGCAGCACGGTGCGACCGAACTGCTCGTTCAGCACTTCACCCATAGCCAGGTAAATTGCGCTAGCACCACAGATCAGGCCTACCCAGCCGGCAACGTGGATAATCGCTTCGTTGCCGTTGATGTTGCCGATACACAGCAGGGCGAACAGCACGGTCAGGCTCAGGAACACAAACTGCAGCATGCGGGCCGCTTTCAGCGTACCGAAGAACATGAACAGCGTGAACACGCCCCACAGACCCAGGTAAACGCCAAGGAACTGGGCGTTAGGTGCGTCGGATAGACCCATCTTCGGCAGCAGCAGAATGGCGACCAGCGTCAGCCAGAAGGAGCCGTAAGAGGTGAAGGCCGTCAGACCGAATGTATTCCCTTTTTTGTATTCCAGCAGACCTGCAAAAATCTGTGCAATACCGCCGTAGAAAATACCCATGGCGAGAATAATACCGTCAAAAGCAAAGAAACCCGCATTGTGCAGGTTAAGCAGAATGGTGGTCATGCCGAAGCCCATCAGGCCCAGCGGTGCCGGGTTAGCCAACTTAGTGTTGCCCATAATTCCTCAAATCATCATTGAATGGTGAAGTTATCTCCCCAGTGCTGGGGGCGCGGCATAATAATCAGGAGTCAACGGGCTGTCTATGATCTCATGAGGGGAAAATGAACTATTTTGCCCCTTTTGGCCTTAACCTACGCGTTTTAGTGATTCTAGTGCGACCATACGACGCAGGCAGGCGATACGTAGCACTGCTGGAATCGTGACTCGATAAGCAGTGCCTCTGACGGCTTTCACGCCGTTGACCGCAGCCCCTACTGGGCCGCCAAGCCCCGCGCCGCGTATTAGCCCATGACCGATAACGCTGACCGCGGCATGCTTATGCAGAATGTGGCCCAACTGGTCGGCTAACAGATGTGATACACCCTGCTCCAGACGATGGTGATCAATAAGCTGGGGCAATAACTTCTCCAGTTCCATCACTTTCAGCTCGACGGCGGCATGAAAGCGGGCTTTCTGTTCATCATCCAGTCGCTGCCATGTGCGGCGAATAAAATGCTCCAGCAAGATTTTTTCAATCGTTGCCGTTGGCATTGTTTTTTCCGTTTTGAGGCTCAGGCGTTTGGCGACATCACGCAGAATCTCACGGTAAAGTTTGCCGTGACCGCGAAATTTATTGGCGATGCTGTCGCCGCCAAAGTGCTGAAACTCACCGGCAATCAGTTGCCAGTTACGGCGATGTTGTTCCGGGTGCCCATCCATCGACATATACAGTTCATTGTGCAACAGAGTGCTCGACAAGCGGCGTTTGCCCTTTTCGTTGTGCGTCAACAACTGCGCCAGATTTGCCAGTTGCTCTTCGCTGCAATGCTGGAGGAAAAGCAGGTCATCATCGTTCAGGTAGGAAACTTTCATTAAGTATGCAGCTTCTGTCAGAGGCGGATTAATCGTCGCCGATAATTTTCAGCGAGGCCATATCGGAGGAGTTCACCGTATGCCCGGAGAAGGTGATTTTTGATACGCAGCGTTTATTACTGTTGTCGCTATTAATATTGATCCAATCCGTGGTGGTCCCTTCTTTTAGCGAAGACGGGACGTTCAGGCTCTGGCTACTGCTGCGTGCGGCTTTGAAATAGACGGAAGCGCCGCTTAGCGAAATATCACCGCGGCTGGCTGTGAGTTGAATGCGTTTGACGACGCGGCATATAGGGAGTTTCAGCGTCAGGTCATTTGTTTCATTGTGCGGCATCGCCACAACGCTGAGGGTTTTGTGGTCGTTGGCATAAGCAGATGTGGCCAGCAGCAGGCCGAACGCCATGCATGTTGAGGCGTTTATAATGGCTTTCATGATATTCCTTACCGAAAAGACCGTTTCAGGAGGTGAAACGTAAGCCTGAATTTTATCGCTCTCCGTGAGGGCTTTCAGTGCTGAATTATGTCTTCATGTGACAGTAATTGGTTGAATGTATTTATCTTTATTTATAATTAACGTGAATAAATTGGCGTAAGTTTCCTCCGGAAGTCTCAAATTTAAAGCGCACTGAATGAAAAAAATTTTAGTCAGCCCCTTGATGGATGACGTTGAGCCCCCATCTTGTAGACAACCGCAGTGAATGAGTCTGAAAAAAAACGATTCTGGGCAGTTGAAACCGCAGGTTTCGCCCTTATTACAGACTCACAACCACATGTTGAATGAATTTTTAGTGGAGACGTTTAGATGGGTAAAATTATTGGTATCGACCTGGGTACTACCAACTCTTGTGTAGCGATTATGGATGGCACTACTGCACGTGTGCTGGAGAACGCCGAAGGCGATC
>Ga0105244_10001664_pt1 | contig 17566 bp, 18 predicted proteins | sample KBSM44metaG_FD_80423 | JGI IMG/M metagenome (GOLD analysis project Ga0105244, IMG submission 80423) | Miscanthus rhizosphere microbial communities from Kellogg Biological Station, Michigan, USA - KBS M4-4 metaG | ecosystem: Host-associated > Plants > Roots > Rhizosphere > Soil | place... | reverse complement strand
TGTGAAGATACGGGTCATACCCACTTTTTTACCGACTAAACCAATCATTGTTTCAACCTCTCAATCGTCAATGACCTGATTAACCCAGGCTGATCTGCACGTCTACACCAGCAGCCAGATCCAGACGCATCAGAGCATCAACGGTTTTCTCAGTTGGCTCAACGATGTCAACCAGACGCTTATGAGTGCGAATTTCGTACTGATCACGCGCGTCTTTGTTGACGTGCGGAGAGATCAGAACGGTAAAGCGCTCTTTGCGGGTCGGCAGCGGGATCGGACCACGGACTTGCGCACCAGTGCGCTTAGCAGTCTCGACGATTTCCGCAGTTGATTGATCGATCAGACGATGATCAAACGCTTTAAGGCGGATACGGATTCTTTGGTTCTGCATGAGACCAGAGCTCCAATTGTTTTATAAACGAAATGATTACTCCCCGTACCCATTACGATTGATGGGCGAGTGTAACCGTTCTTACGTTGCTCCCCAATTGGGAGCGTTGTCTGGTAGATAAATCATCTACCGGGTTCTTATCGAACCAGCCGTCAATTACGACAAGCCGGCGTATTATACTTATACACAGTTCAGATGCAAGTTCTTATGGTGCAAAAATGCACGGTAAATGTGAGGATTTTTTGTGTTCATTCTTCATCCATTTCGGCCAATGCTTTTTGCACTTGTTCTCTGAGTACTTCTTTACTTGTTTGTGGCACTAGCGACGTTACGTCTTCCTCATCCACGGGCTCTTCGTCAGTGCCCTCTTGCGAATATTCAGCCTCATTATCGACAGTATTATCTTCAGACATATCCATCATTGGCCTCGTCGGTAAAGGCTGTTTCTTAAAGACATAATGCATATCGGAGAGACGGTAATCCTGCTCGACCGATGCCAAAGTGTCATTATTCATTTCTGGCGGGAAACGCTGCAGCCAGTGATAGTGCGCGTAATAGCCGGTGAGCAGCGCAAGAACGATCAAAATCAACAAACACCCCCAAACCAATACATTCTGCACCAACAGTCCTGGAGCGCGAGCAACATGTTGCGGCGTTTCGCTATCACGATGGGCCAAAAAAGAAGTGTAAATTCGCATCATTTCGCGGTCTCCTTTTTAACGTCGTTTTTCAGGCTAATATCAGGAATGTTTTTTTGTGAAGGCAATGTATTCATTTCATTTATTAACTTCGGCGCCTCGCCGAGCGCCTGACGTAATTTGATGAGTGTATCTTTACCTGGAACTCCATCTTGTTGCAGATTCACAGAGCGCTGAAACAGCTTAACCTTCTCAGTTAGCATCGCCGTCCAGTCACCACTTTCATTGACTGGGACACCGAGTGCACGACTGAGCATCGCATCAAGCCAGATAATACTTTCGGCCGCACTTTTATCCGTGACACGATTTTTACCATCGGATGCCGGTGGCCACATCAGGGTGTAATGGCCTTCTGAATGAGCATCAAACCATTTCCTGCTCACTGTCCATGTCTTTTTATTGAGGATAAGCTCAAGTTCGGTGTCCGAGATCCGCATGATGACAGTATAGAGGGGATGGTTGTCGACATTGAGTCGCGCAATCCACGGCAAACCATTACGCACCAGATTATCCAATGTCTCATCACCGCTTTCGCAAATCAGACCTGCACGATCGGCTTGCTCACACCAGGCTTCTTCTGGAGAAACTTCATATCCCCACACAGCGTAAAGCTGTTGCATGGCATCTTGTTTGTTTGAGGTCAGTGAGGTGAGTTTTACGGGTTCGATCTCTTTCACTTCGGGTTTAGCGATATCCAGCCAGTGCAGTGTAGGTAAAGGAGGCTTTATGACGTCAAACCCTCCCCAACCAGCCGACAATGCCAGCGCTACGTAGGTTGCCAGTAATAAGAAGCCCGGTCTGGATTTAATCGGCAGCCCAGCCGCTGCCATCACCAGTTTCTCCTGACGGGTACTTAGATGTGTGGACTGCTCAGCTAACGCTAATTGCTTTGCAATAAAGGCAATCCTTTTCATCATGTTTAAATTACCACGAGTAACCTTACTGATATGTCGCACAAAACCTTGTCGGAAAGTCACCCCCTTCCCTGCCAACTCTTCCGCTTGCACCACGCTTAGAAAGTCGCAGCACTCTTCATGTGATGGTGGATTCAAATGCATATATAAAGGAAGACGTTTGTTGAGCCCTTTGCAGTTTTTCAGCCTCTGACTGCCAACCAGCAGCAGTTTCACCCCCCCTTCCACAGCTGGGGCGAGTTGATTAAACGTCTGAACGAAATGATCAATATGACGTTCTAATAAATCGGCATTATCAATGATAACAATGCTTTCCTTGGTCCTATTTTTAATCGATGAAAAGACTTCCACCCAGAAATTATCTTGAGAAAAAGTTAAATGTTCATTTTCGCACTCATCTGTGCACATTAAATGAATATTTCTATCGATCTTAATAGCGGTAAACACTAGAGGCTCATCATATTTAGCTTTCCTAAATGTATAAATAAGCGATGATTTACCCACTCCTCTATTTCCATATAAGAGAGCTACCTCACCTGACCACAAAGGATTAACTATCCAGTCCGAAATTAATCTAAACTGCGAAAAAGCGTATCTCCCTGATATTTTTAAACTACCCATAATTATCTGCCATATAAAATGCTTGGGGTTTGGACTAAAACAAAATAAGAATATACCTCATCATATTATCCTGTACGATTCTCTGACAAATGTCATCAACAGATCAGATTGAATGTGATTGATAAAAACTATACTATGCCGTTCTACTTTTGATAAAGACCATCAATATGTAACAAATGGCTTTTGATATGAATAATGTATTTATCTGGCTATATAAACATAGCCAGCAAATGCTATGCGTGGCGTTAACCAGCATATCTACCTTCGTACTTATCATTTCTGCGAATATTTTTTATGAATATATAAACAATAAAAATGCTTGGATAATTTCGTTATCATCGGAAGTTAACAAAGTCCCGTTTAAGCTTAACCTTGATGATAGTGGTCCCACAGACAATGTCGCTATCACGCACACTGCACCCTCGTCAGAAGAAATCGCACCACTCCCTCTGACCCTGACAGGCATTATCTCAAGCAATGATCGCAAGTTTTCTCAGGCAATTATTTTCAGTAATGGTAGCACGCGAAATTATAATCAAGGTGAATACATTGAAGGTTTACAGAATGTATTGATAGAAAAAATAGATGTGAACACAGTCGACATTAATAACAACGGCATACGCCAGCACGTCGTCTTTCTTGATGATTATGAATCACCGACCAGTGAAACATTTCAACCTATGGAAAGTAACCGGCATTTAAGTGATTTTATCGTCGGTAACCCTGTATATGTGCATGATCAACTGACAGGAATGAGGCTGAAACCTCGCGGCTCAAACAACAATTTCCGTCGATTGGGTTTCCAGCCTGCTGATATCGCAATAAAAATTAATAACTTTGTTTTGACCGATCCTGATGAAATGAAAGCTGCATTAAATGCGCTTAATTCTCTCGGTTCCGCACAGTTTACTGTGTTACGTAACAATAGTGAAAAGTTAATCAACGCATCAACAATGGACGTTGAATAGTTAAAGGAAGTTAACGGTATGAAATTCTCTTTTAAATATGCTGTACTTATTCTGGCATTACAATTTATTTATCTATCAAGCCAGTCTTATGCTGCGCAGTATTCTGCTAACTTCAAAAATGCTGATATCCGAGAGTTTATCGCTGCTGTAAGTAAAAGTACGGGTAAAACAATTCTGGTCGAACCGTCGGTTCAGGGCAATATATCTGTTAGAAGTTACGATAATTTTAATGAAGAAGAATACTATCAGTTCTTTCTTAGTGTCCTTGATATTTACGGTTTTTCAGTAATCAATCTCGATAATGGGCTGGTTAAAGTCGTACGCTCTGCCTCATTGAAAACGGCGGCAGGTCAAGTTAAAGACCCCGCCACTCCCTCCATAGGCGATGAATTCATTACCCGCGTAGTCTCCTTACAAAATGTCCCGGTACGTGAACTAGCACCATTGTTGCGACAAATGATGGACAGCGGCGGTATCGGCAATGTCGTTCACTACGATCCGTCTAATGTGCTGTTAATTACCGGCAAAGCGAATGTCGTTAACCGCATTTTGGAGGTGATAAAACGCGTCGATGTGAATGGCACTCAGGAGCGTGAAGTCCTTAAATTAAATTACGCTTCCGCAGTTGAACTCGCTGAAGTCATCAATAATTTGGTTCGTGAAGAGTCCAAAGAAAATCAAACACAGATTCTATTACCAAAAATTGTTGCAGATAAACGTACAAATGCATTGGTGATCAGTGGTCCGGTGAAAGTACGAAATAAGCTAAAGTCATTAATTAAACGGCTGGACGTTGAACAAAGCAGTCAAGGTAATACCCGCGTCTTTTATCTTAAATACGCCAAAGCCGCTAAGATCGTTGAAGTCCTGACTGGCGTCTCAGAAAAGATTTCCAATGACAAAAAATCGTCACCTGAAGTCAGTAGCGGGAAAGATGATGTTTCGATTACCGCCGACGAACAGACCAACTCGGTAGTGATTACCGCTGATCAAAGCGCTATGCAGGAGCTTGAAAAAGTCATTGCGCGTCTCGATATCCGCCGCGCACAGGTATTGGTAGAAGCGATCATTGTAGAAGTGCAGGATGGGAATGGCCTTAATCTCGGCGTGCAATGGGCGAACAACAATGTAGGTGGACAACAGTTTACTAAATCCGGATTACCCATTTTTGATATGGCGCAGGGCGCTCGTGAGTTCAAAAAGAGTAGTTCGATGAGCGATGACAACCCGATATCCAGCGCACTGAGCAGCTTTAATGGACTGGCTGCGGGCTTTTTCGAAGGAGACTGGAGCGTGCTGCTAACCGCCCTGTCCTCAAATAACAAAAACGATATTCTCGCCACACCGAGCATTGTCACCCTGGATAATAAAGAAGCCTCCTTTAATGTTGGGCAAGATGTGCCTGTGCTCTCTGGTTCTCAAACGACTTCTGGCGACAACGTCTTTAATACCGTTGAGCGTAAAACCGTTGGCACCAAATTAAAAGTGACACCTCAGATTAACGAAGGTGACGCCGTGTTGATGGAAATTGAGCAGGAAGTATCGAGCGTTGATACTTCCTCGGGAACCTCCAGCGACCTTGGTCCGACATTTAATACTCGCACCATTCAAAATGCGGTGCTGGTGAAAACGGGTGAAACCGTAGTACTGGGCGGATTACTGGATGATTCCTCAAAAGAACAGGTGTCAAAAGTTCCTCTACTTGGTGATATCCCTTTCATCGGCCAACTGTTCCGTTACACCTCCACCGATACCAATAAACGCAACCTGATGGTATTTATCCGGCCGACGATCATTCGGGACGATGAAGTCTATCGCTCGTTATCAAAAGATAAATACACCCGATTCCGCGCCTTACAAAAACAACGCATTGATGATGCCGATAGCGGGTTAGTGAGCGTTGATGACGATGCTCGCCCCGTGCTCAATGAAGTTGATTTCGATGAGCCTAAGACGCCTGCAGTACAAAGCGCTCCGGCACCGAAAGCGGTGTTAAATCCTGCTGCACCTCGCAATCCTTTCCAGCAATGACAGGGGATGAAACCCGTGATTGAGCCAAACATTCAGCAGAAAGAACCGGACCGGATATTGCCGCAAAGCTACGCGCAGGCAATGAAGTACGGTGCAGTAAGGGTCGCTAACGAGCTGGTGTATTGCATTGAGACGGAGCTTGAAAAAATCCTCGATTTGCATCACCTCAACGGTGAATGCCAGCACTTTACGCCGCTTGAACGCCAGCCCTTTGAAGAGCGACTGGAGCAAATTTTTCATCACAGTAGCGGTGAGTCGCAGCAAATTGCCCAGGACCTTGATCAAGATATAGACCTTGCTGCTTTGACAGAAGAGTTACCGGATAACGCCGATCTCCTTAGTGAGGAAAATAGCGCCCCCGTCATTCGCCTTATTAATGCCGTGCTTCATGAGGCAGTCAAAGAAGGTGCATCGGACATTCATATCGAGACCTTCGAAAAATCGCTGGTGATTCGCTTTCGTATCGATGGGGTTCTGCGCCCGGTTTTGCAACCTGGTAAAAAATTAGCGCCGCTTTTGCTCTCGCGTATCAAAGTCATGGCGCGCCTTGATATTGCGGAGAAACGCTTGCCGCAGGACGGTCGAATTTCGCTACGGCTTGGCCGACGAAATATTGACGTCCGTGTCTCAACACTGCCTTCACAATACGGCGAGCGTGCGGTGCTCCGTTTACTGGATAAATCCAGCCTCCGCTTGTCTGTCGACATGATGGGGTTGAGTAAAGCTGAAGCTTCACGCCTGCATTTTTTGATTCAGCAACCGCATGGAATCATCCTTGTCACCGGTCCGACAGGATCAGGTAAGAGCACCACGCTGTATGCCCTTCTGTCTGAATTAAACGCACCACAGCGAAACATTCTCACCGTTGAAGATCCTATCGAGTATGAACTCGAAGGCATTGGTCAGACGCAGGTTAATAGCCGGGTGGATATGTCCTTTGCCCGTGGGTTACGCGCAATTCTACGTCAGGATCCTGACATCGTTATGGTCGGCGAAATTCGTGATAACGAAACTGCGCAAATTGCTGTTCAAGCATCGTTAACTGGTCATCTGGTGCTCTCCACGCTGCATACCAACAGTGCCAGTGGTGCGGTAACGCGCTTACGTGATATGGGAGTCGAACCTTTTCTGCTCTCTTCTTCGTTGTCAGGTGTTATCGCACAACGTCTGGTGCGTAAGTTATGCATGGCGTGTCGTACCCAGGTGGACGTCCCCCCCGATCAACAATCGCTGTTGGCCACTGTTGCACCGGGCGTTAAAAAGGTTTGGCAGGCCACCGGCTGCCCGCTCTGCCGTGGCAGTGGTTATCTTGGTCGCCAGGCAATCCATGAAATCATGGTGGTAGACAGCACGCTGCGCACCATCATTCATCGTGATGCGGACGAACATGCCATTGAAAAATGTCTGCGTAAAACGAATCTCAGCCTACGGGAAAATGGATTATTAAAAGCCGTTGCCGGTGAAACCACGGTGGAAGAAGTCATGCGTGTCACCTCAGCTCAACACGATCCAGAGGTGATAACACCATGATTTATCGGTGGCGGGCTATGGATGCAAAAGGGGTAAAAAAACAAGGTACCCTTGAAGCCAGCAATCTGAAAGCAGCCCGGGATGCTTTGCGGGAACAAGGCTTATTTCCTGTGTCAATCGATGAAAAGAAAGGGCTGTCGCTGAACCAATCCGGTCTCTTCCAAAAGCGTGTACGACTTAATGGACATGAACTTTCTCTCTTTACCCGCCAGCTCGCGACACTTGCCAGCGCCTCGCTTCCACTGGAAGAAGCGTTGCACGTTATCGGCCGGCAGAACAAAAACAATAATCTGGGCAGGATCTTAACCGACCTTCGCGAGCGTATTCTTTCGGGCCATCCACTCTCAGATGCATTGTCCGCGTGGCCACATGTATTCGACAGTATTTACCGCACCCTGGTGAAGGCCGGAGAAAAAAGTGGCCAGCTTGGCCTGGTGTTGGAAAAACTAGCGGATTATAACGAGGTTCGCCAAAAAACTCGCAGCGCGCTCATTCAGGCACTGGTTTATCCCACAATGTTAACCAGTGTTGCCATTGCTGTAGTGACGATTCTGCTCACGGCCGTCGTGCCGAAAGTCGTCGAGCAGTTTGTTCATATGAAACAACAATTGCCATTAACTACACGCATTTTGCTAGCCATCAGTGATTCTTTACATTCCTACGGTCTCGCCGTTGTTCTGCTGATGCTGATAGGCACTGGCGCATTACATTTCTGGCGTCGTCGTCCTCTCAATCGCCATCGAATGGATCGAAAACTGCTCGATTTCCCAATGCTGCGCGGGCTTATCCGTGCGATCAACTGCGCACGTTACTTGCGCACTTTGAGCATCTTACAAGCCAGTGGCGTACCTCTTCTCGAGGGCATGAATTTGTCTACAGAAGGCATCGCTAATATCGAAATCCGCCAGCGGCTGACGGACGCGGCAGACCGTGTTCGTCAGGGCTCAGGTTTCCATACGGCATTAGAGAAGTGCGATCTTTTCCCACCAATGACTCTGTATATGGTCGCATCTGGTGAGAAAAGTGGGCAACTGGGGGAACTCATGGAACGCGCTGCTGACCAGCAAGAAACCATACTGCAAAACCGTATCACGCTGGCATTAGCCCTCTTCGAGCCAGCCCTGGTTATCTCGATGTCATTTATCGTGCTGTTCATCATCATGGCAGTTTTACAACCTATTTTACAACTCAACTCATTGATTAGTTAGGAATAATATGAAACATCACAAACCCAATTATCAGCAAGGTTTCACCTTGATGGAACTCATGGTGGTCATTGTCATTCTCGGTGTGTTAGCAAGCCTGGTCGTGCCCAATCTCATGGGCAATAAAGAGCGTGCCGATCGGCAGAAAGCCGTCAGTGATCTTGTCGCGCTGGAAAATGCTCTCGATATGTACAAGCTGGATAACCATAAATATCCCACCACCAGCCAGGGGCTTGCTGCCCTGGTTGAGAAACCGACGACCAATCCTGTTCCTGCTAATTACAACGAATCCGGTTATATCAAACGTTTACCACAAGACCCGTGGGGTAATGACTATTTGCTGGTGAGCCCTGGTGAGCATGGCGCATTCGATCTTATTTCAGCTGGTGATGATAACGAAGCCGGTACGGCAGATGACATCAACAACTGGGATCTGGATAAAGCGAAAAAGTAGCCATGAATGCGTCAAAGGGTTTTACGCTGCTGGAAATGCTACTGGTGTTGGTTGTTATCGCGCTGAGTGCATCAGCGGTGATGATGACAACCGGCCAACTCAATGGCTCACAAGGCAAAGCGGCAAAAACCGGTGAGCGAATCAGTGCGCTCATTGATTATGCCGCAGATTGGTCAACCATGGAAAACCGGCGTATCGGGCTGGAAATCCGCGATGAAGACTGGCAATTTGTGGTGTCTGAAGGAAAAGGCTGGCAGAAGCCTGACGCGAGTTACCGCCTACATACACAAGACCAGTGGGATGAATCATGGCGGGTACGGTTATCCCCCGCCTCGCTTACCCACATACCACAAATTATCATCTCACCAGACGGCGAAATAACACCGTTTACCTTGCAGATTGACGACCGTGACACGGGCAAAACGCTTTTCACCCTCACAAGCCAGGGCGGTTTACCTCTGCGTTTCACCTTAGGTGAAACTCGATGAAAACATCGCAGTCCGGCATGACAATCCTGGAAGTACTTTTAGCGATGGTGATTTTCGCAGCTGTCGCTATGACGCTTATATCCAGTATGAATGGGCAACTTTCAGCGACCTCAGCGATGCGCGATAAAGTTTTAGCCGCCTGGGTGGCAGACAACGTGCTGACCACGCTCGCGCTGAAGAACAACGGTGTAGCTAAAGCGCTGCATGGCAGTATGTTAATGGGCGGGGACAAGTGGGAGTGGACGTTAGATGTTCTGCCGAGTGAGGTTGAGAACTTCTCTCGTTGGCAAGTACAGGTCCCGCTGGAAAACGGCCAGCATATTCAGCTGGAACGCTATGTGATGGAGCCACAAAATGTCACACAGCCGTAAACAGCAGTCAGGTTTCACCTTACTCGAAGTCTTGATCGCCATTGCATTATTCGCGGTACTAACGCTCATGACCGGTCAGTTATTGACTGCATCAATAAACAGCAACGAGATAACCAAAAAACATCAGCAACGTTTCACCACATTGTTGCGTACGGTAAACATGCTTGAAAAAGACATCCGCCAGTTCGTACCACGCCCACTACTGCACAGCACTGATGTGATTGAAACTGGCCAAACACATTTGATGCTGACCACTGCCAGTCTGGAAGACGCTCCGGATATCTGTTGCGCACCTGCGATTCAGCGTGTTCGTTGGTATTTAAAAGACAGAGTTCTTTATCGCGAAGTCTGGCAGTACCCGGATGCCATTCAACCGACATTGACCCTACCTATGCTCAATGAGGTGGACAAATTTACATTGCGCTATAACGCGCAAGGCTCCTTCCTCGAAAAGGCTGACGCGTTAACTGCCCTTCCACAAGCGATAGAGTTTACCCTTGACCTGGACAATCCCGGCATCATTACGCGGCTCGTTCGTTTACCGGAACAGCACAATCAAACTCAAACGATCTCGCCTGCTACCCCGGAAAAACAACCATGAATCAGCAACAAAAAGGCGTGGCCTTACTCGTGGTGTTGATGATTCTGGCGATAATGGCAGCGCTGGCAACAGAAATGACCTTACGTTATCAGGTTAGCCTGAAACGCACCGGTTATACGACTTCACGTCTTGCGCAAAACGGGCTAACTGGAATCGCAGAACAACAAGCGGTGCAAATTCTGGAACAGGATCTGAAAGACAATCCCAAATACACCTCACCTGATCAGTACTGGGCGCAACCACAAGAAATTGTGCTGCCCGACGATCGGACCGTTCGCTGGCATCTGGTGGATGAACAAAGCTGTTTTAATCTCAATGTGCTCGCCGCGGTGCCAGAAAACTCACTCAATGAAGAACCCTACGGCGTGAAGACATTCCGTGCGCTTTTAGAGAATAACGGTGTGGATGGTGCTCGGGCAGATACCCTTATCGATTCAATTGCAGACTTTATTGATAGTGACGATGTTCCGCGCCGCGCGGGTGCAGAAAGTGAATATTACCGCACCCGCGATGTGCCACATGACAATGCAAATAACCTATTTGTGGCGGTCTCTGAGCTGAAAAGCGTTCAGGGCATGACGCCTGTCCTCTACCAAACCCTTGCACCCAGTCTGTGTGCATTACCGACTACTGAGTTGAAGATCAACATCAGTACCCTGACCGCCCAAAACGCGTCGCTACTGGCCGCCATGTTTAACAATATGATTTCAACTAAAGACGTCGAAACATTGTTTGCGAATCGCTCGGCACAAACCTGGAAAAATCCAGTTCAACTCGCGGCATATCTGGAGAAAAGCTTTCCGGGACACGAAAAGGATTTTACTGCGGCCAAAGGCATTATCACCACCTTTAGCCATTTCTTCAGACTGGAAACTGAGGTTCAGCAAGATGATGGCCGGCAATACTTTACCAGCCAGCTTGAATACGATGAGAAAGGGAAAAAAGTGTACATCGTGACCCGTCGCACCGGGAGTTACGAGCACATAAAGGGAATTCAATGAAAACGGATATGTTAATTTTGCGCCTAAGCGCTGACACACTTGAATGCAGTTATCACGATGTAACTGGCTCACCTATCATGCGCCAGTTTACAGACTTTACCGAACCAGAGATCCTGTGCGATTTACCCGCTACAGACAGCACCCTGCTGTTATTGTCTGCGGAATATTTTTACTTCCGCGAAGTCACTCTTCCCGTTGAAGATTACAGCCTTACGCCGCAAACCTTAAGTTGGCTGACTGAAGATGCCGTGGCAGAAAACTCTGAGGAACTGCACTGGACCATTCTTGATCGTGAGGGGGATCGGTTACAGCTTGCCGGTATCCGCAAAACTGTTCTCGCAGACATTCTGCAAACCCTCCAATTTGCGGGCGTCATCGTCAGACACGCAATGCCGGAGGGTTATGGTCTGCCTTATCATGCGGAAAGCTGGACTCTTCTTCAGCAAGAAGAGCGCTGGTTAATGCGCTATGCGGAACATAAATTTTCAGTGTTAAACACGGCACTGCTTGAACATTTGCTTATGCGCAACCCAGCACAAAAAATACTCAGTTTTAATCCGCTACCTGTTAACCACGAACCTACGGAATATCTACCCGTACAAGATATGATGACCTGTTGGCATCAACAGATGCCGACGGCGGAAGTTAATTTACTCCACGGTTCGTTTCACGTACACCCGGCAGTCATGAACGTAAAACCAGTGCTTAAAAAGATAGCCTGCAGTGCACTGATACTGGCGCTTTTTACCTGGGTTTGCGCAAAAGGATTGCTGTTCTGGCAACTCAGCCAACAGAACGCCGAACTCAGTGCTCGAGGCAAAGCCTTGTGGAGCAGCTATTTCCCGACCGATAAACGAAACGGTAACTATAAATTCTTTTTCGAATCCGCCGCCGGTCAAACCTGGCCCGACGTTATGTCTCGCCTGTCACTGATTTCTCGGCATTTACAGGCCTCGCCAATGTTGAAAATTCGCCAGTTCGCATACGACAAAGATAAACGCACTCTGACATTGACGCTGAAGGTTGAGGACGCGGGGCAACTGGTGCAATTTATTCAACGCTCGCGTGAAGATTTTAACTTTACTCCTTCACCTTCAGAGACCGCAGGCCTGACAGTGTTAACCAGCCGGAGTAAACCATGAAAATCTGGTGGCAAAGTAAAACCAGCCGGGAAAGAGTATTGATCCTATGTATGGTGGCTACGTGTCTGATGGCGGGTGTCTGGTATGGCATCATCACGCCGCTCAACAATGGTCTTGCTCGTTTAGCACAAGAGAACACTCGTCTCGCTACGGAAATTCAGTGGCTGTACGATGCCGGCCAACGCAAAGGCTTAATTCCAATCAAACCCTCGGCATTATCAATAGAGCAACGGCTGGCAAGCGCCGCAAAGCAGCATGGCATTAAATATCAAAGCCAAAAAAGAGAGCCGCAGACACTTTCCATCTCCCTCGCCCCTTTACCCGCCAGCACCCTTTTCACCTGGCTCCAGGCTTTGCAGCAAAGTGGATTGCAAGTGACGCAATTAGAGTTCGTCGCGCAACCGTCCGGGAAAAAGAGTGTAAAGGTGGTAACGCTCCAGTTGCGCCAGGTGAATGCCAATGGATAAGGTCATCGAGATTATGTTGATGGGTGGCGTAGGTTTGCTGATGGGCAGCTTTATGAATGTAGTTGTCTTTCGGGTCCCGTCAGGCATCAACGATCCCTCTGCCCCACTTAGCAATATCGCGTGGCCGGGATCTTGTTGTCCGCAGTGCATGCATCCTATCCGCTATCACGACAACATTCCGCTACTTAGCTGGATTTGGCTGCGGGGTCATTGTCGTGATTGTCATGCCCCGATTTCCGTTCGCTATCCGTTGACGGAGGGTATTTGTGGACTCGTTTTTGCGCTGGTCGCCACTGTGTTTCCTCTCATACCGGATGCTTTGGCAATCTGCCTGCTGTTTTGGTTTTTGTTAGCATTAGCACAAATCGATGCTCGACATTTTTTACTGCCAGACAAACTCACACTACCGTTGTTGTGGCTGGGTTTGCTATATCACTGCATTTTTGCACGTATGGAGCTACGCGACGCCGTATATGGGGCAATTGCAGGCTACCTGACGTTGTGGCTGGTTTATCAGCTATTCAGAGGGTTGACCGGTAAAGAAGGAATGGGATTTGGCGATTTCAAATTACTGGCAGCACTCGGCGCATGGTGTGGCTGGCAGGCTTTGCCGTCCATACTGTTGCTGTCGTCTTTATTTGGTCTGATTTATGCACTAGGTCAAAGATTCTTAATCGGCGAAAAACAACCACACATCGCGTTCGGACCGTGGCTAAGCCTGGCAGGCTGGGCGAGTTTTCTGTGGCAAAACTTGAATGGATAAAAACAAGGATATGAAGAGCGGTGAAAATCCCGTACCGCTCTGAATTTACACCGCAGCAACCGCTAACTTTCTTCGCGGATCTGGGCTTGCAGGTAATTCTGGATGCCCAGTTTCTGAATTAAATCTAACTCGGTTTCAAGCCAGTCAATATGGTGCTCTTCTTCCGTCAGGATCTTGATCATCATATCGCGGCTGGCGTAATCAAAGACACTGTCTGCATAAGCGATGGCTTCCCGTAAATCCTTCGCCCCCTCCAGTTCAAGCCTGAGGTCGGACTGCAGCATCTCCTCAACATCTTCGCCGATCTGAAGTTTGCCTAAATCCTGAAGATTTGGGATCCCTTCGAGAAACAGAATACGCTCGATATAGATATCGGCATGTTTCATTTCATCGATGGATTCATGGTATTCGACATCGTTAAGCCGTTTAAGCCCCCAATTTTTAAACATGCGCGCATGTAAAAAATATTGGTTGATTGCGACAAGCTCATTTCCCAATAATTTATTGAGATAATTTATTATCTTAACATCACCTTTCATTATGTCATTCCTCCGCTTCCACTCCTTCAAGCGTAGTAGAAGCGCAGAAAAATAAACAATAAAAGTGGGGGGGTGTCAGGCAATTTCTTTAAATTCAGGAAGTTGAATCAATTCATCCTGCATGATTTCACGTGCAGCACGAATACACTTTCCGCACTGATTTCCGACTGGAATAAATTTGCGAAGTTGTTGAAAAGACTGCGGTTGAAACTGGCGCACCGCCTGACGAATCTTCTTATCACTAACACCGTTACACAGACATACGTACATATCGACTCCCGTACAATTTGCGATCAAAGTGTAAATGAGAATTGTTATGATTTCAATAGTATTAAATATCTACACTGCGGGGAAAGACATAAAAAAGCGCACCTGCATTCATTCAGGCGCGCTTTGCTTCAATTATAAAGTATATCTACAAATGTTATTTCAGCATGTCTGCGGTAACGACAACTTTCGCCACAGTTGCTGGATTAGGTGTTTCACGTTCTATAACAATGGTTTCGCCCACAGAAATATCTTTTTCATCAGATTTCACGGTGGCTACTCCACCCTTATCACTCAAAGAACTATAATAACACTTGCTGTTTTCGCAGCTAAAAATGTAATTCCCTTTCTTCTTGTCGTCATCAATAACTTTTGCGTAAAAGTGCGACCCATCAGCACTTTTCAGCTTCGCTGAATCAAAATCGACCAGGACATAAGGAACGTTATTAATTTTCTGAACGGTCAAGGACTTAACCGTACCATCATTCATTACTGGGTTATTACCGTTTAGCATATCCTCAGTGACGATCAGCTGGCCGATCTCTTTCGTATCTGGCGCATTACGTGTCACCTTAATAACTGAGCCGACCTTTATACGGCTGGAGATATCTCCAGAACGCACGGATACTTCCTTACCATAATTATCTCTATAGCTGTAGTAATTGGTGGACCCTTCAGTAGAGAAAAGATATTTTCCATCGATTTCAACGGTATAATTATTACCTGAGATCATTTTAGACGAATCAAGGTTAATCGTTACACGGGTTTCATTATCAAACAGACTGACAATGATACCTTTCAGATCTGGATCTTGTGCCGGGGTCGTTTTGATTTCTTTAACAATATTACCCAGCTCATGATCTGGCGTATCGCCACTGATATCCCACACAATCGCACCGGCAAAACCTTGCTGGTTGATAAAGTCGACTTTCTCTTTCACAGACTGCGGATCATCGTAGGTCAGGAACTCTTTATTCTTTGTACCATACAGGTAAGGCACACCCGATTCGCTATCCCAGTAACGCACATAATCGCCGCTAGCCAGTTTCTCTTTCAGCACATACCACGGATGGGTACCGGTGTTCTGATCCACATCATCCCAGGTACCATGAACCGTTGCAGTACCAGATGCAAACAGACCCGGCAGACCCTTCACGATTTCTGTCGGTTCAACATTCCCCCAACCACGGCCGTAGTAAGGTATCCCCATCAGCAGTTTGCTTTTCGGCACGTTCCAGGTATTAACGTACTCCTGCATAGTCGCCGCAACGTTGAGTTTCTGATCTTCGTCTTTGCTATTGGCATAGAGAGCCGCATTATGACCGGTGATAGGGTCAAATGCGCCGTGAATGTCATAGGCCATTACGTTAACAGTATCAAGCAATGGCGTGGTCACCGCAGGGTTGATGTACTCAATTTTCGAGTGGTTTGTAGTGACAGCCGCAGATAGCGAATAATACTTATCGTCTTTCTTACCTTCCTCATCAAGCTGAGCACGGACCAGTTGGACAAGTTTGGTGAAGCTCTGTTTCTCAACATCGGTATCCGGGTATTCCCAGTCGATATCGATACCGTCAAAGTCCCATTTCAGCATATACGCGACCATGCTGCTTGCGAGTTTCTCAGTACCCTCTTGTGTTGAGGTTGCCGCTTCGAATACCCCTTCTTCGGAATTATTCCAGCCACCAATAGAGATGACATGACGTACACCAGCAGCTTCGGTGCGTGCGTTCAGATCCGTAATTAAACCTGGACCTTTCTCGGTATCATGCATAGTGACTTCGCCATTTTTAATGACGGCAAAACCGTAGTTGATTTCAGTCAACGTGGAATAGTCAATCTTATCTGGTGTGAAGTTATTATGAGCATCATATACGCCCCACTCCGGGAAATAGCCTGTGACTTTACGGATGGCAGCAAGCTTGGCTTTCTGTTCGTTCTGGAAGTCAATCGCCGCCTGGCCGGTGTAAGGGGTAAAATTGAATGTTCCTAATGTCTGTACGGTAATGGCAGCACCTTTTTGCCAGACTTCGTTACTACCTGGAATTTCACCTGGGTTTGCCCACCACTTGCTGGTCCAGTAATAACCATTGTAACGGACGACTGTACCTGCGGTTGGGTAAGATAATGATGGATCATAATTCTGAGAATTAATTGCCATACTATCTTTTACTGCGACAGTCACAGTTGCAGTACCCGGGAAACTATTTTGATTGGCATTGGTATACGCAATCCAGTTATTGCCGCTATCTTTTGACAGCATCTGGCTTGAATCAAGGCCAGAAATAGTATTTGTTTGGTCATTAGCTGTCAGCGTTGCTGCCGACACCATAAATGAACTGCTTGCAAAAGATAACAACAAAGCTGTCGTTAATTTATTTAATCGCATATGTGCATTCCTATTTGCTATAAATTCCTAAAAGATATTTTCTTAGCCTAAACGGTAAGAAGTTTTCAATGCATAATAACAATTGAAAACTTTGGCGAGTTTATCACTGTCTTTTATAATAATGAAAGCACACCCACCGCGAAAATATGTAATCAAGACGAACAAATGTTTAACCCCAGTAATATAAATTCACGAAAGTATATTTTAATTAAATTATTATTCATATAGCGAATAGTATTAATTACAATACACAAAAGAATATTTGTATTCACAATATACATACTATATAAATTACAACTTAATATAATTATTAATACTTACCAGATATATATTATTGATTTAATCACTTCATATTAATTGATTTTAATTATCTGAATGATATATTAGTTTTATTAAGGTAGTTGAGGATTCCAATCAGGAGAGCCGACTTTTACGTAAAAAAAAAGAGCGCCTAAGCGCTCTTTTTTAATATAAAGATATCAGCGATTAAGCGATAACTTTAGCAACAACGCCCGCGCCTACAGTACGGCCGCCTTCACGGATTGCGAAACGCAGACCGTCGTCCATCGCGATTGGGTGGATCAGGGTAACAACCATTTTGATGTTGTCACCAGGCATGACCATCTCAACGCCTTCTGGCAGTTCGATGGTGCCAGTCACGTCAGTTGTACGGAAGTAGAACTGTGGACGGTAGCCTTTGAAGAACGGAGTATGACGGCCGCCTTC
>Ga0105244_10001661_pt1 | contig 17601 bp, 10 predicted proteins | sample KBSM44metaG_FD_80423 | JGI IMG/M metagenome (GOLD analysis project Ga0105244, IMG submission 80423) | Miscanthus rhizosphere microbial communities from Kellogg Biological Station, Michigan, USA - KBS M4-4 metaG | ecosystem: Host-associated > Plants > Roots > Rhizosphere > Soil | place... | reverse complement strand
TTCGACCGCACGCCGTGTCTGCACCAGCTGCTGTTGTTGCGCGGGCAGCAGCATGGCGTTGGTCATCGCCAGCGCCCTGGCCAGCGGTATGCCCGCGTGCAGCAGCAGGCTGAGGGCGCGGTAAAAACGCGCCAGCCGGAATTCGGCCGCCTTGGCCGACAACACCGGCAGCCGCAGCACCGCCAGCACCAGCCGCTGGCGCAGCGCGGCGTTGGCCAGGCCGACCACCACGGCTAGGCAGATGGCGGCCAGCGCGCCGGCGCACAGCCACGGGTGGGCCGCCAGCGTTTGGCCGAAGCCGAGCAGCATCCGCGACGCCCACGGGATATCGCGTCCGGAACCCTCGTACACCACGCTGAACTTGGGCACCACGTACCCGAGCAGGAATAGCGTAACCAGGCTGCCGACCACCAGCAGCATGGCGGGATAGATCGCGGCCGAGACGAGTTTCTTGCGGATGGCGTCGAACTGCAGCTGGTAGCCGACGAAGCGCGCCAGCGCTTCCGGCAGGTTGCCTGAGCGCTCGGCCGCGCGCACGGTGGCGACGTACAGTTCGGGGAACACGGTGGGGAAGTCCTCCAGCGTGTCGGAAAAGCTTTTGCCTTGCTGGAGCGAGCGCTGGATCGCTGTCAGCGTCGCGCGCGCGCCGGCGCGGGTTTCCTTGTTGAGCAGCGTGGCGGTGGCCTCGCTCAGATTGAGTCCCGCTTCGAGCAGCGCCAGTAGCTCCTGGCTGAATTGCAGCAGCGGGAAGGGCTGCTTGCCGATGCCGGAGCGTACACGCTCCCCCGCGCCCGTAGCGCCGGTATTGTCGATGGCCAGCACGCGCCAGCCGTTGCGCGCCGCCTGCCGGACCGCGTCCGCCTCGCTGGCGGCGTCGATCGCTATGGTTTGCGGGCCCCCAGGCCCGCCCTGCACTTGTAATCGAAACTGCATCGCATACTTTGCATACCGAGTGGCTTCAAAAACGGGGCGGCGACCATGCCGCGGCGCCGCCCCCTGTCTACCTTACTGCGTGACCAGGCTGACCTTGTCGACCACGAACGAGGTTTGCAGCGACGAGTCCTCGGTGGCCGCGAACGACAAGGTCACGGTCTGACCCTTGTAAGCGGCCAGGTTGAAGGTGCGCGTCTGGTAGCCGCTGGCCGCATTCGCGTTCGAGTACGTGGCCAGGGTTCCCAGCACGCTGCCGGCGCTGTTCTTCACGGTCACGACCAGTTTGTCGTAGGCGGTGGTGCCGCTTTCGGCGGTGTCGATGTGCAGCGCGAAGGTCAGCGTGGCGCTGGTGGCGGCCGATGGAATCGCCACGCTCTGGGTCAGCGTCTCGGTCGCGGTCCGGCCGTTGCCGCCCAACCAGGCATAGCGCGCGCCCTCGAAGGCCGTCTGGCCGGTGAAGGTGCCGATCGCGCCGGTGGTGCCGGCCCAACCGGTGGTGCCGGACTCGAAGCCGCCATTGACGATCTTCTCGGCGGCGCTGGTGCTGCCGACGGTCAGCGTGGCGTTGCCCGAGGTCGCGGTCTTGACCGGCGACGACGAGTCGCTGACGACGGCGTTGAACACCGCGCCGCTGTCGGCCGTTTGCGCCGTCAGCGAGTAGGTGGCCGAGGTGGCGCCGCTGATCAGCGCGCCGTTGCGGTACCACTTGTAGGTGTACGGCGACGTGCCGCCGCTGGCGCCGACGGTGAACGACGCGGTCGCGCCGGCGGCCACGGTCACGCTGGCTGGCTGGGTCGTGATCGAGACGCCGGAACCGCCGGCCACTTCATCGACGTCGGCGCCCACGTTGATGGCCGCGTAGGCGCGTTGCACGGCGATGGCTTCCTTCGAACCCGTGCCATACAGCTCCTGCGCCGCCAGCAGCACCTTGGCGCGGGCGTCGGCGTAGTTGGTCGACGACGTGAACTTGGTGGTCAGCGCCTTGAACCAGATGCGATAGGCCTTGTCGTTGCCGATGCCGGTCATCGCGGCCGGGCTCTTGACCAGGTACTGGCTGTAGTAGTCGCTGGTGGTGGTGGCGTTCGATCCCTGCGACAGGAAGTAGAACATGCGGTTGTTAGGACCGCTCGACAGGTGGACGTCGATGTTCTTGATCGTGCTGCTCCAGGCGTTCGGGCTGCGGCCATCCTTGCTCGGTTTGTACAGCCAGCGCAGCGGCTGTCCGTTCCTCGCGATCTCCTTGCCCGTCATCCAATCGTTGCCGGTGGCCGGGATCACCGTGCCGGTGCCGCCGGCGCGCGCGTACGCTTCGACCATCTCGCCGCCGATGTCGGAGTGCGATTCGTTCAAGCCGCCCGATTCGCCGGCGTAGGTCAGATTCGAGGTGGCGTCGGTGATCCCGTGCGACATCTCGTGGCCGATCACGTCGATCGAACCGAGGTTGTAGAAGCTGCTGCCGCCGTCGCCGATGTACATGCATTTGCAGCTTGGGTCGAAGAAGGCGTTGTCGTAGGCGGTATCGACGTGGGCGGCGATGTAGGTCGCCGTGTTGTTACCGTCGAGCGATTGCCAACCCAATACGTTCTTGTTGGTGTCGTAGGTGTTCATCAGGCCCCACAGCGCGTTGACGGCTGCGGTCTGGCCGTTGGCGTTGGTGGTGCTGCCGCCGTTGATGTACTGCTGGCCGTCGCCCCAGGTGTTGCTGCTGTTGGTGTAGATGGTGCCCGGCGTCGGATTGTCGGCCGACGCGTGGTTGGCGTTGGTGATGGCCATGCCGCCGAATTTGCCGCCGGTGCCGCGCGTGGCGTCGAGCATCTGGAAGGAGCTGCCCGACTGCGAGGTGTTGATCGGGACCGCGCCGTTGTACTGGCTGTTGCCGGTGCCGACCACGGTTTGCAGCGCCTTCCATTGCGCGACCACGGCGCCGGTCTTGGCGTCGACGATGGTGTCGTAGTAGACCGGCTTGCGGTCCTGCGACATGCGGGTTTGGACATAATAGGCCAGCACGTAGCGGTCGACCACTTCCTCCAGATCGAGCGCGTTGAGCGCAGCCTCGGACTTGTTGACGGCGGACGGCACGCGCACCGATTTCATCACCGGGTAGATCAGCAGCTCGGCGCTGGGCGCCCAGCGGTGCACGCCGCGCGGCGCCACCGCCTTGACGACCTTGTCGATGGCGTCGCCGGAGCTCAGTGCCGGCGTCAGGTCCGTCACCGGCGCGGCGAGCTGGCGGCCCGCTTCCGCGCCGCCGGCGTTGGTGCCGTTGGCGCTCAATCCGGCGCGGCGGTCCGCCACCGATTCGCTGACGATGTCGCCGGCGCCATTGGTCACCACCACCGACTCGGAGCCGAACACGCGCAGGCCTTTGTAGGTGTGCTGCGCGCGGGTGATCTTCTCGCCGACGACGCCGGGATGCTGGCTGGCGATGCGGAAGCTGTTGTCGCTGCCGATGCCGCGCCGCGCGTCGAGCGCGGTCAGTTTGGCCACCAGTCCCGCCGTCTCTTGTGGAGAGGCGAGGTTGACTGGGGCCGCCATCAGCGGGCCGGCCGCGCAGGCGGCGTTCGAAGCGAGTATCGACAATGCGGCGACGACGGATGCGGTAAGTAGGGTCTTACGTTGGTTCATCTCTTCTCCAGGGTGGGTAGGTGCGCGAGGGTTTGCCTGGCCATGGTGGCGGCCAACTCGGCGTCTCCGATACCGCGCTGACGGATGGCTGCGCGGCGATTTTTTTGCGTCAAAACGGCGAGTAAAAACGACACTATTCTTTTCAAGATCCCGAAGTCAAAAAACTTTGGAAATTGGTCGCCGACCAAAAAAATGTCTCAAATGAGACATTTTGGGTGGCGGGTCTATGGCTTTGGAGGTGGGATGCCCTAGCACGTAAGGCGGGTTAACACGCGCACGATTGCCGCGTTTTGTCGTAAATCAATCATGAAGTTGATCCATGCGCCAAGTTTCGGTTGCTACGCAACACTATGCTCATGTTTTCGGCAAGGCTGTTGCAAATTTTTAATCTTGCGAATTAAACTAGGTCATGCCAGCCGCGGCGATTTGCCACGAGCCGGCGCATAAAAAGCGCAGGGGCACGACTCCGCAAGCGCGACCCGGGAACTTCAGGAAAAGAGAAAATGACCACACACCCTCGACACGTTTGCATCGCACCCCGCTCCCTGCGCGCCAACCGGACCGCACTGCCTCCTCCCGCCTAGCGCCGCCGTGTAGTTCGTCACGTTAGCTGCATACCGGCCGCCGGCCAGTCCCTATCCGGGACGCCGGCGCGGGTATCGCATCGTTCGCGGCCGCCGATCACGGAGGGCCGCAGGGCGCAGCGCCAGCTAGTTGTTCAGGTTTTGTCCGCCGGCGCGCGGGCAGGGGGATCTTTTATGCTGTCGATTGCCACCAAGGTGGAACGCATTGTTATGGAGTCGTCCTTTCTGACGGAAGGACTGAGGCGGGGATTGATCAATTTGTCGGAGCTGGCGCGCCAGCTGCAGCCGCAGATCGAGAGCGATCTGTGGAAGCCGGTGGGGCAGGCGGCCGTGGTGATGGCGCTGCGGCGCGTGGCCGAGCGGCTGCCGGAGCAGCCTAGCCGGGGGATCTCGCTGGTGCACAAAACCGGCGAGCTGACCACCCGCACGGAGCTGACCGAATACACGTTCCGCCACTCCGACAGCATCCACGAATGCCACCGCGAGCTGCTGGCCAAGGCCGAGCCGCTGCGCGGCGCCTTCGTGACGGTGACGCGCGGCGTCAACGAGGTGATGGTGATCTGCAGCCGGGTGCTGATGCCGGTGGTGGAGGAGGTGTTCGCCGGCGAGCGGCTGCTCGCGCGGCAGGACGATCTGAACGCCGTGACCTTGCACCTCAATCCCGACACCAGCCGCGAGCCGGGCATCTATCACGCCATCCTCAAGCAGCTGGCGTGGGACAAGATCAATCTGGTCAACATGATCTGCACCTACACCGAGCTGACCATCCTGCTCAAGCAGGAGCAGACCGGCGCGGCGTTCTCGGTGCTGTCACGGCTGGTGATGCACTAGCTTATTTGGCCAACTTTATTTGGCCAACTGTTCGCGCACGCGGGCGATGGCCTTGCGCACCTGGTTGGGCGCGGTGCCGCCGACGTGGTCGCGCGCGGCCACCGAGCCCTCGAGCGTCAGCACGGCGAACACGTCGTCCTCGATCAGGGCCGAGTAGGCGCGCAGCTGCTCCAGCGTCATCTCGGACAGGTCGATCTTTAAATCGTCGCAGGCGCGCACCGCGTGGGCCACGGCTTCGTGGGCGTCGCGGAACGGCAGGCCCTTCTTGACCAGGTAATCGGCCAGGTCGGTCGCGGTGGCATAGCCTTGCAGCGCGGCGGCGCGCATCGCCTCCGGCTTGACGCTGATGCCGCCGGCCATGTCGGCGAAGATGCGCAAGGTGTCGACCACGGTGTCGACGGTGTCGAACAGCGGTTCCTTGTCTTCCTGATTGTCCTTGTTGTAGGCCAGCGGCTGGCCCTTCATCAGCGTCAAAAGTCCCATCAGGTGCCCGTAGACGCGGCCCGTCTTACCGCGCGCCAGTTCCGGCACGTCGGGATTTTTCTTTTGCGGCATGATCGACGAGCCGGTGCAGAAACGGTCGGCGATGTCGATGAAGCCCACGCGGGGGCTCATCCAGATCACCAGCTCCTCGGACATGCGCGACACGTGCGTCATGATCAGCGAGGCGGCGGCGGTGAATTCGATCGCGAAGTCGCGGTCGGAGACGGCGTCGAGCGAGTTGTGGCAGACATCGTCGAAGCCCAACGTGGTGGCCACGCGCACGCGGTCGATCGGGAAGGTGGTGCCGGCCAGCGCGGCGGCGCCCAGCGGCAGGCGGTTCACCCGCTTGCGGCAATCGAGCATGCGCTCGGCGTCGCGGCCGAACATCTCGACGTAGGCCAGCATGTGGTGGCCGAAGGTGATCGGCTGCGCCACCTGCATGTGGGTGAAGCCGGGCATGATGGTGTCGGCGTTCTTCTCGGCCAGGTCGGTCAGCGCGCCACGCAGGGCGCCGAGCAGTTCGACCACGTCGTCGATGGCGGCGCGCACGTACAGGCGGATGTCGGTGGCCACCTGGTCGTTGCGGGAGCGGCCCGTGTGCAGGCGCTTGCCGGCGTCGCCAACCAGTTCGGTCAGGCGTTTTTCGATGTTCAGGTGGACGTCTTCCAGGTCGAGCAGCCATTCGAACTGGCCGGCTTCGATCTCGGACGAGATTTGCGCCATGCCGCGTTCGATCTCGGCGCGGTCGGCGGCGCTGATGATGCCCTGCGCGGCCAGCATCTCGGCGTGCGCCAGCGAGCCCTGGATGTCGGCCTTGGCCAGGCGTTTGTCGAAGAAGACGGAGGCGGTGTAGCGTTTGACGAGGTCGGAAACAGGTTCGTTGAAGCGGGCCGACCAGGCTTCGCTCTTTTTGGAAAGTTGTGCGGTCATAGTGGTGGGGGTGGTTTTCGCGGTATTGGTGTCCATTGTCAGGACGGATTATAAACCGTCAACTGCTCAAAAATATGCCAAAATTGCCATTTTGCCCACGAAAATCAGGGTCAGTGCCGACATTCGGACAAATCGGAAAAACGGGGAACCTTTTTTATCCCGTAAAAGTTCCACAATGTCCGAATGTCGGCACTGACCCCCGGGTTTTATTGCCAGTTCATCAGGACCGGCGGCACCAGCAGCGCCAGCGCCATCACCGCGTAGATCAGCTGCAGCGGAATCATCCACTTCGCCCAGGTGATCCACGGCACCCGCGCCAGCGCCAGCACGCCCACCGTGATGCCCGACGTCGGGATCATCGGCGTGGTCAGCTCGCCGAACTGGAACGCCAGGATCGCGGTCTGGCGCGTCACGCCCACCAGGTCGGCCAGCGGTGCCATGATCGGCATCGTCAGCGCGGCCTGCCCGGTGCCGGAGTGGATGAAGAAGTTGATCACCGTCTGGATGCCGAACATCTTCCATGCCGTGAAAATGGGGCTGGACGATTGCACCAGCGGCGTCAGGCCGTGCAGCATGGTGTCGATGATCTGGGCGTCGCGCGCCAGGATCATCGTGCCGCGCGCGAGCGCGATCACCAGCGCCGTGCCGACCAGGTCGCGCGCGCCCTGGATGAAGCCGTCGACGATCTGTCCCGAGTCGAGCCGGCCCACCAGGCCGATCACCACGCCCATGGTCAGGAACAGCGCGGCGATTTCGTCGATGTACCAGCCGTAGTGCACCACGCCGGCCACCATGATGGCCAGCGAGCCGGCGAAGATCCACAGCACCCGCTTGTGGCGCGCGGTCATGCCGTGCAGTTCGCCCAGGCCTTCGGGACGCTCCTTGCGCTTTTCCAGGTCGAGCGCGTAGGTCGGGCTCAGTTGCGGATTCTTTTTCACGCGCGCCGCGTACCACATCAGGAAGCCGGCCGTGATGGCGGTGGCGATGGTCCAGGCGATCAGCCGGTAGCCCCAGCCCGAGAACACCGGCACGCCGGCGATGCCCTGCGCGATGCCGACGTTGAAGGGGTTGAGGAAGGCGGCGCCGAAGCCGACCTGCGAACCGAGGAAGGGGATCGACACGCCGGTGATGGTGTCATAGCCCAGCGCCAGCGCCAGCGGCACGAAAATGAGGATGAACGGTATGGCCTCCTCGTTCATGCCGAAGGTGGCGCCGCCCAGCGAGAACAAGGTGACGAACACCGGGATCAGCGCCTTTTGGATGAAGGCCGAATCCTTGTGCGCGCGCGCCAGCGCCTTGATCATCGCGTCGACCGCCTCGGTCTTTTGCAGCACCGCGAAGGCGCCGCCGACGATCAGCACGAAGCCGATGATCTGCGCCGCCTCGACGAAGCCCTTGATCGGCGCCTTGAGCAGCGCCACCACGCCCTGCGGCGCGCTTGGCACGTAGTGGAAGCTGCCCGGCACGATCAGCTGTTTGCCGTCGACCAGGTGGGTGTCGTATTTGCCGCCCGGGACCAGCCAGGTGGCGGCGGCGATCAGCGCCAGGATGATGAACAGCAGCACGAAGGTGTGCGGCAGCTTGAATTTTTTTGTGGTCATGGAAGCGTCGTCGGTATTGTTTTATTGGCTCAGCAGATCGCCGGCGCGGTAGGCCTTGGCGCCGGCCACTTTGCCGACGTTCATCCCGCGCAGCACGTGGCGGTGGGCGCTGCGGGCGAAGAACACGCCGGCCACGCCGGCGCGCACCACCGTCGTCTCGCCGCTGACCGGGTCGATCAAATCGGCGATGGCGTCGCCGGGCGCGACGCGCTCGCCCAGGTCGCGGGTGTAGACCAGCACCCCGGCGTGCGGCGCGTACAGCGGCTCGACGCCTTCGAGCGGCGTGGCCTCGCACAGCGGCACCGGCAGCGGCCCGGCGGCGATCGCGGCCGCGCCCATGCCGCTGCCGTCGTCGCGCAGCACGCCGCTCAGGGCCAGGAAGCGCAGCAGGCCGGCGGCGTCCTTCTCGGCCAGGTCGTAGCCCACCTCCATCTCGCCGCGCAGCTCCACGGTGGTCGACAGGCAGGCCGGCGGAATCGGGTATTTGCCCTCGAAGTGGCGCTCCAGGTCCCACCACAGGCGGCTGCACGCCTCGTCGAACGGTTCGCCGCCGGCCTGGTAGGCCAGCAGCAGCGCGTGCGCGCCCATGATGGCCGACAGCGGCGCGATCGCCTCGGCCAGCGGCGTGCCGGCGTAGATGTGCATCACCGCCTCGTTATCGCAGTGCAGGTCGAGCACGATGTCGGCGTCGACCGCCATCGTCATCAGCGTTTTTTTCAAGGTGTCGGCGTCGGTCGACGGGCGCCACGCGGCGATCGAGGCGCGCGCGTGCTCGCGGATCAGGCGCACGTTGGCGTCGGCGTCCTGGCCCAGCAGGCCTTCGAGTGATTGTTTCAGGTCCTCGAACACGTGCTTGTAATTGCGGTTGAAATTGACGCCGGTGGTCAGGTCGAAGCGGCCGAAGGCGGCGCCGTGGATCGCCTGCGCCAGTCCGATCGGGTTGGCCGCCGGCACCAGGATGATTTCGCCGGCGACCTGGCCGGCCGCCTCCAGCGCGACGAGCCGCTTGCGCAGGAACTGCGCCACCAGCATGCCCGGCACCTCGTCGGCGTGCAGCGAGGCCTGGATGTAGGCCTTTTTGCCGGCGCCCGGGGTGCCGAAATGCAGGCTGGTCAGTTCGAACGCGGTGCTGCTGTGCGGGCCGGAGAGGGGGTGTTTTTGTACGTGCATGATGGTCTGGCAGGGAAGGTTGACGGTGGCGCGACGTGATCTAACGCGTGCTTTGGCGCTTGAGTATGTAGCACTATTTTCACAAAGTAAATCGTTCGGCCCGAATCGGACGGCGCTTTCTTGAGTTTTCCGCCCGATATGCGTACAGTTAGTTGATTGGAATTATTTACATATAACATAACAACCCGCAGAGAGAGAATTATGGCTGAATTGCACGGCATGCGAATTTCCACGATGGCGCGCTCGGTGCGCCGCGCGATCGGTCTGGGCGCGGTGATCGGCGTCTTCGGCCACCCCGGCCTGGCGCAGGCCCAGGACGCGCCGGCGCCCGACACCGTCGCCGCCAAGCCGATGCCCCGGGTGGAGATCACCGGTTCGGCGATCAAGCGCATCGAGTCGGAAACCGCGTTGCCGGTGCAGGTCATCACCCGCGAGGAAATCGACAAGGTGGGCGTGACCACCGCCTCCGAAATCCTGGCCCGCCTGTCGGCCAACGTCGGCGGCCTGACCGATGGCGCCAGCATCAACGTCGGCGGTGACCAGCGCGGCTTCAACAGCGCCAACCTGCGCGGCATCGGCACTTCCTCGACCCTGGTGCTGCTCAACGGCCGCCGCATGGCCAACTTCGCCTCGCCCGGCGACGACACCGGCGTCGACCTCAATAACATCCCGGCCGCCGCCATCCAGCGCGTCGAAGTGCTGCTCGACGGCGCCTCGGCGCTGTACGGCACCGACGCCATCGGCGGCGTGATCAACTTCATCACCCGCAAGGACTACCAGGGCGTGGAGCTGAACGCCTACGGCCTCAAGACCGACGAGGGCGGCGCCGGCAAGCGCAAGGCCAGCATCACGGCCGGCTTCGGCGACCTGGCCAAGGACGGCTTCAACGTGTTCGCCGTGGCCGACGTGCAGAAATCGAACGCGCTGAGCACCTCGCAGCGCAGCTTCATCGGCGACCTGCGCGTGCCCGAGCGCCTGCCGCACCTGCTGTCCGGTTACACGTCGCCGGCCAACATCCGCCTCTCGAGCGCCCAGCGCGACGAGCTGCAGGAGCAGAACTTCCTCATCAACGGCAAGCCGATCACCAACCGCACCATCAACCCGTCCGTGCCGACCTGCGCGGCGCCGGCCAATCTGTACCTGCCGGCCGGCATCGGCGGCATCGACGCCTGCACCTACGACTACATGCGCGACACCGAGTTGTTCCCCAAGTCGGACAAGACCAACCTGCTCACCCGCGGCGTGCTGCAGATCAACCCGAACACCCAGCTGTACGCCGAGGTGGCCATCAGCCACTCGAAGACCTGGTACATCGGCTCGGGCGCGCGCGCCGACGACGCCGAAATCGACTACAAGAAGATCCCGGCCTTCGCCGGCTTCACGCTCTCGCCCGAGGAGGACGCCGATCCGGACGCGCCCGTCACCGTCGGCCTGCGCATGCGCATGAACGAGGCCGGCCGCCGCGCCACCGAGTTGACCAGCGACAGCCAGCGCTACGTGGTCGGCCTGACCGGCACCGCCAACGGCTGGGACTACGACGTCGGCCTGAACCACAGCGTCAACAAGGTCAAGGACCGCGACACCCACGGCTACCTGTTGAAGGACAAGATGCTGCAGGGGATAGCCGACGGCCTGATCAATCCGTTCGGGCCGTCCAGCCAGGCCGGCGTCGACTTGCTCAACAGCATCCAGGTCGACGACGTGCCCCGGCGCGCGCGCGGCACCATGGATTCGGTCGACTTCAAGCTCTCGCACACGGTCGGCACCCTGGCCGGCGGCGACGCCGCGCTGGCCGTCGGCGGCGAATACCGCCGCGAGCGCACCAGCTACGCGCTGTCGGACCTGTACTTGAGCGACAACATCAACAATGATGCGGCGCCCGAGGAAGAGCGCGGCAACAGCAACAGCCGCAAGGTCAAGGCGGTGTTTGGCGAGCTGCTGCTGCCGTTCACCAAGCAGTGGGAGGCGCAACTGTCGGCCCGCTACGACCACTACCAGATCGTCGGCGGCGCGGCCAGCCCCAAGGTCGGCATCAGCTACACGCCGACCAAGACCATGTTGTTCCGCGCCTCGGCCGGCCGCGGCTTCCGCGCGCCGTCGATGAACGACCTGTACCGCGCCACGATACATAGCCAGACGGCCACCTTGCCCGATCCGCTTGCCTGCGCCGTCGAGGACGCCACCTTGGCCGATTGCGCCGACAACTGGAGCACGCGCCGCTACTCGAACGCCAACCTCAAGCCCGAGCGCAGCCGCCAGTTCTCGACCGGCATGGTGATCCAGCCGAGCAAGAACGCGTCGATGACGATCGATTACTGGAACATCAAGCGCACCGACTTGATCAGCGAGATCGGCGACGACATCATCCTCGGCAACCTGGCCAAGTACGGCAACCTGGTGCACCGCGACGAGGACGGCGTGATCGACTACATCGAACTGCGCAAGGAAAACCGCGGCGCGCAGAAGGCCTCGGGCATCGACGTCATCCTCGACTACAACGGCGTGCGCACCTGGGCCGGCAATTTCGGCGGGCGCCTGTCGGGCACCTACGTGCTCAACTCGAAGATCCAGAACGACAACAACGATCCGTTTGTGAGCAACCTGGGCCGCTTCGTCACCGACGGCGTGGTGCAGCGCTGGCGCCACACCATCACCTTCGACTGGGACAAGGGACCGTATTCGGCCTCGCTGTCGAACACCTTCTCGAGCGGCTACCACGACCAGAACTCGGCCATCAACACCGACGACGGCACCGTGGTCGCGCCCAACGACGTCAGCTCCTACTCGCTGTGGGACCTGTCGGGCGCCTGGCAGGTGAGCAAGGCGTTCAAGCTGCGCGCCGGCATCCAGAACCTGTTCGACAAGGCGCCGCCGTTCTCCAACCAGGCGTACTTCTTCCTGTCCGGCTACGATCCGACCTACACGGATCCGCGCGGGCGCCGCTTCTTCGCCAGCGCCAGCTACGCCTTCAAATGAAAGCCCCCCACAATGTAATACATGCTTAAGTAATTGATTGGTATCATCTGTATTACCACGGCGCCGCGCGCAAGCCCCGGCGCCGGTTTCATCATTGGAAGGGCAACATGAAATTTACAGGTTCTACGTTCCAGCGCCTTTGCATGCTTTGGCTGCTGGTGTTCGCCGGCGTCAGTGCGCATGCGGCCCAGGGAGCGGCCGCCACGTCGTCGGCCAAGGCGCAGTCGGGGACCAAGGCCAGCAAGCCGGCCAAGGCGGTGCCCCCGCCCAAGCCGGTGCTGGCGCCGCCGGCGGGCAACCTGGTCATCATCGGCGGCGGCCTGCGCGCCGACAACGCGGAAGTCTGGCAGCGTATCGTGCAGCTGGCCGGCGGCCGTGGCGCGCGCATCGGCGTGTTCGGCTCGGCCTCGATCAATCCGGAAAAATCGGCACAGAACACGGTCAACAAACTCAATCAATATGGCGCCCAGGCGTTCTTCATTCCGCTCGGCGTGACCCTGCCCAACAGCGATTACCGCAAGGCCGCCGAGGACCCGGAGGTGGTGGCGCTGATCCACTCGGCCACCGGCATCTACTTCACCGGCGGCGACCAGGCCCGCATCACCAAGGCGCTGGTGCGCCCGGACGGCTCGCGCACCTTGGCGCTGGAGGCGGTGTGGGACGTCTACCGCGACGGCGGCGTGGTGGCCGGTTCCAGCGCCGGCGCCGCGATCATGAGCACGACCATGTTCTACGACGCCAAGGCGACCCTGGACATGCTCAAGCAGGGTGTCACCGACGGCAACGAGATCGCGCCGGGCCTGGGCTTCATCGGCGACGACGTCTTCGTCGACCAGCATTTGCTGGTGCGCGGCCGCTTCGCCCGCATGATCCCGGTGATGTTGAAAAAAGGTTATCAGATCGGCCTGGGCATCGACGAGAACAGCGCGATGGTGGTCAACGCCCGCCGCGACGTGGAAATCATCGGCTACAGCGGCGCGCTGCTGCTCGATCTGTCGGCGGCGATCACCGACCGCGGCATCAAGGGTTTCAATATTAGCAACGCCACCATCAGTTATCTGGACCGGGGCGACAAATTCAACCTGGTGTCGCGCGAATTCACGCCGTCGGCCGACAAGGCGGACAACAAGCTCGATCCCAATCAGCCGGACATGCGCGGCACCGTCTACACCAACGACATCCTGGGGAACAACGCGGTGCTGGACCTGATGGTGAACCTGATCGACAACGCCCAGCAGGAAGCCATCGGCATCGCCTTCGGCAATCCGCGCGACTCGTCGCCGGACCTGGGCTTCGAGTTCCGGTTCAGTAAAACGATCAACAGCGTCGGTTACAGCTCCACCGAGGTGGAGGCGTATTCGGTGCTCAAACTGAGGATGGACATCCGGCCGATCCAGCTGCAGCAGCCGCTCTACCGGTACCGGTAGCGGGCAAATCGGGTTATATTTAAAGGGACGGCGCCAACAGCGCCGTCCCTTTTTATTTGGGGAGTCGGCCACCATGCGCACACCGGGCACCATGTTGAAGCACCTGATCGGGGCGGTCCTGATGCTTGCCGTTCCGCTGGATGCCGCCGTGGCGGCGCCGGCCGCCCCCAAGGGTTCGCTGGTGATCATCGGCGGCGGCCTGCGGGGCGACAACGCCGATGTCTGGCAGCGCATCGTCGCGCTGGCCGGCGGGCAGGGCGCGCGCATCGCGGTGCTGCCGTCGGCGGCGGCCGATCCGCAACGGGTGGGCGACATAATCGTCGCCCGTCTCAATGGCTACGGCGCGGCGGCCTTCATGGTGCCGCTGGCGGTGCGCCTGGCCGGCAGCGATTTCCGCCAGGTGGCCGAGGATGGCGAGCTGGCGGCGGCCGTGCGCGGCGCCGGCGGCGTGTTTTTTTCCGGCGGCGACCAGTCCCGCATCACGCGGGCGCTGGTGCGCGAGGACGGCAGCCGCAGCGCGGTGCTGGAGGCGGTGTGGGACGTCTACCGCAACGGCGGCGTGGTGGCCGGCGACAGCGCCGGCGCCGCCATCATGAGCAGCACCATGTTTTACTCTCCCAATTCGGTGTTCGGCACCTTGCGCGCTGGCGTCAACGACGGCCGCGAGATAGCGCCCGGCCTGGGCTTCATCGGCGACGATGTCTTCGTCGACCAGCATCTGCTGGTGCGCGGGCGCTTCGCGCGCATGATTCCGGCGATGCTGAAAAAGGGCTACAAGTTCGGACTGGGCATCGACGAGAACACCGCGATGGTGGTCGACAGCCGCCGCAACGTGGAAATCGTCGGCCACAAGGGCGCGCTGCTGATCGACCTGTCGCGCGCCACCACCGATGCGGCCAGCGCCGGCTTCAACGTCTCCAACGCGGTGATCAGCTACCTGGACCGGGGCGACCGCTACGACCTGGCCTCGCACACCTTCACGCCTTCCGAGGCCAAGGCCGGCGGCCGGCTGCGGGCGGAGCACGCGCTGCTGCACCAGCCGGTGTTCTCGCCCGATATCCTCGGCCGAAACGCGGTGGTGGAACTGATGGAGAGCCTGATCGTCAACCGCCGCGTCGAGGCGATCGGCATCGCCACCAGCGGGCCCCAATCGCTGCTGCCGGAGCTGGGCTTCCAGTTCACCTTCAGCAAAACGCGCGACAGCGTCGGTTACGCATCGGCGTCGGCGGCGGCGCAAAGCTACTCGATCCTCAACGTCCGGCTGGACATTCGCCCTCTCGACATCGGGCAGTCGCTGACGACGCAAAAAAACTAGCTGGAGGTGGAGGGGAGGGGCGCTAAAAGTGGCTTTTACTAATTGCCGCTAATCTTCGCTAACCTTTACTGGCCTGTGCTAATCCTTACTAAAGTTGCCGTGCGTGACGCTAAACCATACTAAATTTCGCGGCCACTGGCCCGGCGACAACCTAAAATAGCGGTCACGTCTTTAACCGTTTGCCAGGAATCCCATGAGTCTCTTCTTTCACTCCCGCCGCTTGGTCTCTGCGCTGATATTGGCGCTGTCCGCCGGCGTTGTTCCCGCATTGGCCGCGGCGCCCGCGCCGGCCAGCCAACCGGCCACTGTCCGCCTCGACTACATCCACAGCGGCAACGCCCTCAACGAACAGTACGCGATGGAGCGCGTGGTGATCGAGCCGCTGCCGTGGCCCGGCGACATGCGCCGCACCATCGACGACACCAATCGCGGCAACAACCTGGTGGAGGTGGTCGACGCCACCTCCGGCAAGCTGCTCTACTCGCGCGGCTTTTCAACCGTCTTTGCGGAATGGGCCAGCACCGGGGAAGCCGGCAAGACCAATCGCGGCTTCCAGGAGTCGGTGCGCTTCCCCAAACCGGACAAGCCGGTGAAGGTGCGCATTCTCAAGCGCGACGAGCGCGGCGCCTTCTCCGTGGTGTGGACCGCCAGCGTCGACACCGACGCGATGGATGTGGTGCGCAAACAGGCGCCCGCGCCGGCCAAGCCGATCGGCATCCGCGTCAACGGCCCGTCCAAGGACAAGGTCGACCTGCTGATACTGGGCGACGGCTACACGGCCGGCGAGATGAAGAAGTTCGAAGCGACCGCGCGCCGCTTGGCCGATCATCTGTTCAACACCTCGCCGTTCAAGGAGCGCGCCAAGGATTTCAACGTCTGGGCGCTCGCGTTGCCGACGCAGGAATCGGGCGTGTCGCGCCCATCGACCGGCGTGCATCACGCTTCGCCGCTGGGTACGCGCTACGACATTTTCGGCAGCGAGCGTTATGTGCTGACGACCGACAACCGCGCGCTGCGCGAACTGGCGCAGAACGCGCCGTATGAATTCATCGAGATCCTCGTCAACAACGACACCTACGGCGGTGGCGGCATCTTCGGCCAGTTCAGCACAGCGGCGGCCAACAACGATTGGGCCAACTATCTGTTCGTGCACGAATTCGGCCACCACTTCGCGGGACTGGCGGACGAGTACTACACCTCGCCGGTGGCCTACGCCACGGGCGGCGCCACGCGCCAGGAACCGTGGGAGCCGAATGCGACGGCGCTGCACGATTCGGCCAACGTGAAGTGGAAGAAGTTCGTCAAGGACGGCACGCCGTTGCCGACATCATGGAAGAAGGACGAATACGAGGCGGCGTCGCGCGCGTATCAGAAAGAGCGTGTCGCGCTGCGCCAGGCCAACCGCCCCGAGTCGGAGATGAGCGCCTTGTTCCACAAGGACCTTCAGCAGACCAATGAACTGTTCTCGCGCGATCCGCACCGCCACGTGGTGGGCGCCTTCGAGGGCGCGAACTACGAGGCCAAGGGATATTACCGCCCCGAGATGCAGTGCATCATGTTCGACCGCAGCGACAAGTTCTGTTCCGTGTGCGCGGACGCGATCGGCACCATCATCGACCTGTACTCGCGGCCGAAAAGCGAATAATCGGTTTTAGTACGGTACCGTACAGAGCTCATCCGTACGAGTTGCTATTCTGGATACGTGATCTGGCGCTTCTAAACAAGAGCGCAACGCAGGCAAGGCCGGAGGCCTTGCTTTAATAAGATAAGAACGCATCCAAATTAAACTTGAGAGGAAATATCATGAGCAAAATCATCGCTACCCTGATCGCCGGCCTGTTCGCAACCGCTGCCTTCGCACAAACGCCTGAAGTCACCAAGGCACAGCAAGAAGCCAACAAGGACGTCGCCAAGGCTGAACAGAAAGAACTGAAAGTTGACGCCAAAGCCGACAAGAAGGCCAACAAGGCCGTCGCCAAAGCCAACCAGACCCACGACGAAGCCCAGGCTAAAGTGAACGTGGAAGCCGCCAAAGCGAACGAAAAGATCGCCAAGGCAGATCCGGAAGACAAAGCTAAAGCTGCGGCAAAAGGCGAAAAGAACATCGCCCAAGCCGAAGAAAAGGCCAATAAAAAGGCCGTGAAAGCCGACGCCAAAGCGATCAAGGCAACCGTTGACGCCACCGAAGACAAAGCGCTGGCCGCCAACAAGACCGACGCCGTGAAAGCGAAAGCCGCAGCCGAAGTCAAAGAAGCCGCCGCTAAGCATTAATTAGCGCGCAATAGAAAAAAGACGGGCTTGCCCGTCTTTTTTTTCGTCCTGAAATCCGTCAATCCGGGGTCAGGTCCACCAATTCTACACGGGCCGGACAGTAGACGGAGCATGCATCCGCCTAAAGCCGAGTTCGTGTAGAAATGGTGGACCTGACCCCGGAGTTGCAGTTAGACGATAGGTGTCAGCGAGGTTGGTTTGATCTTCGTCGCCAGCGCCTTGCCTTTGCGCGCGCGTTTGCCGAAGTGGACCGCCAGGGCCGATGCCGACAGGCGCTCTTCCTGCGCCTTGCCGCCACGTCCGATGCCGGAGACGATTACGCCTTTCTGGCTGATCGGCTTGGCCGCGATCAAGGTCTCCTTGTCCTCCAGTTCCATCAGGATGACGCCTCGGCCGCCGTTGGTCAGCACCTTCATTTCGTCCATGCCGAACACCAGCACCCGCGCGTTGGCCGA
>Ga0105244_10001658_pt1 | contig 17616 bp, 14 predicted proteins | sample KBSM44metaG_FD_80423 | JGI IMG/M metagenome (GOLD analysis project Ga0105244, IMG submission 80423) | Miscanthus rhizosphere microbial communities from Kellogg Biological Station, Michigan, USA - KBS M4-4 metaG | ecosystem: Host-associated > Plants > Roots > Rhizosphere > Soil | place... | reverse complement strand
GTACACCGGCACCTCCGAATGAGGTTCCGGAGTTCAAACGAACTTCCAACTCAACGGTGAAGTACTCTAGATTAGGGGCATGGGCTAGTACAGGGTGGGCAGTGAGTCCACGCTGTGTGGTTGCGTCTGTGCAGTTGAATCTAGCGGAGAACTTTCCGGTGCGAACCGTACTGAGTTCCTTGGTTGGTCCTGAGTTGAACGCAGAATAGTTAGCCGGAAGCGATCCAGTCCAATCATCAAATGATGGGTTTAGTGAGTATCCTTGAGCCTGAATAGCAGTAAGTTGCGCAGCATCGGCCTTTGTAGTAGCATCAGTAGCAGCAGCATTGATGGCATCATTCTTAGCTTGAGTAGCCTTGGTCTGAGCATCTGTCGCAGCAGCAGCAACAGCAGCAGCCTGCGCCGCATCAGCTTTTGCCTGAGCCGTGATTGCAGCAGCGTTGATTGCAGCAGTCTGGGCAGCGTTGGCTTTGTTCTGAGCGTCCGTTGCCGCAGCATCGATTGCAGCCTGTTGTGCTCCATTAGCTTTTAGCTGGGCAGTAATTGCCGCAGCATCAATAGCAGCTTGCTTGGCAGCATCAGCTTTGTTCTGGGCATCGGTGGCAGCAGCAGCGGTTGCATTGGCCTGCGCGGTTGCAGCTTTGGAAGCAGCGTCAGCCGCAGCAGCATTGGTCGCAGCAGTCTGAGCAGCGTTGGCTTTGGAGGTCGCGTCAGCAGCCGCCGTAGCAACGGCGGAAGCAGCCTGACCAACAGCGTCCTGAGCTAGAACCCAATCGTTAGGAGAAGCATTTCCTGTGTACACGTACTGCTTATAGTTGTCATCGGTGTCAAACCAGATATCCCCGATAACGTAAGTTCCACCCGTAGGCTTTGAAGTCTGGGAATAGTTCTTATTTTTACCGTTGGCGGCAGTAACAGCATTGTTCGCTGTATTTTGAGCAGTTACAATAGCTTGATCCTGAACGGACACCCAGTTATTGGTTGGAGCAGCACGCCAAACGTACTGCTTGTTCCCATCATTTGTATCCCACCAGATGTCTCCAGCCTTATGGGAAGTTCCAGCAGGAGGATCATCCTGATACCAGCTACGGTTCTTACCATCAGCAGTTGTCTGTGCATTTCCCGCAGCAGTAGCAGCAGTAGCCGCATTGTCAAACGCCTGTTGCGCGAGAGTTTGGGCTGTAGCAGCATTTGTTACCGCTGTATTGGCAGTTCCCTGAGCAGCAGAGGCAGCAGAGGCAGCGTTAGCGGCAGCAGTGGCAGCATCCGTAGCAGCCTTGTCCGTAACGATATCCCATGTTGATGTAGTTGTGTTCCAGCGCTTTGGCTTATTCGCGTTTCCTGTAGTATCAATCCAAAGATTCTGAGGTAGCTGATCCCCAGCAGCAGGAGAGGCAGATTGTATTAGAACCTTACCCTTCGTTCCTGCAAGGTTGGCGGCAGCAAGGGCATCAGCAGCGGCCTGAGCAGCCTTGGAGTCAGCCGTGGCAGCATTACTTACAGCGGTGTTCGCGGTAGCTTGAGCAGCGCTTGCAGAGGCCGCAGCGCTACCAGCAGAAATCTGGGCGGTGTTTGCTGTTGCCTGAGCAGAAGCAGCGGCAGAGGCAGCACTAATAGCCGCAGACTGAGCAATACTAATCGCCCCATCCTGAAATGGAATCCAGTCATTAGATGCTGTCTTCCAAAGATATAGTTTGTTTCCATTGCTGGTATCAAACCACATATCTCCCTCTTTGTGGGAGGTTCCGGCTGGCTTGGTGGTCTGATTCCACGTTCTGTTTTTACCGTCAGCAGTTGTCTGGGCTGTACCTGCCGCAGTGGCAGCAGTAGCCGCATTGTTGAAAGCCTGATCTGCTTTTGTCTGGGCAGCACTAGCAGCCGCAGCAGCATCCGTGGCTACCTTATCAGTGACAGCGGCCCATGTAGATCCGGAAACCCAGCGCTTAGGGACGTTTGCTCCACCTGTGGTGTCAATCCATAGGTTCTGTGGAAGTCGGTCAGCTACGTCCGGGGCAGCAGACTGGATGATGACCTTACCCTTGGAAAGTGCAACATCGTTTGCACTGGAAGCAGCATTAGCTGCATCAAGCGCAGCTTGAGCAGCATCATCGGCAGCGCTCTGTGCATTCCCAGCAGCGGTCTGTGCGTTTTGTGCGGACTGAGCAGCAGCATCAGCATCAGCCTGAAGAGCCTCTAGGGCTTCGTTAATTCCCTCGTCATTGACAGCCGAGAGCATTACAATATCAGCACTAGAAGCCCCCTCAAGGGAGGTGTTTCCATTATAGTCTACGGATGCAAGACTAAATTTCCATGTCTCTCCTACAGAGCAGATGTCTGTTGTGACGAACACAGACTCAGTTGGGAGACGAATAACGCCGACTTCAACAGGATTTCCTGCAACTCCAGCAGTAACCTTACGGGCAATGATGGTGACATATTGGAAGTCTCGTGGCTGTTCTGCATTGGCAACAAAGAGTCCATCCCACCATACCACGAACACTCCGGGCTGGGCAGATACAAGAGCGCTTGTCGGAACTGGAGGTGGTTCGGTGTCGCCAATGAATGGCTGGATTCCGTAAGACCCATCAGGAAGAAGTCCTAGGGTTGTGGAAACGCCTGTAAGGGGGTCAGTGGTAGTGATTGTCTCACGGACAACGACGTTACCCAGAGGTCGGGTTTCTAGAGACTTGATTCTGTCTCGAAAGTCGGAGAATTCTCTAATGAATCCACCGTCAGGTCCAATGCGTCTTACTTCTGTCATTTCTTCATTTCCTCTAAAACAGTTTCTTAACTGCCAATAAATTTGTCTTCCTTTTGAAGACTCACCTTTACGGTATTCGAGGTATCTCCGGTTATGCTGAGAATCCTCATTGGTGTTACACCATCTGGAAGAGAGAGCCAGCCTTTCATGACGACATGAGCCAAATCTCCGGGCCAAAAGTTTCCGATAGATAGATCTGCATCTGCTCTTACTGACATCTGTATTTCCAGAAGTGATTCTTTATTATACCAAAGGTTTGATAGTCCATGATTTGAAACAACTACAGGATTCTCGCTGTTTCCTACGTTAATCGATGTTTCCAGCAAAGGGAATTGTTGCTGAAGTGGACCCTCGTTTGTCAGAACCTTGATAAGGGTACCTTCATCCTGACCGGCACCAAGAGAATAAACTCTAAATGTTTGGTAAGATCCTGTAGTAATTGTACTAACATCAACTACATTACCTTTTTCAGGAGTAGTGTCCCAAACAGGTGTGTACTTTTGGAAGATCCGTGGCTGTTTCTCAGTTCCATGCCACATTTCGAATGTCAGCTGATTATCTCTTACAATTTTCGGCCTGAACATAATGTCTGGTCCATTGATTACGTTAGAGAGTTTTGTTAGAACATCGTTGCAGTTGATATTTTGAACATTGAATCCACGATAATTTCTTTCGTGATCAGCATCATCGGCCACTGTCTCATCAGGTACAGCAAAACTAATAGGTAGAGAGCCTGCTGGCTTCATTTGGGATTTCTTGACTACTTCCTTGGCAATTGTACCAAGTGAGAGTCCCTTGTAGGATACTACGCTCTTGTTTAGGTTATCCCAGTTGGATTGTTCATTTACAACAAACCTACGGGCCAAGACTGACCTGATGCCTCCACACGAGATACTAATATCAGTCATGTTCTCAGTTGGTCTGGTGAGAATTGGACCCGCCACGATAGGGTTCCCGTTCCAGAATAGAACGACACCTGCCCACCATGGGGCAAGCCACAAGCTAAGATCCACAGCAGGAAGGTCTGACTTCTTCAGCTTGAGAGAAATACTCTCAATTCCGTTTAGTTCCATAGACCATGATGCAGATTCGAAGTTTAGTCTAGGACCAATATTTCCAGAGACTACCTGAAAAAGATTTGCGGTCCACATTAAACAACCGGTCCTGCATCTTCAACAGTGAATACAGTTCCTTCACGGATGTATCCAGAGATATTTCCATAAACACCTACAGCAGTTCCCGTACCACCGGCACGGAACATACCATAGTTTACGGTGTGATCTCCCGCTGAAACTGTTACATACGACTCAAACATGATAGTGTTCCATGCTTGGTGTAGTCCCGGAGTAGCCCAAATAGTAAAGTCGGTTCCATCAAGGTTTGGAAGGAATCCGTATTCAACGAATTTAGAGTTATCAAATCCTACGGCTCCAGCAGAGTACATTGTCGTGCTGATGCTGAAACGAAGTCGTCTATCTGTAGGGACATAGATTGATCCATGGCCCTTTCTGGTAAGTGCGTTAGGGTAGTTTCCTGTAAAGGTATCCTGATACCTGTGCAGAACACCCAAGTTTGCACCATATGGGATTGAATAATCTACTGATCCGGAATTCACAGCAAGATTTGTATTGGTCTGACCTGCTGAGACTGTGTACTTACCGATGACCTGAGATCTAGCGGGAGCTACGGTAGCTACATTCACCTCAATCTCAGAATCACCCTCAATATCAGGGTAGCGCTGCTTTACATAAATAAGGTCAATACGACTGCCAGTTGTAGGAGCGGCAGGAGTTGTAATTGTTGTTCCCGTTACCGGAGCCATGACAACTTCACCTGCTGCTGTCCTAATGGCAACAACTCCAGATGAAACTGAATATTGCATGGCAGTAGGGCTTGTGGTAATCTTAAGTCCGGTGATAATTCCGGGAGTGTATAGTGCAGACCACACTTTTCTTACGTCGTCATCTTTGGTACCAGAAACAGGTACCCCGCCTGTGATTTTGGCATTTACGCCCCAGCCTGATGTCATTTTGTCAATTCCTCTTTACTATATCCAAGTATCTCGTATAATTATATCACACCAGCCCACTCCGGACTGGATTGGAATAAATCTAGGTCTAACTACTTCTCCGGGAGAAACAGACCACCATTTCCTGCTTGTGAGTAGGACAGATTTATCTACTCCGTTTTGAATTGCAGATCCAGCGCCCATATCAATAGTCACAGGGGATTGCATTGTCACTGGGCCTTGATATGTGATAACTCCATCGTAGCCATCAGTAATTGAGAATCCTCCAGTGTAGTTACCAGTAACCCGGAACAAAGGCCATGCATCGACATTTCCATTGTTGGTGATTGTCGAAGATACAACGCGGTTTTGATCAACGTTGTAGTTCAGCGGATAGGTAAGAATATAGGTGAGACCTCCGGCAACAAAGTTACTTGAACCAATGCTCTCTGTCTTCATCTCACCGTAGATGTATGGATCTGGAGCAAACATGTCAATCTTCCAGATGGCCGCTGTATCAGTCATCTGAGTGAATGATGTAGTCCCTTCCAGCCCGACTATAGAGTATCTTTTGTCTGCACTGGTTTCTACAGATAGGGTCTGGTACTCTCCGTCTGCTAGAAGCCCTACCAGTTCGTCTCGGAGCTTCTGGAGACCGGCTCTGCTGGAGGCTACGGCAGTTCCAGTGAAGCTAATGACTCTAGCTCCCATCGTGTGCTTTTCGTAGAAGTCTCCAGCAGAGACCGGTCTTTGTGAGGCTGGCCTACGTGCGGCAGTTCCATCCGTCCATCCAAGAACAGCAGTTGGGTCTAGAACGAACTGTTCCGCGACCCCTGCTTGCTTCCAAGATCGAAACACAGTGTTTCCGACTCTTGCAACTATTTTGTCGTTCTTCAAAAACATTTGTTATCCTACAGATTCTTGTGTAAGCTTCCAATAGAGCGTATTCATGGCAGATTCACCAATTTGCTGCTCATTCAATCCCGGAGACGGGTGTACTTGGAAGGTGACGTTTGTCACTGGACCGGAGCCAAGAGGGTTACCGTTGGCATCGAGAGTGGCAGTTCTTGTTGTCCCAGAAACCGTTTCTCGCGAGATAGGCGCTGCGGCTGTTCTATTAGTAGAGGCTGTCGCTGGTGTTATGGCTGGGAGCATGATATCCTTCATTTCAGGGATAGCAGCTTCCGCAAGATTGGCAGCGGCCTTCTCAACGAGTCCAATAGATGACTCGATACCGAGAGCAAGACCGGCACCTAGTTGCTTACCAATTTGATCACGCATAAGTCTGGAAGGTGACTTGATTCCGAAGAAGTTCTTCAAACCATCAACAACAGATGCACCGACACCTTTAACCTTATCAACAACAAACCCAACCATGTCAGTAATACCATTAGCCAGACCTTGGATCAGGTTTCGTCCGGATTCAACAAGAAGGGTTCCGAAGTTTCCTACTTTCCCGACAATATCTGAACCGAGTCGTCCTATGGTGTCGAGAACATTCTGAATGTTTCTTTGAACATCCCCGACAAACCCGGTTACTCCGCTGACAATGTTAGACCAAACTTGAGAAACAAATCCGCTGATGGATGACCAAACAGAGTTCCACGTTCCAGAAATTGAATTAATAGTACTGGAGATGACGTTTCTGACATTATTGATATGAATTGTAACGAGGGAGGATATCGTGTTCCAAATTGTGCTGAAGAAATTGGATATTGCTCCCCAAACCACGTTCCAAGTTGAACTAATACCGTTTACGACGTTTGTAATCGTATCACGAATTCCATTAATGATTGGCGTGTAAATCGCAACCATCAAATCCCATACGAAACGGAACCAGTCAGCAATGGCAGTCCAAGCTGTGTTCCAAACAGTTACGGTAGTCTGTATGATATTTGAAATAGTGTCGTGAATAGCAGTGATAATTGGTGTAAAGAATGCCACCATATTGTTCCAGATTCCTACGAAGAAATCGGAAATCCACTGCCATGCCATCGTCCATGCATTGGTGATGAATGTAACAGTATTTGAAATGACATCAGAGATACTTTGAATGATTGGTGAGAAGAATCTCACAAGATTTGTCCAAATACCAATGAAGATCGTAGAAATTATATCCCAGCCAACCTGCCAGATTGCCACAATAATATCAATGGCACCCTGTATAATGCTACCAAACAGGTTGATAATAGGTTGGAAGAACCAGACAATACCATTCCAGACATTTACAAAGAAGTCCTTTATAGCATTGAACCCAGTCATCCAGATTCCGACGTAAATGTCAATTCCGGTTTTGATGATGTTAGCGATATTTCCGATAACATCAGAGATGAATGAAACTACACTGTTGAAAGTATCTGAGACTCCCTTAAAGAAACCTCCGATGGCATCGTTTACTCCCGTGAAGAAATCCCCAAAACCATTGGCTGCATCTGATGCACCTTTTCCAAATCCTCCAAAGAAGTTTTGGACGTTGGTAACCGCCTCACCAATCCACTTTCCAATTCCACCAAAGAAATCTCCAGCAGCTTTGAGGGCAGCATCGAACATAGGAACAACATTCGTATTCCAGAAGCTGACAACATTTCCGACAGCTTCACCAATGAACTTGAAGGCGGCATCGACAGCATCTTTGAACCAACCAACATTGTTATATGCCCAGATAATTCCAGCTACAAGGGCTGCAATTGCGGCAACAATAAGTCCGATTGGGTTTGCAGACATAGCAATGCTCAGAGCGGCCATTGCCCATCTAGCTACACCAAGGGCTGTGGAAAGTGCCGAGACAACTCCACCAAGCCCACTGATGGCTGTGACAACGCCCTGAATGATTCCGACTACCTTGAATGCTGCAAAGAACGCTACAGCAGCGGCAACGATGCCCGGAAGTGCTGGTCCTAGGGTCTGCACAAGTCCTACGATTAGGTCAGCGACTACCTTTACTACCGCTGAAACGGCAGGAGCAATTGCAACCATTATCTCTGCAAGCTGGCTAAACAGCGGAGAAAGCGCTTGGATGATGCTAATTAGGGCATCACCGAGAATAGGAATAAGCGGGTCAATAGCTTGCTTCAGGGCCGTGATCAAAGGAAGCACAGCTTCTAGGGCAGCTCCAAGAATACCACCGATGTTCGCAGCTAGATTTCCGATGATGGAAAGGAACGCTCCCATTTTTGGACCCATTTGCCCTACTACCGGAAGGAGTGCACCGAATCCCTTCTCTATTCCATCGAACATTGCTGTGAATCCAGCTTGGAACTCAGGATTTGAGATGATTTTGGAGATGGCGTCAGCGAGTAGAGTAACAACTCCCCCAACTGATTCAAAAGCAGATTTTATGGCAGGAGCAGCATTACCAAGGGCACCAAGAATCTTTCCAATTCCATCGCCAAGAGCCGAAGCTGCGGTATTGGCACCTTGGAAGATGGTAGCCATATTTCTGATATTGTCAGCTTGCTTTAGCTGATTGTTCAGGTTGGTAACAAAATTGAGGATTGTAGCAAGACCATCACTACCGGCCATCTTTGCAGCAGCAGAAATGCTGTTGAAGATCCCTACAGTGTTCTTAATAACACCGCCAAGTTGCTTTAGCCTGTCAATACCATTGTTGATCCAGAACATAAGATCACCGTTTTCAGCGGAGGTCTTAATGAAGTCTCGGAATCTAATCGACATTTCTGTAAACCAGTTAGCAAGACGGGGCAATACTGACCCACCCTCAACTCCCATGATAACGAGAGCTTCTGTCATTGCTCCACCGCCAGCAGCGGCATTGTCAATAGACGTTGACAGGTAGTCGAACATCTGACGAAGACGGCCATTCTCGGAGAGCGCTGTCTTGGCAGAGTTAGCTACAGAGGTCGCCCATCGACCTAGGGCAGCACTTGTATTGGCTAGACCCTTCTGAAAGTCAGGGAAGAGGGTTTCAGCTAGCTCCCTGATAGGGTTCCTAGCTTCATTCCAGAAGTTTTGCTTGATGGTGTTACCAAGAGTCTTATATTGCTCTACCACACCGGGGAGTTGATTTTTGAAGTCCTTCAGTGCTATCATCAAGGTAACCATTCCGGTTACGAATCCAGCAGCCATGCCGGGTCCAGCGATAGCAGCCATATTGACGATACCAACAAGAGCAGAACCAAGGGTGAAGATTCCGCCAACAGAACTAATTGCGGCAGAACCAATAGACCCTACCAGAACTGCTATTCTGGCAATTCCGGGTACGGCCTTATCAATATTGGTGAACTCATGGGCCATCGCTTTGACGTTCTCGGTTACCACACGAGCACCGGAAAGTCTAGCTAGGGCCGCACCAACTCGGATAAGAGGGGAGGTATCTGCCTTGACATTGATCCTCATCTCCCTAGTTCTGGTGAGATTCAGGAGACGTATTCTGGCTAGTTCATCACGAATTTCCGGAGAGATTCTTGGACGACGCCTTCTCGCGGTAGACTCCATGTCATCGATCATGTCATCGAATTCTTGGCGTGCCTCTGCGGTATCAACATCTACAGAAATGTTTTGATCCGGAATACTTTCACTAGCAAGTGCCTGAAGTTTTTCCGTCGCTGAAGAAACATCAGCATCGACCTTGATCGAAACGGAATCCTTGATGGATTCAACTGCCTGACGGATATCACTCTTTAGGTGATCCGTGATGGCTCTGATGTCTACAAATGCTGACCCGATTACAGTCATTAATTCCGCCTAATTTTACCCAAACACAGGGATTCCCGGTAGGCCGTCTTCATCTGGTCCTACACCAGCTATTGGCACACCCAATTCTTCAAACTGACCTGATTCAAGTCGTTCGTAGAATGCCTCGTCATACTGGTCGCTATTTTCTAGACCTTCGTATACGTCGTCTGAGCGGTGGGAATGTGACTGCTGAGTACTTCTATCAATTCTACCATAAACTTTGTTCAATTTGGCTCGAACCTTAGTTAGGCCGCCATCCAAAGTGGCGTCCTCAATCACGTCAGCGCAGAGAACAGCATCGATAATATTCATCGCCCTATAAGCAGTGGACTTGCACAATAGTTCATGCAAGTCCACTCCTTTAGAGATATACTGTCCATCTATGAACGTCCAGTTACTAAGAAACTGGCGTCCTACTGCTCTGACGCCGTCGTAGGGCGCGAGGTGTATTCCTTAATTAGCTCAGCAACCGCTTTTGTGATCTCAATAATACCGACCTCTACCTCAGTATTACGTCCGAATTCTTCGATCTTCTTGTATTCTTCTTCACTGGTAGCATCCTTGAGGAACTTACGGAAAGCAAGAATGGAAGTAACATCATCACCATCCGAAGCTTCAAGGAAGTCAAGAAGGGCAAACCCCTGAATAAAAGGCTTGGCTTGGAACTTTCTTCCAGCTAGCTCAAAGGTGACCTCTTTGGTCTTTTCGTTCTCAGTTTCGGAGGTCTCACCAGACGCGGCAAAAGTTGTTTTGTCAGACATATGTCAGTTTCCTATTTCGTCGTTTATCGTACTACACGTTCCAAGTTATCTGTAAGATACTTGTTAGGTTTGGTTCCCGGATGGTGAACCATTTTGCTATACACTATTCTACCATGAGAATAAAATCTCAATGTTTGTGCATATCGAGGCAAGATAATGTGAGGCTTTGTACCGTTGTGATGCATAAGGGCAATTCGATTATTCGAACCCACAGTTGCGATCAGTCCCTTGGAATCACGGACTACCTGATATCTTATAGACCGCTTCAAAGCTCCAGACTTTACACCAACTTGACGCTTGGCGAGAGTTTGAAGAAGCGCTGCCCGTTTCTTTAGAAATTTTCCAACATCACCTTGTGGAGACTGGGTAAGGTATTCATACTCGGGATAATTCAATACAAATTTCATTATCCGGGGTTCTGATCCTGCATAGCGGCTGCTACGGTGATGACCAATGACATTGCTTGGAATCCACCCTGTGGGCTTCCAGCGGTCACATCGGCTAGTGATCCATTGATAAGGGTTGCTTGTCCAGCCTGAAGTCCCGCTTCAAGGAGAAGCATAGCGTCCTTCATTTGCTTACGGGCAATTTCACTCTGTACCTCAGCAGGAAGAACAGCTACTCCGGTCTTTTCCTTGCTGTACCTAGCAGCGATCGGAGTTGTCGGATTTGCTGCTGGAGTGTTTGGGAGGGGAAGTGCACGAACCACTTCAACAATGAATACAGCGGTTCTAGGGCCGTCACACTTGACCGGCTCCTGAGCTTGGCTACCGGGAAGTCCCGAGTAGCCCTGCTCAAAGGAAACCGTCAATTGCTCACAATCGTGAACAGTGTCACCCTGTCCTCCCACGGCAAGATATCTTCTCTCTGGAAGTTCTACCCCGTGTTCGGCATACGTCGCTACAACTGTGTTGAGAATGTGGTCCGCTGCTTCGACAAATTCATTAGGGTCGTACATGCGGATTCTCCGAATTAGTTAGTGATTGCTTCTAGCTTTGTAATGAGGCTGGAGCGTGGATCGTCTGAGGATTTCTCTGCATCAAGAGCCTTCTGTGCCTTTGTGGCGTCCGATCCTACCCAAGCTAGTACTTCCTTAATGGAACCTGCTGGAACCGCGTCTACAGGGGCTTCAACGGCCTCCTGTGGTGCTTCCTCAGTGGGAGCATCGAAGACCTTAGCCTCTTCTGTTACAAGTCCTTCTGGCGCTGCGTATGGATCTGTTTCGCTCATTAGTTCACTCTTTCTATTCTTGGCCCACCGGCCACGAACACTTTAGACCTCTTTTTGGCCTTACTTGGATTTACTGCTGCAAGGAAAAGATCTATCTCGTAGATCCCAACCTTGCCGTTATTAATGAATTCTTGGGGATCAAGGATGGTATATGAAACTCCTTGACGGGCTACAGAAGAAATACGCTCAGGCAGAGCACAATTTGCTGAACCCATTTCGGAGAGAATCAACTCGTTTGCAAGTCTTGAAGCGGCCCTTTTACCTGCTGCTGGCACCGGAGTTCCAAAGGTGTAAGTTACTTCCAACTCTTGGACATCGTTCAAAGCCCACGGAAGAGAGTTCTTTTGTACAATGTAGCTATTATTTCTTAGAGAATACTCTGAGGGATCAAGCTCTCGTCCCTGATAGGTGACAGAAATAATTGAACGGACAGGGGTATTTCTTAGACGCAAATTGCGTTGCCCCTCAAGTCCGCGAGGAATGTTATACATATTTCCGGAAATCAAAGCAGGATTTGTTACATTTGCCATGTTCACGTCAGCCGTATAAACTTCAGTGACGGTCTGAATACCGGTGTACTTCTTGCCAGACAGCTTATAGAGAACTTCGCTAGCGAACTGTACAGCAGATTCCGTGAATGGCCCAGTAGGGTCGAAAGTGTCTGCTGCACTAATCCATAGGGTAGCCATTTAGTCTCCAATACTCTTTCATCCAATTATATCACAATAAACACAACTGGCTGGCCCCAAAAGGAACCAGCCAGAGGTGATATTGATTTATGGTTATGTTGCTGCTTGGTAGCCAGTTCCAACTGGGAGGGACGATGTTCTCGCCATTCCAGCAGGTGTATCTGATGCAAAAGGCCAAAGTGGTGCAGCAGGTCCGTCTCCGAATCCTGTGTTACCAACGGCCCATCCTTCGAAGCTTGTAGCTACGAGGTCGTTCTGGATTGCACGCTCACCGGAATACTGCATCTGTGCATATGGGAAGATGTAGTGCCAGTAAGGGTTGGTTGCCGCTGCTCGCCCACCTGTGGTAGCTGTGGACCATACTTCAATAGCAACACCGTTAGGAGTTGCATCAACGCCAACAGGCGGCATGGACCAACCGACAGACTTTCCACCAGCGGTGAGAAGTGTTCCACCAGCAATCATCTGTGAAAACTCAGGGTCCGGGTCACAGAGGGCAATGCTGATTGTGACGCGCTTCAGGGTACGTGCTGTCTTCCATGACTGGCAGACCGATCCATCAGCGGCTTTAGTAGTGAATTCGTCGCCATCTTCGTACTCAGGAGTGTATCCTAGAGAAACGAACTTCTTGGTGACGTATGAGGCGCTTGGGCCAACGACAAGGTTACCTGCGGAGTCGAGTCTTGTGACACGAATCGCGTAACCTCCAACGCTGCCAGCGTTATCATGAGCCATTTGGTTCTCCTAATTTATGCGTAATCTAGTGTGAGGTCAACTAGTACTGCGTAAGCGTCTGTGGTAGACCACGTGACGGCTGCTGATCCATCTACGAAATACTGAATTTCATTGATGGAGGTGTTGATAGCCTGATTGAGGTTTCCGGGAACTACGATGGTGGGTCCAAGACGTACGGACACGGGGCCGGTTGCGTACATCCACGCCTTACCTGCTCCAGCATTTGTTCCGTCAGGACCCTTCTTTGAGTAACCAACTCCGGAGACAACAGAGTTTCCAAGAGGTGTAACCAACTTGCCCCCATCCTTGTCAAGGTTCAAGGCTGATCCGACGACTCTAGGTGTGTGGATGACTCCAGCAGCGCCCACGGAAGCATTTCCGAGAGCTTCTTCCAAAAGTGCCAGCCCGTAACGGACCTTTACAGCAGTTCCAGAAGTAGGAGTAACATCGACACTTGACGCCGAAGCGAGGTACCTGTTATCATTATCAGAGTCAAGAAGCTTGGCAATGTCGCCATCCCAGAATTCGCGCTCAATGGCTTTCTGCATGACAATATCGAGTGCCATCTTGGCACTGGCTTCAATTTCAGCCGGGTTCGTTCCAAAGGTCGAAACCTTGATGGACGCCTTGACATCGAAGGGGTAGTATAGTTTAAAGTGCTCTTTGGAAGCAGTGTTATCTACAACCGTCACTTCTGTAGTGTCTGCGGTGGTGCCAAAAATGGCACCATTCGCAATAACTAGTCCAGCATCTAGATTCTCATAGGTGATCCCTGAGGTCCAGAAGCTTTCACTTTCGTCAAACGTAGTGGTAGCTGGACTCAGAATTCCATAAGAGGCGACCTCAAGTCCCGCTGTGGGGACAAGATTTGTGTTTCTACGTGCCATGATGTATCCTTAGGTTAATTCTGAGTCCAGCTACTTTTACTATTTGATTTTCTACTAGCCAGCAACCGCTGTAGTAGCAGAGGATGAACCCTTGATCTTGAGGGCAGAGGAAACGCGTAGGGACTCTACGCCAACCTTGGCAACGCCTTCGAAGGTCTCAAGGAAGACCTTGTAGTCGTTGGTTCCGTTGAGTGTGGAGTCACGGACAAGTCCGAGATCAAGTGTTCCACCGTCAAGGAAGAGGAAGGTTCCCTCAGAGAAGAGGTACCAGATAACTGTGGATGGGAATGGGTTGAGCGCTCCGTCAGCCTGTGCTCCAAAGATCTGGCCGGTCTCACCATCAAGGTGCCAAGAAACGTTGATCTTACGAGTAGCGAACCACTGGTTGATCTCAGCCTCAGCAAGGTTGAATGTTCCGTCGCGTCCGTCACCCGGAAGCTGCTTGGTTAGGTCAGAGCGCAGAGCGTTCTTGAACCACTCAGGGAAGATCGTACGAAGCGGTGCTTCTGGATCAAGGCGGTAGCGGCTACGGTAAGCAGCAGCGGCCTGTTCGATCTGGACGAAGATATCGCGTGCAGCACCAAGCTCAGCAGCAGCGGTAACCTGTGTAGAAAGGGCACCGATGCGGGTAAGAAGGCGAGTCTCAGCGAAACGTGCGTGCTGGACCATTGCAAGCTGTGTGTGGCGCTCGACAAGCTCTGGGTAAGCGCGGCTTGAGAGGTTACCGAAGGTAAGGCAGAGCGGAATCGCGTCGGTGTAGACGGTGATTTCAACACCAGCGGCTACGCGGAGGCAAGGCTTGACCGGGTTCGGCGCACCCTCTGTGGCTGCGTCGATGTCATCCTGCATGGTCCAAAGGGAAACTGCACCCTCAAGATCAGTTAGGAGCGGTGGTGTCATGAAGCGGAGACCGCCACGATCAGCACCGAAGACTGCAAGAGCATCACGGACTGGGCGGACAGAAGTCTCGCCAAGCTCGAAGATGTCATAGGAAGTCTCAACAGGAGCGGTAAGACCACCGGCAGCTACGATAGCTTCTGGAGCTACAACTGCGTTGATCTTGGAGCGGTTACCCTCGATGTCGTTTGCATTAAGCATACGGCCTTCAGGGAAGGTTGTGGAGAATGTAGCAACGGTGTGCTGTTCTCCGTCTCCACCGGAAGTGCGGCCCATGCCGTGCTTGCGGGAAAGAAGCGCCTGAGCAACTTCAGAGATGCTGGAAAGCTCCGAACCTGCTGTAATACCCGGTAGATCAGCACCAGCGGTAATAACTACCGGTGCAGTCGCCTTAGGTGCAGGCTGGCGCTCTGCGGGAGCTTCAAAGTTTTCAAGCTCATTTGGTGTGTTAGAGGCAGTCACAGGTTCCTCCGAACTTTCTGTGTTAGAATCTTCTGTAGCGAATTCTGCTACGGTGTCAATTGGGGTTTCGGTGGCGCTTTCAGCCTCCGGAGCTTCTTCAACAACAGCGGCCTCTGCTTCAGGGGCTACTTCTGCAACAGCTTCCGAAACTTCAGCGGCTTCAACAGCGGCTTCTGCTTCAGGGGCTTCAGCGATTGAGGCTTCAGCTTCTACTGGTGCATCTACGACGGCTTCTGTGACAGTCTCAGATTCAGCGGAGAAAGGCTTTAGATCCTTTTTCTTCTTCTCTTCGTCGGCTGGCTCTTCTGCGGGAGCTTCATCGGCAGGTGCTTCTTCCTCGGCAGGGGCTTCAGCAGGTGCTTCTTCCTCTTCCTCGGGGTCTTCATCAGTTGCCGCAAGTTCCTCTTCGCCGGACTCTTCGCTAACTACTTCTTCGCCAGCTTCTTCAGTTGCTTCTCCAGCATTCATGCGGGAGATTGCTTCCTCAGCCTGTGCGGCAAGTTCAGCGGCCTCAGCTACACGACGGTCCTGTTCGGCTACAACGGTGTCGTTGTGGTCGGCCAGTTCGTTCATAGCTTCTACGGCTTCACGGGTGGGGTTGTCTCCAATGGAGTCAGAAAGTGTACCGAACTCGGCAACAATCTGTTCCTGTAGGGCAGTAAGTTCTTCCGGAGATAGCTCGCTTAGGCGATCTAGATTTTCACGGATTGAATCCACAGTCCCTCCTTAGATTTAATAGAGGTGGACGAATGTCCATCGTTTGATTTAGTCCTGCGGCAGAAGGGCGAATGTTCTTGACAATTCGCGCTTTTTCAAGTATGTACTCAAGTATATCACAGGATTTTTGGGGTGTTACAAAGTTTTTCAGACTAGCTATTGAACTTTGCACGTAGTTGTGCTACCTTAGAAGCAAGTTCTGCTTCTTCCTGAGTCTTACGGGAAGTCATACGTGCTCGGGCTGTAGCGGCCTTCTCGGAGAGTTCAGCATTTCGCTGAGACACGAGGGCAGACATACGGCTACGTGCTGTTTCCACATCAGCAGATAGAGTAGACTGCTCAATCTTGTTGAGACGGTTCTCAATTTCAGACATCTTAGAGTTCTCTCGAAGCTCTGCAAGGTAAGCTGCTCCAGCGGCCACCAATGCTCCCGGAACTCCACCAGAGGCAGTGATCGCACGGGCAATTGGGAATCCGGGGACATTGACTTGGCAGACCGCGACAAGTTCAAGACGGCCATTGATTGGACGCCAGTCACCTGAAGGAGAGGATGCACGGAATGCACGAATCTGAGAAGGTGTGACATCAGGTCGTAGCGCACCGGCTACCCAGATGCCAAACTGGTCTTCACCAGCAACGACATCGGCCACAGCAGATGCCGTGTCATCATAATGCTTAATGGCTTCATCGGCAGACGCTTGAAGGGACGCGTGTCCTCCTGCTAGAGTAAGCTGTCCGACCTGAATGTCACCCTCATCCGTACGGAGTGCTCCGGTGCGGAAGTATGCGTACTGCGAAGCAGAGCGAGGTGGCTTGACTCCACGTCCCATTCCGATGTGCGAGGTCTGCCATGAAGCGATATGTCCATAGACCTTTCCATCATCATCAATGGTCAATGGTGTAGCCTGTCGAAGTCCCGGATCGCGGAACCACGCCTTAGGTGGGACAACCGGAGCGGCTGAAGCAGCAAGTGCAGCTAGCTGGTATTCGTAGTCTTCAGGAGTCTCTTCATAAATTCCATCCACAAGGGGAAGGTCTTCAAGCTCCAATGTTGGTTCTTCATCCATAATGATATAGCACTCCTGAAATGCTGGCTTTGGTACGATGGTAATTCCCATTAGACGAGCAGCTTCAACTTCAATCTTCTCGTTCTTTATGGAATTCTTCTTGCTGGCAAGTTCCTTCTCATCATCAGTCGGCTCTTTGACTTCTGCTTCGAATTTATCAAGGTCCACAGATACTCCGCGAAGGAATCCTCCGCGAACCATTCTCTCTGCTTCTCTACCGTACGGGCCAACATCAAATACTCCACGGACATTTCCAATTCCATGTTCCAAGTATTCAATTGAATCTATACGTCCAACGACAACAGATCCTTCATGACCGGACCCAGTTTTGATCTGCCACATAAGGGGTAGCGGAAGATCGCGAGATGTGATAGAGTCTTTCTTGAAGGAACGTTCGTCACCGGAAGCAACTTCAGTCGGAACCGCGAGAGGAATAATGAAACGTCCACCAGAAGATTCAACAGCAGAAGCTAGAATTGCAGCTACGACAGGTTCAGCACCCTCAGTGTCAAAGTACTGTCCCCTTTCCTCATCGAAGTTGTAAAGTTTTACGTCGATGTTGTTCTTGAGGGAGAATTGTTCAGCTACACTGGCAGCGGAAGCAACCATAGCTTCATCATAGTCTAGTGTCTTGATGAGTTCTTCATCAAACTGTGGCATGATTTTCAAAGGTTACTTCTTTCTTCTACGCGGAACATATTGTCCCG
>Ga0105244_10001655_pt1 | contig 17627 bp, 15 predicted proteins | sample KBSM44metaG_FD_80423 | JGI IMG/M metagenome (GOLD analysis project Ga0105244, IMG submission 80423) | Miscanthus rhizosphere microbial communities from Kellogg Biological Station, Michigan, USA - KBS M4-4 metaG | ecosystem: Host-associated > Plants > Roots > Rhizosphere > Soil | place... | reverse complement strand
CGGTAGAGCAGGGGATTGAAAATCCCCGTGTCCGTGGTTCGATTCCGCGTCCGGGCACCAACATTTAGAAAACCCAGCTTATGGCTGGGTTTTTGCTTTTCTGCGTTCAGAAAATGATGCCGGTATCTCACGGGCATCTTCATCCACATCAGATCTGAAATAACCGCCCTTCGCCGGTGGGAAGTTCGATGTTCAGACTCAGCTCATCGCCTCTTTCAATAAAGTAACAACCATATTGAGGAGTGATGTCTAACTCAGCACTCCACCCATACCGCGCCGGCATCGGCGGATTTCACGCACTGCTCTACCCATCGCACCCCCATCAAGCCAGCATGCGCGCCGGGATACCAGAACTCCTGCAGGAAAGCATGATCGCCGCGATCGGTGGCATCCATCGCCAGCGCGAAACGGCGATAGAGATTCGACCAGGCTTCAAACAACCCTTCCGGATGGCCGCCGCCAATACGGTCATCTGCCAGCGCACTCTGATGCAGATAACCCATGCCGCGCTCGAGAATCTTTACCGGCTCGCCCTGCACTTCATAGCGCAGCTGATTGGGCTGCTCGTCCCACCACTCAAGACTGGCTTTCTCACCAATCACGCGCACTTTCTGACCGTGCATCGAACCGCAGTTCACCGCAGAAGCCCACATTGTGCCGACCGCGCCATTGTCGTACTCCATCATCACGAAGGCGTTATCCTCCAGCGGTGCGCGGGTTTTGACAAAGCTCTGGCGGCTGCACAGCAAGCGTTTTACCTGCAGATGCGGCGCCATAGTTTCAGCGATAAACAGCGGATGCGTCGCCAGGTCGCCCAGCACATAGCTGGGCCCAACGAAGCGCGGATCGACACGCCATTTGGTGCTTTCATTCTGCAGCTCAACCGCTTCGTTATGGAAGCCGTGCGCGAACTGCATATTGATGATGCGGATTTCGCCCAGCAAGCCTGCAGCGATCATCTCGCGCGCCTGATGAATCAGCTGATGTCCGGCGTAGCCGTAGGTGACGCCGATAATTTTCTTCTTCTCGGCGCACAGCTGTTCCAGCTCATCGGCTTCTGCCGCGGTGAAGCACAGCGGCTTCTCGCACACTACATGCAAGCCGGCATTCAGCGCGGCACGGCAAATGGTGAAGTGCGTATTGTTTGGCGTAGCAATCGACACCGCTTCAATGCCATCCGCGCGCGCCGCTTCCGCCGCAAACATCGTTTCGTAATCTGCATAGCAGCGTTCGGCGTCGATACCCAGCGAGGTGCCAAAGGCACGACCACGCTCGGCGTTGAGATCGAAGGCGCCCGCCAGCAAGGTGAAATTATTGTCACGCGTTGCCGCCGAACGGTGAATATAACCAATCTGGCTGGTGCCGCCGCCGCCGACCATGCCCCAGCGCAGTGAACGATCCAGTGCTTTAATACCGTTAATCATGCTGCGCTCCTCAGAATCCGACCGATTGTAAATAGTGCAGGCTGGCGGTGACGTCACGCAGGCTGGTGTCTGCATTGCGCGGATCGCGCTCCTGTTCCACGGTGATCCAGCCTTGATAATGGCGCTCCGCCAGGAAGGCGCGCACCGCCGGATAATCAATCGCCCCTTTACCAATCGGGCACATCACGCCTTCCGCGCAGGCGGCAAAGAAATCCACGCCGCGCGCAATCACGTCGCGCCACACCGCGTGGTCAACGTCTTTGAAGTGCAGGTAATCGATGCGATCCCAATAGCGGCGGAGGTAAGGAATCGGATCCATGCCGGCGTAGTACAGATGGCCGGTGTCGAGGCACAAACCGGCCACCTCATGCGGAATGTCTTCCACCAGCCGTTGCAGCTCATCGGCAAATTCAATGCAACCGCCGGCATGCGGATGGATAACCGCGCGCACGCCATATTCGTTCCAGGCAATCTGACTCAGCGTAGTGATGTGCTGCATCATGCGCTGCCACTCTACATCTGACAGGCGCGGTGCCTTGTCAGATTGGCCGGCGTATTTGGCGCGTTCTGGGTTACCAAAATCGATAATCACCAGATAGGGCGCGGGTTTGTTGTCCGCGTGGGTTTTGGTGGCGGTCGGCACTAATGACAGATTGCGGCAGATGTTGTGTGTCAGTTCTACCATCGCCGGGAAATTGGCTTCACTCACCAAATCATCAAAAATAGTGCCCGCCACCAGCGACAGTTGGTGCGCTTCCAGCTGCTGACGCAGCTCGGCAGGATCGACCGGCAGGTAGCTCCACGGGCCCAGCTCAATACTTTGGTAACCGGCCTGCGATGCTTCACTCAGCACTTTCTGCCACGGCGGCAGGAAAGGGTTTTTTGGATCATCGACGCCCCAGCTACAGGGCGCGTTAGCAATATAAATGGTCATGATCGTTCCTTGCGGTAATGGATGGCGCAAGTATCAAATAAATATTTCATCACAAACAACCATGAAATATTCATTTTTTGATAGCGATCATGTTATTTCACATCAGTAAAATGATAGAAACTTATCAAACCAAGCCAGGGTGCGGCTTGGTGCGCATAAAGGCGCAACCAACAAATTCGCGCTTTTGTCGGGTCGCCATTCATGGCGACCCGCCCGCTACAGATTCTCCCGCGTCACGATATCGAACGGCAGGATGATTTGCGTGAAATGATCGCCCGGTTCAGCTTGGTGCTGCTGCACCATCTGCGCCAGCCGCATGGCCATCTCGTCGATGCGATTGCGGATCATCACCGTAATGGTGCCATCAATCAGCGCCAGTTCGCCCTCTTTCACCGGACCATGACAAATCAACGCCACCTTGCGCTGCGGCTGCTGGCGCAAGGCGTGAATCACGCCCTCGATACCGCCGCACGGCGCAAAGATCAACGCCAAATCGGCATGTTCATCCAGTAACTGACGCGTCGAACGATAGCCGCCATCAATTGATTCATGGGTCTTCAGCGGTTCCAGTACCCGCCGCGCGCTGTCCTGTTCACGCAGATAAGAGCGGAAACTGATCTCATTACTTTCCTGGCAGATAAAGCGATGGTCGCCTACCAACACGCCCACCGCGCCGGGTTGGTGCAACAAATGCGTCGCAATCCAGGCGGCAGTGCGCCCGGCTTTCTGGTTATCCAGACCGACATAGCCGGCGTGACCGCACGGTGAAAAGTTGGAGAACAGCGCATAAACCCGCACGCCCTGACGTGATATGTGTTCAATCGCGTGGCGAATCAGCGGGTGATCCAGCGCGACTAAACCGATGGCATCGACTTGCTCGGCCAGCGCATACAGCGAGGTCACCACCGCCGCAACATCGTCAATATCGTGCCAGGTAAACAGCGGTTCGCTGCCTGCCGGATGAAAGGGTTGCGTATGCTGGCGCAGCGCATCGCTGAGGGAATGATAGAGCGAGTAGGATTTTGATAGCAGGATAAAGCCCATGCGCAGCGTCACGTGCGAGGCCGGCGCGATGTTGCTTGATAACGATGTTGCTCCCATGCGATAACCGAGTCGGTTTGCGGCTTCCAGTACCTTCTGCTCGGTGGCGGCACGCACCGGCGCGCGGCGGTTTAACACGCGATCCACCGTTGCCACACCGACACCCGCGGCGGCGGCAATGGCGTTCAGGGTGATTTTACTCATGCTCACATTCCCAGATTAAAATGATAATAAATTATCAAAAATAATGCCTTAACTGACCCTAAAGCGCCAATGTAACCACTCATGAATCATTATTAAATCGCTATTTTTGATAGATAATCTCTCAGTATTTTGATCGCACTCGCAAAAATGAAATGTTTAATTTCATTACAGTGCCATTCAGAATAAATGTTTGATATTTATTTGTCTGATTACGGCGCTTTGGTTGAGGGATTGCCATCAGAAAAACAGTAGAGGCTGCGGCTGGCTCTTCCTACAGTTAACGCGATCTGCCCTAAAAAAGGTCGTAAAAAACGTAAGCACAAGCCTTTACCGATAAATGGGAAATCCCCTAACGCTCAGGAGAAAACAATGAAAATCGCTTTTGATGTTGATGTCATCAGGGATCTTGGTATTACGCGCATGGTGCATCAGGTGGCGGAATGGGGTTACAAGTACATCGAACAGTCGCCGCATCCGCAGATCAACCCGTTCTATAAACACCCGAAGGCCAGCCGCGAAATCATGCGCGAATACAAAAACGCGCTAAGTGCCACCGGGCTGGAAATCTCTTCGTTCATTACGGTTTATCGCTGGTCTGGCCCAGATGAACTGCGTCGTCAGGCGGCGGTGAAAAACTGGAAACGCATGATCGAGATTGCCGTCGAAATGGGCGTGCAGGTGATCAATACCGAGCTGTCGGGTAATCCCAATGAACCGGAAATCTGTGAAGAGATGTTCTATCGCTCGATGGAAGAGCTGCTGCCAATCATCGAACGTGAAGGCATCCGCGTCGAAATTCAGGCACATCCATGGGATTTCTGCGAGCAGAGCAACGAAACCGCTGACATTGTGAAATCTTTTCGCAGCGAAAATGTGAAGTACATCTACAGCGCACCCCACACCTTCTATTACGACAAAGGCGTGGGCGATGTGAAGAACATGCTGCATTACGCCGGTGACGATCTGTCGCATATGCTGATTGCCGATACCATGAACCACACTAAGCATTGCCGCTACATCGTCAACCCGCCGGGCGTGGATGCCACCATCCACCAGCACGTCGCGGTGGGTGAAGGCGAAGTCAATTTCGATGCGCTGTTTGAAGCACTGCGCGAGATGAATTTTGCTAACCGCAGGTTTAAAGTCGGCGGCGAGTCGATTATCTCGGCGGCGCTGTTTGGTTATCCGGAAAAGATGAAATATCAGGCGGTTGAAACGCGCGAACTGATTGAGCGTGAATTGTTGGGGTAATGATTAGCGCGATCGGTCGCTTCTCGCGCTGGTGGGATAAAGGACCGAGCTAAGGAAATGCACACAACATGAACGCGGTGACGTGCGCTGATCGTCTTCGCCCATGAAATCCGCTGTTTTATGATGCACTCACCGCATATCAAGCGCGCGGCGTTCCGGTTATCACGTTGGTCGCCGATCTGCCGGATGCTGCGCGACGGTGCCACCTCGGCATCGATCCATACAAAGCCGGGCGCGCCGGCTACTGAAGGATCGCGTACTGACGTTAACCCTCGATCAAAACACTCTGCGTCATGCCCAACTCGCCTTAACACTGATGTTGCGTCACCTGGAAGAGGGCGACATCCCCGACACTTATCAACCCGGCAAAGTCGACTTTATGCTGTATACGCAAGAGAACTTTACATAATCCGACTTTGTCACTCACCGCCAGCGCGGTTAAATCGCCTGTATCACGCACTGCTACACTCAATAGCAGCAAAAATACAAACACAACAAGGCGAAATCACTATGTCGGAACATCAGTATCAGCCCGCGAAAGTCTGGACCTGGGACCCGGAAGCCAAAGGTAACGGCGCGAAAACCAACCGTCCAACCGCCGGGCCGACGCACGAGAAAACTCTGCCGGTCGGCAAACATCCGCTGCAGCTTTATTCGCTCGGGACGCCCAACGGCCAGAAAATTACCATCCTGCTTGAAGAGTTGCTGGCGGTTGGCGCCAAAGACGCCGAGTACGATGCCTGGCTGATCCGCATCGGCGACGGCGATCAGTTCTCTAGCGGCTTTGTCGATATAAACCCGAACTCGAAAATCCCGGCCCTGAGCGACCATTCGGTAACGCCGCCGCAGCGCGTATTTGAATCCGGCAACATCCTGCTGTATCTGGCTGAGAAGTTCGGTCATTTCCTGCCAACGTCACTGGCGGGCCGCACCGAAACCCTGAACTGGCTATTCTGGCTGCAAGGCTCAGCACCTTATCTCGGCGGCGGCTTTGGTCATTTTTATCACTACGCGCCAGAAAAAATTGAATACGCCATCAACCGTTTCACGCTGGAAGCCAAACGTCAGCTCGACGTGCTGGATCGTCAACTGGCGGATAATCGCTTCCTTGCCGGTGACGAATACACCATCGCCGATATCGCGACCTGGCCGTGGTACGGCAATCTGGTGCTGAACAATCAGTATGGCGGCAGCGAATTCCTCGATGCGCAGTCGTACAAAAACGTGGTGCGTTGGGCGAAAGAGATTGCCGAGCGTCCGGCGGTGATTCGTGGTCGTAAAGTGAATCGCGCCTTTGGCGCCGAGCCGCAAGATCAGCTGCTGGAACGTCATGATGCGTCAGATTTTGATAACAACACCGAAGACAAACGTCAGGCGCGAGGAGAAAAGTAATGGCTGCATATGTGGTGTTTATTAAGGACGAAACCGTAGACAAAGACGAGCTGGCCACCTACGCCGAAAAAGCGGGACAGGCACGGGGTGACCATCCGATCACGCCACTGGCGTTTTATGGCGCGCTGGAAACACTGGAAGGCCCAGAAGCCGAAGGTGTGGTGGTGCTGGAGTTCCCCGATGCTGAAGCGGCGAAAGGCTGGTATTACAGCCCGGCGTATCAGGAAGCCAAAGCGCATCGCCTGAAAGGCGCGAAGTACCGCGTGTTGCTGGTGAACGGCGTAGAGTAAATCGCAACTGTGCATTTCTCAACCGGGTCGGCCTCAGTGCCGACCTTGTCCTCCCCTGCACAATAACATCGCCTGCATCAGCGCATGAGCGTGCTGCTGCACGCACGCAGTAGGTAAAATCGCGGTGGAGCAAGGGAGTTTAGATTGCGTTAATTAACAACGTTTAGAGCTGTGAGTATGATTAGCTAAGACCTGCAACACAATTTCATTCCCTTCAGCGCAGAAAGCGATAGACTTGTTAGCAATGAATGCTCTCTGAACCTTAACGGATAGATGCTAATTATGGATTCACCCTGCTCTCTCAGCGTCCTGGTTACGGCTCACAATTGCGAAAAGTATATTACTGAGACGTTAAGCAGTCTAAAAAAAGCCTGCTCTGGCGTTGAGGAGGTGGTCGAGATTGTTTTGGTGAATGACTCATCATCGGATAATACCCGCGAGTTGATGCACACCTTTGCCGCTTCATTCAACCATGTGAAAATTTTTGACGTGACGCTGCGCAACATCGGCAAAGTCAGAAATTTTGGCGTCAGCAAATGCAGCGGACAGTATGTCACGATGCTGGATGGTGACGATCAGCTACTGCAGAACTCTTTTGCTGACATCGTGCGGTTTTTACAGCTAGAACAACCCGATATTCTGCTGACGCCGCTGAATGAAATTTATGAAAAGAAGACCAAACCACTGCAGTGGAAAGGTTTGCAGGTCACCGCCCTGTCGCAGCATCAGGTCATTGAAAAATTCCTCATCCATCGTGATATTCAGGCGCATTTTATTGGTCAGTTTATTAAACGCTCGCTTTTAACAGAAAACCACTTTCCTGACTTCACCTGCTACGAGGATGCGTATTTATTCCCCTCGATTCTGAAAGGCAGTTAGAAAATATTTTTGACGAAATTAGGGCCTTATCTCTATTTCAAACGCGAGAAAAGCCTCTCCAGCGCGCTCGATGCCGATAAAATATCGATGCTGATAAAAGCGACACAACAGATGGATGCGGTGCTCGACGAAACATACGGCAACTTGCTCTCTTGCCATTGGATCAATCTTGCGCATAAGTATTACCCGCTGATTAGCGATGAACATGAGAAACGTGTGGTGAAGCAAGCGATAGATAATGTCTCTTCCGCATCGTTCCTGATGGACAGTAAAGTCAGATTTAGCCTCAAGAAAAAATATCTGAGGATGAAGCTGAGAGGAATGGATTAAGCAGATAAGAATGCTATAAGGTGCGCATTAATGCGCACCCAATACCATCCTGACGATTACCTGTTATTTATGGATTTAAGCTGCAGCAGCGCATAGCTAATTATAATCGACGCCATCAGAATAAACACCGAACTGCTTTGAATCCATACCGTATCTGTCAAACCAAATAAAATCAGGGAAGCAGGAAGCAGTAGGATATCCCATGCCCGACGATGTATTGCTGTCAAAATCAAACCCACATAAAAAATAATCAGAGAAACTGCACCCGCGATACCTTGTAGTGAAAGGGTTTCCAGGAAGTCATCATGCAAGTGATACATCACATTTTTATACGCTTCGGGGTTAGCGCGTTCATTCGCTTTAATATAAGCGCGGGCTTTGTCCGTTCTATCATCAGGACTTTGCCCCAGTAAACGCCATGAAACACTGTGATAACCACTTTTCCAGATCGAGAAACGCGCGCCAATAGAGGTATCATTATTTTTTTGATAACTGTCTATCTCGTTCTGAATATTGTCCAATCGATGCATAATCGAGCTTGGCATGAAGTACAAACCACCGGCAATAAGCAGCACTAACATCACCAGCGAATATTTCCCCGCCCAACGATGAACAACATAAAAACATAACAGGTATAACACGGGCAGCACTAACACAGCCGCACGAGACTCAGTGAGGAACATCAACACCATATTCACCACAAAAATAGCCGTGAACAGCAATATTTGATTGATACGGCCAACTATCACCTTATTCACAATTAACAGTGCGGTTAACGCCAATGCCGTCATGAGGTATGAAACCGTACCGGCTGAATCTGTGAGTAATCTAATGCGTTGCTGAGTCTGAGCATGCTCGTAAAAGCCTGCAGCAAGCGTCAGCAGCAGCCCAAAAATTATCAAACAAACACTTATCCGCATGACTTTAGCTGAAAGACAGTGGCGCCACGCAATGAAAAAATAGCTGACAAAAGCAGAGATAATGAACAGCTTTCCGCCCTGAAAATAGTTGTCAACGACGTCACTGAAATAAGCATCGGCATAAATACGCGACCAAATGACCCTGACCAAACCCAACAGTAAAATGGGAATGGCGACTAGCAGAGCACACTTATCCAGGATGATTTTTCTTTTTACGCCCTGAGCAAGCAGAAAAAACAGGGTTAAATAACCCACCAAATAGAATGTTTTCTTAGGATACGCGGGGACAACTAATGAGGTCGCAAACGCCATTGTTAGCAACAGAAAACAAAGCTGATAAACGTTACTTTCGTTTAGCAGGGGCTTAATACGTAAAGTCCGCACTCAAAAATACCTCATTTTAAAATACTTAATGCGCCAATAGAGTGCCCGAACCCGTTGATGGCTACGGAACAGAAATTTGTACATTCTCTTCGCTTGCTGAGCATTTTTAGGGGTTTCAAAAGGAATATCGGCTAACGGAGAAATCTGATAAAGATCGCGATAGTAATGGCCAACGTATTGTTGATTCCATTGTTGCCAGGGTTTATCGGCACCCGCGTAATGTAATAAGCAGGTATCTTTTGGCACATCCTGCGTATAACCTTCATCATCGTGTGAGAGCATGTTGATAGTATTGAAGCGCGCTTCAGTAAATATCACACGATCCTCAAGCAAGGTGTTTAATGCATCCTGATCAAGATACTGGAAATGTTTTCCCTTTTCGCTGAGCAAACAGAAAGCACGTTCACTTACCTGCTCTCGGTTCCATTTTTGAACATCCATGAACATCATGCCAGCATTAAAATAGCGTTTTCCACGCAGCCCAATATTTTCAGCCAACTGAGGTTGCAGTGCTCCAATTTCACCAACCACCAGCGCAATCACCTCAGGTGACATAGTAATCTGCCATAATTCGTCAATAGGATTCAGACAAACCATATCTGCATCGAGATAGAGAAGTGTATCAGCATGATGCAATATTAGCGGCGCGAGAAAACGATAATAGGTCGCGCGGGTGAACAACTCTGTGGTAGGAAAGGCGCTAAACAGACTATCCTGAATATGATGCAGCGTTAATCCATGTGGCGATCCGGCAAATATTTTTTCCAGATGCGCAATATTAATCGCAGATAATCCTGAAGAGATAAGATGAAAGTGATAACGGCCATCACCGGCATGCTTAATTAACGACATGATGGTAATTAGCGAATGTGCAATGAATTTTCCGTCAACACCAAAAATAATATGCCGGTCGCTTTGAGCGGGAAAAAGGTGCTGAGAATTTATGGTATTAAGAATGTCTTTATCCATCCTGCACTTTTCTCCGGTAGAACGCATGCGTTCTGTCAATGCATCTAGCCTGAACAATGATTAACCAGGGATGATTCTGGTTGCTGCCGGAGTTTATCAGTCAGAGTTTGGCAAATAAAGCGAAGCGGCCAGGGAACAATTCTGCTTTTAAGTGTAAATCTCTCCAGCTAACCGAGCAAAAGTGAGGAGAAACGATCGCGATTACAACGCCATCTGCAAAAAATTCACAAACGCACTAATCCGCGCCGGCAGCTGACGCTGAGACTGCCAGACAGCAAAAATATCGCCGTCGGGTGCCGTCCACTCTGGCAGTACATGGAGCAATTCACCACGCTTGATGCTGTGCTGTGCATCCCACCATGAACGCAGCAGAATGCCATGCCCATCCAACGCCATTTGCATCGCCACTTCACCATCGTTGGTGATGAAACTGCCGCGTACCTTTTGCGTAAGCTGCTGCGTGCCATCGCCTAAACGCCACAGCGCAAAGTCACCGTCAAATTGTCTTAACAGAATACAGTTGTGCTGCGCCAGCGCCGCGATATTGTCCGGCAAGCCGTGGCGCGTGGCGTAATCCGGCGAGCAGCACAGCACGCGCGGATTAGTCCGCAGCTTGCGTGCAATGAGCCGCGCATCCGGCGGTTCACCGATACGGATATCAATGTCCACGCGCGCATCAAGAAAATTGAGCGGCTGACTGCTGAGCTGCAAACTGATGGCCAATTCGGGATGCAGCGTGGCAAAGCGCGACACGCACGGTGCGACATGACGCCGACCAAAGCCGAAAGAGGCGTTGATGTTGAGCGAGCCGCGCAGCACCGACGTTTGGCTGCTAACCGCTTCTTCCAGCTCCGCCAGCTGGTCGAGCAACGGACGCGCGCCATCGAGATAACGTTTGCCCTCCGCCGTCAGCTCTAGCCGCCGCGTGGTGCGCTTCAGCAACTGCACGCCCAACCGCTGCTCAAGCTGACTCAGGCGCTTACTCACCGCCGGTAACGATAAGCCGAGTTCGCGTGCGGCGGCGGTTAAGCTGTCCAGCGCCGCCACGCGCACGAAGAAGGCCAGATCGTCGGATGAGGTGCGCGATTCTCTACTTTTATTCAACATTGGCTTATCGCTCAGGCTAATTATTTCCTACAGATGCATGGTTATACTGCTTCCAGAACATCAACAGCAACCTGCGAGAACCCTATGAGCGGCAAAACCTATAAAATCGCCGTCATCCCTGGCGATGGCATTGGCAAAGAAGTGATGCCGGAAGGCATCCGTGTGATGGATGCAGCGGCAAAGAAATTTGATATTGCACTGGAGTGGCAATGGTTTGATTTCGCCAGCGCCGAATACTGGCAGCAGCACGGCAAAATGCTGCCCGACGACTGGTTCGCAACGTTAAGCCAGTTTGATGCGATCTACTTTGGCGCGGTTGGATGGCCGGATGTGGTGCCGGATCATGTGTCGCTGTGGGGATCGCTGCTGCAGTTCCGTCGCGAGTTTGATCAGTACGTCAACCTGCGCCCGGTACGTCTGATGCCAGGCGTGAAAGCGCCGCTGGCGAATCGTCAGCCAGGCGATATCGATTTCTACGTGGTACGAGAAAATACCGAAGGCGAATATTCGTCGGTGGGCGGCACCATGTTCCCCGGCACCGATCGTGAAGTGGTGATTCAGGAAACGGTCATGACGCGAGTCGGCGTTGATCGCATTCTGAAATTTGCCTACGAACTGGCGCAGAAGCGGCCGAAGAAACACCTTACTTCCGCCACCAAATCCAACGGCATCGCCATTACCATGCCGTATTGGGACAGTCGCGTGGAAGCCATGGCGCCAGGCTATCCCGAAGTGAAAGTCGATAAATATCATATCGATATTCTTACCGCCAATTTCGTGCTGCATCCGGACTGGTTCGATGTGGTGGTCGCCAGCAACCTGTTTGGCGATATTCTGTCGGATCTCGGTCCGGCGTGTACCGGCACCATCGGTATCGCGCCATCGGCCAACATTAACCCGGAAGGCAAATTCCCCAGCCTGTTCGAGCCGGTGCACGGTTCGGCACCCGATATCGCCGGCAAAGGCGTGGCTAATCCGATCGGCCAGATTTGGTGTGGCGCGATGATGCTGGAGCATCTGGGTTATGCCGAAGCCGGTGCAGCGGTGCTGGACGCCATCGAGCGCACGCTGGCGGCGGGCAACAGCTTGACGCGCGACCTCGGCGGCAGCGCTTCAACCGAAGAGCTGGGCGCGGCGATCGCGGCGGCATTGTAGCGTCGCCATTTATAACGACCGATATTCCCAGGTGCGCATGAATGCGCACCCTACAAAAGCCCTACCGTTGTGCGTAGGGTCGCCATTTATAACGACCGATATTCCCAGGTGCGCATGAATGCGCACTCTACAAAAGCCCTACCGTTGTGCGTAGGGTCGCCATTCATGGCGACCTGGATCTTCTCGCGCAGCCTACAAAATCTGCACCGTTTCCGCATGCCAGCCGTGCGGTAGCGGTTGCGGACGGGCGATCACCACGTTATGCAGCTGTAGATTCTCCACCCCGCGAGCAAACACGCCCGGCAAGCCATGCGGATACGCGGCAACGCCATAGGCTAAGCCGGATGCGCTATCCAGTTTATACGCATTGTCCAATCCCATACCGGTCGGTGATTCCGGATTACACGGCGGGCGCACATCGTAATGTCCCTGCTCTGCCTCTTCCGCGACCACCTGGCGCAACTGCACATTTGCCAGCATCACATCACGAATCTGTCCTGGCTGCTCAGCATGCAGGTTAATTGCCCCTTCCATCACACCGCTAACGTTGCTGAACTGCAGCTGTTCGATGCGACCTGGCGCTATCGCCGGATCGCGCGCCCGCACCGAGACAAACAGCGCATCGGCTTTGCCCCAATGGCAGGGCGGCGCGTGGCGACAGGCCAGCGTAATATTGCTAAACAGTAAACGGCGGAACTGGCCGCCATCACGTGATAGCAAGCCAATCGCGCGGTTGGAATCAAAGATGGTACAGCCGGAAACGGTGACATCTTCTATATCATCAAAGGTTTCGGTACCCATTTTGAACGCGCAGCTATAAGAACGCAGCAGGCAGTTGCTGATCATGATTTGTCGTGCGGCACGCCGCAGATGCGCGGGTTTATTGGTGGTTTTGATGCAGATGGCGTCATCGGCAGCGCTGAGATAGCTGTTACTCACGAACACCGCCTCGCAGCTATCGATATCCAGCGCATCGGTGTTCGGCATGCTCATGCTGTTATCAATGGTGAGATGATCGACATGCACATGGCGGCAACTCACCAGATGCACCGTCCACATCGGTGCCTGAATAATGGTGAAATCTTCAAGCGTCACCTGCTCGCAATCCTCAAACACCACGATGCGCGGACGCAGAGGACGCGGCAAGCGATAACCTTGCTCATCCTTTTCAGCGGCAAACCAGGCCTCGCCGTTACCATCAATTACCCCTTTACCACTGATGCGAATATTGCGCTGACCACAGGCATAGAGCAGCACATGTTGCGACAGCTCAGCCTGGCTCTGCGCCAGCTGCTGCTGATAATCCTCAACGCGCGAGCTAGCGAGCAGCGTGGCCCCCGCTTCAAGATGCAAATGGATGTTGGAACCCAGCGTGAGCGTGCCGAGATGATAGCGACCAGGCGGTACTGATAAGGTGCCGCCGCCGCGCGACGCCAGATGATCTAAAGCGCGCTGGAAGCAGTAAGTATCGAGCGTTTCGCCATCGGCGATGGGATAGAAATCAGCCAGTGAAATGTGCATGCAGTTCTCCTGAATAGCGGCGATGCGCTATTGCAGCACGCGCCGCACGACCAAACCTTTTGCTGATGGACAATCCATGGCGTAATGCAGATCAGTTACGACATGAAGATCGACACCACAGAACGCACGTGCCGTAGCGGTTGATCAGCATCATGGGCGACCAACTACTTAACCGCGCCTTCGGTGACACCGCTGATAAATTTGCGCTGGAACACCAGGAACACCGCCACCAGCGGCAAGATGACAATCATCGCCCCCGCCATCAGCACCGGAATATCGATGGTGTTTTTGTTCTGGAAAAACATCATGCCGATTGGCAAGGTGCGCAACTCATCTTTATTCACCAAAATCAGCGGGATCAGGAACTCGTTCCACGTCCAGATAAACAGCAACAGCGCCAGTGTTGATAACGTCGGCCAAATCGCCGGCACCAGCAAGCCCCAAAGAATTTTACGGCGCGATGCACCATCCATCACCGCCGCTTCCACCAGCTCGCGCGGCACCTGCTGCAGCGCGGTGGCGATCATCAGCGTGGTGAACGGCAGCGATAAGGCGATTTGCGGCAGAATCAGCGCCAGATAGGTGTTGGTGAGCCCCATCCAGCGCAGCTCGTGATAGAGCGGAATAATAAAGGCTTCACTCGGCAGCACCATGCCAAGACCCAGCAGCGCGGCAACGATCGTTTTGCCGGGGATCTTCAGCCAGGCAAAACCGAATCCCGCCAGAATGCCGAGCAGGACGCTGCAGATCACCACCGGAATCACCACCAGCACCGAGTTCATGAAGTAGACGTTGAAATGTCCCTGCTGCCACGCGGTGACGTAGTTTTTAAAATTAAGCGAAGAGGGCAAAGTGAACACGCCCTGAAACAGCTCCATCTGGGTTTTGAACGACGTCATTAGCGCCATTAAAAATGGCAGAATGGTCATCAGCGCCACAATCCAGATCAGCGCGCGTGGGGCAAAAGGCGTGCCGCGCATCAGTGACGCTCCCGTAAGCATAAATGAATTAATCCATTGATTATCAACACAATCATCATACTGAACACCGCCACGGCGGAAGCATAGCCGAAGTAGTGCAGGTCAAAGCCCTGCTTATACATAAAGATGTTGGTCACCATGGTGGAAGTGCCCGGTCCGCCTTGCGTCATTACGTAGACTAAATCGAAGGCTTTCAGGCTGGCGATCACCGTCAGTAGCAGCGCGATACGCAGTTCGGGACGCAGCGATGGCAGCGTGATGCGCATAAACTTCTGGCGGCGTGATGACCCATCTAAATCGGCCGCTTCCAGCAGCGAGGGATCCATGCGCTGCAAGCCCGCCATAAACAGCACTAAGCAGAAACCGAAGAAGTACCACGTGGCGACAAAGCCGACGGCAGGTAGCGCCCAGGTAAAATCACCCAGCCATGACAGCGCCAGCTGCGGCAAACCGACGGCACGCAGGAACTGATCGATCGGACCAAATGCCGGGTTATACAGCCAGCGCCATACCACGCCGAGCACCGCCATCGGCATGATGTACGGCAGAAAGAAGAGGATACGCAGCACGCTGCGCTCTTTGTTATTGCGCGTCTCATACAGGAAACTGCACAGCAGCAGCCCAACGCCAATCGGAAACAGCGTGTAGAACAGCATTAGCAGGGCATTATTACCGAGCGCCACCCAGAATATCGGATCCTGGAACATGCGCAGATAGTTGCCAATGCCGATGAAAATCGGCCATGAGGTACCATCCCATTCGGTAAAGCTGATCCCTAACGAGGCCAACAGCGGCAGCAGCAAAAACACCGCATACACCAGCACTGCGGGCAGAAGATAAAGCGCATTGCGCCAGGCAGATTTATTCAGCATAACCGTACTCGCTTGCGGGCCTGTTCGCGGCCCGGCTACTTACACCGGGCCGAACGTGATCAGTGCTTGAGGGTTTTCTGGTAACGTTGATAGTTGTTATCGAAGTTTGCCACCATCTGATCGGCAGTTTGACGTCCCGCCAATAACAGCTGCACGTTCTGGTTCAGTTCGGCATTCATGGTTGGCGTGGCCCAGTCGAGATAATGGCCGAGACCATCGTTCTCATTGAGCGCGACCCACACCTGATACGCTTCCGCTAATAGCAGATTGTCAGCGGGAATCTGTGCATTTTTGCTGGTGCCGGCAGGCAGAAAGCCAACTTTCAGCCAACGGTTGGCCATCTCATCTGAGACGATGTAATCAATAAATTTCGCTGCTGCATCTTGCTGCGCTTTGTCTTTAGCAGTGCTGGTAATCGAGAACGCCAGATCGGTGCCGCCCACCATCAGCGGATGCTGCACACCCTCGCCTGCTGGCATCGCGGCGAAATGCAGATCTTTGTTGTCTTTAAACTGGCCGAGATACCAGGTTCCGCTCACGAGGAATGCGGCCTGACCATTCTGGAATAAGGTGGCGGCATCGTCGTGACCAATGCCCTGGAAGCCCGGGAACAGGTAGCCTTTATCGTTCCAGCCTTTCATCAGGTTGGCGGCTTTTACCAGCTTGTCGTCTTTGAACGTGCCGCCCACGTCATAAATCAGATCGTCGAGTTTTTTACGGTCGCTGCTCTCAATCTGCGCTTCCCACAAGGTGCTCAGCAGTTGCTGGCCCATGTTGCCGTCAAGCAGGCCCAACATCATGGGCGGCGTACCGGCGGCTTTGAGTTTTTCCATCGCCTGTTCCAGCTCCGGCAAAGTCTTGGGTACCGCGACACCGGCTTTATCCAGCAGCGCTTTGTTGTAGTACAACCCCACCATCTCACCGAGGCTGGCCACGCCGTACAGTTTGCCGCTGCCAAAATCTTGTTTATCTGACCAGCGGTTACGTTTCAGGATCGAATCCGGGAAGCGCGTGCTCCAGCCGTAGGTTTTGGCGTAATCATCCAGCGGCCACAACAGCTTGTCTTTCACCAGCGAACCCATATCGCCGCCACCCTGATTCACCTGGGCAATCTGCGGGCCATCACCGGCAGTCAACGCCAGTTTAAGTGGAATGCGTGTGTCTTCGAAGGAGTGCACCGAACGCTGAATCACAATACCGGGATTCTTTTGCTGGAAAGCTTTTACCGCTTCATCCACGGCTTCGGTCTGCTGCGGATAGTTGTAAATGTCCCATTCATTCAGGGTAACGGCCTGCGCGGCTGCCATGGTCGCACCGAGCAACATCCCGGCGGAGACCAGACGCGACACAGTGCGCAGTGAGCTTTGCAAACGGGAAGAACGATTGGTTGAATCACACATCATGCTCGGTTTCTCCAACAGATGACTGGCATCCCTTCATCTCAACACCTGCGATTCCTGGCAGGTTGATTCAGCGGCAACAACGCACATAATTCATACTTACTTTATGCACAAAAGAAAGTCAAACATCGTCACTGCGGAATTTTTGCTCTGTGATACAGTGCAAAGAGTAAAAAGAAAAGCCCCCTGAGTAGCAGAGGATGCTGTGAACAGCGCCGCAAACCAGATAGCCCCGGGATTAAAGCGCGACCTTCAGTATAAATCACCCAGGCGAATAAAGTGCTTTAACTTGCTGATAGAGCATATGAAAATCCTATAGCTCAGCGAATAGCATCAGGACATTGGCGGTGCTCGACGGTCAACAGCCCTTAGCAGCGGGCATTCTGCGCGGGTTGATGAGGCGCTCAGTCATGCTTTGTGGTGATAGTTCACATCAGCTTTGTGCGCCAGCGCAATTATTACACCTTGAAAACTAAGTCGGCTTTCTTTACCGTAAAATCTGTTCATCTCCTGACCACAGAGGCTCCACCATGACGGCTGAAGGTGTTATTCGTCGCGCCAGCGAGGCAGATTT
>Ga0105244_10001653_pt1 | contig 17641 bp, 15 predicted proteins | sample KBSM44metaG_FD_80423 | JGI IMG/M metagenome (GOLD analysis project Ga0105244, IMG submission 80423) | Miscanthus rhizosphere microbial communities from Kellogg Biological Station, Michigan, USA - KBS M4-4 metaG | ecosystem: Host-associated > Plants > Roots > Rhizosphere > Soil | place... | reverse complement strand
GGCATAATGCGCGTTCTATATTGGTGCACTGCAGGGAGCCGCAATGGTAGTAGCTGTTTATCCAGGAACGTTCGATCCGCTGACCCGTGGTCATGAAGATCTGGTGCGTCGCGCATCGGGTCTGTTCGACACGCTGGTGGTCGGCGTCGCCGACAGCAAGAACAAGAAACCCTTCTTTTCGCTGGAAGAACGCCTGACCATCGCCAACGAAGTGCTGGGCCATTATCCGAACGTGAAGGTGGAGAGTTTCTCCGGGCTATTGAAGGATTTCGTGCGCGCGCACGATGCCCGCGTCATCGTTCGCGGCCTGCGCGCCGTGTCCGACTTCGAGTACGAGTTCCAAATGGCGGGCATGAACCGCTACCTGCTGCCGGACGTCGAAACGCTGTTCCTGACGCCGTCCGACCAGTACCAGTTCATCTCCGGCACCATCGTGCGCGAAATCGCCGTCCTGGGCGGAGATGTCTCCAAGTTTGTTTTCCCATCGGTCGACCGCTGGCTGCAAAAGAAAATCGCAGCCACCCAGACCGAATAAGCGAGTTCCGTCATGGCCTTAATGATCACCGACGACTGTATCAATTGCGACGTTTGCGAGCCCGAGTGCCCGAACGACGCGATCTACATGGGCGCGGAAATTTACGAAATCAATCCGGACAAATGCACCGAGTGCGTCGGCCACTTCAATGAGCCGCAGTGCCAGCAGGTCTGTCCGGTCAGCTGCATCCCCTTCAATCCCGCCTGGCGCGAGACCGAAGAGCAGCTGCGCGCCAAATACGAGCACCTGCAGGCCGCCAAGGCCTGACCGCCATGCGACGCCGACAACTCATCAAGAGCCTGGTGGCAGGCGCCGTACTGGCCGCCTGCGTCCAGCCGCCCGCGTTCGCCACCGTCGAGGTGGCCGGCGCCAAGTTCGACGACATCGCCACAGTGGCCGGCAAGGAGCTCAAGCTGAACGGCGCCGGCCTGCGCAAGAAGGTCATTTTCAAGGTGTATGCGGCCGCGCTGTACCTGGCCGAAAAGAAAACCACGGTCCCCGACGTGCTCGGCGCCACCGGCCCGCGCCGCGTCAGCATCATCATGCTGCGCGACGTCACCTCGGACGACTTCGGCAAGGCCTTCATGGAAGGCTTGAGCTCCAACACCGACAAGATCGAGCGCACCCGCATCCTGCCGCAGACGATGAAGTTCGGCGAAGTGTTCGCGCAGATCCAAACGCTGAAAAAAGGCGACCAGATGCTGCTCGACTGGATACCGGGCGAGGGCACCCAGTGCTATCTGAACGGTAAAAAGCTGGGGGATTTGATGCCGGATGTGGCGTTCTATAACGCCGTGCTGCGTATCTGGCTGGGCGACAAGCCGGTGGACAGCTCGCTCAAGCCCGCCCTGCTGGGCGAGCGCTAACTTCTATTCTCAGGCGCGCGAAGCCATCGCGCGCAGTTCGGCGGCATGGCTCGCACCGCATTCGCTGGTGTTGAGCATACGCTTGAGCATCATCGCATCGCGCATCTGGCGGCGCTGCAGACGTTCTTCCTTGGTCAACTTCGGCTTCACGATCAGCACGGCGGCACGCGCGCAGCCGCGCAGCAGCGGTTTGAACAAAACCAGCAGGCCCACGGTGACAACGGCGGCCAGCGCCAGCTGTATAGCGGTGATGAACGAAAGAGCTTGCAGTACTGAGATGATGGTAGACATGATAGACCGGTGCATTTAGAATCAGTGTAACTATAGTGCAGCGCAACATAAGTATCCAATTTACTTCCACGATAACAATTATTCGTTTAGTGAATGCCGAAGCTTATCCTTGACGAGAAATCTGTATTTCTCGATACTGTCTTATCCTATTTTCATACTACCTGAGCCAACATGAGCTTTTTGACGCTGGACTTGAATTTGTTACGCGTCTTCGACGCCGTGATGACAGAACAAAATCTGACACGCGCGGCAGGCCATCTGGCCATGACCCAGCCCGCTGTTTCGAACGCTATCAAGCGTCTGCGCGAGAGCCTGGGCGACGAATTGCTGATACGCACCGCCTACGGCGTCAAGCCGACGCCGCGCGCCGAATCGCTGTGGCCGTCCGTGCGCAGCGCGCTGGCCAGCCTGGAGGCGGCGGTGGCGCCGGAGACCTTCGACGTCTCCGCCGCCCACGCGACCTTCCGCATGGCCATGGCCGACGCCACCGCCGCCTTCTGGCTGCCATCCCTGATGCGCTCGATCGAAAGCGAAGCGCCCGGCGTGAACGTGCGCATGGTGCCGTTGACCACGCGCGAACCACGCCCGATGCTGCTGCGGGGCGACATCGACCTGGCGGTCGGCTTCTTCCCTGGTGTGGCGGCGCAACTGTCGTACGAGACGGGTTCGCCGATCCGCCATGAGCGGCTGTATTCCGGGCATTACGTTTGCGTGATGCGGCGCGACCATCCGCTGGCCAAGGTCGAGCTAAACCTGGACAACTACTGCAAGGCCAATCACCTGCTGGTGAGTTTTTCGGGTCGCGCGCATGGCCTGGTCGACGAGGCGCTGGCGCAAATCCAGCGCGAGCGGCGGATTCTGCTGACGGTGAATCAATTCTTCACGGCGGGCCGTGTGGTGGCGAACTCGGATCTGATCACGGTGTTGCCGCGTCACTTGATCGCCTCGACGGGCATGACGGACGCGCTGATCGCCAAGGAATTGCCGTTCCAGCTGCCGGCGGTCCACCTGGACATGCTGTGGCACGAACGCGATGCGCGCAGCCCGGCGCACAAATGGCTGCGTATGCATCTGGAAGGCATGAACCAGGTCGCGGCGCGCACGGCGCCGGGTAGCGCGCCAAAGAAAGACACCGCCTGATCCTTGCACCGATGACCTTCAAATACCTCGGAGGCACGTAGGGCGGATTAGCGCAGCGTAATCCGCCATGTATGCGTTTCGACGGCGCATGCAATGGCGGATTACGGCGTTCCGCCTAATCCGCCCTACGTGTCTCCTCGGGTGAGGTCAATCGCTGAAATACGCCGCGCGGTCCAGATCCTCGAGCAATCCCGGATGCGCCGGTTGCCACCCCAACCCTTGCCGTGTCGCCTCGCTCGACGCCAGCCAATCGGTGCCAAAAAACCGCCCCAACCAGCCGAAATGCCCGGCCGCCTGCTCTCCCGACAACCCCACCACCGGCAAATTCAACCGTCTGCCGATCACCTCGGCGATTTGCCGCGTCGCCACGCCTTCCTCCCCCACACCGTGATAAGCCGTACCCGCCACGCCGTCTTCCAGCGCCAGCCGGTACAGCCGCGCCGCGTCGCGCCGATGCACGGCGGGCCAGCGATTCATTCCATCACCGATGTATGCCGACACTCCCTTTTCGCGCGCGATGCCGATCAGCGCCGGCACAAAGCCATGATCGCCGTCGCTATGCACCGACGGCGGCAGGCGGACCACCGACGCGCGCACGCCGCGCCCGGCCAGCGCCAACGCGGCCTGTTCGGAAGGGACGCGGTACGCGCCTACCGAGTCCGGCACGGCCGCATCGTGCTCCGCCACGGCCCGCCCCGGCGCCAGCACGCCGATCGCCGACGTCACCACGAACGACTTGCCGGAGTCCGCCAAGGCGGCGCCAATCGCCTCGATCGCCGCAAGATCGATCTTGGCCGATGCGGCCATGTTCGAAAAGTCGTGGATGAACGCCGTGTGGATCACGCCGTCGCAGGCCTGCGCCGCCGCCGCGAGGGTGGCCGGCGCCGATAAATCGCCACGATGCGCCTCGGCGCCGGCAAACGCCACCCTGGCCGCTGCGTCGTCGCCGCGCGCCAGCGCCAGCACCTGGTGCCCGACTTGAATCAATTCTTCCACAACGGCGGAACCGACAAAGCCGGTCGCTCCGGTCACAAATACCCGCATGATCATCTCCCTGGATAGCTAAGGTGGCCATGATAGAACCGGTACGACATCCGATCCATGCTATAAAGTCCGTGTTATCTTCGCATTCGTCCAAAAATGGATCCTCTCTCCGATGTCCTGGCGCTGCTCAAGCCGCGCAGCTATGTATCGGCCGGCTTCGACGCCGGCGGCGACTGGGCGGTCCGCTATCCGCCCAACATTGGCATCAAATGCTATTCGATCGTCTCCGGGCAATGCTGGCTGGCCGTCGATGGCGTCGCCGAACCGACCTTGTTGAAGGCCGGCGATTGTTTCCTGCTACCTGGCGGACGCCCGTTTGTGATGGGCAGCGACCTGTCGCTGCCGGCGACCGATTCGGCGGAAGTGTTCGCGGCCCCGCGCGTCGCCGGGGTCATCCGGCACAATGGCGGTGGCGGCTGCCTGATGGTCGGCAGCCGCTTTTTCCTCGGCCACAGCCATGGCGACATCCTGCTGGCGATGCTGCCGCCGGTCGTGCATCTGCGGCAGGAGGCGGATCAGGCAGCGCTGCTGTGGTCGGTCACGCGCATGATCCAGGAGCTGCATGAACAGCGGCCCGGCAGCTCGCTGATGGCCGAGCATCTGGCGCATATGATGCTGATACTGGCGCTGCGGCTGCACATGGAGGAGGGCGCGAAATCCGCAGGCGTGGACGCGGGCGTGGGCTGGCTCTTCGCGCTGGCGGATCGTCAGATGGGAGCGGTGCTCAGCGCCATGCACGCGGAGCCGGCGCATCGCTGGACGCTGCAGGCGCTGGCGCAGCGCGCCGGGATGTCGCGCTCGGCTTTCGCGCTGAGGTTCAAGACAATGGTGGGGGCTTCGGCGATGGAGTATCTGACGCGCTGGCGCATGCTGCTGGCGGGAGATAAATTGCTTAACACCAGTGCGCCGATTTCGGTGATCGCGCCGTCGCTAGGCTATGAATCGGAAGGCGCCTTCAGCACGGCCTTCAAGCGGGTGATGGGGTGTTCGCCTCGGGATTACGTACGCAGAACAGCCCCATAAACGTTGCTAATGCTTGGTACTGGAACGGTAACCGATGCGGAAACCACCCCAATGTTTGCCGTTCACATAAATCGGCGCCGACAGGTCGTGCATCACTTCCCCGGTATCGCGCTTGTAGGTCTGCAGCAGGAACGCCTTGGTGTTCGAGCCGCAGCGCTTGCCGGTGCGATCGCTGAAGATCCGCTTGGTGCGGTTGTTGACGATGTCGACGTCGTAATTCCCCGTCAACGGCTGCGAAAACTTCTTGTTGTGGGTGGGGAAATAGCCGTTGTTATCCACAGCACCGGCGTAAGCCAGCTGCGGCATGGCCACCAACAATGCCTCCTGCAATGAAGGCAGCACGCGATCCGTAAAATCATCGAACCTCGTTTTATGCTTGGGCGGATCGGTGTTCGGGATCGGCGTGTAGGTCCGGTCGAACAGCGCGTCGCGCGTGATCTTGCCAGACGACAGCGCCGCTTCAAAAACCCTGCCCACTTCCAGCGCCGCCTGCTGCGCGGCATGCCGGATCTCATCGTGCGAGGTGGCGATCGACGACTCGCCCAGCGCGCCGGTGATGACCTCGGCCCGCTCGGCCAGCGCCATCGCCGAACTGGCGGCGCGCGGCAATTCCTTCTCCGTGGATAACAGGCTGTCGCGGATGCTGGCGATCGCCGCCGCGATTTCCTCCGTGGTGGCGACATGCTCGCGCGAGGCCCGGGCGATCTGGCCGATCTCGTCCTCCGACACGCCGGAGGAGCGCTCGATATTGCCCAGCAAACCGTGCACCTTCTCTACATTGCCGGCCGCCTCGCTGACCTGCGCCGCCAGCGACGTCATGCCGGTGGCGGCCTGTTCCGCTTGCTGGTTGATCTCGCGCACCATGGTGCTGATTTCGTCGGTCGCTTCCTTGGTGCGCAAAGCCAACTGGCGCACCTCGCTGGCGACGACGGCGAAACCGCGCCCCTGCTCGCCGGCGCGCGCCGCCTCGATGGCGGCATTCAGCGCAAGCAGGTTGGTGCGGGCGGAAATCTCGCTGATCGCCTCGGTGAAGCCGTAGATTTTGCGGGAATTGGTTTGCAGGCTGGTCATGACGGACGCCGCCGTCTGGGCGTCCTGGCGCGCGGTGCGGATGCGTTGCAGGCCGTTGTCGGCCTCGCTGCGGCCGGCGACGGTCTCGCCGCGCACCTGGGCGGCGATCTTGGCGGCGCGCTCGGCGTTGGCGGCGATGCGCTCGGTGGTCGCGGCGTTTTGCGCCGAGCTCTGGACGATACCGCCGGCGGTGCCGACATCGAGCTCGATCTTTTTCTTAACGGAGTCGACGAAGTACGAGGTTTCCGCCGCGCCGATCATGATGGCGTCGATTTCCTCGCCCACGGTCTGGGCGAAGCTGCGTACGCCGCCCTCGTCGTTGTCCCGGCTCGCAGCCCACCAGGAGATCAGCGCGCCGGCCAGCGCCGCCGGCGCGGCCGTATAAATCAACGAGGCTTTATCGCCCGCCGCCAGATTGAACAAGTACGCCAGGCAAGTTCCACCGGCCGTAGCACCCAACAACCATAATCCACGTTGCACCAACTTCTGCTGCAAAAGCTTCATTTGTCCCCCGTTGTACCCGGCCTCTGGCGCGTAGCGACTAATTTTATTTCCTACATACTACTTTATAGGTAACTTGGTGGTATTCTTGACTTCTTCCATCACGGCATAAGTGTGGGTTTCCCGCACACCTTTTTGGAGCAGGGTTTTACCCAGGAATTCGCGGTAGGCGGCCATGTCCTTGACCCGGGCCTTGACCAGGTAGTCGAAACCGCCGGCGACCATGTGGCATTCCAGCACTTCCGGAATGACCTGGACGCTGTGTTTGAAGGCGTCGAAGACTTCGGGCGTCGTGCGATCGAGCACGACTTCGATGAAAACGAGCAGTGAAACGTCGAGCAGTTGGGGATTCAGCTGCGCGGTGTAGCCCATGATGTAGCCTGACTCGTGCAACTTGCGCACGCGCTCCAGGCAAGCGGCTGGTGACAGGTTCACCCGCGCCGCCAGCTCCACGTTGCTGATGCGGCCATCGCTCTGCAACTCCATCAAGATTTTTTTGCTGATCTTGTCTAACATTTCCGGGAACTCCCAAATAAATATTATTTGGTTAAATTGTCTCACTAAAAACAATCTATTGCTAGCCCCCTGTAATACCAGAATTAATCCAGAAGAAATCACTTTACAATCGAATCATCAGCAGTTCACGATTCGAGACCACGATTCAACCCAACTTCACGCTCTCAAGCTACCCGCTTGCAGAGCGTGTTTTTGTAAGTGGACTCGGCCAAATTTCCATTCTGAGAGCCATTCATGCAAGCAGCAGATCCAAGCGTTTTTACCCCCTTCGCAGCGTTACAAGCAGAAATCCTGCGCGACCCGATTCCACTGCGCGCAGCAGTGACGGCGGCCTACCGGCGAGACGAAGTGAGCGCGGTTCAGTGGCTATTGGATCAGATCAAAAACAACGACGCCGGCAGCCTGCAACAGGCACAGCAACTGGCGCATAAACTGGTCAGTTCGGTGCGCGAACAACGCACCCGCGCCTCCGGCGTCGACGCCCTGATGCACGAGTTCTCGCTGTCGTCGGAAGAGGGCGTGGCGCTGATGTGCCTGGCCGAAGCACTGTTGCGTATTCCCGACAATGCCACCGCCGACCGCCTGATCGCCGACAAAATCAGCAAAGGCGACTGGCGCAAGCATTTGGGCGAGTCGCCGTCGCTGTTCGTCAACGCGGCCACCTGGGGCCTGCTCATCACCGGCAAGCTGGTCAGCACCAACAGCGAAACCGGCCTGGGCTCGGCGCTGACCAAGCTCATTTCCAAGGGCGGCGAGCCGCTGATCCGCAAAGGCGTCGATCTGGCGATGCGCATGCTCGGCAATCAATTCGTCACCGGCCAGACCATCGACGAGGCGATCAAGAACGGCCAGGCCAACGAGGCGCGCGGTTATCGTTATTCATATGACATGCTGGGCGAGGCGGCGCTGACCGAGGCCGACGCCAAGAACTACTACGCCTCGTACGAGACGGCGATCCACGCGATCGGCAAGGCCTCGAACGGCCGCGGCATCAAGAACGGTCCCGGCATTTCGGTCAAATTGTCGGCGCTGCACCCGCGCTACAGCCGCGCCCAGCGCGCACGCGTGATGGAGGAATTGCTGCCGCGTATGCGCCAACTGGTGCTGCTGGCCAAGCACTACAACATCGGCCTGAACATCGATGCGGAAGAGGCCGATCGCCTGGAGTTGTCGCTGGACCTGATGGAGGCGCTGGCCCACGATCCGGAACTGGCCGGTTTCGAAGGCATCGGCTTCGTCGTGCAGGCGTATCAAAAGCGCTGCCCGTTCGCGATCGACTTCCTGATCGACCTGGCCAAGCGCAGCGGCCGTAAATTCATGGTGCGCCTGGTCAAGGGCGCGTATTGGGATGCCGAGATCAAGCGCGCCCAGGTGGACGGCATGAGCGGCTATCCGGTCTACACGCGCAAGGTCTACACCGACGTTTCCTACCTGGTCTGCGCGCAAAAGCTGCTGGGCGCAACCGACGTGATCTATCCCCAGTTCGCCACGCACAACGCGCAAACCTTGTCGACGATCTACACTTGGGCCAAGCGCGACGGCGTGACCGACTATGAATTCCAATGTCTGCACGGCATGGGCGAATCGCTGTACGACCAGGTCGTCGGCAAGGACAATCTGGACAAGCCGTGCCGCATCTACGCGCCGGTCGGCACCCATGAAACCTTGCTGGCCTACCTGGTGCGCCGCCTGCTGGAAAACGGCGCCAACTCGTCGTTCGTCAACCAGATCGTCGACGAGGCGATTCCGATCGATTCGCTGATCAAGGACCCGGTCGCCCAGGCGCGCGAACAGGGCGGCCAGCCGCACGCCGGCATTCCGCTTCCGCAGGACATGTTCGGCGCCGAGCGCAAAAATTCGTCGGGCTTCGACCTGGCCAACGAGGACGTGCTGCGCGATATTTCGGCGGCGCTCGCCACGCCGCGCACCTGGTACGCGTCGCCGCTGCTGGCCGGTGGCGTCAGCGTCGGCCAGCCGGTGCAGGAGGTCAGCAATCCGGCCCAACACAGCGATATCGTCGGCAAACTGGTCGAGGCGACCACCACCGACGTCGACAGCGCGCTGATCAGCGCCAGCAATTTCGCGATGGATTGGCAGACCACGCAACCGTCCGAACGCGCAGCCGCGTTGAACCGCGCAGCAGACCTGTTCGAAGCCAACGCGATGGAACTGATGACGCTGGCGATCCGCGAAGCGGGCAAATCGCTGCCGAACGCGATCGCCGAGCTGCGCGAAGCGGTCGATTTCCTGCGTTACTACGCGGCCGAGGTCTCCGGTTCGACCAACACCTTGGCGCTGGGTCCGGTCACCTGCATCAGCCCGTGGAACTTCCCGCTGGCCATTTTCACCGGCCAGGTCGCCGCCTCGCTGGCCGCCGGCAACGTCGTGCTGGCCAAACCGGCCGAGCAAACGCCCCTGATCGCGCACCGCGCGGTCGAGTTGCTCCATGAAGCCGGCATTCCGCGCGCCGCGCTGCAATTCCTGCCGGGCCGTGGCGAAGTGGTCGGCGCCGCGCTGACCGCCGATCCGCGTGTGAAAGGCGTGATCTTCACCGGCTCGACCGAAGTGGCGCAGCTGATCAACCGCACCCTGGCCAAGCGGGCGGCCGCCGAAAACATCGAGATTCCGTTGATCGCCGAGACCGGTGGTCAGAACGCAATGATCGTCGATTCGTCGGCTTTGCCGGAACAAGTGGTGCAGGATGCGATTTCGTCCGCTTTCGACAGCGCTGGCCAGCGTTGTTCCGCGTTGCGCGTGCTGTTCCTGCAGGAAGATATCGCCGACAAGACCATCAAGATGCTCAAAGGCGCGATGCTGGAGCTGAAAGTCGGCTGCCCGGACCGCCTGGTGACCGACATCGGCCCGGTCATCGACGCCGAAGCGCAGCAAAACCTGCTGGCGCACATCAACAAGCTCAAGGGCACGGCGTTGAACTACTTCTCGCTGGATCTGCCGTCGAGCGTGATCACCGCCGGCACCTTCGTCCCGCCGACCGTGCTGGAGATCCGTTCGCTGTCGGAACTGACGCAAGAAGTCTTCGGGCCGGTGCTGCACGTGATCCGCTACAAGCGTGCGGATCTGCCGAAACTGGTCCAGCAAATCAATGAAAGCGGCTACGGCCTGACCCTGGGCGTACATTCGCGCATCGACGAAACGATCGATTACATCAGCTCGAACGCGCATGTCGGCAATATTTACGTGAATCGCAACATCGTCGGCGCGGTGGTGGGGGTGCAGCCCTTCGGCGGCGAAGGCAAGTCCGGCACCGGCCCGAAAGCCGGCGGTCCGTTGTATCTGAAGCGTCTGCAGCGCGGCGCCACGGCCACGTCACAGCACCAGCGCCAGGCGACACCGGCGCTGGACGCGCTGACCGCCTGGGCGCAAAAGCACGGCCGTGACGGCATCGCCAAGCTGGCCGATCAGTACAGCCGCACGACGATGCTGGGCAGCCTGACCGCCTTGCCGGGCCCGACAGGCGAGCGCAACACGCTGGCGCTGGTGCCACGTGGCGCGGTGGTTTGTGCCGCAGGCACCCAGGACGGGCTGCTGAACCAGCTGGCAGCCGTACTCGCCACGGGAAATATCGCTTTGCTCGCGGGCGACACCGCCAAGCTGGTGCCGGCCGATCTGCCGGTGACGGTAAAGGACCGCATCAAGTCGGTTGCCGATCTAAACGGTTTCGAAGGCGATTTCCAGATCGCCCTGGTGGAATCGATGCTGGCCGGCAGCCTGTACAGCCAACTGGCGGCCCGTAGCGGGGCCCTGGTGAGCCTGATCGACACCAACGAGGACGAGGCCATCCCACTGTGGCGTTTGCTTGCTGAGCGGGCTCTGTGCGTCAATACGACAGCAGCGGGCGGCAACGCCAGCCTGATGACGCTCGAAGCGTAAAAAACCAAGCTATAAAAACGAAGGGCCGGGATCAAACCCGGCCCTTTTTACATCCGGGGTCAGGTCCACCATTTCTACACGAGCTGAGACGTAACTGCGGAAAATCGTCTCCCCAAAGCGGGTAAAGCTGAGTCCGTGTAGAAATGGTGGACCTGACCCCGGAGTTGCTATGGTTTGCAGAAGCTGTGGATAACCTCGTACGCGTAGCGCGATGCTACCGTTTTGATGAAATGCATGAAGTCGACGGCGGCGTCGTCGTTGGCGTTGTCGGAGATCGTGCGGATCACCGCGAACGGGATGCCAAGCTCGAAACATACTTGCGCGACTGCCGCACCTTCCATCTCTACTGCTAATAATTCAGGCAATCCGGCTTTGATGGCCTGGATTTGCGCCAGTTTCCCTATGAACTGGTCGCCGCTGGCGATCAATCCTCGATGCACACGCGTGGTTTTGGCGGCTGCGATGGCCAATCTTTCCGTCAGAGCGACGTCGGTGGCGAAGCGCGATAGCCCGGTCAGCGGGATTTCAAACCGGGGAAACAGCGGGCTGGCATCGAAATCATGCTGAACCAGCGCTTCCGCGACGACCATATCCCCAACTTTGACGTTTTTATCCCCGCTTCCAGCGACGCCGGTGAAGACGATGTGGGTAACTCCGAACTTTTCCACAAGGATTGCAGCTGTCATTGCCGCTGCAACCTTGCCTATACGCGACAGAACGCACACAGCGTCGATTTCCCAGAGTTTCCCGGTCGTGTACTCCCTCATGCCATGGACGTGCTTGTAGGGGCTCTCAAGGGCTTCTATCAGCCCATGCTGTTCTTCAGCCAACGCACTAATGATGCCTAAACGCATGTCTTTTTCCTGATTTCAAGTGGAGTGCTGTGGACTTCCTGCGAGTTTTCCACAGTGCGAAGCAAAAAACAGTCGATTTTAAGGCGTTTTTTGCTGTGTCAACGCGTCTTTGCCCACGTAGAGGGCCTCAGATTTCGTCGGAAATCTGCGCTTTTTCGGGTTTTCGGGTCGGTTTTCGCTTTTCCGGGTTTAGTAGTTTACAAAGATATATATAAAAAATAGTAGTAGTAGTAGTAAACGGACACTTAGCTGTGGATAAGTTCTGTATACGTTTACGAATCATTGGTTTACGCGAAAGATAAGCACTTGCATAAGCGCTGTACCATTTACGGAGCAATTCTGTATAAAATGTCGGCCCTTGGATAACTTCGTGCTTACTCACAACTCATCCTGTGGATATCCAGTAAGTTATTCACAGGTAGCATGGTTTTACAGTGTTTTCAGAGCTTTTCAGCAACATCAACAACAGCCACAGCGCCGGATCTCATCTAAACCACGTAGGGCGGATTAGCAAAGCGTAATCGGCCAGGGTCCGTCGACGGCTCATCGATGGCCGATTACGACCTTCGGTCTAATCCGCCCTACGTGTCTACATAGCAATTTTTTGTTTTGCAGGTCGTCGCGTGTGTGCCGAACACTGTCCTCGATCATTGCTACTTCTTTTTTTTTGACACAAAGGTCTTCAGGCGCTTGCGCCTCGGTTTTTGGGGTTTTCTTCGAGTCGCGTGAACTATGGTTTACTCTAAAGATGTATATATAAAAATAGTAGTAGTTGTTAACGTAGACACTTTTCTGTGGATAAGTCCTCATTTTGGATTAGAATCAGGCGTTTACGAACTTCATAAGCAGGCTCGTAAGCCGTGTATGACGAAAGAACTGTTTTGGGATAAGAAAACAGCTCCCCAGAAATTTTTTGTTTACTCACATATCGTGCCTGTGGATATCCATAGACTTATCCACAGGGGTAAGTGGACCTTACAGTGAGAAATATGATGAATCTGACATCCGTTTTTCCGCATCCAATCATCCAGGGGCCTACCGCAGGCGGCCCCAATACACCGGCCCAAGTCGCCGCTGTGTCCAACGCCGGTGCCCTCGGTTCGTTGGCTTGCTCCCTACTTTCTCCAGCTGCGATCCGCGAACAAACCGCGCAAATCCGTGCGTTGACGGGTAAACCTTTTTGCCTCAACTTCTTTGTCGTGGAGACTCCGCAGCCTGATCCGGCTGAAATAAGCAAGGCTGTTGAATGGCTGAAGCCGCTCTGGTCGTCGCTGGGCTGGACCGAGTTGCCTACGCCCGCCAAATGGTGCGAGGACTTCGCAGCACAGTTTGAAACCTTGTTAGAACTGCGCCCGGCTGTCGCCAGCTTCACTTTCGGCATCCTAAGCGCGGAGCAAATCCAGCGTTTGCATGACGCTGGTATTGTCGTGATCGGTACTATCACTCACGCCGAGGAAGCCATCGCCTGGCAGAGCAGGGGAGCCGATGCGGTGATCGCGTCCGGCACCGAGTCGGGCGGCCATCGCGGCACCTTCATCGGCGCTCAGGAAGACGCGACCTTAAAAACGTTCGAATTGCTGCCGACGATAGTCGCGGCAGTGGATATCCCCGTGATCGCCGCCGGCGGCATCATGGACGGCGCCGATATCAAGCGGGCACTGGACATGGGCGCGCAGGCGGTACAGATGGGAACCGCCTTTCTGGTGACCGACGAATCGGCAATTAATCCACATTACAAACAACGTTTGTTGACCGCTGGCGACCATCCGACGCGGCTCACGCGCACCTTTTCCGGACGCTATGCCCGTGGCCTGGTGAACCGTTTAATGCGGGAACTGGAACCGGTCGAAGCGCAATTGCCCGCATATCCCGTTCAAAATGCGCTAACTACACCGATCCGCGCCGAGGCGGCCAAGCGTGGCGATACCGAGTTGATGTCGCTGTGGTGCGGCACCGGTGTTGCGCGCGTGCGCCCCATGCCCGCCGCCAAGCTTGTTGAAACATTGCTATCGGAGATGAACGCAGCGTAGACTAAGGCTGAGACCGCCGAGAGAGCCCGAACGCCCCGGCATACCGAGTCATCCTTGGAGGAGCAGTTTTTTGGAATCAGCAGGCGACTACGATTACATCATCATTGGGGCAGGCTCGGCTGGCTGCGTGTTGGCAAACCGTTTAAGCGCGGACAGAAACGTCGACGTGCTGCTGATCGAGGCGGGCGGCAGGGACGATTATGTGTGGATACATATCCCCGTCGGCTATCTGCATTGCATCGATAATCCGCGTACCGACTGGATGTTCCGCACAGAAGCCGACGCCGGCCTTAACGGACGCAGCCTGCTTTACCCGCGCGGCAAAGTGTTGGGCGGAAGCTCCTCCATCAACGGCATGATTTACATGCGCGGCCAGGCAGGCGACTACGACCGCTGGGCCGATCTGACCGGCGACGCCAGCTGGCGCTGGGACGCGGTGCTGCCGCTATTTAAAAAGAGCGAAGATTATCACGGCGGCGCTTCCGAAGAGCACGGCGCCGGCGGTCCGTGGCGCGTGGAAAAACAGCGCCTGTCCTGGCAGATACTGGACGCGTTCCGCGATGCCGCCGAGCAGAACGGTATCGCGAAGGTCGACGATTTCAATCGCGGCGACAACGCCGGCTGCGGCTATTTCGAGGTCAATCAAAAACGCGGCATCCGCTGGAACACGGCGAAGGCTTTCCTCAAGCCGGTATCGGGCCGGCCCAATCTGACCGTCATGACCGGCTGCCACGTGGAACGCCTGCAGATAGAAATGACCGACCAGGGACCGGTGTGCAAAGGCGTGATTTTCACCGGCGGCGGCACCAGGTATCAAGCGATGGCCGCGAAAGAAACCGTGCTGGCGGCTGGTGCCGTTGGTTCGCCGCAGATTTTGCAGTGTTCCGGAATCGGCTCGGCCGCGAAGCTGCTCCACCATGGCATCGCGCCGCTGGCCGACCTGCCCGGCGTCGGTGAAAACCTTCAAGACCATCTGCAACTGCGCATGATTTACAAGCTCGGCGGTGGCGCCCGCACCTTGAACACGATGGCGTCGAACTGGTTCGGCAAAATGAAGATCGGCCTGGAGTACGCGATGTTCCAGAGCGGGCCGATGTCGATGGCGCCGTCGCAGCTGGGCGCGTTCGCGCGCTCCGATGCCAACCAGCCGACGCCCAATCTTCAATATCACGTGCAGCCTTTGTCGCTGGAAAAATTCGGCGACCCTTTGCACGCCTTCCCCGCGTTCACCGCGAGCGTGTGCAATCTGCGTCCGACATCGCGCGGCCATGTGCATATCGCCGGCGCCGATTCCTACGCGCCTCCCAAGATTTCGCCGATGTATTTGAGCACCGCCGAGGACCGCAAAGTGGCGGCGGCGGCGTTGACGTTGACGCGCCAAATCGTCGCTTCGCCGGCGCTGAAAAAGTTCTCGCCCGAAGAATACAAGCCCGGCATCCAGTACCGCACGGAGGAAGAACTCGCCGAGGCGGCGGGCCATATCGGCACCACCATCTTCCATCCGGTCGGTACCTGCAAGATGGGCCGCACCGACGATCCCACCGCCGTCGTCGATAGCGAATTGCGTGTCATCGGCGTGGCCGGCCTGCGCGTTGTCGATGCATCCATCATGCCATTTATCACATCCGGAAACACCAATTCACCGACGATCATGATCGCCGAAAAAGCTTCAGAAATGATCCGTTCAGCCTGGAAGTAAAGGGCGCGCCTGTTAGCGTTAGATCAAAAGTAAGTAGTAGTTATACTGTATTGTTAGCTAATTTTTTACTCTGTATGATCTAAAAAAATTTAGTACCTTGAACCATAAAAGCAAGGGAGACAGGATGTCCGGTGTTATCTTGGAAACGAAGAACTTGACCAAGCAGTTCAGAGGTTTTACTGCGGTCAACGACGTCAATTTGAAAGTGCAGCGCGGTCACATCCACGCGCTGATCGGCCCCAACGGCGCCGGTAAAACCACATGCTTCAATCTGCTCACGAAATTCCTGGTGCCCACTTCGGGCCAGATCCTGTTCAACGAAAAGGACATCACCGCGGCCAAGCCGGCGCAGATCGCCCGCATGGGCGTGATCCGTTCGTTCCAGATTTCAGCGGTCTTCCCCCACCTCACGGTGCTGCAAAATGTCCGCATCGGATTGCAGCGGCAGTTGGGGACGAGCTTCCATTTCTGGCAGAGCGAACGCGCGTTGGACAAGCTCAACGACCGTGCGATGCAACTGCTGGCCGAGGTCGATCTGACCGAGTTCGCCGACACCGTCACCGTCGACATGCCTTACGGGCGCAAGCGCGCTTTGGAGATCGCCACCACCCTGGCGATGGAGCCGGAGCTGATGCTGCTCGATGAGCCGACGCAGGGCATGGGCCACGAGGACGTGCACCGCGTAACCGACCTCATCAAAAAAGTCTCGGCCGGCCGCACCATTTTGATGGTCGAACACAATATGAAAGTCGTGTCCGGCATCTGCGACAAGATCTCCGTTTTGCAGCGCGGCGCCATGCTGGCCGAGGGCACCTACGCCGAGGTCTCGCGCAACCCGCAAGTGATGGAGGCGTACATGGGCACCGAGGCCGCCGAGCTGGAAGGAGCCCACTGATGACGGCCGCCCTGCAAATCTCCAACCTGCAAACCTGGTACGGCGAATCGCACATCCTGCACAACGTCAACCTGACGGTGCAGCCCGGCGAAGTCGTCACCTTGCTGGGCCGTAACGGCGCCGGCCGCACCACCACCCTGCGCGCCATCATGGGATTGACCGGCGCGCGCAAGGGCTCGATCAAGATCAACGGCGTCGAGGCGATCGGTTTTCCGACGCATAAAATCGCCCACCTCGGCGTCGGCTATTGCCCCGAGGAGCGCGGCATTTTCGCCTCGTTGTCGACCGAGGAAAACCTGTTGCTGCCGCCGCAGTTGTCGACCGGCGACAAGGGCATGTCGATCAAGGAAATCTACGCGATGTTCCCCAACCTGGAGGAGCGCAAGCACAGCCAGGGCACGCGCCTGTCGGGCGGCGAGCAGCAGATGCTGGCGGTGGCGCGCATCCTGCGCACCGGCGCGCGCCTGTTGCTGCTCGATGAAATTTCGGAGGGCCTCGCGCCTGTCATCGTGCAAGGCTTGGCGCGCATGATCACCACCTTGAAATCGAAGGGCTACACCATCGTCATGGTGGAACAGAATTTCCGGTTCGCCGCGCCGCTGGCGGACCGGTTTTATGTGATGGAGCACGGTCAGATCGTCGAGACCTTTGTTTCATCCGAATTGAGCGACAAGATGCCGGTGCTGACCGAGCTGCTTGGCGTGTAGAAAATTATTTCATCGTTCTGTGAGCATACAAATCTAAATCACGACTTTTCGAACGGAGACAAAATGAAACTCAAAGCTATCACCATCGCCGCCACCGCCATCTGCGCGCTGGGCCTGTCGTTCGCCGCGCAAGCCCAGGTTTCCGGCGACACCATCAAGATCGGCATGATCACCGACATGTCCGGCCTGTACACGGATATCGACGGCGCCGGCGGCGCCGAGGCCATCAAAATGGCGATCGCGGACGCCGGCGTCGTCATCGCCGGCAAGAAGGTGGAGTTCATTTCCGCCGACCACCAGAACAAGGCCGACATCGCCGCCTCCAAGGCGCGCGAATGGTTCGACCAGCAGGGCGTCGACATGCTGATCGGCGGCACCAACTCGGGCGCCAACCTGGCCATGGCCAAGGTGGCCGCCGAGAAGAAAAAGGTCTTCATCTCGATCGGCGCCGGCTCGGCCCGCCTGACCAACGAGGAATGCACGCCTTACACCGTGCACTACGCCTACGACACCATCGCGCTGGCGCGCGGCACCGGCGGCGCCATCGTCAAGCAGGGCGGCAAGAACTGGTACTTCAT
>Ga0105244_10001651_pt1 | contig 17666 bp, 15 predicted proteins | sample KBSM44metaG_FD_80423 | JGI IMG/M metagenome (GOLD analysis project Ga0105244, IMG submission 80423) | Miscanthus rhizosphere microbial communities from Kellogg Biological Station, Michigan, USA - KBS M4-4 metaG | ecosystem: Host-associated > Plants > Roots > Rhizosphere > Soil | place... | reverse complement strand
GCTGCTGATCGAATGCCTCGACATTCGGAGCAGGCAGATTCGGGCGATCGACCTTGCCGTTGGGGGTCAGCGGCAGCGCATCCAGACGCACAAATGCCGTCGGCACCATGTAATCCGGCAGGCTGGTTTGCAGCTGTTCTCGCAGTGTGCGCGGGCTCAAAGTCGCGCCTGGTTTTTCGCAGTAATACGCGACCAGTCGAGGTCCACCGAGGCCGTCCTGACGCAGCAGCACCGCGCTTTCGCGCACGCCGGCAATGTCCGCCAGCCGGGTTTCGATTTCCCCCAGTTCCAGACGCAGCCCGCGCAACTTGGCCTGGGAGTCGTTGCGGCCGAGGAATTCCAGTTGGCCGTCGGCCCGATAACGCGCCAGATCCCCGGTTCGATACAAGCGCTCCCCCGCCACGAACGGGTTGTCGATGAAGCGCTCGGCAGTGAGTTGCGGAAGGTTCAGATAACCCCGCGCCACCCCGACGCCACCGATGTATAGCTCGCCCGCGACACCTTCGGCAACGGGCTCGCCTTGCTCGTCGAGCAGGTAAATCCGGGTATTGGGCAGTCCCTGGCCGATGGGCAACACCGCGTCGACCTGACCGCTTTCGGTGAATTCGAAACACGTGCTGTCAATGCTCGCTTCGGTCACACCATAGGCCTGGACGATCTGCACCCGCTCACCACAGAGCCTGCGCAATTGCCGTGCGCTGTGGGCGGTCCAGATGTCCGAGCCGCAGACCACGGTGCGCAGGAATGACAAGTCATGGCCGTTCTCTTCGACCCACGCCAGCAGCGGATTGAGCAGCGCCGGGACGAAGTCGGCAAAACCGATCTGCGCATCACGCATCAAGCGATACAGGGCCGGCGGATCCATCAAAGTGTCCCGGGGGCACAGCACCAGCGTGCCGCCAAACCCCAGCGCACGAATCAGGTCGGCGCTGAACACGTCGAAGGAAAAACCGGCCATTTGCAGGTGATTGATCGGCTCGCCCAAAGCATAAAGTTGTGCCCAGGCAGCGCTCACGGCGAACAGTCCGCGATGCTCGACCATCACGCCTTTCGGGGTGCCGGTGGAGCCGGAGGTGTAGATCACGTAAGCCAGGTGACGGGGTGTCAGACCGATTAAGTGAGGATCGAGGTTGTCTGCTGGGAGCGAAGCCCAGTCATAGGCCTCGGCCAGATCCAGCACCGTCGGTACGGTCGCCGACTGTTCGAGCGCCGCCCGCAACACATCGCGCGCCAGACCATGGCTCAGCACCACCGGCGGCGCGCTGTCGGCCAGCATGTGCGCCAGCCGCGCCTGCGGATACGCCGGGTCCAGCGGCACATAGGCGCCACCGGCCTTGAGCACCGCGAGCACACCGACCAGCATCTCCAGCGAACGCTCCAGACACAGCCCGACCCGCACGTCCGGCCCGACGCCGAGGCTGCGCAGGTGATGGGCCAAGCGGTTGGCGCGGGTGTTGAGATCGCGGTAATTGAGCGCCTCTTCCTGCCAACGTACGGCAATGGCCTCGGGGTTGCGCAGCACCTGTGCTTCAAACAGACCGTGCACACACAGATCGGTGTCGAACGGAATCGAGGATGAAACGTCGGGCTGCGCGGGATTCGTCCCACGCAAGGAAGTGTTGTCGAGCATCGGAGGCTACCGTCCATGACTACATTGTTTTTGTGATCAGGCAGGGACAGCACGCACCCTGCCAGTCAGGCCCCGGTATCAGGTACCGGTTCGGTCATTCGAATTCAGGAAGATGGCGCGGCACGCGCGTGCAGACTTGCGTCGCACACCGGCACACACAGGAAACCGGGGGGAGAAAGGCTGGCGAAGAACACCGCGGCGCGGTCCGCGCAGGCAGCTGGGGAGATGACAGAATCGTTGACGACATCCGTCGCCCTGTCCATTGCATCGTCGATTGCAAACCGCGTGATCAATTGAAACCTCGACTTCCATTTGAGGGTCAACGACGAGGAACAACCTGCGCGGTGGATGACAGCGCCAGGGTGGTCCCGATCGGCTGCGACTGCCGGGCCTGTGGGCACACGGCAATCTTCTGGCGCCGGGTTTGTGACCCGAAGCGCCGGCGGATAATAACCACGTTTTTTGTTAGGGAGGCAAACAAAATGTAGGAATTTTGCGAAATAAATATCGGACGTTTCCTACATGGTTGTGACGATGGCAAAGGGACAGAGATGCTGTGTGTGCGTGAGGTCTATGAACCTGGCGCAAGAATCTCCTCAAGAAAATCAATGAACACATTGATTCGGCTCGAACCCCGGTGATTGGGCAAATACAACACGTTGATGCAACTGCTCGCACTGCCGGGATTGACTTCATAACGTGCCAACAACCGTGTCAGCCGGCCAGCCGCAACATCGTCGCGCACCAGCCAGTCGGCCAGCAATGTCACCCCGCCGCCCGCCACTGCCGCTTCTCGCAGGATGTCGGCATTGTTGCTTTGCAGGCGACCGTGCACGTTGAGCTGGATGGTTTCCTCATCGCCCTGGAACGTCCAGTTCTGGTGAGACCCCGCGTAATCGAAGCGCAGGCAGGCGTGCTCGAGCAAGTCACGGGGATGACACGGCACCGAGTGACGACTCAGGTAATCCGGACTGGCCACCACCCAGCGTTCGAAAGCGCCGACCCGCTTGCTGACAATGTCTTCACTGACCACTGACGACCCTAGACGCACCGACACATCGATCTGTTCGCTCAGCAGGTCGCTGACCTGATCGCTCAACGCAATGCTTAATTCCAGTCCCGGATGTCGCTCGAGCAACCGGCCCAGATGGGGCGCGATGATCCTTCGGCCAAACTCCACCGGAACGCTGATGCGCAAGCGCCCTTGCGCCTCGCTTCCACGGTCCGCGACGATCGCGTCTGCCTCGTCGATGGCATCAAGAATGGCCACAGCCTTCTCGAAATAGTTTTGCCCGGCGACGGTCACGCTGGTGTTGCGTGTCGTGCGGTTGAGAAGGCTGGCACCCAGCTCGTGTTCCAGCCCCGCCACCTGGCGAGTCACCGATGAAGTCGAAATACCGAGCTTGCGCGCCGCAGAGGAGTAGCCGCCGCACCGCACGGTTTCAACAAACATCTTCAATGCCAGTAACTTGTCCATAAGCGCGACCCGGTCAAAAAGGAACGGGGCTGATTGTGCATCACCAAACGCCAGGCGTCTTGTATGACCGTGCCCCATCGACCCCCGCGATTCGAGCGCCTCAGGCATTTGCCTTGTGCCCCAGGAACATCGCCAGGGCCAGCGCCGGCAGCAATGCCACGCTGACGGCAGACAGCTGCCAGCCAAAATGCTCGTAGAGAGGGCTCGCCACCAGCGATCCCAACGCCCCGCCCACGAAAATGCTGGTCATGTACACCGCATTAAGGCGCGCACGGCTGTGCGGATCGATGGCGTACACCTCACGCTGGCCCAGCACCATGTTCAGTTGCACGGCGAAGTCCAGCAGCACCGCACAGACGACCAGCCAGATGTAACCGCTGCCGGGCAATGCAGCAATCAGCAAGGAGACCGGCGCCAGCAGCAGTGCAACGAGTGTCCCGCGGCGGGTATGCCCGGCATCGGCCAGGCGTCCGGCAATTGGCGCTGCGACTGCACCGACGGCGCCGACCAAAGCAAAAATCGCAACCTGCACCTGGCTGAAACCGTGGTGACGCATCAGCTCGATGGGCGCAAGAGTCCAGAACAGACTGAAACTGGCAAACAACAATCCCTGATACAAGGAACGCTGGCGCAGAACCGGATAACGACGAGCCAGCGCAAACACCGAGCCGATCAACGCCACGTAAGTCGCCTGATGTGTCGGAACACGTCGCGGCAGCACAATCGCAGTGATCAGGGCGATGAAGGCCATCAGTGCCGCCGCGCTGAAAAACACCCCGCGCCAGCCAAATACTTCCACCAGCAGACTCGACAGCGGACGCGACAGCAGAATGCCCAGCAACAGGCCACTCATGATGTTACCCACCACGCGGCCACGGGTTGCTTCAGGCGCCAGATGCGCAGCCAGTGGCACCAGAATCTGCACCGCTACCGAAGTCAGACCGATCAGCAACGACAGAACGAGGAACATCGATGGCGAATGCGTGAGGCCGGCACCCATCAGGGTCGCGCTCGCCGCGAGAGTGAATCCCACCACCAGACGTCGGTTTTCCATGAGATCGGCCAGCGGCACCAGCAACAGCAGTCCCAACGCATAACCCAACTGCGTGAGCGAAACAATCAGGCTGGCATTGGCGCTGGACAGGCCGATCTGCGGCGCGATCAGTTCGACAATGGGTTGCGCGTAATAGAGGTTGGCCACGACCGCGCCGCAGCAAAACGCAAGGAAGGCGACCATCAGGCCGGAGAGAGAAGCGGATTGTTCGGACTTGGCTGCAGCGGCCGGGTTACCCGTGAGCATGGTGACACCTCATCTGATTTGCGAAAGTGATGGCAAGGCTAAGGACTCCGGTCGCCCCCGAGAATCCATCCTTCGGGCAATTGAGTGATGCGTCATCCGCAACGAACGGCACGTTGCTGTTGACGCAATACTCTGTTGCGCGCTCCGGCAATACCCGAACGCCGACATCCTCTCTACCCTTGGGTACTTGGCACAGGGCTCCCCATCGGCGCCCCTTCCCGGTCGCCCAAGGAGCTCTTCATGGTCTCGAATCCGTCATTGATGCCCGCCCCGCGTCTCTCGCAGGTCACGTCCTCATGAAAGGTCAGTTCTTGAGATCCAAGCCTCTGTGGATCAGCGCAGCAGTCGTCGCTTCACTCGGTGCAATCGGGGCCGTCGTACTGATGTGGCGCCCGGCGATCGAGCCCGTCGAACGCCCGCGAACATTCAGTTCCGAGCAACTGCAGCGCGGTGCGCGAGTGGTCGAGGCCGGTGACTGTGCGGTGTGCCATACACGTCCCGGCGGCCAACACCTGGCGGGGGGACTGCCCCTGGTGACGCCGTTCGGCACGCTCTACAGCACCAACATCACACCCGATCCGCAGACCGGCATCGGGCAATGGTCGCTGCCGGCGTTCGAACGGGCGATGCGTGAAGGAATCTCCCGCGACGGCCACTTCCTGTACCCGGCCTTTCCGTACGTTCACTACCGACGCATGACCGCAGAGGACATCGCCGATGCCTATGCCTATTTGATGAGCGGCCCGGCCGTGAACTCGCCGCCGCGGGAAAACCGCATGAATTTCCCGATGAACATCCGTCCGCTGGTGTCGTTCTGGAATCTGCTGTTCTTGCATGCAAAACCGCTGACGCCAATGGCGCAGCAATCTGATGCATGGAATCGCGGGCGCTACCTCGTCGAAGGGCCCGGGCACTGCGCAGGCTGTCATTCTCCGTTGAACCTGATCGGTGCCGAGAAGTCCGGCGAAAGCCTGTCGGGCGGTGTCGTGGACGGCTGGGAAGCACCGTCGCTGCTCGGCACGGCTCACCGTGCAAACGCGTGGAGCAACGATCAGTTGGTGAGCTATCTGCGGGCAGAAGTGGTGGACGGACACGGCACGGCGGCCGGCCCGATGCGCCCGGTCAGCCTCGGTCTGGCCGCCTTGCCGGTCGGTGATGCACAGGCGATCGCCGAGTATCTGCTGAGCCTGCCGGCAAACAAAGCGATCACCGAAACGCAAGATGCAACGGCGAACGCAGGCCTCTCCGATCAGTCCACGGGCGCCTTGCTGTTCGCCAGCGCCTGCGCCGGCTGCCATGCCGCCGCGGCACCTATGCGCGAAATCGACGGGCGTCCGTCACTGGATCGCACGTCAGCGCTGCAAGCGTTACACCCGCGCAATTTCCTGAAAACCGTGCTCGAAGGCATCCCGGCAACGCCGGGCTTGCCCGGACCGTTGATGCCGCCGTTTGCCGCCAGCCTCGACAACGATCAACTCGCAGCCCTGGCGACATACCTGCGTCGACAAGCCAGACCCGACCAGCCCTGGACAGACCTTTCTGCCACTCTCGAAGCGCTACGTCAGGAGACGAAATGACCCACCTCACACTCAACGTCAACGGCTCCGCCCAGACTCTGGAGCTGGAACCTGACATGCCGCTGCTCTACGCGCTGCGCAATCATCTGGGATTGAACGGCGCCAAGTACGGGTGCGGTCTGGGGCAATGCGGCGCTTGCACCGTCATCGTCGATGACCGGCCTGTTTTTTCCTGCCTGACACCCTGCGCGGGCCTTGATGGCAAAAAAGTCAGAACGGTCGAAAGCCTTGGCACCGCCGAACATCCCGGCCCTTTGCAACAAGCCTTTATCGATAAACAGGCGGCTCAGTGCGGTTACTGCATTGCCGGCATGTTGATGCGCGCGCAGGCATTGCTGGAAAGCAACCCACACCCGGACGAAGAGACCATTCGCGAGCACATGGCAGGCAACCTGTGTCGCTGCGGCACTCACTTGCGGATTATCGAAGCGATCAGCCTGGTGGCCGGGCAAAACGGGAGCGCACCATGACAGGGGTCAAAGAGGTCGATCACGGTCGCCGCGCATTCTTGCGTGGAGGCGCCTTGCTGGTAGCGTTTACCCTGCTGCCCGCAACGCGGCGTGCCTGGGCGGACACCGAAGTCGATACGCTTGGCACCGTGGTGCTGGCGCCTGACCTCCCCGGCAGCCTGCGTACCAACCCCTGGCTTGATGCCTGGATCCGCGTCGGCCCTGAAGGCATCACCGTCTACACCGGCAAGGTTGAACTGGGCACCGGCGTCAAAACAGCCTTGCTGCAAATTGCCGCTGAACGTCTGGAGGTGTCCCCGACAGCGATCAACCTGCTGACCGCCGACACCGCACTGACACCCAACGAGGGCTATACCGCCGGCAGCCACAGCATTTTCGACAGCGGAACCGCGCTGTTCAATGCGGCGGCACAGGTGCGAGAGCTGCTGTTGGCGTCAGCCGGGCGAAGCTGGGAGATAGCGCCTGCCCGGCTGACGACCCGGGAAGGCATCATTCATGGCCCCACCGGACAAACAATGTCCTATGCCGATGCCGTCAAAAACGTCGATCTGCACCTCTACGCCAAAGCCGAATCGCCGAGCGTGTCCGCGACGTCATTCAAGGTGATCGGCCATTCGCTGCAGCGGCTGGATATTCCGGCCAAAGTCAGCGGCGGCGCCGCGTTTGTTCAGGACATACGTCTGCCGGGCATGCTGCACGCCCGGGTCATTCGCCCGCCTCGGCCAGGCTGCACACTGGAAACCTTCGACGCGCAATCGATCGAAACGCTGCCCGGTGTGGTGCAGGTGATTCGCGACGGCAACTATCTGGCCGTGGTGGCGCGTGACGAGTGGCAAGCCATCAAAGCCATGCGCAGCGGCTACGAATCGGCGCGCTGGACTGGCGGACAGGCGATACCCGAGGCGCAAGACATCCATGGGTTGCTGGAGACCCTCCCCTCACGCCGCTACCCCATCAGCCAGGAGGGCACGCCGCGGGGCACGACCGACCACAGCTATCGCGCACGCGTGACCAAGCAGTATCTGATGCACGGCTCCATCGGCCCGTCATGCGCCGTGGCCTGGTTCAAGGACGGCACCCTCACCGTCTGGACCCACACTCAGGGCGTGTATCCCCTGCGTGCCGGGATCGCCGAAATGGTGCGATTACCCCCAGAGCGCGTTCGTTGTATCCATACCGAAGGCTCCGGCTGCTACGGCCACAACGGCGCAGACGATGCGGCGGCCGACGCAGCGTTGATTGCGATGCAACTGCCGGGCACGCCGGTGCGAGTGCAATGGATGCGCGAACAGGAGAACCTCTGGGAGCCCTACAGTTCAGCGATGGTCACCGAAGTGCAAGCCAACCTCGATGCACACGCAAGACTGCAGGACTGGAATTATGAACTGTGGACAACACCGCACAACGAACGCATCGTCAATGCCGGACGATTGCTTCCGGCGCGACTTCTGGCTCGCCCCTTCGTCTCCGCGCCGTCGGTGCCGATCGCACAACCTGAAGGCGACGGGGATCGCAATGCGGTGCCGCTGTACACATTGGCCTCCAAGCGCATCAACATGAATTTCGTCACCGAGATGCCGTTTCGCACCTCGGCCATGCGCTCGCTCGGCGCGCACATCAACATCTTCGCGATTGAAGCGTGCCTGGACGAGCTGGCCGCCAGTGCCGGGGCTGATCCGGTTGCCTTGCGCCTGGCGCACCTGACGGATCCCCGGGCACGGGCCGTGGTGGAGCAGGTTCGCGACGCTGTCGACTGGCCGCAAAAAAGCAGCGAGCCTGGCGCGGGCCTCGGCTTCGCATTCGCTCGCTACAAAAACATCATGGGCTATTGCGCCATCGCCGTGCGTCTTCGGGTGCATCCGCAGACCGGCGAAGTGCAGATCGATCATGTCGTCACGGCAGTGGACGTGGGACAGATCGTCAATCCCGACGGGCTGCGCAATCAGGTCGAAGGCGGGATTGTCCAGTCCACCAGTTGGACGCTGTATGAAAAAGTCGCCTATGACGCCGGCGGCATACGCAGCTACGACTGGAGTGGCTACCCGATCCTGCGCTTTACGCAGGTACCGAAAAAGGTCGACGTTCATCTGCTCGACCAGCCCGGACAGCCGTTTCTGGGGGCTGCCGAAATCGTCCAGGGCCCCATGGCGGCGGCCATCGGCAATGCCGTGGCGAACGCCACCGGCCGGCGCTGGTTGAACCTTCCTCTGACTCGCTCGGAACAACCGTCCTGAACGTCGCAGCGTTGCATTCCACGCAATGCAGCGTAGCGACACGCATGGATTATCAAGCGCAGAGCATCCGCTTAACGTAAGGCCATCCGGTGCCAGACCCAGCGTCCGACACCCTCTGCCGACGCTTTACAAAGACTGGAGAACTCTCATGACGCAGCACCTGTTCCGCCCTATCGCCCTGGGCCCCTACACACTCCCCCATCGGGTGGCGATGGCGCCGCTGACCCGCTCACGCGCCGGACAACCCGGCGACATCCCGACGGCCATGAACGCCGAGTACTACCGCCAACGCGCAAGTGCCGCGTTGATCATCACCGAAGCAACGCAGATTTCCCGCCAGGGCCAGGGCTATGCCTGGACGCCTGGAATCTATAGCGATGAACAGGTGCAGGCCTGGCGCGAAGTCAGCCGCCAGATACATGAGGCTGGCGGGTTGATCTTCATGCAGCTTTGGCACGTGGGTCGCGTATCGCACCCCAGCTTTCAACCGGACAACGCATTGCCGGTGGCCCCGAGTGCATTGCCCGTACCGGGCAAGACCTTCATCGTCGATGCGGATGGCAACGGGATCTGGGGAGATGTGCCGGTGCCGCGCGCACTGCAGACGTCGGAAATTGCCGACATCATCAGCGACTACCGCCGGGCCGCGCGCAATGCGCTGAACGCCGGGATGGATGGCGTGGAAATTCACGCGGGCAATGGTTATCTGCTCGATCAATTCATCAACAGCAACAGTAACCAGCGCGAAGATTCGTACGGTGGCAACCTGGAAAATCGTGCACGCCTGTTGCTGGAAGTGGTCGCCGCCGTGGTCGACGAAATCGGTGAAGAGCGCGTGAGCGTTCGTCTGACGCCGATGGGGCGCTTCATGGGCATGGGCGATGAAACGCCTGAAGCGACGTTCGGCTATATCGTACGTTCGTTGAATCGCTGGAAACTGGCCTACCTGCATCTGGTCGAGCCCGCCGTCGTAGGCACCGTCAAGGATGAAAACTACGATCCGCGTTGGGATGCCATCATCAGTCAGCTGCGTGCGGACTGGCACGGCGTGCTGATGATCGCCGGAGGCTACGACCCCGAGACGGCGGAACAGGCCCTGATTGATGGCCGCGCGGACATCATCGCGTTCGGCCGACCGTTTCTGGCCAACCCCGATCTGCCAAGGCGAATTCGCGACGGGTTGTCGCTCAATACCCCAGACCCGAGCACGTTCTTCGGTGGCGACCAGCGTGGCTATGTGGATTACCCGGTTCACTCCTGATTTCCCAGGCCAACCTGTGGGGGACCGAAAAAGCGATAAAGGGTGTCTGGCCCTGAAACAGGTGTGAACCCATTTCAAGGCCAGACAGTGGGGAACGTTGAGAGGTGCAGGAAAAAAGAAATATGGCCGAGGTCGTCAGTGACACCTGACAACCTCGGCCATTTTCTTTCCGCCTTATGAGCTACAGCGCTCAGCCGCTTACGTCTTCACCTCGACATGATCCAACGCCTGATTCACCGCCAATCCAGCAACCATCACCACTTGCGCGATGCCCAGCGCCGTTTTTCGGTGGCCGGGTTCCAGGATCGCGGCGAAATTGCTGAGCATTTCGCTGGCGGAATCGAGGGATTCGCTGGCGTTGGCCAGGAGGGATTCGCTGTTGTAGGCCGGGTTGGCCAGGAACATGGGGTCGTGTTTGGTGTGACTGCCCATGATGCGTTGTTGCGGAGTGAGGTAGTGATCGAGGGCGCGTTCGGCGGCTTCGTTGAGGGTTCGGGAATCGGGGAATTGGTAGGGTGAGACTGGATCGGTTTCGGGTGGGTTGGGTGTTGGTTTGATCATGGTGAAACTCCTAATTATTGATAAGGAGCCTTCACCCTCGCTACCAAACGAAGGGTGGCGGCCAATACGCGGGTTGGTAGACCGGTAACTAGGAACCCGGCGCACCCGAAGGTGCCCTGCGCATGGCCACCATTAAGCAGAGACCCGAAGAGGACTGCGAACGATGCGCTATGCGACTAGTTAACTCGGGCTACCAAACCCGATCACTGTTTTTCAGTGACCATGGAACGATAAAACCCGCGTCCTAGACGCACAAGCCGGCGGATTCTGGCGTAGTCGTAGGCAATGGCGCAAGGTTGTGTAGCCTTGAGTGCGTAACGGATGGTGTCTTTTATACGGGGATTTTTGGAGGGTTAAACGGGTGGATCAGGAGCGGCCCTCACCCTTTGTTTTTTGAAAGTTCTCATGGGAGGGATGGTCTGTTTATCGTCATCCCGTTTACCCTTCGTCAATACGCGTCTTGACCAAGAAAGAAATGAACTTCACCGAGGAAGTCAGCGCGGCCTTCCCCATCAGCATTCCGATGCTGCCACTGAAAAACTATGCCAATGCTGGCCTGAATGGATAGCGAACTGAGGGAAAAAGTGGACTTTAAAGAAGCATTCACCCTGGTAAATGATCTTGCCCAGGCCATGCCTGCGATATTCGACAAGGTCACAATAGAACTCGCCTTTGGTGACGCCAGTCCCGCCATCGGCGACTGGTCGGACCCCACAAACGCGGGAATGCTGGTCACCGGCGATGGTGTTGGATGCAAGAGTGGCGTGTATTTTTTTGGTACCCCTGAAGGGCAAATCCTCTATATCGGTAAGGCAACCCGGTACAACCTGCACCATCGGGTCTGGGACCATGTTAAGACGCCAAGCATCCGAGAAGACGGTTGGAGAACCTATCCCAACCATCGGTTCAAAGGGTTTGCGAACAACGAAAATCCAGTGTTTCACGTTCAAGACGGTGAAGCACGCATTGCAGTGATTACGATCTCTGACCCGGTGGTGGTATCCCTCATTGAGGTCTATCTGCAGACGGCCCACATGAAACGGCACGGTACATTGCCTGCTTTCAACCGACAAATTGGCTAGTCAACTGACTGGCATTGCTTATGAGTGCGTCGCACTGTCTCTTGCACACTGCAACTCAGGCTGGCCAGACAGTTCAGATTTGATCAGCTCGACAGTGCGGAGTACCTCCTTGACGAATGCCTTGGGATCAGACAAACAGTCCATTTTGCTCGCAACGTTGTCCAGGTAAAGGTATGAGTACCATTTGAACGCATTCCAATTCCGCCACATCAGGTACAACGGCAATTGAGGCGTTTGCGCCAACAATCCTCCATCGCTCACCAATTTCCCGCTACTGACCGGCACTACGCCATAATGCAGCGCATCAGTAGCAACCTCGATTCGTAACAGCATTCCCTCGACACCAATGTCGAAAAACTGCCCCACGTGCTTTAACCTCGATGCCTTGGGCAGGAACCACTTGCGGCAATTCGCCTCGCTACTTTCATGCCCGGTAAAGTCAATCGGCGATGACACGGGCGTACAACGTTCTGACAATGCGTGTCGCACCGCATCAAAGAAGCCGAACAATACTGTCCCCTTCGCATGAGGCAGTGCCTGGGCGATGGCCTCGGCAGCCTGCAAATTGTCGTCGGCAATGAGAAGCTCGATCAGTGCATTTCGTGTGGTATAGGTCATGGCTCGCCCGGTGATTTTCTGGACCAGATTTTTGTACTGGATCAATGCATGCTGAAGTGCCGGCGTCGCGCTTGAGGTGCTGACGCACCGCTCAAGCCAGTCGAGGATGTGCTCCTGGTACGACAGTCGACGGTAGCTCACGCCGCAATGACTGCTTTCGTGCGCCTCCGTGCCTTTCTTTGTCAGATACCACAACTGCCACTGCTTGCCTGAGGCCTTGCCAATATCGTTATAACGCTTGAGTTGTTGGTTGCCGTCGAGGGCGTCGATCTTGTTTTCGATCAGAATAAGGTGATCCCTCAGTTGAATCACCAAGTCCACACGACCGTACCCCGCGAAAATCTGCTCCTTATGCACCCTAGCGTCGCTGAGGCTGCATTCGTGTTCAAAACCCATTGTCGACAGGAACAGTTCAAGGAAGTACACACCTTGACCGTGACGACCCTCGGGGCTCAAGAGTTCCGCGATCATCGCCGAGTGAGTGTTGACCTCGGCCCGCTCAATTCGGGTGATAGAGAAGAGGTTGAACAGCTCACCGCTTGCTGCGAGTTTGGCGTTCGTCTCCCTCACCAGGCTGCCGGCCTGATCCAACAACAGTTGCACTTTCTCCATGCTCACTGCTTCCCAAGAATAGGATTAAGTATTTTTCGTAGTTCAGACTCGATTAACCCAACCCCGAAGTAAGATGTCAGCGGCGCCTCGAAGCTCTGATAACTGTATGTAATTTCCACATCACGAATTAAGTGCGGTCTTGCCCGAAGCTTAAGTGCATACGTTTCGGACTCCAGGAGCGACTCGACATGATTTTTGATTCGATCGGCTATCGACTCTCGCTTTCCTAAATAGAATGGGATCGGTTGGCCTGCTGCCAACGCCGCTAAGTGATGTTTCATCCGACTCGGGTAATAACGAGGGATTTTTCCGTCATGCGCTTTGGCCCGTATTTTTCCCCATCGCTCTCCAAACTCGCCAAGTTCCGCTCCTGTGAAAAACTTAAATTTCGCTTCGAAGTAATAAATCCCAGGCTTTTTAGGCAGGACAGGAAGCTCATCATCTTCACCGAGATCGAGCGTTTTCTGGGTGTCTCGCAAGTGTTGGGCAAGTGCCGAAATTGGCTCATGTTCAGTTAGTTTTGAATGAGCACTTTCCAGTTGCTTCAACGCTGCTTCAAGTCTTTCCAAAGTTCACTCCCAAGGTCTGAATATAAGAGGCACGCAAGAGTGCGTACTCATGGTGGTGCACTCAAGAAAAATGGGGACGGGATTTATTTACCGAGAGTAAATCCGACCCTTTCCTGTTAGACAATAACTTGCTCACCTCCAACATGGATACTCATTCTCCCTTAGATTTCTTATTGCCAGCCATGACAATTCCGACAAACAAGAAAAGAATAATTATCGGCGGAAAAGCCACGCACAGAGCAATTGCACCAAGTAATAACACTCCCCCAATTACCACACCTATCATCTCCCCCAAAAGAGGGAGCAACATCTTAAAAACAACGATAGCCAAAACAATTGCAGCAATCACGACAATAACCATATGCAACCCCACACAACGCGACGCGTTTTAAATCACACTGATGCAAAGGTCCGCTTCAAGCGACCTGCTCCGTTTTATGTCAAAGGTCATTTATTGTAACGACCCTGACAAACCAACAACCCTGAGAGCAGGATCACTTAAAAATATATCTATCCTGCCTCACTCGGATAGATCGGCACTTTAGAAACGCAAACCCCAGCGGTACAAAAGATCGCTACATTTACTACATAGAAAAAGTATGGGGCTTGGTATGAATACACTCATGATGATTTCTTTTTGAGCACCAGCTTACCGCTTTCATATGAAATCTCTTCATAGTCCTTAAACAAGGCAATTATGAGTGCTAATCCAATCGACGCAGCTGCAATAATGGCGGCGATTTCAAGCCCGGTCAGCGCGGCGACCGGGGCTGCGGCGAAAAATGAGAGGCCTCCGGTCATTGGCGTGGCAACAAGCGCTGCTCCCAAAGCGGCGAGAGTGATGGAACTAGCAAAAGCAATCTTCTTTCCACGCTTGACCTTGTCGGCGAGTTCCCCCTGAACAACAATCTGCTCCACACCCGACTTTCTAGCTGTAGCCAGTTCGTCCTTTGTTCTAACAGTCACGACGTTCATATACATTCTTATGCAGCCGATATAGATCCTGGGCATCGCATGAAGCTCCAGGGCTCGGCAGATGATGGCATCTTGCCTGCAAAGCGGCAATGCAGCTGAGCAATCGGCTATTCAAGCAGGCATGATTGAGCGCACACGTGCATCGCCAAGACAGGTGGCACACAGATCACATTTCAGCTATCGGCAATAAGCGGTCGACAGGGTAGCGGCCCACTAGCCGGACTTGTATTCGTGGCGTGAACGGCTCTTGGAAATCTGCGCCGCCTTCCCCATCAGGAATCCCATGCCGCCGCTACTGAAGCAAGCCCTTCAGCTATTGGAAGAACACGGCTGTGTCCGGACACGGCGCGATGGCATGCGCTACATGACCCTGCATCCGGAACCTGAAAACAGCGATATCGCCACGACAACCTTCTATGTCCCGGATCCTGCCCTTACTGCGCTATGGACCCGAAGTGACGATCCCGAAGTGAATCACCGACTAACGATATTCTTGAGAACCGGTGGCGACGGTTCGTGGGCCGGACTGTGGCGAGACGACAACGGGCAGCAACGAATTGTCCATCCGGGTTCCGGGTCAGGATCAGACATGCTCTGTGTCTTAACCGACAACGTGCAGGACCTATTGCGCCTGCTGGCTATCGGGTACGACGAACTCTGCTGGCCAGAGCAGTTCCAGCTGACGCCTGAAGAAGTGCGTGAAAAAGAATACGGCGACGACGATTACCCGCCTCCGCCGCTTCTGTTACGGGCCCATATAGAGCGAACGCTTGGGTTGAGCATTCCGGCGAGGGCGTCGGAGCTTGTGAGCGATACTGAAAGTATGGAGACGCGGGAATCGGACGATCCGTTTTGGAATTGGCTGAAGCGGGTTGGTGGGGAGTAATCGTTTTTGTTAAGGCGTCAGCTTTCCGCCAAAAGCTGCCGTTTATGTTCATGAGCGCGTTGCGTTGAATCAGAATTCTGAACGATCGATCAGTGAGCCGTTTACTCACGAAAATTGACGGTTTGCAGCCCTGAGTCATAGAGCCGAAAGTACGCCCTGATACAGCACCGGACCAGTCGGCTGTCCTGTTGGCGATCCACCCTCGGGTTCAAGACTGATGGCCAACGTGATGGACTCACCAATAAGCGCTTTCTGCGCACTGCCCAACTTGATCTCCCCGTCTCCGCCTGGGGGTATCACCCCTAGCGAAACAGGCTTTCCATCTGAAGGAATAACCCACATTTCCAAGCTACGATTTTTTTCTATCTTCGCCAAAGCCAGGGGTTTGATTTTTAGATAATTCTCGTGCGCTTCAATGCTCATCCACGACTGTGCGTCGGCACTACGCAACGTTGCACTGTAGCGAACTTCGTCACGGTTATAGATAACGCTCAGTGTTACTGCTGCAACCAGTGAACATGTTGCAATCGTCACCCGGAGCCAGCTCCAGAATGGTCGCTTCACAGGCAACTGCATTGTTTGCGGATCTATACGCGCCGTAACTCCGCGCCATACACGATCCGGTACAGGTGATTCAGGCAGAGACTGGGTAAGGCTCGCAAGGCTTTCCCGCCATTGCGAAAGTTCTGCGCGAAGTTCCGAGTCCTCCAGTAAAAGCTGCTCAAAGCGCCGGCGTGCAGCTGGTGGCATTAACCCAATGGCATAATCTGCGGCAAGTGCGCGACGAAGACTTGGAGTTTGGTAGTTCATGACTCGAGGCACCTGCGCAACCGCTCCATGCCTCGGCGGATCCAAGACTTTACTGACCCGAGCGGTGCCGACAGGTGCTCGGCCAGCTCTGAACAGGAAAGCCCTTCAAAATAAGCAATGGTGATTGATTGACGTTGCATCCCTTCGAGCTCATCTAGGCACCGATTCAATGAAGTGGTCTCACGGGAGCTGTTCAATTGTTCATGTGCCGAGGGGCTGTCGTCTACCAGCATCTGCGCGTCGAGATCACTCAGCGGACGTTCGCGACGCTTTCGCAATTGGTCGATGGCCTGATTTCGCGTGATATTGATCATCCAGGTCATCGGCGCCGACAGTTGCGATTGGTAGCGTGAAGCATTGTTCCAAATACGCACAAAACTTTCCTGTAGCACCTCCTCAGCCAGATCTGGGCGTCCCATGAACCGCAGCGCCACGCCATGCAGACGCGGACTCACGCTACGATACAGCGCTTCAAAAGCGCGTCGGTCACCCAGGGAACACTGGGCTAGAAGGTGTTTGAGTTGGTCAGTGTCGGCGATGGGAATAGCCTTTCTCCAAACGATTGGGTCGTGAGGTCCTACAAGTCGATTGCAGCCAGAGGTTAGCCCACGGCGCGCGGTTGTTCCATTCACGGGTGGGCTCCTCGGAAGACTCGCCGGTCATGCTGAAATCGACCGGCGACGCCGGTCAACTTTTCGGCATCAGGACTTTGTCGATGACCTGTATCACACCGTTCGACTGGTATACGTCATAAGTACTGATGTCGGCGACGTCGCCCTTCTCATCTTTGATGGTGATGTTGTGCGGACCATTCATCATTGCCCACAGTTTTCCGCCCGAGACGGTGGTCAGTTCGGTCTTGCCACCTCCGGCCTTGATCTTTTCGGCAAGGGTGGCCATGTCCAGTTTGCCGCTCACGACGTGGTAAGTAAGGATCTTGGTGAGGGTTGCCTTGTTTTCTGGCTTGAGCAACATATCGACCGTTCCTGCGGGCAAAGCAGTAAAGGCTGAATTGACCGGTGCAAACACAGTAAAGGGCCCTTTTCCCTTGAGGGTGTCGACAAGACCGGCAGCTTTCACAGCGGCGACCAGGGTGGTGTGATCGGCCGAGTTCACTGCGTTGTCGACGATGTCCTTGTTCGGCAACATGCTTTGACCGCCGACCATGACGCTGTCGTGACTCATCGATGCAGCATGCGCAGCGTTGAACACTAATCCGCTACCTGCCGCCAAGGTCAGAAGGCCCGCAATCAATTGCGTTTTGATCGAAATGCGTTTCATCGTGATGATCCTTTGTGAGGAAAATCGGCCAGGAGATTCTGTCCGTGCTTGATATACGCGGCGGCGTTCGGATTGGATGCAGTAGCACTCTTTTTTTCGCAGAAATTGCGAGTGAGTGATCCAGTGACCACCACTCGTTAGGCAAGGTGGCTATAACCCCGGCTGACTAAATCTGGAAATAAATCAGTCCCCTTTTTGTTGATGAGAATCCGTCAACGCCACCCACACGTATCCATTTGGGGTTCAGACTTGGACGTTACCATCTACGATTTTTGCTGGAGTCGCTTGAGGAAATCGGCGTGGACCACGTCATTCTCAATCTC
>Ga0105244_10001650_pt1 | contig 17668 bp, 20 predicted proteins | sample KBSM44metaG_FD_80423 | JGI IMG/M metagenome (GOLD analysis project Ga0105244, IMG submission 80423) | Miscanthus rhizosphere microbial communities from Kellogg Biological Station, Michigan, USA - KBS M4-4 metaG | ecosystem: Host-associated > Plants > Roots > Rhizosphere > Soil | place... | reverse complement strand
TTGTTAATAATCAAGGTAGAATTGTTTTTCGAGAGTTAAGCAGTTTTAACCATAAGCCAAATTTTTATCTTAGCACCTATACTCGTTCTGATTGGGTGGAGCTTTTTGATATTCATGATTCTAGTTTGAACTTTAGTGACGAGAAAAAAGTCAGTATTAGTTCTGATGAATATAGAAAATTGAAATCAGAAATTCAAAAGATAGGAAAGGAAATTTATGATAATTTCTTAAAAGAGTTTGTGGATGAAAAAATATTTGAGTATGAAGAAAAAGGATATTTTCCATCTTATTCTAATCTTTTAGAAGTGGATGCTCAATGGAGAATGCAGACCATAAAAAACACAATAAGTAGTATTTATTATGCTGATCCATCGATCTTCTCAAATTTAAAATCCAAACAAGCTAAGATTCTTATACATCTTATCGATAAATTAATAGTATCTAATGAAAATAGCGAGCTTTTTGATGTATTAGAAAGCATCCTTGAATTAGATCATAAAAGCCTGTGTGAATTACAATCTCAAATAGAGAAGACATCACTTCAGAATATAGTTTCTACTATTGAAGTTTTGCAGCGTAGAGAGTCTGCTGTTCAGAAATTAAAGGAAGTTGTAGTAAGTCATTATGATAAGGTAAGAGAAACACCTGATCTACAACTTGTCATCGAGAATAATACATGGTTATTTGGCAATAAATATACCATGTTAGGTGCCGAGGAAGATGATTTTCAAAGAATAGCCTATAATTTGAGAAATCACGTTAAGGGCATAGATACACTTACATCAGATGATTTTGATCAAAATGATCTTGCTGATGGACTGGATATTGAAGGGGTCCGCAGACAGGTAGATCTCTTTCTTGCAAGACGACGAGTTGAGTTTAATGGCCGTGGTGAAAGCTACTTCCAATGTACGATTATAGAGATAAAAAAACCGAGTATTTCTTTAAATGAAAAACATCTTAAGCAGTTGAAAGATTACGCAAAAATAATCCTTCAACACCCTGGTTTTTCGATGGAAAATATGAGGTTTGAGTTGATTCTTGTTGGCAGAAAAATATCCAGCTCTGATTTTGAAATTGGTGCTGCGTTAGAAACTGCTGAAGCACGAAATGAACCTGGCTTAGTATTTGATGTGAAAAATGGCCGTATAAAAGGATATGTTAAAACTTGGGGTACTATATTCTCAGAGTTCGAGTTGTCTAATAATTATTTGCTTAATAAACTAAAGCTTCGAAGAGAGTATTTAGATGGTTTTGATGCTGAGGAGCTAATAAAAGACCTACATGAACCGACTGAATAATTTTAATTGGTGATGTAATTAAATGGAAATTAAAGGCAGTGATTACTACAGCATTAAAAAAGAGATAAGATTTTACGCCAGAGATATGAATCAATGGTGGAGGAATCTACAAAAAGACTCTGTGGCAGAATGGTTATTGCTTACAACTATTGGTTGCTGGGGGATACCTAACCACTTATTCCAAATGTTGGCATTCATTCTTACAATTTTATTTTTTACTGGTAAGCTCAAAGTTCTTCAGCGAAAGTATTCATTTGTTAAGTCAGAGAAGGTGATTTTAGGAAAGATCATGAAAGATAATATTCCTGAAAAAGAAAGAGAGATGCTTATTCATCGGTTAGGTAAAATAAAGAAATTCAGGCGTAACAGAAATATCATTTTCATTCTCAAAAGGAATTGGCGTTTTATCTTTGGATATACCTTCTTGATGGTTTCTTTTGTCTATAATTTATAAGTAGATATGATAATTGACATTTTAGATTGCAAAATAGACCAGTCAAATAGATTACATTGACTGGTCGTTCTTATAATGGCAAATTTTAAAGTGGGTCGTTTTCTGTGTCGGTTACGTTATTTATGCATCTGAAAAGCTGACGGCTCTGCTTGTGTTTTTCATTCGGATAGAATCGCATTGCGGATGCACAAAGAGATGAAACCTGTCTTGCTATGTTTTTACCAAAGTTAACAAGAAGACCGTGCTTTATCTTTTCACCGTCTGTCCTGATGCTGATGATAAAACTGAACTGATAAATGCTTATGTCCGTCAGGTCATTGCCAAAAGTTACGCTGGCGGCTCTGTTTATTTCTTTTTCAAAGTTACGCAGGTCAGTGTTAAGTCTTGCTGTCGTATCTACAAGTGCGTATTCTCTATCGATAATCATAACTTTCTCACTTATCATGTTAATGTGATTTAATCATCACTAATAATATGTTGTTATTTTAATTTCGATTATTCGGTTGTTTTGCCCCGTAATCCATTATCTGATAAATAATGTTCATGTGGGGTAACGCTTCCATAAAGTCAGACTGTTCAATCAGCGAAATGAGTGCGCTATCGATCTCAAAAGTTGTATCCGGTATTACCTCTACCAGCCTGATTCGGGACAGGGATATAACGAACATGCCCGATAAAGCACATCCGGCAAGATACCACTCTGCATGGCTGCAAAGCAGGCGATAGGGATGAACGGTATGGCTGACGTTTTCATCGGTTCTGATACGCACCTTGGTCTGGTTAAGTATGGCGAGCGTCAGTCTGCTGAAATCACCGAACAGCGTGGGTTTCTGACGCGGTTCCGGAAGCATAATCCTGTAGGGCGAGGGGCGTTCCCCGTCAAGCATCAGGCTCAGCAGTTTGGCATCCATCGCGGGTAACAGACGGTCAAGATGCAGCAGTCTCGCCAGTATTTTCATGTCCCGTTCCGTGCGGCGACGAAAGTAATGTGAGGCAAGCTGATATACGCCGTTGCTCTGTTCAATATCAAGATACGTGAGGCGGACATTGAAATCCCTCCGCAGCGTTCGCGTTGTCACCCCGAATTCTTCTGCCAGCGTCCCGATATGCAGCTTTTCACCCTGAAACAAACGGCTCAGGATGATGGAAAGGCGGGTTGCCAGTCTGTCATGTTCGTTTTCTTGTGTTATCAGCGTCATACATCGTTCCCGAATTTTGCCCGGAAATGATGCCAGCAGTAGCGGACAGGATTTGTCCGCCCTCTGAAGTTTTTTAAAGCCTGAAAATCTTAAATGTAAATTCTAAACGTCAGTATTCTCAGGTGAATAAAGATGCTTCTGGCGCATGTAGGCAATAAAAATACAGGATGGTAGCGTCACCCGGTATGCGGGACCGGCTAAATCTATCAGCAGCCAGAGAGAACTTAGCACCCAGCCCACGGGACCGGCAAAAGCGCCCATAGTCCGCGTCAGCATGGCATTTCCTGCAACGGTCAGCCCTCGGCCTAACAGGGCTTTCGCCACGCCATTCGTCACCACAAGCGCCATCTGATAGGCCGCAAACCCGGATGTTTTGATCCCAGCCTGGATTGCCATGGTCAGCAGCTCCGGTGTGGGATTGCTGTAGCCTGTCTGCAACTCTTCCGCCACGGTCTTTAACTGATCGGGCGTCATCTTCTCAAGGCTTTTCTCCAGGATCTTCATCAGCAGATTCATTTCAATGGTTTCAACACTGGATTTGCTGTTGTAGTTCACCTTCATTTTATCGCAGGCAACGGTAAGAATTTCCCGGTACAGCACCCCTTTACCCCAGCGGAGCAGCGTGGCAAAGCTGTTCGCCCCAAATGTCTGAACCTCGGCGGCAATGGCATCCCAGTAACGCGGATGATTGGGCTTGTGTTTTTTATACTGAGGATCGTAAGTCAGCGTTTCCGTGATGCGTGCCAGTCCGTCTTTCGGATCGCAGATAAGCACAGAAACCAGTAAATCCAGATCGTCACGATGGCAGTGGCGCAGAAACTCAAGGTCGGGGTCGTGTCGGTAGGTAGCCATATTTCGCCTCATTGCAGATATTGGACCTGACAGTTTAAGGAAGCCCCCGGACAGGAGTTGTCCGCCCATAAAAGAAAAAGAGAAAAAAAACCTGCCCGAAAGCAGGTTTCTGTTCACCGGATGGAGGTATAACGCGTCGGAATTACTTTCCGCGCCATTCCTTTTCCACTTTATCCGCAAAGGCATCGCACTGCCGGGCATATTCCGGGTTATAAAGCAGCTCCGACTGCGAAAGCTGCATGGCGGTCAAGCTGCCGTTACGGGCATTTGATTCGAGCCAGGTTCTGCCATAGGTTTTGTTCATCGCCTGAAGTACCCGGTTGAATACCGGTCCGTTGAAGCGGGCATTGAGATTAACGCCTTTTACCTGAAGGCCGCTGTCACTGGTCTGGGTCAGGCGGGTGGAGTACATCGCGCAGAAGGTCGAGTTGGTAATCATCTGAGCGTCGGCTTGCTCATCGGCAAGCGCACTGTGGCTGAAGGCGGAAAGCAGAATTGTGGCGGTTAATAGTTTAAAAATTTTCATCATGTTCCCTTATGGATTGAAAAGCGGAGACAGCCTGCCATACAGGGTGGTCAGGAGATGTCCGGCAGAGAAAAAAGTCAGGGTTTCAGAGAGGGAGAGAGTCGCCAGAGGTGAGGGCCAGCGGATTCCAGCACAAAAGCCAGATGGGTGAGGTCCCGTCTTGCTGTACGGGGAGACACGTCAAACTGCCGGATGATGTAGCGAACAGATATTGTCTGACCGTAAAACAGGGCCATGGTTAGCCGTATAAGCCGTTCTCCCTGTCCGGTGACACGTTGCCTGTAACGGCTGGCTTTCATCGTTGCCATACGCGCCATCGGTCCCCTTTCTGAAAAGAATCGAGGTGTCTGGCAAGCCAGATATCAGGGCACGAATCGCCGGTAACGCAGCGGGCAGTAAACCGGTGGCAGTTAAAGTCGAGCAGGCTATAAGGATAGCGCTGACCCACTGCCGCCTTTGCCCGTTCAGCGGCCCGCGCACAACCCTGAGGCGTCAAATCCATACAGTCGGTATACACCGAGATAGCAGAGTTCCAGCCATCGAGCCGGTCAAGAAACCCTTTGGCCTTACTTTTGATAACGGTTCCATCGCCATCAAGATGAACAATATCGCCGTTACCCACATAGATACCGCTGTGTGCGGCAAGGCCAAAAAGCAGTTCGCACTGCACGATACCACCGTAAGCCGGTTCATCGACGCAGGAGAGAATGCAGTTATCGATAAATGAATCCACGAAGTTAAGCAGCAGAAGCCGGTACATAACGTTCAGTTCCTTACTACGGGGGAGAGCGGGGATGCGTGGGAAACGTAGTGAATACTCAGCTTTCCCACAAAATACGGATCGTGAAAACCCCCATATCGTGGTACGCCATAAAGTTACTTTCCCATAGCGACCAGAACTCACGGGCGTCGGCATGAGAGATATCGCCACAGCGGGAAAGCCATGTGTACTGATGCGTCCAGCTCACATCGACATCTTTTTCAAGCTCAGGCCACGGATGTCCTGCATAGTGAAAATCGGTGACGTAATCGAGCCGCCAGTCTTCTCCGGTAGGGATGAGGCGTATTTCGACCGGATGCCAGCCTCCGGTTTCCGGTGAATATTCAGGGTCACGAAAGTTAATGGTTAATCCGGTGATGGGGTGACGATGGGGCGGTTTTTGCGCAACGATACCAAGAAGCAGTCGGGTGAACGATGTGGAGAGCGGCAGCACATATCCGCCCTGCAATATTGCGGGTGATGACATAGTGAATATCCTGATTTTGGGTTAACGGAACACAGAAAAAGCGGGGATTAGTCCTGGCTGAGCGCGGCAAGTTGCGTCATACGATGCGGCCAGTCGGCGTAGCAGCGGTGCATAAAGAGCCTGCTGCTGTCCGCTTCGATAAGACAGATATCAGGGCTTCTGAGTACAGCGGCAAGAAACCCGGCGTTGTTGGTGCTGCCCTGACCAAACAGCGGTCGAAACACACGCGACGGGAAACTGTCCTGCTGCTGTTCAAGAATGGCGTGAATAGCATCAAGCGTTATCCATTCTCGGGAGAACAGGCCCCCTTCGCCATTGGCGGTTAAGCGCAGGGCAAGGCTTCCGGTTTCATCCTCCTTACCCAGCTCATACGTCAGCAGGCCCTTACTGTGGGGGCTGATTTTCTCGGCTTCACCACTGTAGAACACGGTATAGCTTTCGGTGACGGCGGCTTCGGTAGTGATTTTTTTCTTACTCATGGTTCAGTACCTCAATCAGGTTCTGGAGTTGAGTGATAACAGTCGTGTCCGGGAACACCAGATAGATACCCTGTCCGTTATCACAGACGATACCGAGCAGGAGATACCAGCCATCATCAAGTGCGGTGACGTATTCCGGGTTAGCCAGTGCCACTACCAGCAGCGGGTCTTCGGGGAGTGAGTCATCGTGGTTGAGATGCCAGAGCAGGGTTCCCGTCTCGTTCCAGAAATCGGTAAACAGGTCGATATCATCGACGGGGCCAAGGATTTCATTGCTGAGGGCTTCCAGCGCGGAGGCGGGCAGTTTGAGAAGGGGAATACTGGTGGGGGTAGTGAGTTTAAACATGGCTTTCTCCATATATTATTGATATTCAATGAAATAATATATTTTCCATGCTGTTGTCATTACGGCGCTTAATTCTCCAGATGATTTTTTTCGAGGGCATGAAAAAACGATGAATATTCTGGAGGCCATATTTTTGTAAAAAGAACACGATCCGTTTTAGCAAGGATCTTCAGGGCGAAAACGATCTTACAATGGTTTCCCCCCCGAACTTCAGGGAATTTATACGGGAAATAAATTAAGCATTTGATTTTAATGGATAAGTTGTTTTTGACGTTAATTATCATTTAATTTTTTTGTTCTGCCGCCTGAGGTTTTTGTAGTTGTTATCGGTATATTATGCTGCGGTAGCAATTAATCATGGGTAGTATTGGAACATCGCTGGCCAGCGTCTCTTGTGATTTTTTCTTATGACTTTGAAGAGATGAACGCGATATGAAGTTATATCCCTCCACAAAAAAGGCGAATCAGCCATTAACTAAATCCGTGATTGCGGAAAGCTGTGCCCGTGCATTGCATGAGGGCCGGGCAGTCGAAGCCAGTGATACCAAACTGACGGGTCTGAAGATAATTGCCTCTCCTGCTAGTCCAGGTGAAGCCACTTTTATCGTTCGCAAAAGTATCTGTGGCGAAAATATCTATAAGCGTATTGGACGATATCCTGAGTTGTCTGTTGCAGAGGCTCGTGAAATTGCGTCTGAAATTATGACTGGCCTGAAAGAGAACGCTAAAAAGCACGGTAAAGATTACAGTAAGATTAAAAAATGGACTTTAATGGTCTTCTGGAAATATACGTTGAAGAGGTTCTGAACAAAGGTATTAAGCGTTCAGCCAGGACAGACCTGTCTAAAATTCACAAGTATCTGCTCCCTCGTCTTGGTGATAAAAAAATCGCCGATATGACGGAGGCGGACATTGTTGCCTATCTGCATGATCTCGATCTTAAGCCTGCCACCCGCAACCGCCATCTGGCGCTCATTAAAGCGGTTTTTAGCTGGGCTATACGCATGGGATACATCAGCCGCTCTCCGGCGCTTTATATCAAAGCGCTACCTGAAGTGACGTCAGATCGACGCGCCATGAATGACTCCCAACTTCAGTGCTGGATGGAAGTCTGTAAGCGCTGGCGTAATGGTAAACCCGATGATGAAGCTCTTGCTCTGCTCATGTTCCTTGCCCTGACGGGGCTGCGTCTGGGGGAAACCCGCCATCTTCGCCTTGAGGATGTGGACTGGAGCCGGAAGGTTATCACTCTTCGCCATACCAAAAACGGCAGACTCCGCCGTGTACCGGTATGCGACAAGGCTTTCGTTCTTCTGACAGAACAGCGTCAGCATCTGGGTGATGAAGGCTGGGTATTTCCTGGCAAGGGTACCGACAATCCGGTTTCTGAGCCGCGTCGCCTGCAAAAACGGCTTTGTGAGGCTGCGGGTATTCCACCGTTCACCATCCATGAGATGCGTCATACCTTTGCGACAAAACTCATTGAGAGCGGGGCCGACATTCACACCGTCAAAGACTTACTGGGTCACAGCACTATCAAAGTAACGGAGCTTTACTTGCACGCTTCCCCGGCGCGTTACCACGAAGCTGTTAACCGGGCGATGAATGTTTTTCCGGCCTAAACAGAATTCCTCCTCAGGCAAGTGAGTTCTGCGCTTTACTGCCTGTGGTTCACATTCAAAAAGGATCCTGTAAATGAATAATAAATCAACACCATCACCCTTGACTACAACGGCCCCCGCTCGTTTTGTCTGCACGAAATTAAATGCATTTCTGGCTCGTCGTGCTCTTCATCTGAAGGTGGTAAGAAAAAACCTGAACAAGGCTGCTGCAATCGACATCGGTCTCGATGACATTTCTAAGTGCGGATGCCGTGATGGTCTGCCTGAAGGCTTTGTCAATACTGCAAAAGGGCTTTTCTATTATGAAGGAAAAAAATGGTACCAGTTAAGCTCGACCCCCATTCTCCCTGTCTACAGGCATTATTCGGATTGTAAAACACGCAATATGGGCGTCGAGTTGATGACTATCAACCATGCCGGAGAGTTCGCCTGTGCGGATGTCTCATTAAGTGATGCAATGATAAAACCTGATCACGTCATGGCCTCTCTGGCGGGCAAAGGTTTTGGTATCTCCCTGACGATAAAGTCCAAAGAGCTGCTGGTGCAATTTTTACAGGCGTGTATGAAGAAATCGCTGGAATTGCCTACTTATCTTGTTGCAGATTCAATGGGTTTTGTGCCCGGCAACAAAGCATTTCTGCACGGCAGTATTCCTATCGCGCAGTACCTTTTAGGGTTTGACTATTTGATTCCAGCTTCCCGTGTTCCACGAGGGCTTGTCGAGTCGGGAACGTTGGATGACTGGAAAACTATGGTCGCTGAGCTGGTTCATGGATGGCCTCAGGTTTTTGCATTATCCACAGCTTTTGCTTCGATGCTGCTGTCATTGTGCAAAATGGATGTCGCATTGTTTCATTTCTACGGGGGGTCAACGACCGGAAAAACAATTCTCCTTCAGCTTCCCATGTCAGTTCACGGGCATGGTGGAGAACCCGGCAGTGCGCCAGATGTGAACATTTTACGCTGGAATACCACAGCGAATGCGCTTGAAAAAAACCTGAGCCGGTTTTCAGGGATATTAGCCTGTATTGATGAGCTGGGTGCTTACAAACAGAAGGACTTTGCTTCCTTGCTGTACAATATTACTGCTTCGAAGGGTAAGGAGAGAATGAATCAGCATCTGGAGATAGATGAGGGCCTTACCTGGAAAATGTTTATTCTTTCGTCAGGGGAAATGTCTATCCCTGAGAAGCTTGCCACGCAAAAAGAGCAGATTCAGGGAGGGCAGGAGCATCGCGCCATCAGTCTTAACATCCGCCCCGAAGATGCCCGTAAAGACGGTGAGACATCTGAAGACGTACGTAATCGTGCTGAGAGACTGAAACATGGGTTGTGTGAGACTTACGGCACTGCGGGTAAGGAATTTATCGCCTGCCTTCTGACATTGAAGAGTGAAAATGATGAGGCCTTATCTTATCAGGAGATGTGTAAATTCATCCAGGGTGCATCAAAAGATTGCTATGGCATTCTGATCGGTGAATTGCAGGAAGAAGGCTATTCTCTCAGTGATATTCAGAAGCGTGCATTAGAACGTTTTGCCCTGTGCTGGTGTGCCGGGATCCTAGCAACTGAATGGAATATTCTTCCCTTTGATGAGGATGTTATTGCAGATGCGGTAATGAGTGCCGCTCGCCGCTGGCTTGATGATAAACCTAACCAGTATAACCCTGTGTTACTGGCTCTTATTGATATTCAGCGTGACCTTGTAAAGCGAGAAGGTGCGCATTTTATCGGTCTTAAAGAACCGGACAACCGTAAACCCGGAAATCACTGGGGGTATATTCACCATGCTACTGAGGATTTTTTAATCTTCGCACCTGTATTTGAAGAGTGGTGTCAGAAACATTCATTAAGCGCCAGCGAAGTCGCTAAGGAGCTGGTACGTCGAAAACTTCTGCGGGTAGAAAGTAAAGGGCATTACAAAAAGCGTCCTCTTACTGGTATGGATAGGTGTTACTACCACATTAAGCGAGGGTTTATCAGTGCTGATTTGAATTGTGCTTGAGCATTATCTGAATGTAGTTAACTAACTTATCTTTAAACTTATTATTCTGAATAAATTAACAGAAGGGGAACCCCATGACTTATTTCTGCGAATTAAATGAAACTCACACTTTTCCTGGTGCTATTACAGGCTGTGAAACTATTCGCCCACCATTTACGCCTCATGGTCTTATCATGACGCAGGCTAAATGCAATTTCTATGATATCTGTAGGGAAGTGACAGACAGTGAGTATCCTGAATTAAAAGCAATGATTAACCGAAATGAAAATATTCGTTTCTTTGCCAGTTATATTTTCAAAGGTAACGTTCGATATGATTATCTTGGCGAATTTCCAACACTATCAATCGATCAGGCTCGCAATAAAGCCCGATATCTTGCCAGAAGTAATGAGGATGAGACCGCTTATGAATACATCCCATTCTGATTGATGAGTTTACCCTCAAAAAAAGCAGGGGCATTTGCCTCTGCTTTTCATTTATCGAAAAGAAGATAGCTGAGCTGTTATCCTTTCCGCCAGAAGCTGACTGGTGCTTTGTAAACGCTGAGGGTGAAGATGCGCATAACGTTGTGATGAATGACTGCTGCGATGACCCAACTGGGCCTGAACGTCATACAAGGTACCACCGTAGGACACGATGAGCGCGGCAACAGAATGGCGACAGGTATGAATACACACTTCTTTGTCGAAAATTCCTGCCCGACGAACGATACGCTGAAAGGCTTTAACGGGGTTATTCAGCGGCATTCCAGGGTTTTTGCCTATAAACAACCACGGATTTCCCCGCTGCGTTGGTAGCGCTCTGATAACGTCCATCGCCAGTGAGTTAAGGTGCACAATGCGACCATAGCCATTCTTGGTTTCCGGGAGCCACAGGGTACGTTTAACCGGGTCAATATGCTCCCACCTTCCCAGACGCAGCTCATCACGACGAAGGCCGGTCAGTAACAGCAGTTTGACATAGCGGGCAGCTACGGGGTTTGTATCATCATCGGCGGAGAGAAAAATACGACGAATTTCATCCTCGGTGAAATAGCGTTGTCGGGCGTTGTTTTCCCTGAGAAGCTGTACAATCCTTGCCGGATGAACAGAGGTGATGCTTTGCCTTCCTGCCCAGGTAAACACCGCTTTAATCAGTACGATGACACGATTACAGGTTGCTGCTGACAGTGAAATGCTTAACGTCTGCTGGAGGCGGAGAATGCTGGCTTGTGTGATATCACTCAGTAGCATCTGACCTAAGGCGGGACGGATATGATCCCGGTAGCGCTGGAAATCCTTTCTCCAGCTACGTTTAGCTGACTTTGCCCAAACCAGATAATGCTGGTTAAAGAGTTCATCAAATGTCATCTCTTGTCTCTTGTTTTCGCGTTCCTGCTTAGGGTCAGTTCCGGTGGCAAGTGAGCGTTTATGTTCCATGGCAATCTTACGGGCTAAGGTGACATCTACCTCAGGCCAGTGACCAATAGCGATGGCGCGTTTTCTTCCATGGTAGAGGTAGCGGAGCAAAAATTTTTTACGTCCTTCACCCTTACTGACCAGGCATTTCAGGCCTGAAATCTCGCTGTCGCTGTATTCGGCATCGGTGCTGCGTGAATTTGAAGAGTTAGGAGGAAGGGATTTAATGAGCTGACTGGTAAAACGGAAGCGTTTCGGACTGGACATATTACCTCCTGTGACTGGTGTTAAGTACGTCAGGGTTGACCCATCCCCGGCACGGCGTTGTTAATGGCTGAGTTGATTTTCTGGCGTGGCGACGAGAATACTGGTTCAACGTGAGATGAATGAAGACATGAAATTCAGCAAGAACAGGTTTTACGGCCTGCTCTGGTCTGAGGGGAAGGATGCCGTGGGGAGACATTCACATAAATAATATGTGTTTAAGTCAGGGGCAATTACATGCCATAAGGACCAGTAGCGTTGCCTGTATGTGGGGCGGCTATGTGCCAGGAGGGGACGTTGGCTGATGTTTTTTTAATTTAAATTCCCGGGGGGAATGTTATATCCATTAAAATATAAAAGACCTTACTTCCTTTATCTTGAAATATCTATTTAGAATCATGCATTCTCGTTGGCGCCATTCTAGAACCATTAAAAATTATTTGCTGAACAGAACTTGAAATATAATTATATTTTTTGTAGGATGATTATTCAACAATAAACTGGAGATGCCTGAATGAACGTCTATTTCGTAGTCGGTCAAAATGGAGTTGGAAAAAGTCAGTTCCTTCTTAAACGAGCGTACGAAGATACCGTATTTAAATCAATAGTTATATGTAATTCTATACACGACAGATTCATCCCTTCCCCTAAAATTAAACGTCTCTCTGCTAAGAATTCAATGTCCTTGCCTAACAATGTGATGAAGAAAGCAATAATGTTATCTTTATCTGAAGGCCCTCACAAGCTTAACGATATTTCCAGAACACTCATTTATTGTGGCTATCAACCAGTAATTACAGTTACAGTGAAACCTATACGAAACAGAGACGAAATATTTGAATCAAGATTCAATAATGATAATTCAAGCGGTTATATAATAAATGAAATAATGAATCATGGCAGTGAGTCTCTGGATTTCGACTTCGACTTTGGTCGCGCTGATAAAGACTTTAACTTTAGAGAACTATCCATTCTAAACGAAATATTACGTTCTGAAGGAGAACTGCGTGGCAGGAAAATAATTAAACCTATAGAAATATCACTTCACAAGCTAAATGGAGGGAAAATACCATTAGCCGGAGCTAGTTCTGGGGAGTTAAGTTTAATTACTTCATTCATTTATATCTTGTGTGAACTAGATGGTGCAGAACAGTTACTCATTGACGAACCTGAGAATAGCTTACACCCTCAATGGCAAAAAGAGTACGTGAGCAAACTAGTTGGATTAATTGGATATCGAGAGGTAAAAATATTTATTGCTACCCATTCCCCTCTTATTGTGTCTGGAGCTCAGCTTGAGGAATATATCTCCCCATCCTTTTATCATCCAGAAAGTAATGAGTGGAGCAAGTCATCATCAATAAATATCGAAGCTACTTTATGGGAGCAATTTGAAACCATTGGGCCTAAGAGCACATATCTCAGTGAGAAAATAGTTACTATTCTAGATGAATTTCAGTCTAGAAAGCGATCATTTGATGAGACAATTTCTGAAATTACTCTTATGGAAAAAGGTACCTTTGATAAATCTCAAACACTCACTTTTAAAGCCGCTGTAGGTTTGGCTAAAGCAATTGCACAGGAATTAAAAAATGCCTAACGATCCTTTAGAACCTAAGCTAACTACATTTGAGCTTTCAAAAAAAGAAGAAGAGGCCATTGAATTTGCCTTAAGTAAAGAAAATCCTTGGGCTCATGATGATAAGCAATTATCCAGCGTCAAAGATACAATTAAAGATATAAAGAATAGAATACGTGATTTCCATATGCAACGTCAGTCAAACCAATGCTGCTATTGTCGAACAATATTACATGGTACTGGTAGTTTTATGATTGATAGAGAGCATATCTTACCGAAAAGTAAATATAGTAAATTAACTTACAATATCTCAAATCTTTCCGTTGCTTGTAAAAGATGCAATATGGAAATAAAAAAAGACGAGCTTGGCTTTATTCGTTCCATACAGGATATCGAGGCCAATTTTGATGATGAATCTCAATATCTCTTCATTCATCCAAATCATGAGAAATACTCTAACTTCATAATCAGAAGGCAAGAACAAGTAGGTGATCATTGCGCAATAAAGTATATTTATGATGAGGGTTGTGAGAAGTCAAAGTTTACGTATAATTACTTTAAATTAGAAGGACTTGAAATTGATTCTATTAATGAGACTCAAGGGCTAACTCGTACGGATTCACAAGAAAATTTAAAGCTACGCTTGGAACAAGAAATAGAAAGACTACGTAATCAACTAAATGCACTAAATATATAAAAAGAGACTTATCCTCTAATTCAGGTAGAGGCACATTAAAAAATACATGTTCTTTTTTCGCTCATGAACGATAATTCCACTCAAATCTCACCATTGCAGGAGATTTGAGTGTGAACATGTCACCGTGGAGCAAAAAACATATCATCGGCCATAAAAGATCACTTCAGATATCTAATATCAGTAGGTTCCAAATCAGACTTGACCTAGAGGGTAAAATGCACGATTTGGATCTGTTCAATATGGCCTTGGACAGTAAAGACTTCTTGTTCCGGTCTCGAGTCGGAACTAACCAGCACATATCAACCCGACAATACAACCGAATCTTTCATGGGGGTAGAAAAGCCTGGTCTCGAAGATTCAGTTTACAGCACACATTCCTTTAGAAGAACAAAACAATACCTGATCTACAAGAAAACCAAGAATCTTCGGGTGATCCAACGTCTGTTGGGCCATAAGAAACAGGAAAGCACAGTCCGTTATCTGAGAATTGAGGTAGATGATACGTTAGAGATATCTGAATTGATTGAAGTCTAAGGTTGTTAGGGCTGCAACAGCAGCCCTGTGCCATAAAGGGACGTAACTAGCACAACGATAAGTAAAATTTGGAGTGCAGATCAATTAACATCTATTTAAATGTTAGCCGTCGCACGCTCATGACAAGGATTTCACTTGTCGCCAAGTTTCTACGCCCAGGCTTGTCATTGCGTCGAATGCGGCTTGCTTATACGTGGCATATTCGGAGTCATCTAAGTTCGTGATTCTAGCTGGCGTTTGCTGGAATATTCTCAGTATGAATGTAAGCACCAGTTGAAGCGTGTCATAAAGCTTGGCTTGATCAGGTTTTGCTGGATTAAGCATTAGCATGATCATGTTGCATTGCTCAATAATCTCAGAAGACATCTCATCAAGTTGCTTCTGTATGGTAGCAATGTTGTTGGGAGCCACTGGACGCTTCGCAAAACTATACTGCATATCTAGCTGTTTATATAAGTTCGAAAACCTTTCACGAATATCTTGTAACCAACGAAGCCGTTCTGTGGCTACAAGATTCGCCTGCAGGCGTTTGGTTTCGAGTTCCAAATCAGACTTCGCCTTCTGCCTGGCAACTAGGTAGCTGACAAGTCCGCCGGCCAGTGCGCCGAATACCCCAGCAGCAGCAGAGATCAGCGCGATAAGGGTTGATGAAGCCGTGGGCACATTGCCGCTCGGAGTCTGGACTGTAGTTGTGGTTGGTGTTGGCTGCATGCTGACTGTCTGGGAAACGGTGTTTGATCCGCAGACGAGGCTTATTTCAGGCCTAACAGGCTGCGCAGACTTGCGAGGCTGTGGTGGACGCGGAAGCTCACATATGGTGTTTTCTCCAGACTCTTCAGCCCACACAGGAGTAAAAGCGAATAACAGTGCAGAGAGAGAAAGTATGTGCAATTTCAAGTTCATAGGTTCGCTTGCCGCTCCTTGATACGGCTAACAGTGATTAGATGGAAGGCTGTATTAATACATTAACAGTTCCTTCCATCTAACTTCGCTCTGTCTGATACATAATGCGGTAAAGAGCATTTTAAATCAATCATATAACCCCCCACCTCATAATCTGAACATAATCGCTTGAGCACTTCTTCTTTTTCGCAAACATATGAGAAAGCGACGTAAAGGACTATAGCAAGTGCCGGTACGGTTATCGCCCTAGAACGACGACTTCCAGTCTACTGCTTGTTACCTGCAATGTGGTGCTGACGTGATTTAGCATTTGTCCGCCTCTCGCTCTTAACTGCCCATTATGCCCTGCACTAGGGTAAATCTGTGCCAGAAGCTAATGTTGCTAGCTAACGTAACTATCGGCTCAATTTTAGCGGCTAACTCTTTTTTGACGATAGAGAATCCACTTATTCATCAACAATGTTGATGGGCAATATTAAGCATTCGTTATTAAAGTATATAATGCAAAGTGTTATCATTATGGAGAAATGTGATGAAATTCAATGAACATACTGGTGTCATGGACGATGAGTTCGTTTCCATGGGCCTTGAATGGCTATGCAAAGTGCAAGGCGATAGGAATGCATTCCTATCGCGCCTTGAAAAGGCACAATGTAAATATATCTCTTCGACAAATGACCCTACCAATTTTGGCAAGGATTTTGACATCAAGCTTTATGGGCATGATATTGTCGCGAGCTTCTTTGCTCAGGCGAAATCATTACTCGACAATCGGAGGGTTTACGACATTAGTATAGCTTCTAATATTATCCCCTGGGTCAAGCAACTTGGAAGAAACTGCCACCTTATTGAGGCCATACCAGGTGCCAGGGAGCGAGCTAGGAGAATGTTAGAAGACGAAACGGTCTACCCCGATACGGCCTTGTTTGAGCTAGTTGTAGCTGGTAATTATGCTGACAGGGGATTTCAAGTAGAATTTATACCCGAGCAGAAAGGAATCGCTAAAACTCCGGATCTAAAATATAAAAATCAAGACGGCCAGGATTTTTATATTGAGTGTAAAAGGCTACAAAAAGGAAAGTATGAGACTATTGAAAAACAACATCACCGGGAAATAATAAACCATGAAAAAACGATGAGAATCCTTGAGGAATTCAATTTATGGATGGACATTGTTTATAAGTTCGAGGTGAAAGATATTCCCCATGATTATATATATGAACACCTCAAGCACTATAAAGGAAATATCTACACTTGGAATGATATTTATGGTCAGGGCGTAGTGAGACCCATAAGCCTTACCCCTCTGCTTACAGATATTCTGATTAATGGATCCATCATGTTTAATACCAAGTTTGCTCGTCGGATTAAGGGAGATGTACTGCGCGATGAATATTATAATATCTATGCACGGGTAAAACCAGATGACCGCGACAATCGATTCGTTGAGTTTGTTTACCAAGCAGCGCTTGTGACTTGGCGGTGCGTAAATGAAACCTCTTTTGAGGGACGTTCGAAACATGTAACTTCACTTCTGAAAACAATTGATGATCAGCTTTTGAATTTTGGACCCGGCATTGCCCACATTGCCATTGATGTGGATGTGCAAGGTGACGTTGCCGACAAGCGTCGCCAGAAAAATATAGAAGCCATCTCTCGCTTTAAGCCTGATTCCAGACTATGCCGAACAATGGTGCATTACATGGTTCCTAGAATTGATGAAGATTCAGCCTGGATGGTCGATGAAACATCAGATGAATTTCTGAGTTATCCACCTGAATTTGGTATCACACCTCGAGTTGCTATTTTTACGGACTCCGAAACCCTTGATAATGACCGGCCAGGATGGCGCCAATAACCGCTGTCTGACCAGATGTGGCTGATCTTTATAGTGAAATATTCTCCCACGCTGTACCCGGTAATAGACACCAATTCACAAAATAATTAACGCGGTGGAGGCACGCTTCCACCGTGTCTAATTGAACCACCGCACTATATCTTGTATCAGTGTTTTTATTTTTAACTTCCGTTCCTCGCTCAAAGCTGAAGCTCACCAAAGCCAACGTCGCCTGGGTTCTTGCCAAGCCCCCTGCCATAGGTCAAAACGCTTGAGTTGTTCAAGTTTCTGTAGAACAACATCTTCACCCACGGATGAGAGAATTCGCTCTGGAATTGAAATGCCGAAAAGGCCTTCAGCGACCGGGAATATTTCACATTCTGATATAAGTGACTCCAACGATTTTTCTATCTTCTTACGCTCTGC
>Ga0105244_10001649_pt1 | contig 17669 bp, 16 predicted proteins | sample KBSM44metaG_FD_80423 | JGI IMG/M metagenome (GOLD analysis project Ga0105244, IMG submission 80423) | Miscanthus rhizosphere microbial communities from Kellogg Biological Station, Michigan, USA - KBS M4-4 metaG | ecosystem: Host-associated > Plants > Roots > Rhizosphere > Soil | place... | reverse complement strand
CTGTTTATGAAATCGGGACTAGCTTCAATGCAAGAACTAAATTTGATTGCTTTGCGATTTGGAATCGCCTTTGTAGCGGCAGGGATACTCTTTCACCGCCGTTTGAGAAGTGTAGATCGCGGTACGTTGCTTGCTGGAGGCGTGCTGGGTACAGCGTTGTTTGCTGCATTTGTATTCATCACCTATGGGGTACAGCGAACGACGGCGTCTCAGGCGGGGTTTTTGATCAGTTTGGCCGTCATTTTTGTACCGATATTAACGACAGTCTTGCGCCGGCGATTGCCGGACAAACGACTTAGTGTCAGTATTGTGGTCGCAGTAGCAGGGCTTGGACTATTGACCCTTCAGCATGAAATGAGTTTGCACCTGGGGGATCTGTTGTGTATTATCGCGGCACTGGTTTACGCCATATATATTCTGCTGGCGGGTAAATATACACCTCGGCATGACCCACTTACACTCGGAATCGTTCAACTTGGTGTAGCGGCTTTGTTGGGAACCGTAGCCACATTTTTGTTTGAAACACCGCAGTTACCAGATACACCGGAATCATGGGCATCGATCTTGGGACTCGGAGTATTATGCAGTGGGCTTGGTTATATTTTGCAAACTTTTGCCCAGCGCCACGCTTCACCTACGAGAACGAGTCTGATCTTTTCGCTGGAGCCACTGTTTGCCGCAGCGTTTGCTTTTATTTTTCAGGGAGAGTCTCTTACGTTGCAAGGATACTGCGGAGCAGCGTTGATGCTGGCTGGCGTATTGATTACGGAGGTCAAACTGCCGCTGCATGTGTTCAGACGCAGAAAGCGCCCGGCGTTATAGTGTTAACTGAATCTCTCTGTCCATCTAAATATATGTAGTGGAAGACAGTCGCCCATAAATAAACGATAGAAAAACGAAGTTACAGGTTATTCTGTCTTACTCTGATCTAACCTAACAAACCCCGAATGAACAAAACATGTTTTGTTCATTCGGGGTTTTATGCTACACTGGATGAAATATCAGGAAAATCGGGTGAGCAAGATGGGCAAAAGAGTGACCATGCAACAGATCGCAGATGCTGCAGGAGTATCCAAGTTCGCAGTTTCCCGTGCACTGACGGGTAAGCCGGGGGTTAGTGAGCACACGCGTGAGATGATTGTCAGAACCGCGGGGCAACTGGGTTATTTTAAAATAGAGCCAAAATATAATGCAGTGGATTCTCATACATCATTCGGTGACACAATGGGGAAGAAAAACGAAGGTACCATATTGATTTTGTTTCCGAATATACGCTCTCAAAATCGTTCTTCCTTGTATTGGGGGCCTGTATTCGACGGGATTTCAGCGCGTTTGAATGAGCAGGGTATGGATATTTTGACACTGACGGAACCTTCTTCCGATCATATGTTTTCGGTTCTCAATCCCGACGCCATTCGGGGTGTTATTACGGTAGGCACGATCTCAACGCCAGTGCTGCTCGAAATATATCGCTTGCGCATTCCGCTCGTCATGGTGGATCACGAGGATTCTGCAATACATACCGATACTGTATTTACTGACAATGTGAAAGGCATGAAGGAGTTAGTCCTTATGCTTGCGGCGAAGGGATATAAACGGTTCCAGTTCGCTGGACAGCTACCTGATGCGGTTAGTTTCAGGGAACGGTGGCTCGGGTATCGGATGGGACTTGAAGTAATGCAACTACAGGCTGAACAGCATGCGGGGCTGCTCGTGCAGGGGTATAAGGAGATGCAACAAACCATCAGAGAGTTCAAGCTTGAAGATATTCCAGAGGTGATCGTCTGCGCGAATGACCACACGGCATTTATTATCATTGAGGCTTTGCGAAGTCGCGACGTTCAGGTGCCTGAACAGTGCGCGGTAACAGGGTTCGATAATACAAGGGCAGATGATCCTATTATAGCTACGGCACATATTCATAAGGAACATCTCGGAGCCCGTGCTGTAGATCAGTTGTTGTGGCGCATTAGCAATCCGAATGTTCCATATGAGCGTAAGCTTATTCATGCGGACATCATTATGCGGGAAGAGTACCATTCGTTACGGGAGTAGCCAGGTAAAGTTTGTGGACCTTCTTAGCAGGATGGAAACAAAATAGAAAGGAAAAGGCATGGAGAAGTAAATCTCTATGTCTTTTTTTGTGATTGAAGTGATAATAGAACAATTTAATTGACCAAATGCATTGACTGTTATACGGCTAACATGTTAATTTTGTTTTGTGAATTGTTTGCTAATATAATAACAAAACCTAACAAAATACGTTGGTTACTCTAACGACATGGGAGGCTGTCATGAGCACAAAGCTATCACAACGATTTGAAAACTGGACGTTCAAGGCTAGTGAGGATCAGGAATGGATGCCGGCTCAGGTGCCTGGATGCGTACATACCGATCTGCTGAGATTAGGCAAGATTCCTGACCCGTTTTACGGGACAAATGAGAAGGAAGTACAGTGGATCGACAAGAAGGACTGGGAGTATCGTACAACGTTCGATATTGAATCTTTTTTATATACGCAGGAGCATCTCGAACTAGTTTTTGACGGACTGGATACGTATGCGGATGTATATGTGAATGACACACATGTGTTGTCTGCGGATAACATGTTTCGAGTATGGAAGGCAGATGTAAAAGCATTAGTGAAGGAACAGGGGAACATGCTTCGCATTCATTTTCGTTCTCCCATTCAGGAGGATTTACCGAAGCTGGAGAAGCTGGGATATGCCCTACCTGCATCCAATGACCAATCCGAAGTGGGCGGTCTCGGGGATAAACGAGTCAGTATCTTTGCGCGCAAAGCACCATATCACTATGGCTGGGATTGGGGTCCGCGTTTTGTCACCAGTGGTATCTGGCGTGAAGTTAGGCTTGAAGGATGGACAGATGTGAAAATTAATGATTTATTTATCCGTCAAAATGAAGTAAATGCCACATCGGCACAAGTCACCGCCGTGGTAGAGGTGGAAACTTCTCAGCCTATAGATACCGTTATTCGCATAGGTGCAGATGGTCAGCGCTGGGAGAAGGCCGTATCTTTGCAATCTGGTTCCCATACGGTAGAGGTCACGATCCCGATTCAGAATCCAAAGCTCTGGTGGAGCCGTGGATTGGGTGAAGCGTATCGATATACGTTTGCTGCCGAAGTACTTCAAGGGGAGCGTGCTGTCGCAACGCACGAGGTCAAAACAGGACTTCGTTCCATCCGTCTTGTGCGTGATTCGGACGAAGCCGGGGCTTCCTTTTATTTTGAACTGAACGGAGTAGCGGTTTTCGCCAAAGGAGCCAACCACATTCCCAATGACAGTTTTATTACCGAAGTGACACGAGAACGGTACATGCATGAGATCATATCGGCAGCGGAGTCCAACATGAATATGCTACGTGTATGGGGCGGTGGCTTTTACGAAGAGGATGTATTCTACGACTTGTGTGATGAATACGGTATCATGGTGTGGCAGGATTTTATGTTCGCGTGCAGCATGTATCCGGGTGATGAAGCGTTCCTGAACAGTGTCCGTCATGAAGCGATCGACAATGTGAAACGTCTGCGCAATCATCCGAGTATTGTACTGTGGTGTGGCAACAATGAGATAGATTCGGCTTGGGCGCATTATATTGAAAATGGTGGCTGGGGCTGGAAAAAAGATTACAACGCAGAACAGCGCGAACGCATCTGGGCGGATTATGAAGCGATTTTCCATGACCTTTTGCCAGAAGTGGTCGAAGCGTATGCACCAGGCATTGACTACTGGCCTTCCTCCCCCATTGTATCGCTGACAGGGGATGAAAAGCAGCATGCCCATCCGTCTACATCGGAAGGAGACATCCATTATTGGGGCGTGTGGCACAATGTGGAGCCTTTTGAGAATTACAATATATACGTAGGCCGTTTTATGAGTGAGTATGGGTTCCAGTCGTTCCCGGAATACAAGTCGGTACGCACATACGCCGAGGAAGAAGACTTGGCCTTGGAGTCAGAGGTCATGCTCGCACATCAAAAGAACGGTGCGGGTAATCGACTGATCAAGCAGTATATGGATATGTATTTGCATGAACCGAAGGATTTCCCATCCTTCCTGTATATGAGTCAGGTCCTTCAAGCGGAAGCGATGAAAACCGCAATCGAAGCCCACCGCCGCCGCAAACCTTACTGTATGGGAACGCTCTACTGGCAAATGAATGATTGCTGGCCTGTCGCTTCGTGGGCGGGGATGGACTATTTTGGTCGCTGGAAGGCATTGCAATATTATGCGAAACGTAGTTTCAATGATGTATTGGTTTCCGTGGATGGTACCAAAGAAGACGTCACAGATATCTATGTGGTTTCTGATCTATTGAAGAAGGTGGAGGGGGAGCTTCAAGTTCAATTGATTGGATTCGATGGCACGGTGCACTGGGAAGAGACTTTTGCAGTAAACGTAGCACCCAATGCAGGTGAGAAGTTGTTGTCCTTACGTAATGCAGACTGGCTCGAAGGGCATGATGCTGCGACGACGCTACTGCGGCTCGCTCTCCGTCAAGAGGGAGTAACAGACATTGTCCAGGAGCATTACTTCGTGCCTGCCAAAGAGCTTGCGCTTCAGCCTGCGAGCATCAAAGTCAGCGGAGGAGCGGATGAGGATGGTGTACATCTAGTGCTGGAAAGTGATGTTCTTGCCAAGCAGGTGTGGATGTCTTCGGAAGTTGAAGGGGTCTTCTCGGATAACTTCTTTGACCTGATTCCCGGGTTTCCGGTAAAGGTGAAGTTCACCTCCAGAGAAGGTTTACAGCAAGCAGATGTCAATTCGAATCCAGGGGCAGTCGAGGTTCGATCCATGGCTGATTTTATTCGAGTGAACTAAATGTGAGGCAAGCGAAAAAAAAGACGTAGCAACGAATAAAACGGTTGAAGTCTCTCGCGGAGAGGGACTTCAACCGTTTTTTGTGACAGGATGATACCACAAATTACATCGTAATGGTTTCGTAACATTTTGCTTAGAGAATCGTAAGTTGTTTTCCTTATTGTAGTCCATGCAAGCAACTAAACCCATGGAGAGTGATAACAATGATGAAAACAAGCAAAAGCAAAAAAATGATTGCGGCAGCGGTGTTGATGATGTCTTTGACCTTTTCAGGATTAGCAAGTGCAAGTGCTACAGAGATGAAATTGATTAAAAAGGATGGCATGGAACTTGTGCAATTGAGACAGGCGGCAAAAATGTATGGTTACAGCATTATGTGGGACAGCAAAGACCGCTCGGTAACGTTAATGTATATGGACAACATGCACGACACGATGATGAAAGACGATATGAAAATGAAAAATGACATGATGATGCACGATGATATGATGAAGCAAGATGACACGAAGATGGCTGGTAACATGATGATGGAAGACGAACAAATGAATAAAGATGACATGATGATGAAGGACGATATGATGATGGAAGGTGCTATGATGCCTGCGGCTAAAACCATTAAAGTGTGGGTTGGTTCTACAAAAATGATGGTAGACGGCATGCAGGTTAGCTTGAAGTCAATGCCCATGATCCATGAGGGCAACACATATGTAACGGACATGGTCATTTCCAAATACATGATGCCGATGAAGGCTATGAAGTGAAGGTAACGAAGTAAACGTAAAAAATTGAAAGTAAGGCAGATCAATAATACTGAAATATGATCCTTGCCCTGTGATATGATGATGCCAGATGCTTGTTTTGAATATGGGGTGAGTTCATTGAATGAGCGTATCATGGTTGCCGATGATGACAGTAATATTACAGACGTTTGTCGCAGGTACCTCGAAAGGGAAGGTTATTCCGTGGTGACAGCTAAGGATGGTATGGAGGCGATTGAGTTGTGGCGCAGCTACACGCCAGATCTGATTGTGCTGGATCTGATGATGCCGCATAAAAATGGATGGGAGATCTGTAACGAGATTCGGCAAAGCGAGGATGTACCCATTGTTATGCTGACTGCTCGTGGGGAAGAGCAGGATCGACTGATGGGTCTGACGATGGGAGCAGATGATTATCTGACCAAACCATTTAGTCCGAGAGAACTCGTTCTGCGTGTCAAAGCGATATTGCGCAGAATGCGAATGGTACAGGTGTCGCCTGCCACTCATTCATCACATACGATTCGTTATGAAGGGCTGACCATTGATTTTGTGAAACGTGAGGTAGGGATTGACGGACGGATGATTGACTTGACGGTTACCGAGTTTGAGATGTTGTATTTGCTAGCCAGCCACCCGGGACAGGTGTTTTCGCGTAGTCAGATGTTAAGCAAAATCTGGGATTTTAGCTACGAGGGAGATACGACGACCGTAACTGTGCATATTCGAAGACTACGAGAGAAGATCGAGCAAAATGCTTCCGATCCAAAATATATTAAAACGGTTTGGGGTATAGGTTATAAGTTTGCAGGTGGCTCATCATGAAATTACGCACGTATCTGGTATTGTCCAGTCTTCTGGGCATCGGTGTATTGTTGATTTGTTTGTTCGTCAGTTATTCCAAAATGCTTCTCACCATCGATCAATTGTATTGGCTGTCGGGTATAACGGCCGGGGTAGGTTTACTTTCGTTTGTTCTCCAGTATGTATTAACGAAGCCATTGGAAAAATCAATAGCTCGTATTACCGAGCGTACAGTGAAGGTAGCCGAAGGGGATTTCCATACGGAAGTCCCTCTCATCGGGCCACAGGAATTCAAACTGCTGGCACAGCAATTTAATGAAATGAGTTCCAGACTGAAGGATAGCTTTGACGATCTTCATCAATCCGAATCGGCCAGGCGTGAGCTGATAGCGAATGTGTCTCATGACTTACGTACACCACTGGCCTCGATTCAGGCCTTTGTCGAAGCGCTGGAGGATGATGTGATTAAGGATGAAGCCACCTTCCGGCGTTATCTGAATACGATTCGCCTTGAAACGAAGAGGCTGGGAGGGCTGATCCAGGACTTGTTTGATCTATCGAGTCTGGAGGCCCAAGGGGAGCCATTTGATCCAGAGCCCAGTCATGTCGATGAGTTGTTGGTTAGCACACTCGAGAGCTTTTCGTTCCATCTTGCCGAGAAAGAGCTGAATGTGGAGATTGAGTTGCCTGATCAATTGCCAGCTGCCATGATGGTACCTGCACAGATGAAACGGGTGATTTCCAATTTATTGCAAAATGCCATCCAATACTCTTCTACAGGAGGCACAATCATGCTTACTGCCACAGAGCAGGGAGCGTTTTTGCAAATTGCGGTGTTGGATCAAGGTGAGGGGATTGAAGCGGAAGAAACGACACGTATTTTTGAACGGTTTTACCGGATTGATAAATCCCGTAGTAAAAGTAGTGGTGGAGCTGGACTTGGGCTCGCGATCGCTCAATCCATTGTGGAACGGCATGGAGGCGAAATTGGAGTTCAGAGTAAGAAGGGAGAAGGAAGTTGTTTCTGGTTTACCCTTCCAGTGTGTGTCAATCGCTAGCCATTGGCACTGAGAGATTTTGATCATAGCGATAACGTAAAAACGTGCCACCCGGTATTTGGGGTAGCACGTTTTATTATTCTTATGTAGAGCGGCATGTTGAGATGGACATCAAATAAGTAAGTAGGTAAAAGAGTAAATATACGTTACGGATTGGACTGTTCGTTTTTGATTTGTTGCAATTCGCTCAGGCTGAGCGTCAGATCATTCTCCGGGTTTGCACTGACAATCACCTCAGACTGGGATTGCTGGCTGGCCTGGTTTGACTTCGAAGCAGGTTTGACCACATAGAGACTTTGAACGCTGTTTAGCAGGCTTGCAGGGGTGTCCGCATATGTTTCAAGAAAAAGTACATAATCCTTGGTCTGCATAAGCTTAAGACTGTCATCGTTGACGATTTCGGTGTTGCCCAGTTGTCCGCCAAGCTGTTTGACTTCAAGCCGATCCCCGGCTGTGTAACCCCCTTTGTAGGATTCAGTCACCTGAACCGTATAGATCGTATAGATTTTGTCAAAAGAAACCTGAGCATCTGCCGCACTTCCCGCTGCATTCATATGATTCTGATCTTGGGAATCAGCTTGTCCCCTGTCATCTAAAGCTTCAACCCTGGTTTGGATGACATTGCCCTTCACAATGGTGTCGGCCCGCTCTGACAAAGCGTCTACACTTCCATAACTGGGATAATCCTCGGATGCGATGATTTTGAGGGGAGTACCTGGGGGAGAAGCGGCCGGAGTTGCTGAAGAGCAGCCGACGACAGACAGGATAAAGATAGAAGACACGAGTAAGGTAAGTACTCGATTCTTGTTCATAGATCGGAATCCTCCTTGGAAATAAAATGTAAATGATACGGAATGATGATATACGAACGATTAGTATCTGGATCTGACATTATTGATATCGAAGGTCTGTGGTTTGGTCATGGAATTCCGGTTGCGCGTGTAAGACATAATGGAAGGACTGTTCGTTGTCGGGTTGTCACCAAGCCAGACGGAGTGACCCAGTTCATGAACGAACACGCTTTGAATAAAGTTGGATAAGTTGGATGCATCAGCGGTAATCGTGGAGGCGTTGAGTTCGATGCGGAAGTTGACAACCTGATTGCCGGAGACAGAAGCGTAGTTGACACCATAAGCGGTATTGTTGAAGTTGCCAGCGGTGATCGTGTTCGGAGAGTTATTCGTTTTGACGAATTGCACTTTGGCTCCCGCATTGTTCCAGTTGGCAAGAGAAGCATCCATTGGACCCTGCCATGCAGAAGCGTAGTTGTAGGTCCGGATTGGAATGGTGGAACTAGGGTAGCCGTAATTCAAAAAGGTTGCTGCGTAGATCGTGCTGCCAAACATCGCGAGCGCAGAGAACAACATCAGGCTCATCAACAACTTCCTTTTCATACTTAAAACCTCCAATAAATGTATATTTTCTCTATTATAGTAACAAGGAAATGTGTACCTGAAATGAGTCTCAAGTCGTTGTTTTTGTTATGGAAAAAAGGAAAAAACCTGTGCACTAAAGGAATGTTGTCACAACAAGTCGCTTTCTGTCTGGGGAAGGTATGCATAAATTCCCTTAACTCACAAATAATACACTCAACCTTACTAGGAAAAAGGAGTGTATAGGGATGTGCGAACGTTTTTCACTCGCGGCTGATCTAGATGAAGTTCGGGATCATTTCAAGGTACAACGAGTCATGTATTACTATAAAAATCGCTATAATATCAGTCCAACGCAACATACGCCGATCATTCTGCATCAGGATGGAGAACGTGTGCTGGATGAATTCCGTTGGGGATTCATTCCGTTCTGGGGGAGGGATGCGGTGAATGCTAATTTAATGACTGTGCATGAAAACCCCGCGTATTATAAGTTAGTGGAGACCAAACGCTGTGTTATTCCATGCAATGGGCTGTATTACTGGCGACAAGAAGGTAAGAAGCGTTATGCCGTGCGTGTTGTCATGCCGGATCGCGGGCTTTTTGGCATTGCGGGATTGTATGAGATCTGGAAAGATACCCGCAAGCAACCGCTTCGCACCTGTACGATGCTCATGGCTGGCGCGAATCTGGCGACTCGTGAGTTTGGAAACAAGATGCCGGCTATTCTCATGGATGATGAGATCAACACCTGGCTTGATCCGGCCAATACCAGAGTTACACAGTTGTTGCCACTGCTTAGAACATACAATCGCACAGAGATGAATCTATACCCGGTCACGCCGATGGTGGCGAACAACGAACATGATTGTTATGAATGTGTGGAAGAGATGGAGCAGAAGCTGGCTTACGTGCGGAGTTACTGAGGAATGACTTAACTGAGGGATGCCTAAGGTATTACCGAGGTTTTCTGAAGATGTAGCTACGTTCATGTTTATGGTTTCTAAGTTTCTGAACTCTGGAAATGGTTAAAAACAGGATGGGGCGTCTGAGGACACTCTGTCCTTTTTTAGTTGTGTCATCGTTTCCGTTGTAGGCTGACAAGGAATGGAAAAAGAAAAGTTGCAATTGAGTTGAAACGTAACTATAATAATTACAGTAGTTGAATGTATATATCCATATATCTATTTAAAGAGATATAATATCAGGAGGGAACCACGAATGAATCCAAAGTATTCGAAAATGTTTGAACAAGTTTCACTGCCAAGCAGCGGCATTACACTGAAAAACCGGATCGTGCTTGCTCCTATGACTCATATGTCCTCTAATTCAGATGGTACGGTATCTGATGCTGAGCTTGCATATTATGCACGTCGCACAGGTGGGGCTGGCATGTCGGTTACAGCGGTAACACATGTTACGCCTAACGGTATCGGCTTCCCTGCACAATTTGGTTCTTATGATGACAGCTTTGTGCCTGGACTGAAACGTCTGGCTGAAACGATTAAACAACAAGGTTCTGTTGCTGTACTGCAAATGTTCCATGCAGGTCGTCTGACTCCGGAACAAGCCGTTCCTGCGGGCCAAGTGGTTGCACCTAGTGCAGTCGCAAGTGAACGCCCAGGTTCACCGGAACCAAGAGAAATGACGGATGAAGAGATTACTTCTGTCATTCGTGATTTCGGTGAAGCGACTCGCCGTGCTATTGAAGCCGGTTTTGACGGTATTGAGATTCATGGTGCGAATGGTTATCTGATTCAGCAGTTTTTCTCTCCACATTCCAACCGGCGCGAAGATCGCTGGGGCGGCAGTGTAGAGAAACGTTTGGCGTTCCCATTAGCCGTGGTAGACGAGGTACAGCGTGTCGTTGCCGAGCATACTAAACTTCCGTTTATTGTGGGTTACCGTTTCTCGCCGGAAGAGCCAGAAACGCCAGGACTAACAATGGAGGATACGTATGCACTGGTTGATGCTTTGAAAGATAAAAATCTCGACTATTTGCATGTTTCCTTGAATGAGTTCTGGTCGAAGCCAAGACGTGGTGAAGAGGATACACGTGCCAGAATTGAATTTATCCTGGATCGTGTTGGCGGTAAAGTACCTGTAATTGGTGTTGGATCGATTCATACCGCCGATGAAGCAGCAGAAGCGCTGGAAACCGGCGTACCGTTGCTTGCGATTGGACGTGAGCTGATCATCGAGCCAGACTGGGTCGAGAAGATTGAAAGCGGACGTGAAGAGGATATTGAGACCATTCTGACGAAATCCGATCAAGAGCGTTTGGTGATTCCTGATGGATTGTGGAATGCAATTATCCACACACCGGGTTGGTTCCCTATGGCAGAGGATAAATAATTATCGGAATGACTGGATGGAGGAGGCGAAAGCCTCCTCTTTTTACATATGCATGAATGTTTATGGACGTCAATTCTTGTAGATGTGTGAAATTCTCCTTCCAACCGCTCTATGGTATGATGGGGTAACAGGATTAACTGGTATATTAACGGTTTGGAGTGAATGAAGATGCTCGTTGCGGAACGTTATGAAAAAATTGTGGAATGGGTGGATGCGCATGGAAGCATGCGTGTCACTGAGCTTAGTGAGCGCTGTGGAGTGACCGAAGAAACGATTCGCCGTGATCTGGACAAGCTGGAACAGGCGGGCAGGCTCAGACGCTCGCATGGTGGAGCGGTGAGTGTGAAATACAAGGATGAATCGCAAACCGAGATTCCGTATCCCGAGCGTGCTGTTGCATATGCCGATGAGAAGCGACGCATTGCAAGTGAAGCAGTGAAACTGGTGGAACCCGGTGATCGGATTGCTTTGGATGCAAGTACTACCGCGTGGTATATGGCAGCTGGACTGCCCAATATTCCGCTGACGGTATTAACCAATTCAATTAAAGTTGCCGCGGAGCTAAGCGCGAAAGAACAGATTCGTGTCATTGCTACAGGCGGACAGCTTGCTTCCAAATCTTTGTCCTTTGTCGGGCCGCTCGCAGAGCGCTCGCTGGATGCGTATCATGTGGATAAAGTGTTTTTGTCTTGCAAAGGCGTACATCTGACCAAGGGCATCAGCGAGTCGAATGAACTACAGGCTTTGGTGAAGCAGAAAATGATTCATATTGCTGACGAGGTTATTTTGCTAGCCGATTCGAGCAAATTTAACATTCAAGCTTTTACAAGGGTAGCTGGCATGGAGAGTGTTGGGAAGGTCATCACCGACCAGGGTGTGCAGGAGGAGCATGTGAACGCGTTAAATGAACTTGAAATTACGTGTATACGTGTATAACAACAATCAACAATTATATTAATGATTTTGAATTTATATAAGTTGAACTTTTCATTTACACGTTAACGGAGAGGACTGTGTAAATATTTTTAATTCAACTTATCATAGAAAGGATCGATGACAATGAAACATCCGTTTCACTTAAAGGCGGTATGGAATGGCGGACGTAACAGTGAGGGCACGATTGATGCAGGAGGTTTGAAAACCGTCATTTCGATCCCGCAGGAGATGGGCGGCCCTGGTACAGGAACGAACCCGGACGAGATGTTACTGGGGGCAGCGGCAACCTGTTACCTGATTACCCTTGCTGCGATGCTGGAGCGTTCAGATATTACACCTGACGAGCTGACGCTGGAATCGGAGGCAACGGTGGATGTGACCAATAACATCTTTACGTATGAACGTATCGTACATCGACCGCGAATCGTGCTGCCACAAGATGCATCCGAATCGGATCTGAGCAAGGCCGAGAAGCTGGCGCATAAGGCCGAAGCATCCTGTATGATCTCTCGGGCAGTATCTGGCAATGTGAGGATGGAAACCTGTCCGGTGATTGTAACCACTGGAGCTGACGCAGTGTGATATAATTGGTGGGTAGACGACATGATTCGTCATTTGTGCAAATAAGGAGAAATTCAGGATGAAAAACCAGAAGCGCAAACCCAATCGAATGGCACGTTTGACTCGTGCAATGAAACTGAATTTTCTCAAACTTTTACGTGCTCCGGGTGGTGCTCATAAGGTATCTACCGGATTTGCTATAGGGTTCGGTCTCGAACTGATCGTAATCTCGACTGCATCCCTGATTTATCTTGTGTTTTATCCGATCGTTCGTTTGTCTGGCGGCTCCATGCCAGCGGCCATTGTAGGCAACGTTGTGGGCAAGCTGACATTTCTGCCGATTATTCTTATGCCACTTGCGAAACAGATAGGTTCATGGATTTTGCCAGCGCACAGTATGGGCCAGGGTCCTATGCATGAGAGCGCATGGAGGGAACTGTTTCATGGAAACTGGTCAGCGGTAAGTGAACTGCTGCTCGGTGGACTTGATATCCTGGCAGGTATGAGTGTGCTCGGGTTAATTTTGGGATTCATTTCGTACTTTGTCGTCAAATACTTCTATGTCAGAGCTCTTCATCGGCGGCATGAACGCCGGCTGGAGAAGCGCCGCCAAGCGGCAAACGCTTCAGGTCTTAGCACAGCGTCTGTACTGATCAGGAAGACATCACAATCATAATTGGCAGGAAGACCATGGAAACAGCGGTAGTCCACAGAATGCAACGGGATACAAATTGCGGAGATGCACCGAACTGTTCAGCCAAAATAACAGCGTTCACTGCGGTTGGCATCGAGGCGAGGATAAGCAACACAGGGAATAATGTTCCTTCGACTTGCAGTGCTTTCAGTATAAGCCAGGCTAAAATCGGTGCTGCAACCAGCCTGACAACAAGTCCGGCCCAAAAAGCCTTACGAACATTCGATTGCCAAGGTGCTGTATCTCCTTTGGGTCGTAACATCTGTGCGCCCAGAATCGCCAAGACAATAGGAGAATAACCGGTAGCCATCATCGAAACGCCCCCATCCAGAGCATTAGGAAGGGAAATGCCCGAGCTCCGCATGATGACTGCGATCACAGCTGCGTAGATGGTAGGCATGCGGAATACGGACAGCATCGCGTTTTTTACCGTGAATTCGGATCTTGCGGCAAAGAAAATACCTACCGTATTGACGATGATCATCTGTCCAATGACGTAGACCGAGGCCTTGTCCAGTCCAAGTTGACCAAAGGCAAGCAACACAAGCGGGAGCCCGTAGTTCACACAGTTGGTAAATGTGGAGACGAGGGTCAGTCCTGCTTTTTCAGGTGCACCCAGACCAAAGATTCTGCTTATGATCTCAGCCAGAGCCCAGAGGGCGATCAAGTTGAGGATAGAGAACCAGAAAGTGCTTGTAACATCCGTCCAGGTAATCTCTGCGTGTAGCAGGGTATGGAAGATAAGCGCAGGACTTAAAATATAGAGTGAAAATGCCGAAAGCGGCCGTGTATCCCAGTCCTTGAAATGTTTTAACAATATTCCGCCAATGACGGGCAAGGAAATGGGCAGAAACACATGATAAAGCGTAATGAAAAACGAGGTAAACAATCTGTTCAGTCCTTTCTAGATGAAAAACCTATCTTATCATAGCAGGAAATGCTCGACAGTTGAATGTATAAGGACATAATCCTTGTACAGATACGCATTTCATTGCGTTAAACATGGCAGGCTCCGGTAGAGTGAGCAGGGGTCCGATTGCTATTTTGATATGGCAGATTTATTATAGAAGAGGTGCAACAAGATTACATACACATAGAGGAGGAAACTGTAATGAGTGAATCAAAACGCTTGCTCGTACTAGTCGGCTCTTATGCCGAAGCGGAAAATGAGGGCATTTACGCATATGAATTAAATGAGGATACAGGCAGTCTGGCGAAGCTGGACAGCATTGCGGGCGTGAAAAACCCGACGTTTGTTAACGTGGATGCGCAAGCAAACAAGCTATATGCGATTGGTGAAACGGCGTCTGCCGAGGGCAATAAAATGTCTGAAGCGGTAGCACTGAGCGTAGATCCTGCGACGGGTAAATTGACTTTGCTCAATCGCAAAGACTCCATCTCTGCTCCGCCATGCCACATTCAGCGTGACCCTTCCGGTAAATATTTGATCCTGTCCAGCTATCACGGTGGATTGGTAGGACTTCAAGCCCTTACAGACAATGGTGAAGTTGGAGCACTTCTGGACGAGAAGAAACATGAAGGACACGGGGCACATCCTGAGCGTCAGGACAAGCCACATGTGCACTCGGCATTCTTCAGCCCGGATGGTAAATATATGATGGTACAGGATTTGGGCGCAGATAAAATTGCGATCTACTCCATTAACGCAGACACCAATGAACTGGTGCTTCACAGTGAAACGAAAACTCATCCGGGCGCAGGACCACGCCACTTGGCTTTCCATCCGAATGGTCAGTTTGCATATGTGATCAACGAAGTGGATTCGTCTGTCACATCTTACAAGTATGATGCAGCTGCGGGTACGCTCACTGAAATCTCCAATATTTCAACGCTTCCTGACGGCTATGACGGCACTGAGAATACTACTGCTGAGATTACGGTTTCGAACGATGGCCGTTTTGTATATGGTTCCAACCGTGGACATGACAGCATCGTCGTATTTGCAGTAGATGCAGACAAAGGTCATCTGACCCTGGTAGAGCATGTCTCCGCAGAAGGACAGCACCCGCGTCATTTCGCATTGACACCGAATGGTAAACTGTTGATTGCGGCTAACCGTGATACAAACAACATGGTTACCTTTACAGTAGATCAGGAGAGCGGTCGCCTGAAATACACAGGTCACAGTACAGGTGTGTCCAAGCCGGTATGTGTGAAACCCGTATATCTGTAAGAGGCCGATGGATAAATAGATAGGAACATACAGCGCGTACTCTGCTATGAAAAATCAAGAAGAACCTTGCCTGAAAAGACAGGGTTCTTCTTTTTCTTTTTGATAAAAGACTTTATGAAAAGTGAATAACATCCATTGTAAGAAACCTACATCATTGATGTCGTACAAACAATACGCTGTTCGTAAATAGCACTGACTGTAGAATAGATGAAGATAGATGTATCTCAAGAAAGGATTCGTATAACAACGTCAAATATCCATTAGTTTCGTCCAAGTAACTACCTCACTTGAAAGTGCGTACTTCCTGAATGGATAGTCAGGCTCTACAATGAACTAGCAACCACCATTACGAGATGCTGGCCTCAGCAACGGATCATTGGCGGTAAAAATAAACATTTGGATCTATATAAGTTGAACTATTTTTTACACGTTAACGGAGAGGACAGAAAAAACCTGGTAAAGCGAAGCGTTCGCCTTTATCACCGGATTTTTCCCTTTGGAAAAGGGAATCAAAAAAATCTGGGGATAACAGCGATTGGAAGGTTCTTCTGTCATCGGAGTGGACTGTGTAAATCTTTATTTCAACTTATACAGCATCATTAATCAACCTCAAATACAAAGGAGATATAAAACATGAAATTACAACTCGCACTTGATTTGGTTAACATCCCGGAAGGTATCGCACTGGTTAAAGAAGTGGAACAATATATTGATATCGTTGAGATCGGCACACCGATTATTATCAATGAAGGATTGCATGCTGTAAAAGCAATGAAGGAAGCTTATCCTAACCTGCAAGTTCTTGCGGACCTGAAAATTATGGACGCTGGCGGATATGAAATCATGAAAGCAGCTGAAGCGGGTGCAGACTTGATCACCGTTCTGGGTGCAAGTAACGATATGACGATCAAAGGTGCTGTAGAAGAAGCGAAAAAGCAAAACAAAGAAGTTCTCGTGGATATGATCAACGTGCCTAACCTGGAACAACGTGCGCGTGAAGTTGACGCTCTGGGCGTAGACTACATCTGTGTTCATACCGGGTATGACCTGCAAGCAGTTGGACAAAGTCCTTTCGAAGACCTGCAAACGATCAAAGGTGCAGTGAAAAATGCAAAAACTGCGGTTGCTGGTGGTATCAAATTGGACACATTGCCAGAAGTTGTGAAAGCACAACCTGACTTGGTCATCGTTGGTGGCGGTATTACAGGGCAAGCAGATAAAGCAGCTGTAGCATCCGAAATGCAGCGCCTTGTTCAGCAAGGGTAAGCTGATGAGCAGCAAACAATACGCCGCAGATATCCTGAAGGAACTGGAACGCACGTTAAGCCAGCTTGATGATACCGAGATGCAGGCAATGGCCGAGCAGGTGTTAGCAGCGGAACGCATTTTTGTAGCTGGCGCGGGTCGTTCAGGTCTCATGGGAAAAGCATTCGCGATGCGATTGATGCAGATGGGACTTACCGTTTATGTCGTAGGCGAGACGGTGACGCCAGGGATCAGCTCAGCAGATTTCCTGCTGTTATGCTCTGGTTCTGGAGAGACAGGCGGGCTGGTTGCCATGGCAAGAAAGGCGAATCAAGCGGGTGCACCTGTAGGCTTAATCACAATTAAGCCGGATTCCACAATTGCACAGCTGGCACAAGTGGTCGTTCGGCTACCTGCCTCTGCAAAAGAGGATGCGGCGGGAGCCGGAGCGGATGTTACCACTCAGCCTATGGGTTCCTTGTTTGAACAATCCTTGTTGCTCAGCATGGATGCGTTGATCCTCACCATGATGGAGATGAAGGGCATGACTGGTGCAGATATGTTCAGCCGGCACGCGAATCTGGAGTAGTTCGATTGAAGTGCTCACGCGTTTAATATAGCTAAAAATGAAGTAGACCGGAATCCTGTGCTATTGCAAGGATTGCGGTCTTTTCTGTGAAAAAGATGAGCGAACTTTGCATTCGGTCCGTGCTATAGTAAAATGAAGTATTAGAGTTTGATATCGTACGAGATAAAGGGGGCTTGGAGCCATGGCGTCCGAAGTCAAAGAACGCATTAATTTAAAAGAAATCAACTGTGAAAAGGAATTAACGCTGGCGGTGATTGG
>Ga0105244_10001646_pt1 | contig 17689 bp, 19 predicted proteins | sample KBSM44metaG_FD_80423 | JGI IMG/M metagenome (GOLD analysis project Ga0105244, IMG submission 80423) | Miscanthus rhizosphere microbial communities from Kellogg Biological Station, Michigan, USA - KBS M4-4 metaG | ecosystem: Host-associated > Plants > Roots > Rhizosphere > Soil | place... | reverse complement strand
CGATGAACCAGGTCTGGTTGCCTTCCCACGTGGCGCCGATGGTGTTGATGATGACGCGCCGTTCGGTGTCGTTCTTGCCGAGGAAGGGCAGCGACATGCCGACGCCGAAGTCGAAACCGTCGGTCAGCGCGAAGCCGATCAGCAGCACGCCGACGAAGCACCACCAGATGATTTTATAAGTGTCGTAGTTGAATAGCATGGTGTTTTCTCCTTAGGCCATCGCAGCGCCGCTGTTATGTGCGGGCTGCTCCCAGTGATATTTGCCGGTGTGCAGGCTGCTCGGCCCTTGCCGCGCGAACTTGACCATCAACGTCATCTCGACGATCAGCAGCAGGGTGTAGAAGCCGATGAAACCGGCCAGGCTGAAGTACAAGCTGCCTACGTCCAGGCTGGACGCCGACAGGTGCGTCGGCAGGATGCCGGCGATGGTCCAGGGCTGGCGGCCGTATTCGGCCACCACCCAGCCCAGCTCGGCCGCCACCCACGGCAGCGGAATGGCGGCCACCGCCAGCTTGAGCAGCCAACGCTGCGCCGCCAGGCGCTTGCGCACAAGGAAGTAGAACGAGGCGCCGAAGATGAACAGGAACAGCAGGCCCAGCCCGACCATGATGCGGAACGACCAGAACATCGGAGCCACTTTCGGCACGGTGTCGTTGGCGGCCATCTTGATTTGCGCGTCGGTGGCGTCGATGACCTTGGGCGTGTATTTCTTCAGCAGCAGGCCGTAGCCAAGGTCGTCCCGCAGCGCCTTGAAGGCGGCGCGCGCTTCGGGCGATTTGTCGCCCGACTTCAGGCGATCGAGCGCGGCGTAGGCCAGCATGCCGTTGCGGATGCGCGCTTCGTTGCTTTGCTTGAGCTCCTTGATGCCGACCACTTCCTTGTCCGCCGAGCGCGTGGCGATCAGGCCCAGCGCGTAGGGGACCTTGACGGCGTAGTCGGTGCGCTGGGTTGCCTCGTTGGGCAGGCCGAACACGGTGATGCCGGCCGGCGCCGGTTGGGTTTCCCATTCCGCCTCGATGGCGGCCAGCTTGGCCTGGTTGACTTCGCCAACGGTATAACCCGATTCGTCGCCCAGCACGATCACCGACAGCGTCGACAGCAGGCCGAAGCCGGCGGCGATGGCGAACGAGCGCAAGGCGAAATTGACGTCGCGCGCCTTGAGCAGATAGAAGGCGGAGATGCCGAGCACGAACATCGACGCGGTCACGTAGCCGGCGGCGACCGTGTGGACGAACTTGACCTGCGCCACCGGGTTGAAGAACACCTCGGTGAGGCTGACCAGCTCCATGCGCATGGTCTCGAAATTGAACTCGGCGCCCACCGGGTGGTTCATCCAGCCGTTGGCGATCAGTATCCACAGCGCCGACAGGCTGGAGCCGAGCGCGACGAGGAAGGTCACGCCCAGGTGCTGCACGCGCGAGAGCTTGTTCCAGCCGAAGAAGAACAGGCCGACGAAGGTCGATTCGAGGAAGAAGGCCATCATGCCTTCGATCGCCAGCGGCGTGCCGAAGATGTCGCCGACGTAGTGCGAGTAGTAGGCCCAGTTGGTGCCGAACTGGAATTCGAGGGTGATGCCGGTGGTGACGCCCATGGCGAAGTTGATGCCGAAGAGCTTGCCCCAAAACTTGGTCATGTCCTTGTAGATCTCCTTGCCGGTCATGGCGTAGACCGATTCCATGATGAAGAGTATCCAGGCCAGGCCAAGGGTGAGCGGTACGAACAGGAAGTGATACATCGCGGTCGCGGCGAATTGCAGGCGCGATAAACTGACGACATCGTCGAGCGGACTCATTTTCTACTTTCGTTGTGATGTGTGGGAGGGGGAGCCGGCGCCAGCAGGTGCTGTTCGACCTTGGCGGCGGGCATGCGCATGTGTTTGGCCTGCGGCGCGGAAAAGAACGCGTACCACAGGCCGTACAGGATCAGGACCTTGACGATGAGCGCCAGCGTGATGGCCGGCGCCAGGGGCAGGGTTGGCCAATGGGCGTAACGCTGGCGCAGCTTCATGGCTTGTTCCTGCCGGTGGCGTTATCTTCGGGCTGCGGGGTGTCGGCGTTGTCGTCGTCGCGGCGGCCGAAGCGGAAGGTGTCGCGCACGCTCTCGCCGACGTCGATCAGCTTCTTGACCTTGGAGCCCATCTTCATCAGCGACGCCAAAGTTTCCGGCGACAGGCGCTGGACGTCGTCGAACCATGCGCTGGACAGCTCGATTAGGTTGTACATCTCGCGCATCCGTTCCTGGGCGGCGCGGTCGGCCTCGTTGGACGGGGTTTCCAGCAGCGCGTCGCGCAGCATCGACAGGGTGGGCTCGATTTCGCGGCGGCGGCGTTCCTCGAGCAGGGCTTTGAAGATGTCCCAGATATCCTTGGGCGGCTCGAAGTACTCGCGGCGGTCGTTCGGTTTGTGCAGCAGCTTGACCAGGCGCCACGATTGCAGCTCCTTCAGGCCCATCGACACGTTGGAGCGCGAGAACGACAGCGATTCGGCGATCTCGTCGGCGTTCAGCGGTTTGGCGCTGACGTAGAGCAGGGCATAGATCTGGCCGACGGTGCGGTTGATGCCCCAGCGGCTGCCCATTTCGCCGAAGTGCATGATGAAGCGCTGGGCCAGCGGGGTGAGGGGGGCGACTTCGACAGGTGTGGGGGACATGAATCTTTCCTTTGTTTTGAATTTTCAGTAATTCCTGAAATTATAAAAGAATTTTCTGAGAGCTGCTACAGCAGGCCTCGTTATATAATCAGGTATATTGCGGTTCCATGCCCTGCGCGAGCCGTCGACGAGGCACGCAATGAGCCTCCACCACACTTCAACGAAAAGGAAACCGATGCGGGCTTTGAAAACAACGATGGCGGCGGTCCTGGCGACCGTTGCGGCAACGGCGTCGGCCACCGACATCACGGTCTCGGCCGCCGCCAGCCTGACCAACGCCTTCAAGGAAATCGGCGCCGCCTACGAGAAGGACCACGCGGGCGACAAGGTGCACTTCAACTTCGCCGCTTCCGATCCGTTGGTCCAGCAGATCGGCAAGGGCGCGCCCGTCGACGTCTTCGCCTCCGCCGACCAGGAAGCGATGGACAAGGCCGAGTCGCTGAAATTGCTGGCGCCCGGCAGCCGCCGCAACTTCGTCGCCAACAGCCTGGTGCTGATCGCGCCCGCCAACAGCAAGCTGGCGCTCAGAGGTATCGCCGACTTGCAGCAGGTGGCCGTCACGCGCGTGACGATGGGTAATCCCGCCAGCGTGCCGGTCGGACGCTATGCCAGGCAGGCGCTGGAGCAGGCCAAGCTGTGGGCGGCGGTCGAGCCGAAAGCCATCTTTGGCAGCTCGGTGCGGCAAAGCCTCGATTACGTGGCCCGTGGCGAAGTCGATGCCGGCTTCGTCTACGCCACCGACGCGCTGGTCCAGAAAGACAAGGTGCAAGTGATCGCGACCGTGCCGACCGCCACCCCGGTCAGCTATCCGATCGCCGCGATCGCCGCCGGGCCGCAGCCCGCGGCCGGACGCAAGTTCGTCGACTATGTGCTGGCCCCGGCGGCGCAGGCGATCCTGGCCCGCCACGGCTTCGGCCGTCCATAAGATCGGAGCCCGTGGTTGGATAGTTTTTCTGCCGAACCGGCCTGGATCGCGCTGCGCCTGTCGCTGAAGGTGGCGCTGTGGGCCACGCTGATCGATCTGGTGTTGGGCATTGCGCTGGGCTATCTGCTGGCGCGCAAGCGTTTCCCGGGCCGCGAGCTGCTGGACGCGCTGCTCACTTTGCCGATGGTGATGCCGCCGACCGTGCTCGGCTATTATCTGCTGGTGGTGATCGGACGCGAGGGCGTGATCGGCGCGTGGCTCCGGAATACCTTTGGCATCAACCTGATCTTCACCTGGCAGGCGGCGGTGATCGCGGCGGCGGTGGTGGCGTTTCCGCTGGTGCTGAAGGGCGCGCGCGCCGCGTTCGAGTCGGTCGACGGCCAACTGGAGCAGGCCGCGCGGGTGCTGGGCATCCCGCCGTTTGGCGTGTTTCTGCGCGTGACGTTGCCGCTGGCGTGGCGCGGCGTGCTGGGCGGAACGCTGCTGGCGTTCGCCCGTTCGATGGGCGAGTTCGGCGCGACCTTGATGGTCGCCGGCAGCATTCCCGGCAAGACGCAGACCTTGTCGATCGCCGTCTACGAAGCCGTCCAGGCCGGGCAGGACGACAGCGCGAATTTGTTGGTCATCATCACGTCGGTGGTGTGCATCGCCGTGCTGATCGCGGCCAACAAACTGACGCCGAACCGCAATCTCCAGGGCTGACCATGCACATCAAAGTCGACATCGGCAAGACCCTGCGTTCCGGCGCGCGCGCCTTCGAACTGAGCGCGCGCTTCGAATCTGCCAGCCGGCGCGTGGTGATCCACGGCCCGTCCGGCGCCGGCAAGAGCCAGTTGCTGAAAGCGCTGGCAGGCTTGATGACGCCGGATCGCGGCCATATCGAACTGGCGGGGCGCCGCCTGTTCGACAGCAACGCCGGCATCGACCTGGCGCCGCAGCGGCGGCAGGTTGCTTACTTGTTCCAGGATTACGCGTTGTTCCCGCACCTGAATGTGCGGCAGAATATCGGTTTCGGTTTGCAGCGCGGCTGGCTCAATCCCTGGTCGCGTGTCGATGGCGACACCATCCGCTATTGGTTGCAGGCGTTCGAACTGGACCATGTCGCCCATCAATTCCCGCACGAATTGTCCGGCGGACAGCGACAGCGCGTGGCGTTGGCGCGGGCGCTGGCGCCGCAGCCGACCGCGCTATTGCTGGACGAACCGTTCGCCGCGCTCGATCCGGGTCTGCGCGAGCGCATGCGGACCGAACTCGATACCTTGCAGCGCAAGCTGGCGATACCGATGATACTGATCACCCACGATCCCGAGGACGTCCGGGCTTTCGGCGATCACGTGCTGCGCATGGAACAGGGGCGCATCGTCGATGCGGAGGAGCTGCCATCATGAAGCCGACCATGGAATTGCAAGGCAACGTCTGGATGACCATCGACGGCCAGAAGCTGGGCGGGAACGAACGCGTGGCGCTGCTGGCGGCGATCGCCTCGACCGGTTCGATCACCAGCGCGGCCAAGGCGGTGGGCATGAGTTACAAAGGCGCGTGGGACGCGATCGAGGCGATGAACAACCTGGCCGGCGAGCCGCTGCTGGAGCGCGTGGCCGGCGGCAAGGGCGGAGGCGGCACGCGGTTGACATCGCGCGGCGCGCAACTGGTGGAGAACTTCCGTAAGATAGACGAGGAGCACCGCAAGTTCGTCGCGCATCTGAGCGGGCAGTCGCATGCGCTGGCCGATGATTTCCTGCTGATACAAAGGATGAAAATGAAAACCAGCGCGCGCAACCAGTTCAGCGGCAAAGTGGTCGATTTGAAGGAGGGCGCCGTCAACGACGAGATCACGCTGGAGATCGTCGGCGGTCAACATATCGTCGCCACCATCACGCGTGACAGCAGCGACAGTTTGAGTCTGACCATCGGTGCCGAAGCGTTCGCGTTGATCAAGGCGTCGTCGGTGATCGTGGTGGCGGAGATGGGAACGGCGCGCTTGTCGGCGCGCAATCAGCTTGCCGGCAAGGTCACGCGGTTGCAGGCGGGCGCCGTCAATATGGAAGTGAGCATCGAATTGCGCGGTGGCGGCGTCATCGCCGCCATCGTCACACGCGAGAGCGGCGACGCGCTGGCGCTGGAAGTCGGCAGCGAGGTGGGCGCGGTCTTCAAAGCATCGAGCGTCATCATCGGCACGCCCGCGTAATAGCCCACGCCCGCTTTCATCTAACGCACGCTTCATCTAAAACAAGTCGGGCGGATTGCGGCTACGCCTAATGCGCCCGACGAAATCGGGTCAACATCGCGTCAGCTGTCAGAGCCCGTTTTGCCACCCTGACGGCTGCCCGTCTTGGTCGATTGCTCCGAGCCGGCGCTACTGCGCGCCGACCCGGCCGCTGCATTCTTTTCAGCATTGGCGCGTGCGGCGGACTGGCGGCTTTCGCCCCCCTTGCGCCCGATCTGCGCCATATGTGCGCGATCCCGGCTGACCGCCTCGCCGCCTTTCTGGCCGGCGCGGCGTGCTTCCTCCGAGTCGAATTCGTGTGCCGTGCCTTTCTGGTGGGCGGCTTGGCCGCCTTTGCTGGCGATGGCGCGCTGGGTGGCTTCATCCATCGCGGCGAAACCTCGCTTGGCGGTGCCTTTCGGCTTCGGCTGGTCGTTTGCTGGGTTGTTACTATTACTTGCCATAACTGCCTCCTGATATGTCGTGTGTTCCGTTGGGTTGGTAAACAGCGACGCATTTCGCTGCTCTGTGTGGTTAGAGTTGCAAGATTGACGGAAGTTCCACATGGGCTTGGGCCATGGTGCGAAGTGAGGGCTGCGTGGGGCCTCGTCGTGTGCTTTGATTAAAAAAACGCCGGGTTTTCGGCCCGGCGGGTTATTCAGCACAGAGATAGACGCCAGTCAGGCGAGAAGGTTCCAAAATTGCACGATCGTTCTAGTTTTACCGGATGAGCCCAGCCGTGCGACAATACCGGCCTTGTTATTGTTCCGTTGATATCGAAATCTACTGTGATGGCCATGACTAAACCCGACAATCCCGAATACATCTTGAGTTTTTCTTGCCACGACCAGCGTGGCATCGTTCATCGCGTTTCGGGTTTTTTGGCCGATCACGGCTGTAACATCATCGATTCGGCGCAGTTCGGCGACAGCGAGTCGCGCCTGTTCTTCATGCGCGTGCACTTCGCGCTCGAAGACCGCGCCATCAACGACGAGCTGCTGCGCGCCGATTTCGGCCTGCTGGCGGCCGAGATGCAACTGACGTTCGAGATGCGCGACGCGCATTACAAACCGCGCGTGATGTTGATGGTGTCGAAGATCGGCCATTGCCTGAACGATCTGCTGTTCCGCTACAAGAGCGGACTGCTGCCGGTGGAGATTCCGGCGATCGTGTCGAACCACATGGATTTCTACCAGCTGGCGGCGAGCTACAATATCCCGTTCCACCACCTGCCGCTGGCCACCGGCGCGCCGCAGGAAGCCAAACTGGCGCAGGAAGCCAAGGTCATCGAGCTGATGGACACCCACAAGATCGACCTGGTGGTGCTGGCGCGCTACATGCAGATACTGTCGCCGGGCCTGTGCGCGGCGCTGAAAGGGAAGGCGATCAACATCCACCACTCCTTCCTGCCGAGCTTCAAGGGCGCCAAGCCCTACGCGCAGGCGCATCACCGCGGCGTCAAGCTGATCGGCGCGACCGCCCACTTCGTCACCGGCGATCTCGACGAAGGTCCGATCATCGAGCAGGATGTCGAGCGGGTCGACCATTCGATGGACGCCGAGACCTTGTCGGCCATCGGCCGCGACGTCGAGTGCGTCGTGCTGGCGCGCGCCGTGAAGTGGTTCGTCGAGCACCGCATTTTGCAAAACGGCGACAAGACTGTCGTCTTTAAATAATTTAAGAGATTTACCGATGGCCCTCAAAGCAACAATTTATAAAGCCGACCTGCAGATCGCGGACATGGACCGCAATTTCTACGAGACCCAGTCGCTGACCCTGGCGCGCCACCCGTCCGAGACCGACGAGCGCATGATGGTGCGGCTGGTGGCGTTCGCGATCCACGCCAACGAGGCGCTGACCTTCACCAAGGGGCTGTTCGACGTCGAAGAACCCGACATCTGGCAGAAGGATTTGACCGGCGCGATCCAGTTGTGGATCGAGGTCGGCCAGCCGGACGAGAAGGTGATCCTGAAGGCCAGCGGCCGTTCGGAACACGTCTATGTGTACAGCTACGCGGCCACCAGCCATATCTGGTGGAAGTCGCTGGCGAACAAGGTCGAGCGCTGCAAGAACCTGACCGTGATCAACCTGAACGCCGACGCCACCGAGCAGCTGGCCCGCATGGCGCAGCGTTCGATGCAGTTGCAATGCACCATCCAGGACGGCCAGATCTGGCTGACCGACGGCACCACGACGGTGGAAGTCGGCCGCGAGACTTTCAAGGCCGAACGCTAAGGTTTTACCGGACCACCGCGCCACCCTTCATCACCCACTGGACCCGTTCCAGCACCGTCACATCCTTGAGCGGTTCGCCGTCGACGGCAATCATGTCGGCGAACTTGCCCGCCTCTATCGTTCCGATCCGGTCGCTCCAGCCCAGCAACTCGCTGGCGTTGACGGTGGCCGCGCGGATCGCCTGCGCCGGCGTCATGCCCAGCTTGACCAGCACCGCGAATTCGCGCGCGTTCAAGCCATGCGGATAGACGGCGGCGTCGGTGCCGAACGCCACCGGCACGCCGGCCTTGATCGCGCGGCCGATATTGATGCGCGCCTGCGGCAACACCACCTTGGCTTTTTCCAGCAGCGGCTTGGGCAGTTTGATCGCCTCGGCGTTCTCGACCAGCCAGTCGCCCAGGTAGACGGTCGGCACCAGCCAGGTCTTGTGTTCCTTCATTAATTTAATGCCCTCGTCGTCGATGTAGGAGCCGTGTTCGATCGAATCGACGCCGGCCAGCACCGACAGCTTGATGCCTTCGCCGCCGTGCGCGTGGGCCGCGACGGTATGGCCGAGGCCGTGCGCGGTCTTGACGATGGCCTTCAATTCCTCCAGCGTGTACTGCGAGGCGCGCGGGTCGGTGCCGAACGACAGCACGCCGCCGGTGGCGCAAACCTTGATGACGTCGGCGCCGTATTTGATGTTGCGGCGCGCGATCTTTTGCGCCTCGTCGGTGCCGTCGGCCACGCCCAGCGCCGAGCGCTGGTACTCCGGCGCGTGCATGTTGTCGTCGCAGTGGCCGCCGGTGATGCTCATCGCCGGGCCGGAGGCGGCGATGCGCGGGCCGGGCACGTCGCCGTCGTTGATGGCGTCGCGCAGGCCGATGTCGGCATAGCCGTCGGCGCCGACGTCGCGCACGGTGGTGAAGCCGGCGTTGAGCGTGAGGCGGGCGTTCTTGGCGCCGGTCAAGGTCGAGCGCGGGATCGATTTGGCGACGATGGCGTAGCCGGCGTCCTGCGGGTCGCCGGTCAGGTGGGTGTGGCTGTCGATCAGGCCCGGCAGCAGGGTTTTGTTGCCCAGGTCGATGACCGTGGCGCCGGCAGGGATCGCCAGCTTGCTGCCGGCGGCGGTGATGCGCTCGCCGCTGACGAGGACCACGGCGTCGTCGATCACCGTGCCCTTGCGCACGTCGACCATGTGCGCGGCCTTGATAGCGGTGACGGGGGCGGCTGGGACGTCCGCCGCAGCGGCGGCGGAACTCAATAACATGGCGGGCAGCGACGCCAGCGCGAGGCGGACGGATGAGGCGATGACGTTCAAGTATTTCTCCCTGTGGATGAGGTTTTTTTGAGGAGCGACAAAGCGGGCTCGCCGACAAGCGTACTCGTCAATGATGTCGAACGCTACACTTTGTCGATGAAAAGTCACAGCGACATATTGTATAAGCGGTTGTTCGCGCATCCCGAAGTCGTCCGGGACCTGCTGACGGGATTTGTCTCGGCGGAATGGCCCGGCTCGCTTGATGCCAGTGCGTTTGAGCGTATCAACGCCAGCTACACCAGCGACAGCGGCAGAGTCCGTCACGAGGATATTGTGTGGCGCGCAAAAATCGGTGGCGATTGGATCTATGTTTACCTGTTGCTGGAGTTCCAGTCACGCTCCGATCCGTGGATGGCATTGCGCATGCAGGTCTATATCGGGCTGTTGTGCCAAGACCTGGTGGCGCAGCATCGGCTGACCCGGTACGGGAAACTGCCGCCTGTCTTGCCCGTCGTGCTCTATCACGGCCGCAAGCCTTGGCGCGCAAGTACGGACCTTGCCAAGTTGATGCTGCCGCCGCCGGAGGGACTGGAACGCTATCAGCCGAGCCAGCACTACCTGCTGATCGATCAGCATCGGAACGTCGGCGCCGACGGCCGGTCTAATGTGCTGGCAATCCTGTTTCGCCTGATGCGTTCGCACACCGACGAGGAGATGCGCGGCGCGCTGAACGCCTTTGCGGAACGCATGCGGGCGCCGGATATGTCACGCGCGCGCGATAGTTTGACGCGCTGGATACGGTCAGTCTTGCAGGAAGAGTTCAGTGAGACCAATATAGGTTTGGAGGAGGGCCCCGCGATGTTGTTCAACAAACGATTCAAGAAGTATGAAGACCTGCTGGAGTATGAGGCGATCGAGCGTGGACGCGCCAAGGGAAAGGAAGAGGGCCGGCAGGAGGGCAGGCAGGAGGGCGCGCGCTTGGTGTTGCAGGACGTGTTGCAGACAATGACAGCGGATTTTAAAGATGAATTGCCGCCGGACTTGAACGAGAGAATCTCTGCCGCCGACGAGGACCAATTGCGGACCTGGGTGAAATCGCTGCTCGCCGGCGACAGACCGCGGCAAATATTTTCCGAGCGTTGATGCCCTGTGCAGTGTTTATTGCGGCGCCGCGCCCAGCCGCTTGATGGTGCCCGAGCCGCGGATGTTCTGGCTCACCTTCGGATCGCCGTAGTAGCCGATGTCGCCGGAGCCGGCCACGCTCAGGTTCAGCGTTTTGCTCGCCGACACCGTCGCCTCGCCCGAGCCGCCGATGCTCACGACGGCATCGCGCGACGCCAGCCGGCCCGCCTGCACCTCGCCTGAACCGCCTATCGAAATCTGCAAACGCTCCACGTTCCCGCCGACATTCAGGCCGCCGCTGCCGCCCAGCGACACCGCCAGCGATTCGGCGCGCAGGTCGCGCACATTGACTTCGCCGGAACCGCCGATGTCCAACTGCATGCGCTCGACGTGCAGCTTGTCCGCCGCCACCGCGCCGGAACCGCCCACCGAGACCCGCTCCAGGGTGCGGGCCATGACGATGATCTTCATGTTGCGCGTTTCCAGCGACATGTTCTTCTTGGCCGGGCGGATCCGCAAGGTGCCGTTTTCCACCACCGTTTCGACCAGCGCCTGCAGGTTGTCGTCGGTCTCCACGGTGACGCCTTCGGTATTGCCCTGGCGGATCTCGACATCACCGCCGACACTGGTGGCGAAGGCCGTGAAGTGGCCGACCTCGCGGTTCTGCTTGACGATTTTGCCGTTGCCCTGGACGCGGTCGCCGCCGATCCAGCTCAAGGGGCCGGCCAGCGCCAGGTTGGCCGGGGCGGCGACCGCCAGCATGCCGGCGGCGAGGATCAGGACGCGCAGTGTGCCGCGAACGGTGGTGGTGGTCATGGTGTTCTCCTGGTTGGTCATCTTGAGGTTGGATACTACGCAACCGGCGCCGCCGGCGAAACCGGGTTGCGACAGACTGCACGCTGGACGGGCTGGAATGCGTTCCGACGGGAATCGGTGGGGACGGGCGGCGGCCGACGGCGGTCGGGCGAGCGGCATGAGGTATCATTCGGCCTATCCCGCAAAACCCCTCGCATCACCATCGCGACACCTATCTGGAATCACATGCTTATCATCACCATCAAACAGGGCAAGGAAAAGAGCTTGCTGGCCGGCGACCCCTGGATCTATCCCACCGCGATCGACAAGGTCGACGGCAAGCCGCAGGAAAAAATGAAGCCGGGCTCGACCGCGATCGTGCAAAGCTCCTCGCGCCAGTTCATCGGCCGCGCCGCCTATAACTCCAAGTCGCAGATCCGCGCCCGCATGTGGAGCTACAAGGAGGACGAGCCGGTCGACCACGCGATGATGAAGCGCCGCGTCAAGGCCGCCGTCGCCAAGCGCGCGGCCGCCATCCGCGCCGCCGGTCCGAACGCGCTGGTGCCGGTGATCTTGGGCGAGGACGACGGCCTGTCCGGCCTGCTGGTGCACGGCTGGGGCGGCGTCAACGGTTATCTGATCTGCCAGTTTCAGTCCGGCGGGGTCGACGCCTGGAAGGTGCCGATCGTGCAGGCCTTGTTGGCGGAGACCGGCTGCCCCAACGTCTACGAGCGTTGTGACGACCTGATCCGTAAGGGCGAGGGCCTCCCGTTGTTCTCCGGCGCGCTGGCCGGCGAGGAGCCGCCCGAACACGTACTGGTGCTCGAAGGCAATCAGCGTTACAGTATGGACTTATGCACCGGCTTCAAATATCCGAAGCTGAAGAGCTAGTTCCTATGCCCCGGAGAGCACTGTACAGATGGAAAATTACTTGTCGTCGCAAATACGCACGCTGACCTATATCGAGAACGAAGACCACCCCGTTTTCGGCACCCTGGTACAACAGATCCTGCACCTGCTGAACTCCAAGCTTATTTTCAGCGACATCCTGATCCATCAAAACAGCCCGCTGTTGCTGCGCCAGCCCAAGGGGCTGGTGGCGGTGACCGATTCGCCGATCACGCGCGAGGAGCTGGAAGAGTTCTTCGAGGTGGTCGAGCCGAACTGGTCGGAACGCATCCAGGACCGCGCCTTCGACCGCGCGGTCGACCTGCACACGGCGCGCATCCGCGCCAACTGTTTCACCTTCCAGGGCAAGAAGCGGCTCGGCTGCGTGATCCGCCGCTTCCCCAAGGAGCCGATGCCGCTCGATCAGCTGGGCCTGCGCCAGCACGAGCAGAATTTCGCCAAGCTGACCAGCGGGCTGGTGTTGATTATTGGCGACACCTGCCAGGGCAAATCGACCACCATCGCCTCGATGCTCGACGAGATCAACAAGCACCGTTCCGGCCACATCATCACGATCGAGGACCCGGTCGAAACCTTGATTCCGCAGCGCCAGTGCGTCATCACGCAGCGCGAGGTGGGTTCTGACGGCGACGTCGAGAGTTTCTATCTGGGCGCCCTGGACGCGCTGCGCGAGCGGCCGGACGTCATCGTCATCGGCGAGATCCGCGACGCCCAAACGGCGCAGGAGGCGCTGGCGCTGGCCGAATCCGGTCCGCTGGTGCTGGCCTCGCTGCATGCGCGCTCGACCGAGCTGGGCTTGCAAAAGATGGTGCGGCTGCTGGGTAACTCCGAGGCGCAGTCGCAGGCGCTGGCGCACGCCTTGCGCGGCGTGCTGTGCCAGGCCTTGCTGCCGTCGGTGGAGGGGGAGCGCTACCACCTCGCCACCGAGTGTCTGACGTCCAATCCGGAGGTGGTCGACATGATCGCCAGCGGGCAATTGTCGGCGCTGCGCGGCTGGATGGCCGGCAAAACCAGCGAAGGCTGCCACACGATGAACGCCTCGCTGCGCGTGCTGCTGGCCGAAGGCAAGATCGGCGTCGACGACGCGCGCAACGCGACCACGGATCGCATCGGCTTCGCCGAGCACCATTAATCCAACGGTATCGCCCGATACCGGTTGACCTCGTTGTCGTCCACCGGCGGGGCGTTGTTGCCCCATGCGCTGCGCAGGTAGGAGACCACCTGCGCCACTTCGGCGTCGTTGAGCACGTGGCCGAACGGCGGCATGCTGTACGGACGCGGATTGCCGGCCGTGCCCGGCGCGAAGCCGCCATTGAGCACGATGCGGATCGGATTGACCGCCTGCTCCATCGTCAGCGCGCGGTTGCCCGCCAGCGGCGGATAGCCGGGCGGCATGCCGGCGCCGGCGGCGCCATGACACTCGGCGCAGTGCTGCTCGTACAGCTTGGCGCCCGCCGTCAGGAAGGCCGTCGCCTGCGCCCCCTTGTCGCGCTCGAACTCCGACTTGACCCCTTGCGCCGGCAACGCGCGCAAATATACGGCCATCGCGTTGATGTCGCTGTCGCTCAGATGCTGCAGGCTTTCCCTGACCACCTCCGCCATCGGTCCGAACACGGTGGCGCGCGGCGACACGCCGGTCTTCAGCAACGCCGCGATGTGCTCCTGCCGCCAGTCGCCCAGGCCCGCCTCGGCATCCGAGTTGAGCGAGGGCGCATACCAGCCCAGCACCGGTATCAACCCGCCCGACAGGCTGTCGCCGCTTGATCCGCTCACGGCGCCCAAGGCGTTGCGCGGGCTGTGGCAGGCGCTGCAATGTCCCAGCCCTTGCACCAGATAGGCGCCCCGGTTCCAGTCGACCGACTGTCCGGTCTCGGCACGGAACACCGCCGGCTTGAAGTACAGCGCCCGCCACGCGGCCAGCATGAACTGCTGGTTGTACGGGAAGCGCAATTCATGCGGCCGGTTGGCCTGGCTGACCGCCGGGATCGACTGGAAATAGGCGTGCAGCGCGTCCGAGTCGTCGCGCGTGATGCGCGTGTAATTGGTGTACGGGAAGGCCGGATACAGCAGCCGGCCGTCCTTCGATTTGCCGTTGTGCAGCGCTAGCCAGAAGTCGTCGGCGCTCCAGCCGCCGATGCCGGTCACCTTGTCCGACGTGATGTTGGGCGAAATCACGCTGCCGAACGGCGTTTTGAGCGCGCGGCCGCCGGCGTATTGCTGGCCGCCGCGCGTGGTGTGGCACGCCATGCAGTCGCCGGCCTTGGCCAGATAGGCGCCACGGGCGATTTTCTCGGCCGGCGCCAGTTTGGCGGTGACGCTCGGCGGCGGGCCGAGATCGTCACCGGTACGGAACAGCATGAAGAGCGCGCCGGCCACCACCAGCACAAGCAATCCCGCAAACACCAGGAGGACTTTTTTCATGGTCGTCGTCCCCGCGCTCATTTGGCGCCACCCGGCACGCTGCCGCACGGCTGCGGCAGCGGCATGGCGATGCTGGCGGCGGCTGCCGGCCGGGCGGCCGCGTCCGGCGGCTGCTTGCTCAGCCAGGCCGAAATGGCGGCCACGTCGGCCACGGTCAGTTTGCCGGCGATATCGGCCATGCAGTCGGGCGCGGCGGCGCGGCGCACCTGGTTCTTCCAAGCGCCGAACTGGGCGTTGATGTAATCGCTGGGCAGCCCGAGCAGTCCCGGGATGGCCGGTTCGACGCCGTACAGCGCCGCGCCGTGGCAGCTGACGCAGGCCGGTATCTTTTTGGCCGGATCGCCGTGCCGCACCAATGCTTCGCCGCGCGCCAGGCTGGCGGCGCTCGCGTTGGCGCCGCTGCCGGCCTGGGCGGGAGGGTAGGGCGGATGCTGGGCGGCGAAGTAGTCGGCGATCTCGCGCAGGTAGGCGTCCGGCAGATGGTCGACCATATAGGTCATCATCGGATAATTGCGGCGGCCCTCGCGGAAATTGATCAGCTGGTTATACAGATAGCCGGCCGGCTTGCCGGAGATGCGCGGGAAGAAGGCGTCGCCGCGCTCCTTGGCGGCATGGCAGGCGATGCAGGCGGCCACGCGCTGCTCCAGGGTGTCGGGCGGTGTCGCGGCGGCGGCGGGCAGACTCAACGCCAGCAGCGCGCCCAATCGTACGGTGGAAAAAGTAAGCATACAGTTCCTGGTCCCTGATCATTGCAGACAGGATACCCCGGTGTTGCCAAAAAGGACAGTGGACAGAACGTCTAAGCGTCGGCCGGCGGCGGTTTCGGCGCGCGCGGCAGCTTGACCGGCCGCATCGGCGGCAGCTTGCCGCCGTTGGCGATCCAATGCCGGTACACGCGCAGCGCCACCTGGGCGTCGTCGGCCGCGTACAGGATCTGCTTGTCGTTCAGGCGCGGTAGCGCCCAGTTGGTGGTGGAGATCTTCTTCGATTTCTGCAGCTTCTGGCCGAAGAACTTGGCCACCGCCGTCTTGGCGCCGAGGTCGTTGCGCTGGCCGGGCGTGCGCAGCGCCACCGACAGGTCGACCACGCCGGCGGCGCGGATCGCCAGCTTGGCGTACAGCCGCTTGACGTCGTCGGACAAACCGAAGCCGATCTTCAGCGGCGCCGGCTGTTCCAGGATGGCTTGCAGCAGTTCGAGCGTGTGCGCCGACGTGTTCGCGCCGATCTGGAACAGATAGGCTTTGTCGTCGGTGGAGAATTGAATCAGGTGGGGGCCGGTCGACGTCTCGCCCTTGACGAAGGTCGGCTTCGATTCGGTGTCGAAGCCGATGGCGTCGGCGGCCAGCAAAGCCGCGCGCGCGGCCAGCGCATGTTCGGGCGTCGTCACCAGTTGCACATCGGCGATCCGCAGGCCGACGTAGGGCGGAAGCTCGGCCTCCGCCGCCGGTGTGTGCCGCGTATCGGGCGACCTGGTGGGCAACTCGGCCAACTCAGCCCTTGCGCGAGAATTTCGCGGTCAGCTGGTTCAGCTTGTCGGCGCGCACGCGCGCCGCTTCCTCGGCCGCCGCGGCGTCGCGTTCGGCCTTCTTGCGTTCGGCTTCCTTCTTGAAGCGCTCCTGCAATACCTGGGCGGCGTGGGCGCGGTGGGTGTCGGTGACTTCGGCGCCGGGCGTGCCGTCGAGGTCGTGGCGCACCTTGGCTTTTTCCATCACTTTCAGATAGCGCAGCGAGCCGGTGTGGATACCGAGCGCCGAGCGCATGGTCTTGCGGTCCAGTTCGGGCATGATCGCCAGGATCTGCTTGTCGATACCGATCGACAACGGCAGAAAATCGCGGAACGCCGGGAATTGGGTTTGCAGCTGTTTCAACAGGGTGCGCGGGGTCAGGGCCGCGGTGGCCGGAGCGGATGCGGCTGGCTCGGTCGCCAAAGGCTGAGGGGTAAGGCTAGTGTTCATCGACTTCGTAGGTTAAGCAAGAGGCGCCAGCATATCATGCGCCCCCCGGGATTGCAGTGCCTTTTAGGCTACCGTGCCGGTTTGCTCACACTCCGGCCAACGGCAGAAGGACGACAGGTGCGGCGGCGGCCTAAAACGTGTATAATGCTTGACGCACCAATTGCAGGGCGGTGCGTTTCAGTTTGGTACAGGATGCGATTCGGACGGTCTGACAGGGGCGCGTGCCCTTGTTATATGGTTTTAGGATGTCGGATATGTGATTTATTCATTATCTTGATGTCCCGCTATACGGCATACTTTGCCCTCTCCTCATTCTTCACTGAAAAGAGAAACAAGCCCGTTGTTGGAAGCGGGCTTTTTTTATTCCGCAGATAATCGTCAGCTAAATTACAACATTTCCATCCATGCGCACTGGTAACGGTCGGCGCGGGCTATGGCATTTTGTATTTTCTGGCGAATACGCATTGAGAGACTTTTAATGACAAAAACGCCGAAAACTTTAACGTTGTCCGTCAAGACCGCCCGCACCAGCTCCGCTCCGCTGGTCGTGCCAAAGACGACTCTATCCTATGTGATCGATAATGCGCAAGAGGCAGCGAGCAAAGTAACGGTAGTCAAGAAGAAAACGCGCCTGAGCGCCGCAGCCGAAGCGGCCCAGGCGGAGGCGCAGGTGGCCGTCGAGTCGCCGGTCAAGGCCGTCAAGGTGGCGCGCAAGGGCGCGCCGGCCGGCGCCGTCGCGGCCGACGAACCGGTCGCCGACACGGTCGTGGTCAAGGCCGCGCCGAAGTCCAAGCTGGTCAAGGCAGTCAAGGTTGAACCGGCGCCGGTGACCATCGTCACCGCCGGCCCGGCCGTCAGCCAGGTCACCGACGCCGCCACGCTGGCGTCGATCGACACCTCCGGTTATCTGCTGCCGAGCGTCAAGGTGCCGGGCCGCCGCGGCCGCAAGCCGTCCGAATTCACGCCGGAGAACGACGAAGTCGCGGCGTTGAACGCCGTCGAGCGCGCCGAACTGAAGGCCGTCTCGAAGGCGCGCGAGCGCAAGGCCAAGGGCGGCGCCGCCGACATGCTGGGCATGGACCCGAAAAGCTCGGCCGAGGACCTGGAGCGCCGCCGCAACCAGATCAAGAACCTGATCAACATGGGCAAGGAGCGCGGCTTCCTGACCTACGCCGAGATCAACGACCAGCTGCCGGAAAACATCGTCGATCCGGAAGCGATCGAAGGCATCAT
>Ga0105244_10001634_pt1 | contig 17782 bp, 15 predicted proteins | sample KBSM44metaG_FD_80423 | JGI IMG/M metagenome (GOLD analysis project Ga0105244, IMG submission 80423) | Miscanthus rhizosphere microbial communities from Kellogg Biological Station, Michigan, USA - KBS M4-4 metaG | ecosystem: Host-associated > Plants > Roots > Rhizosphere > Soil | place... | reverse complement strand
CGCAACTCGCTCGACGCCCTGTGCGATCGCTACGGCGTCTCGAACGCCCACCGCAAGCTGCACGGCGCATTGCTCGACTCCGAATTGCTGGCCGACGTCTACCTGGCCATGACGCGCGGGCAAAACAGCCTGGGCATGGATGTGGAAGAGGAAGTGGTCAACGTCGGCGAAATGCTGGAGCCGGTGGCGCTGGCCGAGGTGATTTTTGTGCCGGCCTCGGAAGAGGAACTGGCCGCGCACGCGGAAACGCTGGCCGGGCTGGACAAGGCGGTGAAGGGGCAGTGCATCTGGACTGCGCTGCTGAATCCGCCGGCGCCGCAGGAAGCTGCTTAATCAGCACTTGTATTTTTCGGGAGCGGGCTCTATAATGCTCGCACTCAACGGGAGGTTAGCTCAGGGGTAGAGCACTGCATTCACACTGCAGGGGTCGCAAGTTCGAAACTTGCACTTCCCACCATAATTCGCAATAAAATCAAAGGCCTGCACTGATGTGTGGGCTTTTTGCATTCTGGGAGTATGACAAAAGTATGACAAAGTGTGGCGGATCTACGCGGACGTCTGCGGACGAAACGTTGTGTTCTGGGCGAACCCAAGTGGTCCTTTTTGTCTGTAGATTCCTGGAGCGATCCGGCTTGTACTTCAATGGTAAAGCGATTGCGACAGTCCGTTTATTTGCCCCGCGATATTTTGATCTGCTGGGATAGCCAGGCCTGAATTTCTTGGTGTATCCATCGCGGCGCACGAGTAAGCAGCGATACTGGTGCAGGAAATTCCCCACGCTGAATGGCGTCGTAGACGCTGGTTCGCCCCAGTCCGCAGATCTTCATTACGTCCCTCAGATGCAGCATGCGGATTTCATTCGCGTCGGTCGCGCGACGTGTGGTCTGGCGACGTTCGATGGTCGTAGAAGGGAAACTGTCGGCGGTCATGGCTGTCCTCGCGCAATTTGGGATAGGTGAGGCGGCCGTAATGCGTCGCGCTGCGCAGGACTGAAATGCACAACGCTGCGTACGACGGCACTACGCAATTCCAGTTTGGCTTAGGCACGCGCCACGTGCTTTGCATTAGATCAGACTGCTTTCAAACTACGGATCCGTTGTCGAAAATGAATCTCAATGAGAACAAAAGCGATCATGGAATAAGTATTGATTTGATGCCGTGATGCATATAATGACTCCCATGAGTCAAAACACCTTGCTGGCCCAGGACCAATGAAGAGAGCCTTAGTGATTGTAGGAGCAGGAGCGTCGGTGGATTTCGGAATTCCCACCACGATAGACTACGGAAAACTGATCGAAGACCATTTGCAGGCTGACGACTACTGCGTGAGAACAGGCGGATGGGACGCCTACATCGCGGTCAAGACGGCATTGGAAGCCTACTACTCCCCGCATTCATCAGAGGCTCACTTCGAACGGATCTACCACGTGTTGCACGAGCTAGAAGCGATGACTGTGAGCAAAGGGGCCGTCCCGAAGTATCGACCCGTGCTAGTGCCGTTCTTTGACAAGAAGTTGGATTTGCGTGACGAGGCTCTGCGCGCCGCATCCAAAGCGATGATTGCCGCGATCTACGAGATCGCGTCCACTCGGTCCGACTCGCCGCTGATTTCCCTGGGATACCTTTCCGGTTTTTTCAGGACACTTGGGCGATCTTTCATCCCCCGCATTTACTCGACCAATTACGATGATTTTGTTAGCCAGGCGGTTCCCGGCCTTTTCACTGGTTTCACGCGTGAGTCAGGCGATTTCCGCCTGTTCAGTGCGCGTGATTTCTGGGCAGGGTGGAACGCGCCAAGCATCTTTCATCTGCATGGTTCGGTCCATATGGGCTTTCCGCGTTCTCGAAGTGTCGACATCGAGATCGGTGAACTTGCCTGGTTCGATTCGCGTGATGCTGCACTCAAGTTCAGCAGCTTTTCTGGCACCGGCATCAGCCGCCTCGACGGCTCCGGCATCAACCGCAGCGCGATCATTACCGGGTTGGACAAGTTGGGCCGGATCCAGCAGGCGCCGTTTTCCCATTACTATGCGGCACTAGCACGGGACGCGTTTGAAGCCGAGGTGATTTTCGTGCTTGGCAGCGGGCTTGGAGACACGCACATCAACAGTTGGATCAAGGCGATCCGCAAAGATGAGATGAAGACCCCGCTGGTCTTCGTCAGTTATTGGCCGGCCGACGAGGATTTTTACACGGCAGTGAATTTCGATTTCACCGACCGGGAAATATCCATGATCCATGATTTACGTATGGCCCTGCAGAGCCGTAGCGGTGTCAGCTACTTCCGTCCAGAGGGATGGACGATTGACCGGGAGAACCGGGCCTGCATCTGGTCCCGGGGCTTCAGGTCATTCCTCGAGTCCCCGGACAGTTTGCATGACGTGCTGCGTGAAATCGGGGTGAAGTGGGGCTAGGCGGCTCTGTGGATACAGCACTTCTTGAACTTCTTTCCGCTGCCACAGGGGCATTGTTCGTTCCGTCCTACGTGCCGTCCGCCCTCCGTGATCTTCCTGAGCCTCGCGTCCCGTAGCGACTCCGCCGCTTCTGCGAGATGTGGCCGCTCAAGGAAGGAGATATCCGACTGCTTAACGACCTTCCAGTCCGCGCCGGTGAGTTTGCCTTCCGCGTCGAACGACAGTTCCAGCAAGTGCCTGTCGGTTTCGCCATGGAGCAGCAGGATGGATTTCACGTGCTCCAGCATTTCCTGAGACAGGCCACCTCCCCAGCGCTCACTCCACGGGGCTACGGTGAGCCGAAATTCGCCTTGCGTGGAGAAAGGGCGGAGCTGGGAGCTTGGCGCACGGTCAACCTCGTGCTGCAGGTGGTTGAAAATGTCCTTGCGCCAGTACCCGTCGACATCCAGAAGGTAAGCGGCGATCTCCGACCTCCCAGGCTTGTTCGACAGCTCAAGGAGCTCGAGGAGTTGGACCATCAACTGCGGCATCTCCTGCCGCAGCGGTGATACAGCTGATGGATCGCGCAACCGCTCGCTATAGAACTCATCAATCTTCTGCCGGTACCCAAGCGCCTGAATGCGCGCCTTCGGGCCGCCCATTGCGTCTTCCAGGTGTTTAACGTAGTGGTTGTGCTTAAGGTAGAGGCCGAGGTGGTCGAGCTCGTCATCCAGCTCCAGATTGGGGGACGCGAAAGCTTTTTTGCGCTGCTCGATGAAGTGGAGGAACTCTAACGGGTTGGTGAAGATGTCCGCGTATACGCGGAGGTCTCCAATCGATATTGCCCATAGCGGCTCGTTCCCGATCTCCACGCCGATTTCCGCTACCCGTTGGGCCTGGGCCGCGATTTCCGTGAACTGATCGAGCGTAATTGCGCACAGCGTCACATGGCGGTAGTCACCTTGGCGCAGGCGTGCGATCTCGCCTCCGTCCTTGTCGAAGAGCGGTACTTCCTCGGACCCGCGCAAGTACTTCAGGAATCGGCCACCCTGTTTCGCTGGGTCGGCCAGTAGTGCTTCGAGCGACTTTATGTGTGCGTCGAAATCGCTGGTTGGATCAGTGTACGTGAACGCTCCAGCTTTGACCTCGATAACGAACAGATGGTCGTCGAAAATCAGGATTCCGTCGGTTTCGTAGGTCTTGGTTTTTTGGCCGTCTTCGGCAAGCGGGTAGTACACTTCCTGGAGCTGAGTTGCCTGTGGAAGTATTCGCGCGAAATACTCGAATGGCAGGTGCTCGGTGACTTCCTTGCGGGTCTTGATCCAGGCCTGCTTTGTGGCCTCGTCCACCCGGTAGACGCGTTTCTCCAGCTGGCGAAAGAAGTGGTCGAACAGCATGGTCTGGTCGAAGCAGTAATACTTGCCCCCGTTTTTTAGAAAAGGCCGCTTGAACGTGGGCCAGATTCGAAGCGGCCAGCCTTTCCAATCTCCGTCGCTGAGGAAATCAGTTTCTTGCCCGGGTGACCAGGCGAAGTCATCGAGCAGTTTCACAGGCAGGTTAGTGACCTTCTGGAGGTCGAAAAGGTCGAGGCCCAGGAATAAGCCGAGGGCATTGTCGCGCATTTGTGTCAGGCCGTGTCGGACAAGCGTCCTGTGCATTTGCTCTTCAGGTGAACCTTCGCCGACTATTCCTGCCGCGATGTCAGCCTCGAAGGCACGCAGTGATTCGGTCCGAAAATCGTCCATCGCTTCATACGCGTCGCCGATCCCCATTGTGAGCGAGTGCCAGATCTTCGCGAGTTCCTCGCACAGTTGCTCTCCGTCGAGGCCGTATGCTTTTCTGATGTTCTCGGTTTGGGGGCGGAGAAGTTCGCGCAGTGCGGGGATTTGGTGGACTTGGTACTCCGAGCCGGTGACGTTGCACCAGATGAGCTGCGCACGGAAGCGGAAGTCCTCAGCCGCATCGCTGATTTCCAGCAGGGTGGCCTTGCGGTGAGCGCTCTCGCTAATAAAGAACCACGGGTTGAGTTTCTCGAATATGGACGCGACGTTTTGGTTCAGCTTTCTCCAGGATTCGTCGCTAGCCTCTACCTGCTCTTTCGCTGGCGGGGTTGCTGCAATCAGGCTCTGTACGTAGTCGATCATCCGTTTCTTATGGGCGTGTTCGGTGTCGACTTCGATCTCGCTGTTGATCTTTATGTGGGCGGCCGCGTGCTCCCACCACGCCCGATGCAGGAGTGACAGCGGTTCGGTCTTTGCGACGATGGCGATAGTTTCAGCGATCAAGCCGTCGATTTCACGGATGATCTTTGGGTAGATCTCCACTAGACGCTTGAGGTATTCTTTATGCTGGTCGGGTCGCCAGTTCGACTGGCTGACGGTCAAATTCCCGAACCTCGCCATCGATATCGGGCCGTGCTCGAAGAACTCGTCTGGCTGCACTTTCTTCCTGATGGTTTTCTTATTGCCCTTCCTCTTTTTCATTTTTCGCCCGAAATTTAATACTGCCCGCCTAGCGGAATGTAGTGATGGGATATTACGATGTTCACGAAATATTTTAACAGCGGCGACAGCTCTCGATTGCGGTTGTGGATGCCCACGGGAGACTGGCTTGGCCCGATGACATTCTTGGATAGCGGTGCGGAACAATGAGCCCGAGTGTAGGCGGCTTTTCGCTTCAGCGCTTGACACATTGATTTTCGAATTTTCGAAAGAATTATTTATGGCGACTTATACCTGGGTGGATTTGCGTCATTCTGAAGCGGCGCTGCTGGCCGACCTGCATGGGATCAAGGCGGACCTGGAAAGCGCGCGGGATTTTGCGCTGTCTTGGCGCGGCGCTGGCGACAGCGTGTCGCCGGCGCTCCAGTGGGGAGAGGCCTTATCGATCGCGATGGTGGTGAAATACAGCCGGCCGTTCCGCACCGGTGTGCGTGCCCGACTTGAACAGGACGCGTTGGATTTACTCGACCTGCGTCAGCGCGAGGCACACGAATATCTGTTGGCCTACCGAGACAAACATGTCGCTCATTCAGTCAATGGTTATGAGCACAACCAGCCTCGCCTGAATTACTGTGTGGAGCGGGTGGCAGAGGAAGGCTTCACCGATGTCAGCTGCTCGCACGCGCGGGTGGTTGGTCTGAACGGGCAACGGATGAACGATCTGGTGGAACTATGCGGCGTGTTCCTGAGCGAGGTCGAGCAGCGCATCGAGGCCGAGCGCCGCCGGCTGCTGGCTTTGTTCCGCGCCATGCCGCTTGACGAATTGTTGAAGGCTGGGCAGAGCGGATTCGGGGCGGAGCGCTTGGGCAGGGTGTCTGAGCGCCGCAAGCCATGATGCTGACTGTGGAGCAGCGGCGTACCATGTACTCACGTCTTTGCTGGCGCCATTGAACACGAGTGCACCAGCCTTCCGGTACTGTCGCCTGGCCCACTCCGTCTTCCAAGCCGGCTGCTTCATCCCGGCTCGAATTGTCGTCAGGCTGCCGTTGTGCACACGCGGTTGAGTTCCACGTGCAAGGTGTGCAGGTTGTTTGGAATCAGCTTAGTGGTCTTTCTGTCGTCGGTCCATTTGCCGTTTTCGTGTGCATTGGCGCGCATGCGCCAGTAGGTTGGATGCGCTGCATCATCCGGCAGGGCGGCGATTGCGCACGCTTCTTTGCGCGAGGTGCGGATTTCCAGGTTGAAGTGGGAGTAGGGCGCGATCAGCACGATGGGCACCAGGCCGGCATTGGAAACGACCGGTGTCCAACGGGCGATCACCGGGCCCTCGGTTTCTGCCGGTGTATAAGTGACCGTGCGGGTGTCCCAGGTGCCAGCCAGCGTCATGTCTTGAGGCTGCGCAGTGTTGATATTGACCACACACCCTACGGTGTCGCTATCGCCGTTGCAGGCGATACCGGTCATGTAAACAGCGGCGAGCTCGGGACCGACGTCGCGGGTGCGCACGGGATCAGGATGTATGCGCGAGATGGCTTCATGTTCGATCAGTGGCGCCAGCAACACGAAGAGCCAAATACCAAGCAGACTCCAGACCAGCATGCGCCGGTTTTCTTTGCTGACCGTCGCCGGAAACACGGCGTGAATCACTGTGAAAAAGCGCGTTACGCCAATCCACATCCAGATGAACGCGGCAGCAGGGGGGATAACACGCCGAGCGATCACGATAATCGTCGCGTCGTAGGGCAGAGAACGAGCAAAATAATTCACCAGCGCCAGCGCCCATTGCGTGCTGAGCGCTGCTGCGCAGACGCCGAGGCAACTGATGATGAGGAATCCTGCCCAGGCTGATCGGAGGCTTTCACCGTAGCCCGTTCGCTGCTCCATAAACATGGCGATTCGCCAAGTCAAAAGGATGGCGATGCCAAACAGAAGTCCTGCCGCTACCAGCGGTTCAGCGACGAATTCGATGGGATCCTTGATGAGGATGTCGCGAATCAAAGTGTAATAGAAGGTACCGTTCATCTGAGTCGCTGTTTCCGAAACCAGTGCGATGCCGAAGGCCAAAAGGACCGCCAGGAACAAGGCCAATTTTGCGCCTGCGCTTTTCATGCGCCATTCGATGTGAGCAGCTTGATGGGGTTTGCCTGCCCAGGCGAATGCGCAAACTTCCAGAGGCGCCATCCAGTTCAATCCGGTCAGCTGTTTCACGGTGTCTTTCAGTGCTTCTTTCAATAGTTCCGGCATAGCGTGCCTTTTCTGGTGGTGGGGAGAGAGTTGGTTTGACAAAATACTGGATGTAAATACAGTTTATAGCAAATTTTCCGTGTGGCAAGTCCATTATTCTTTTTGTTCATAACCCCTTTTTTGATGTGCCAGCCTCTGGGCGAAAGCGCGAAAGCAGGGGGGGGCGGGCTCGTGCGCTCAGCGCTTGTATGGTGTGAGGCGGCGGGTATCGGACCTGGCGGTGCTTGGACTGTCTTTCGACAATAGGCTTACGCTTGTGTGGCTGTCCGTTGTGGTGAGGGCACGGGTTCGGGCGTCTCCTGCGGGCCGGGGGCGGTGGCCCGCCGCTGAAATCCTTACGCAGGCCTGTGCTCTAGTAGCTGCGTGCTGCCTTCGGAATGGTGGGGCTGGCTGCGGCCCATTTCCAGCGCGCTGTCCAAGTTTTAACATGGTGAAGCATGCTGACTATGAAATTTTTCCGATGGCGCCATCCTTACGATCATCTGCGTCTTTCCTTCGGCGCTTAGACGCAGGCGCTGATGGCTGCAGTGCCGATAACTTTCCCTGTAGTGTTGCCACGTCTTCGCGCGCTCGCCGCAGTTCCGCATTGTGTGCTGCGCTTTCCTTCGTCACCTGTTGTCGGCAGCCTTCCAGCTGCCGCCTGAGTTCCTGGCATTCGCGCGACTGCGCCTGTCGCAATTCGGCGGCGCTGTTGAGAGAAGCAGTTAGTGCCTCAAATGCCTGATCCAGTTCGCGCCGCAGATCGGCAGCATGTTGCTCGACGTCTGCAATGCGCGCTCTTGCCTGCTCCGTTGTTGCAGTAAGCAAGATGTTGTCGTCACTGAGCGCATCGGCACGTTGCTGCAGCGCTGCCATCTGCTCCGCTTGGCGTGCGCCTTCTTCTGCAAGGTGCGTTAGCTGCGCCGCCTTTTGTTCCAGTTCCAGCACCTGGTTTTCGTAAGCCGATGCCATTTGTTGGCTCAACACTTCGGTCTCGCTGCGTTCCGCTTGCCATGCGGTTTGCGCTGCTTGCAGCGCCTCATTAGCCAGCGTCGTGGCCTGATGCCAGAGCGCATGTAATGCCGCAGTGTTGGCCTGGATAAGTGCGGTTGGCAATTCGTCGGTGGCTATGCTGACTTGCGAGCGCGTTGTCTTGCGCCACTCGCGCATGCCAGTACATGCATCGTTCATGCTGACCTTTGCTTGCTTGCGTACCGCGTCCACGGTCGGCGGGCTTGCTTTGCCCGACTCCGCATATAGTTGGTCCGCCACGCTAAAGATGCGCTCGCGCACAGTTGGATTCAGTTCCATTAGCGTTCTCCGGCATGTTGGTAGTAATAGTAATAAGGTAATGCTGGGTTATCGCTGAACATTGAGGTAGATCTATCGTGCGCACGAAACCGAGGTTGCGCGCATTGAGAGGTTACGTGTGGTAATAGTAAGAAGAGTAAGAAGAGTAAGAAGAGTAAGAAGACGAAGTAACGCAGATGCAGTCTGTGCAGGTTGCGAATGGTTCGAGCATTTCGCGTATGTGTGTGCGGTAGTAGCGGAGTTCGGCTTATAGCAACGATGGAACATGCAAATGGATTGCGGGATCGGGCCGGGTTCATCCCAATCGCGGGTGCGTGCAGTGCCCCTCCCGGGCTCAGGCAGCGACGATGCTGAGCATGATCGCCGCTGCGGCGAACCCGCTGGTATTGGTCAAGGCTGAGGAAGGAAATATGTGCACGATCTTGCCTGCAGCACGATCGAACAGCACGACTGCTCGCTCCGTGTTCAGGTGGCGCGACATGTAGAGGAAACCGTCAAATGCCAGCGGGTTATCGAATACTGCCTTGGCCCACTGCTGGGTAAGGCTGTAGTCCGCTGTGCCAGCAAGCTCGGCGTGGCCGGCCATGCGCTTGAGGGTAGCGCCAGTCAGGTCCAGCAGCCGAAGCTGCTCTCCGGAAAAGCGGTGTACATAACGGCTGTTGAGGGTGTCCAGGCTGACCTGGAATTCGCCATCGACGGCAATCTCGTCGTGCAGCAAGGTCTCCGCTATCGCCACCTCCAGCGTACAGCCAAGGTAGCAGGCCCCAAACTCTGGCGCGCCGAGCTCGCAGCCGGGCGCGTCAAAACGGTTGGCGCCGGACCGGCCGAAAAAGGGTTCGCCGGACTGGAATCGGGAGATGCGGTACAGCTGTGTAGGATCAAATTCGGTGACGACCAGGTTATCACTGCTAGCGAGCGTGGGGGGCGGTAGCCCCAAAGCAGTCGCCGCCATTTAGCGCTCCAGGAATCCCCGCACCGACGTTTGCACCTTGGCGACGTCGCCATCTTTGAGTGCTTGCAGCGGCGTCCTGCCGTTTAACGACTGTTTGGGCGTGGAGAAGAACTGCCATTTTGCTGATGCCGGGATATCTCCCAGCAGCCGCGTAATCTCACCCAGCGTGGCGCGGTCAGATTCGGGATCGGCGTAAAAGGCCGGGTACAGGCGCTTGCCGCCGCCACAATCGAGGTCAAACAAGCGCCTTGCCTTCAGGGCTTGGCTGATGGCCTGCACGGTGATACCCAGGCGGCTGGCTAACTCTTTAGCCTCGATCAGTTGTCCCTTGTGCACCATCTGTGCACGCCGCTCTTTTTCCTGCGCCGCCAGCTGGTCGAGATACGCACTGTTCTCGACGTCGGCGCCTGGCAGAACTTCGGCCAAGCGGGTGCGCAGTTGTCCGAGGTGATCAGCGGACATGGGCAGGAATGCGCCCCCGGCATCACTGTTGACGGAATGGGGATTGGGAGACTTCTGGGCGTTGGTATCCCGTAGCTTGACGATCACATAGTCCTTGTCGATCCGGGTAGCCCGCTCGATATTGCCCGGCACAAGCTCGGCCACAGTCGCCGGCGTCATCTTGGGAGCTCTGGTTTGCACGGGATCTTTTTTGACAGTAGTGGCCACGGAAACCTCCTTGGTGAGATTTCATTCTAGCGCAGGATTAAACTAATTCAAGTAATTCAATCAATTGAACCCCGCGGTGGGCTGGTAGCTGATGGCGGCTTTCTTGGGAGAGACCCTGCAGGCACGTCCTCTTTCCAGGTCGCTGCGCTCCGTCCCTGCGGGACCGGGCCTGCGGCCCGATTCCAGGCCTCCTCTCGCGGTTTGCTTGCATGCACTGGCATGGCATGCCAGGCCATGGGCGCAAAGAGAGGGCGAATTCACCCTTTGCCATCCGACGGAAGAACCGTTTCTACGGTCGGTTGCGGTTTGATGGGACAGCGTCTGTTGTCCTGGGCCTGTTGGTGCTGATCGGTTGCCAAGCAGCGCTCCAGATGCTGGCAGTGACGCCGCTGTGGGGCGAGGAGGGCGCACGCCGGGTGCAGGTCGTCGGCGCGCTCGCCGCGATTGTCAGCGAGTTGTGAATATCCAATCGCGACCGGATCGAGTGCGGGCGCGATGCGGAGACGATCGCGGTAATGGCGACGGCGGAACAGGGCGCCATGCTGGGCGCTTTCTTGGCCATTCTGGCCTCAATCCTCCAGAGGCTTAGACAGGCTGAGGATTAAAGTTTTTCGATCAGGTGCAGTTCGACCTCGTAGCCCATCAAGGTGATGCGGTCTGCTGCCGTGCGCAGTGCCACCTTGCTGAAGAACGGCAGACTCAACGCGCCTGAACGCTTGCCTTTTTCCTTCAGGACGCCGAACACCACCGTCCACTCCGAGGGGACAATGCGGGCGGTGGTCGGCAGCTGCGCGACGAAGCCGGTGCGGCTGAAGTCGGTTTCACGCTTGGCGGCTACCTTGCGGAACTTGGTACGCGCGGTGGCGTCGCGCCGCAAGGTTTCGGCGGAGACCACGCCCTGGTTCCAGAGGTGGCTGAGCGATGACGATGCCGCCGAGTCTTTCAGGTGGATGAGCTGCTTGCTGCGGGACAGAAAATCACACATTTCCAGGCTGGCGCTGTTGACACCGGCTGGATTGATCTTGGTCTTGTCGATACACAGCAGATCGGGAAAGGCGGCACCACACAGTTCCGCGATCAATTTCTGCTCGTTGCTGGCGTGGGATGACGCCAGGAAGGCTGGCTTTTTCAGGCCATGGTAATACTGTTCAATTTCCTGGTAATAGGCTGTGCTGACTTCGTACCACTGGCCGTCGAACAGTACGTACTGGACGTTGTTGTGCGTGGCCTCGAAGACGATGCAATCGTAAATCTTCAGTTCGCCAAATGGTGCATCCGGGTCTTTGCTGCTGCTTTTGACGCGCTGGCCACGGATGTCGTCGATGCTGCAGCCTGCGGCAAAGCTGCCGGCCTTCAGTTCCGCGATATAGTCTTCGATGGCCAGTGTGTCGAACTGCTGCTTGCTCCGGGTGCGCGGCAGCAACGGTCCGAAGTAGGACAGCGTGGTGCCGGCGCCAGCGGGCAGGATGTCCGGCACGGCCAGGTGCAGGTCGGAAGGTGTGCCAGCCACCATGTCTGCCAGCTCGGCCAGCATCAGCTTGTCCAACGTATCGGTGAGGGCGCCCCGGTGCAGCGGTTTGACCTGATCGATGAAGCCAAAGTCTTTCTTGTAGTCGGTAGCGCTATACAGTGCCAGCAGGTCGATACACAGTTGGGGCAGGTCGGCAAAGGCCATCTGCTTGCGGATTTGTAGCGCATCCTTGCCAGTCAGGGCTTTGGCGATGCTGCGGTCGCTGGGCGTGCCCGATGCGAGGCGCAGCAGTTCGCGATAGGTATCGAGTCCGAAATCATTGAGGTCGCTGTCGCGGCTGGCCTGGGTACGACGTTGCATGACTTTGGAGTCCAGGCTGGCGCTGTCGATGACCCGCAAATCCTTGCGCTTGATGCTGTTCAGCGCAACACGCAAGCCGAACTGGCGTTCGATCAGGTCCTGGTTGACGGCGTGGTGGCCCTGACCGAAGCAGAAGGCGAACAGCCGCTTGGCGCTGGCCGGCCCCGCTTCAATCAGCAGCACCGCCGACGAATGCTGGCTGCGCAACAAGGGCTGGATGCCCTGGGCGCCGCGTTCGAGAAACCCGGCCCAGTCTGGAGATTCCTGGGGCGTGGCGTGGTAGTACAACTGCCCGATGGTGCAGGGGTGTGTTTGCAAACCGTGCCCCGGCTTGAGGGCATCGCTGACCGCCACGCCGGCATGCATCAGGCGGACCGACAGGTCGGTGGTGGCGGTCAGCAGTGCGGTGGCCGGCAGCGCTGCGGCCGAGGTGGCGGGAATGGCAGTGGTAGTCATGGTGCTCCTTGTCGTATTTGTTATGCGGGCAGTCATGCCCATTGTTACCATTGGTTACGATTTGGAGGTGGTATTGCGGTGATGGAATTTCAATAGCAGTGGTTGCATACCGTACTAAATCCATCAACTATAGTTTCCCATTGGGAATTGTTGTGAGGTTTGCGTTGCGGCGTCACTTACCAGCGGTGCGCCAGCGCGGCGCGTTCGCTCACTTTTGCAATGAATCGGACCGGGGCGACGTCATCGCTGGTAATCGCGAAAAGAAAAACACGAGAACCCGTTTTGTGTCAGCGTTCGCTTGCTCAATCCGTTAAGATATTTACAATGCAACCTGCCAGATATCATCATGGACGACGCAAGCTCATTTATGGATCCCAGAGCGCTAGGCCTCACCAATGCCTGGGCCAAGGTCGCGGGGCGGACGACAGGACCGAAGAACCAGCACTATGTCACGCGGGCATACCAGGAGCTGTTCCGGGGCGAGGACGGGCTGCTTGCTGTATATGACCGCAATACACAGAAATACTTTGCCGTAGGCCGCGATGGCGTTGCCTTCGAAAATGCGTTCTATGTCTTTACCGACGATGAGGGAAGGCAGCGCTACGACGTCGAGCACGCGTTGCAGGTCTTCGAATCAAAAGCGATACCGGTCATCAAGCAGCTGTGCCAGGGCGCAGAAATTGATGCCTTTGAACGGTCGATGCTGGCGTGGTATGTGGCGGTGAGTCTGGTCCGTACGCCGCAGGCATTGGATGACCTGCGCAGGCAGTACGCGACCCTGGCGCCGCTGCTGAAGGATCAGTTTGCCGATGAAGCCGCAGCGTGCGCGTTTTACGAGGAACAAGGGTTGGCGCCGCGCCGGGCGGCGGAGCGTGCCGCAGTGATTTTTGGCCGCGCGGAACTGAAGCCGGGGCGGCAGCCGTCGTTGGGGTTGATGTTTGAAGTGCTGCCGTGGCTGTATTCCCGGATCGAACGTTCACGTTGGCTCCTGCTGGATTCGGCGGCGGACAGCGGGACCTTTATCATCTCTGACTGTGGCGTGGCACAGATTGCTGCCAGCCGTGCGTCTTACGGCAACATACTGTCGTCGGAGATGCAATTCGTTTTTCCGCTGTCGTCGACGCTCTGCCTGGTGTCGATTCCTGCGGACCAGCCACGCTTGTACTACCAGGCGGTGGAGCGCGATCAGGTGGTCAAGATCAACCTGATCACGGCGTGGGCGTCCAGGCGGCATGTGATGGGGCCGGACATGGCGCAGATCAAGGAGCTTGGCGGCGCGCTATCCATGATTCCGGCCGACTGGACGCCGGCGTTCAAGATTGAATGAGGCGCGGTGGCCACCGGTGTGACGTGACCGCCCATGGCGGCCTTGGGCGAGGCCCTGCGGGCCCGTCCTCCTTCCAGGTCGCTGCGCTCCGTCCCTGCGGGACCGGGCCTGCGGCCCGCTTCCAGTCCTCCTCTCGCGGTTTGCTACCTTACGTTGGCATGGCATGCCAGGCCATGTGGGCGCCGCTTCTCAGGCGCTACCCGGAGCACTGCAGCGCTTCAGTCCGCCAGCATCCCACCCTGAGTAGCCAGGACCAGCTACGCTCGTCCTGGAACGGGACCAGCACGGGCGGAGTGCCGTGCTGCGCACAACACACCGCAACCCCGAACATCCTGAAATGAGGGAGAAACGCTTTCAAAGGCCATGCCAGCGATAAGGCCGCGGGCATGGCCTTTGAGCCGCCGCTGGCGCTATGAAGCCGGCCGCGTTTTTCCCTGTGGGGCGCCGGTGGCGCCCACCCCGACAAGGCCAGCGCGGGCCGCGGGCCGCCCATTGCGCCAATCCCCCCACAAGTCCCCCCAGCCGGGGTGAGGGGGACTTGTGGGGGGATAAACGCACGCAATGGGCCAAAGTAGCGGCCCATTCCTCGCTGGCTGCACACCACCCTGCCTAATCCTTCCCGTGAGGGAAGGACTATCGCCCCCCTCCGCCCCCCTCCGGGGGGAACGAGAGAGTCCATGCAAGAGGATGACACTCGCACCTCTTGACCTTTCCAAGGAGAACATCATGGACGATGACGAAGCAGGGTGCGCGCGGGCGACGCGCCACGCCATTACGGCGACACGGGTGGAGGATGCGGCGCAGCGCCTGCGCTGCCTGCCCGATTTATTTGGTGCGCGCTGCGTGGTGGTGGAGAGCGCCATTTTCAATACGCTGCGCATGCTGTGCAGCCGCTATGACGGCGGCTTCTGGAATTTCTACCGCCTGTCCAACGGCGGCTTTTACATGGCGCCCGATATCGCGTCGCCGCTGGTGTTGCTGTGCCCGAACCATTACGAGGTCACGCTCAGCGCCGATTCGGCAGGCATTGTGGCCTGCACCTATGCCTATTCCCACCTGTCCTTTCTGCCCGGCGGCGAAGCCTGCGCCCATGCCTATCGCAAGCTCAGTGCCTACGTTGCCGACCATGCGGACTATCCGGCCATCCGTGCCGCCACCGACTAAATGCTGGCGGGCGGCATGCACGGTCCGGCACGCCGTCTTCGTTGTTCAGGACCGAGCCGTCCTGCCACCGGCAGGGCTTCTTTGTTCCACTATCAAGGAGTTCATCATGGAAGCAATTATAGATACCGCCGCCATCGACGCGGCCAGCGAGGCCGCAGCTGAAAATGCCGCCGGTGCCGCCGGTGCCGCCGATGCCGCCAAGGCGGTGATCGCGGCCATCATGGCGCATGCCACGATCAAGTGCGCACCGTACACGGTGTTCGTGGCCAGCAAGTACAACGTGCGCACCAAGGAGACCGATATCAGCGAGCTGAAAGCGCTGATCCGCGCCTTTGGCGTGGTGCAGAACCTGATCGGGTTTGCGCAGATGGAAAACGGTGTGCCCACCGGGCGCATTGCGATCGTTGGGGGACTGCGCCGCTTGCGCTGCGTGTGCGAACTGGTGGCGGAAGGCGATCTGCCGCCCGACTTCTCGCTGAACTATTTGCTGGTGACCGAAGCCGAAGCCATCGAGCTCAGTCTGGCGGAAAACTCCGGGCGCGCCCAGATGCATCCGGCCGACGTGTTTGAAGCCATGCTGGCGATGACCGAGGCTGGGCGCGCGCTGGACGATATCGCGCTCAGTTTTCATCTCGAGGTCGCGGAAGTGCGCCGCCGATTAAAACTGGCGCGGATTGCACCGCGCCTGCTGGACCTGTACCGGCAAGATCAGGCCGATTTCCAGCAAATGATGGCGCTGGCCATCAGCGACGACCATGCGGCGCAGGAGCAGGCGTGGGACAGCTTCGGGGCACGCTATCGCGCCCCGCACGAATTGCGCCGCCTGCTGACGGAGCAAAAGATCAACCTGCAAACCGACCGGGTGGCGCGCTATGTCGGCACGGCAGCCTATGAAAAAGCGGGCGGGCTGGTGACGCGCGACCTGTTCAGCGGCACGCAGGCGGGCTACCTGGACGACGTGGTGCTGCTGGAAAAGCTGGCGCAGGAGAAGGCGCACCGGGTGCGCAAGCAGCTGCTGAAAGAAGGGCTGCGCTGGGTAGAAATTATCCTGCGCCCCGATCACGCGTCGCTGGCGGCCTATGCGCGGGTGGCGATGGTGCGCAGCGCCCTGAGCGAGCAGCAAGTGGCGTGGCGGGCTGCGCTGGAAGAACGGATCGCGCAGCTGGAGCAGCGCATGGCGGCGCTGGATGAAGAGGAAGACCCGCAGGCAGTGCAGCAGCTGGACCGCGAACGCAGCGAGCTGGTGGCGCAGCGTCATGCCATCGACGCCAGCCGTAGCGACGTGCCGGATCCGGCCAGCAAGGTCTTGGCCGGGGCGGTGGTCATGCTGGACGATCAGGGCAAGCTGGTGGTGCGGCGCGACCTGATCCGGCCCGAAGACCAGCCACAGCGCGGCAAACAAGGCAAGGCAGCCAGCAGCCGTGGCGGTGGCAATGTGGCAGGCCAGCCCGCCAAGGCGGGCAAAGCAGGCAAGCCAAGGGCAGTGCATTCGGAACGGCTGGTGCACGAACTGAGCTCGCAGCGCACGCTGGCTTTGCAGGCGGTGCTGATGGACAGCAGCGATGTGGCGCTGCGCTACCTGACCTTTACCCTGATGCGACCGGCACTGTGCGGGCCGGGGCAGGGCACTACCGCGTCGCTCGCCAAGGTCAGCTGCACGCGGCCCGCGCTGGCCGACATTGCCAGCAGCAGCAAGGCCGCTGCGGCGCTGGCGCAGCGCAAGACCGACTTGCTGGCGCGCCTGCCTGCCGAACGTTCGGCATGGATGGCGTGGTTGCAAGCCCAGCCGCAGGCGGCGGTGCTGGAAGTGCTGGCCTACTGCGTGGCGCTGACACTGGACGCGACGCAACTACGCGAAGGACCGGCCCCCGAGGTTGACGTACTGGCGGCAGCCGTCCAGCTCGACATGGCGCAGTGGTGGTGCGCCAGCGCCGCCAATTACTTTGCCCATGTGTCCAAAGAGCGGGTATTGCAGGTGGTGGCCGCAGTGGGCGGCGCACGGGCGGCCGTACCGCTGGAAAACTTGACCAAGGCCGCTGCAGCCGAGGCGGCGGAACGCGCGGTGGCCAGCGCAGGTTGGCTGCCTGAGCTGTTGCGGCCGCTACCGGTACCGGTGACGGCGGCGTGAGCGCTTGTTCTGTCAGGGATGCCGGCCTGCAGGCCGGCATTTTTTTTAGCGGACGGCCCGCTGCAAAGCGGGTCTGCAAGATGGCGGCAGGGCGCAGGCGCTGGCCGGAGGTGGTGGGTAGGGAGGGGGCAGCAGCAGCCTGGGGCGGGCTGGTGGGCGACTTGCGCAAGTGAAAGATCTGCGGCCCGAGTATAGCATTCAGGAAGCGGTTTTTGTCATGTAAGTCTTTGATTTATATCAAACTTTCTGCTGTATAGCGTTGACCGTCAATAGTCGAAGTATTAACATTTATACATGGCGCGACGTGCAGCGCCGGTTGACATGGAGGCCATCATGCGCGGCTTGGAGACGAAGGAATTACTGGCGCGGTCAAGGATCATGCAGCACAGCGATCCGACCGGCGCGACTTATCTGCGGTCGGACGCGATGATCGCGGCGCTGTCCGATGGCTGGCGCGACGCCGCCAGCGAGGTCTATGAACCACCGCAGCCATTTGCCGACGAAACGCTGCTGCTGCACTGGTGGGATTGCGGCCAGCGCCGTTACGCGGCCAGTCAGGCCGACCGCAGCGACTGCGTGCACTGCAACGACGGCAGCGGCTGGCCGTGCTGCTACCACGGCTAGGGAGGCGGCCATGCACAGCCTATCCGCACCGGCGCGCCAGCCGCTTGATGTGGCGCACCTGAACCGCATTTTCAGCGACACACTGTCGCTGGGCAGCGATATGGATGGACGCGGACTGCACTGGCGCTTACCGGCGGCAGTGTGTCCCGAACAGCGGCTGGCGTTTGCGCTGGCGGTGTATTTCACCGGCGGCCTGTACATCATGATCGACAGCGCGCGCGGTTTCCTGTGCGTGGAAAAGATCGCGCTGGCGCTGGCGCAAT
>Ga0105244_10001629_pt1 | contig 17806 bp, 12 predicted proteins | sample KBSM44metaG_FD_80423 | JGI IMG/M metagenome (GOLD analysis project Ga0105244, IMG submission 80423) | Miscanthus rhizosphere microbial communities from Kellogg Biological Station, Michigan, USA - KBS M4-4 metaG | ecosystem: Host-associated > Plants > Roots > Rhizosphere > Soil | place... | reverse complement strand
GTCAGCGTCCACACGGGATCGCCTTCCTTGATGACCCAGTCGACGTCGTTGACGCTGACGCAGCGGTCCGTCGTGGGGCCGGGAACGTTGACGCCGCAGCGCAGAATCACTTGGGACGGATCGCCCCAGGCCGCCGTGGCCTGGGCATTGGTCTTCCGCAGCCTGGCATCGCCGATCGCGTCCGGCAGGGCCAGCATCATCGGCGCGCAGGCCGCGTTCGCGGCATCCTTGGCGGGCGTGACGTCGACGACCGGCGAGCAGGATGTCAGGGCGAGGGCGGCCGCGGCGGCGACCACGGTAGTGGCAAGGCGCGCGGAAACCTGGCGGCTGAAACGGAGCATTCATCCAGCTTAGCTGGGACCGCGTGGCGCTACGGTTATGAGTTCAGGAGTGCGGGTAACATCACGTGAAACAGCCTGACTCTTACCTTCGAGTAGACTGGGACCTCGTGCATCAGTGGGGCTCTGCCGACAATGACGTTAGCGTTGGTCGCATAACGCACACCTGATTCAATCTCGCACTGTGGGGGAGGGACTGTCGATGACGTCGTGCAGCCGAAAGAAATCCGTACGGACCGGGCTGGGAGCTTTGCTCCTAGCCGCTTCAGTCATGGGCACGGCGACAGCCGCAAGCGCCGATGACTTGGTCATTCCCGGCCCCTTGGCACCGGCAGTTTCGCCCTCTCCGACGCCCGTCGATCCCGGGCCGACTGCCCCGGCGACAGATCCGGCGCCGCCTGCGCCGAGTGATCCGATCGTCGTGCCCCCGCCGGCAGAAACTCCGGCACCGCCCATCGTCACCCCGGCTCCGCCAGTGGCCCCTGCCCCGGCCCCGGCACCTGTAGTTCCTCCCGTGGTGCCGGTTGCGCCAGTCGAGCCGCCCGTTGCGCCGCTCCAAACCCCTGCTCCGGTGGCGGAAACCCCGGCCGTCGTTGCACCCGTTGACCCGGCTCCCGTCGTCGAGGAAACACCGTCGGAGACGCCGACCCCCACGCCGACCCCGACAGCCGCGCCGTCGACAGCCCCCGCCGTGATTGCCACCCCTACCGACCCTCCCGTCATGGTGAAGTCAGAGGTCCAGGCGGCAGTGGCCGTCGCCACCGGCAGCCCGCTGGCCGTCCAGGCCATCACCGTGCTGGTCCTGCTGGGGCTGGGCTTCGTGTACTACCGCTTCATCGGCTCCAAGAAAGCCACGGGCGTCCCGCGCACCGGTAAGTCCTAATTCCCATGCAGGATGAAGTCCTTATGGAGTCGACTGCGCCCAAATCGCCGGCTGGCGGTCTGCAGATCACGCTGGTCACGCACTCATACTGGCCGGAACAGAGCCCGCCGCAGCGGCGCTGGACCGCCATGATCAAGGAGTTCTCCCACTCCGGCTGGGACGTCGACGTCGTCACTCCTGTGGCGCACTATCCCTTCGGCCGGCGGGCCCTCCCGCGCTGGATGGCCGGCAGGCCGTTCCGGCTCCGCAATGGCCAGTTCACCGAAAAGATCCTCCACGTGCCGTACCTGCGCCACGGCAACTCCCGCGCCGCGCGGCTCATGGACCAGTGTTATTCGGCATTTTTGTCCGTCCCGGCCGGGATGATGGTCCGCAAGCCCGACGTCGTCATTGTCACCGCGCCCGGCCTGCCGTCCCTGGCCGCCGGCTACGTCCTGGCCAAGTTGCGCCGGGTACCGCTGATCGTGGAAATGCGCGACGCTTGGCCGGATCTTGCCCGCGACGCCCGTCTCGTCCAGGGCAGCGTGAAAAGTGTCGTGGAACATGTGGTGGATTTTGTCCAGCACCGCGCGGACCTCGTGGTCACCGTGACGGAGGGCTTCGCGGCAACGCTGCGTGCGCGCGGAGTCCGGAACGTGGAGACCGTCAGCAACGGCGTGCACCTGGATGCCATCCCCGTCGTCGGGCCGCCCGAGCCGGAACGGGAAGTCTTCGAAGCTCTCTATCTCGGCAACCACGGGGAGAGCCAAAAGCTGGACGTCGCCATCCGCGCGAGTGCCCTAGTGGGGGACTCCATGCACCTGCACATGGTGGGCCACGGGACGCAGCGTCCGGCGCTGGAAAAGCTTGCACGCGAGCTGAAGGCTCCCGTGACCTTTCACCCGCCCCTGACCGGCGACGACATGCTGGAACGCTACTCGTCCGCCGACACCTGCATCGTGTCCTTGCGGGACGACTGGAAGTCCTTCGAAACCACCGTGCCGTCCAAAACCTATGAGGTTCTGGCAATCGGCCGCCACATCACGGCTGTGGTGCGCGGAGAAGCGGCAAGAATTGTCTCGGATGCCGAGGCCGGCGACATCGTGGCCAGCGACCCGGAAGAACTCGCCGCCCTGTGGCGGGAACTGGCTGCGGACCGCGGGCGCCTGGTCCGCAACGGCGACAGCCGCCAGTGGGTCAAGGCGAACGCCGAGTACGAGCAGCTCGCGGGCCGCTACATGGAAATCATCAGCGAACTCCTCGCCGAGACCGGCCGCAGCCGATGATGCAGCTCGTCAACAACATCCGGCTGGCCCAGAGCGTGGTCCGTCAGCACCTGACGGATGATCCCGTCATCCTGTTCCTGCAACTCTCCCGCAGAATGCCGGCCGCCGCGCTTCCCCTGGCGAAGCGTGTGGGCCGCTGGGCCCCGAAGGACACGACGTCCTCAACCGTCCTGTTCGCGGCGCTGGCCGCAGGAGACACTGACGACGTCGAACGGCGGCTCCGCATCGCCGCCGGTACCGTCCAAGGAGAACGCGCACGGCGGCTGGCCGACGTCGCCCTCGCAGCAAACCTTCCGGACGTCGCGGACATCCTCCTTGCCAAGGCAAGCACAGCGCGGCACGTTAAGCAGGCCCGGGCCCGGCGGCTCTGGTACGACGGCGCCATCAGCGAAGCAGTCGCCGCACTCGATGACTCCGGAACGGCGGGCAAGCGGCAGCAGGCCAGGCTGGCCGCCGAGGCCGCAATACTGGCCGATGCCGCGCCGTCGCTGCAACGGCACTCCTACACGCCCGTTCCCGGCCGGATCCTCCACTTGCTGACGAACTCCCTCCCGCACACAGCCAGCGGTTACGCCCAGCGGTCGCACTCCACGCTGCTCGCCCAGAAAGAAGCAGGCTGGGACGTTTTGGCAGTCACCAGGATGGGTTACCCCGTGCAGGTCGGCAAACTCCTCGCAAGGTCCACGGACACCGTGGACGGGATCCGCTACCAGCGCCTCATCCCCGCCACGATGGCCCAAAACATTGATGCCCGGCTGCAGCAACAGGCGGATGAGCTGCTCGAAGTGGCACTCGAGTTCAGGCCGAGCGTCCTGCACACCACCACGCACTACGTCAACGGGCTCGTCGTGCGGGCCGTGGCCGAGGCCCTCGGGATTCCCTGGGTCTACGAGGTTCGCGGCCAACTTGCCGACACATGGGCCTCCACCCGCGGGCCGGAAGCCCGGCAGAGCGAAAAATACCGACTGTTCCAGAAGCGGGAAACGGAAGTCATGCGCGATGCTGACCTTGTCCTGACTCTTGGCAGGGCCATGAAGGCCAACATTGTTGCCGCCGGCATCCCGGACAACAAGGTCATCATTGCGCCGAACGCCGTGGGAGGAGCCTTCCTCGCCGAACCGCTGGACAAGGCCAGTGCCCGTCGTGACCTCGGCCTCGCCGAAGACGGACAATTTATCGGTACGGTGAGCAGCTTGGTACCCTATGAAGGGATCGAGGACCTCGTGGCCGCATTTGCCTTGCTAGCGGCGGACATGCCTCAGCTCCGTCTCCTGATCGTGGGTGACGGGTCTTCCATGCCATCGCTCCAAGTTCAGGCGCAGCGCAGCGGATTCATCAACCGCATCATGTTCACAGGCCGGGTGCCGCGGAGCCGGGCGGCTCTGTACCATCAGGCGCTGGATGCATTCGTTGTGCCGCGCAAGGACCTGGAGGTGACACGTTCAGTGACACCTCTCAAGCCCGTGGAAGCCATGGCATCCGCACGGCCCGTAGTGGCCAGCGACCTGCCGGCGTTGGCCGAAATAGTGGAAGACCGCGTAACGGGCCTTCTCGCCACGGCCGGGGATCCGGCGTCGTTCGCTGCGGCTATCCGGGAGATACTGTCAGATCCGGAGCGCGCGGCGAAGTTCGGGGCTGCAGGCCGGGAACGGGTGTTGCAGGAAAGAACGTGGGCCGCCAACGCGGTTGCCCTGGCACGAGAGTTGGAAATGCTGGGAGTAACTAGATGAGCATCCAAGAAGAAGCGGAAGTGGCCCAGAATGAGGCTGCGCAGACGGAGGCGCCCGCCACCGTCGCTGTGCCGGTGAACCTCGTCCGGCTGAGCAAGGTCGGGCAGCGGCCGGATTTCCTGGATTATCTCGTCCAGTTGTGGGACCGCCGGAGTTTCATCGTCTTCGACGCCCGGGCCAGGGTGCAGAGCGGCAATGACAAGCACCATTTGGGCTCAGCGTGGCTGGTGTTGACGCCGCTTCTGAACGGCCTCAGTTTCTACCTGATTTTTGGTCTGTTCCTAGGTACCAGCAAGGGCATTGACAACTTCATTGGCTACTTGATCATCGGCGTATTTACGTTTTCGATGAGTACCCGTTCCATCCTCGGCGGGGCAAAGTCTCTGACTAGCAACACCTCGATGATCCGAGCCTTCCAGTTTCCCCGGGCGTCCCTGCCCATCGCCGTGAACGTGCGGGAACTCTTCTCCAACGTTCCCGTGACCATAGTCATGCTGCTTTTCGTCATCTTCACCGCGCCCGCCGAGGAAATCACGTGGCGGTGGCTGCTGATCATTCCGGCGATCCTGCTGCAGTTCCTGTTCAATCTGGGCATCGGCATGTTACTCGCGCCAGTGCTGCTCAAAGTCCCGGATCTGTCCCACCTGCTCTCGTTCATCATTCGTTTCCTGATGTATGTCTCGGCAGTCTTTTTTGCGGAGGAGCGCTTCGGGAAATACCCCGTCGTGCGCACCATCATGGATTTCAACCCGATTTACCAGGTCATCAAGATCATCCGCGACTCGGTGCTCTACGACACGACGCCATCCTGGCGGGCATGGGGAGTCTTGGGCTTATGGGCCCTGGGATCCGTTGGCGCCGGACTCTTTGTCTTCTGGCGCGGAGAGGAAAGCTACGGACGTGTCTGAAGTATCAATCGGCCCGATTTCGGAGCCCACAGTGGTGGTGGACGACATCTCGGTGGTCTACCGCACCAAAAACAAAACGGAGGGGAGAACCAATGCCCGGACCTCCGTACTCAAGAACCTGCGCGGGCTCCGCCGCGGCGAAAGCACGGTGCGCACCACGGCATTGAGCAAGATTTCCTTCGTGGCCAACCAGGGCGATTCCATAGGCATTATCGGCCGCAACGGCTCCGGCAAGAGCACCCTGATGAAGGTCCTCGCCGGGTTGATCATCCCCGACACGGGCACTGTCTATGCTTCGAGCAACCCGATTCTCCTGGGCGTCAACGCAGCTTTGATCAGTTCCATCTCGGGTGCCCAGAACATCCGGCTCGGCTGCCTGGCCATGGGCATGAGCCACGCGGAGATTGACGCCAAGTTTGACGACATCGTGGAAATGTCCGGGCTGGAACACGAAATCTTCCACCCGATGAACTCTTACTCTTCGGGCATGGGCGCACGCCTGCGCTTCGCCATCGCAGCCGCCGTGGATCCCGAGATTCTCCTGATTGACGAGGCCCTCAACACCGGTGACGCCCAATTCAAAGACCGCTCAAAGGCGCGGATGGAGAAGGTCACCGCACAGGCCGGCACCGTCTTTGTAGTCAGCCACAGCCTGGGCACCATCACGGGCATGTGCAACCGCGCCATCTGGATTGACAAGGGCGACTTCATCATGGACGGCACCCCGGACGAGGTCGCCAAGGAATACCGGAATTTCATTTGGCGCATGAACGAGGGCAACGCCGACTATGGCCGTCAAATCCGCGCTGAGCTGATGGCGAGCCTGCCCGAAATGCGGACGACTCTGCTCCCCAACGGCTGGAAGCGGTCCAGGTAGCACATGAGTTTTCGTTACAAGACGGCGTACTGGCGCCGCGCGCTGTGGCACGCCCGTCAGGGCGGCATGGCCCAGGTCAAGAGTTACCTGCACCGCAGCGGTGCGGAGCGTGATGAGGCCAGCCTGTCCGGCGTCCGCGGCGCGGAGGGCGCCTGGCGCGGCCTGGTCCCCGGCCGGCGCCTGGTTTTCCGGGAAGCGGTTGTTGGGGTTGCAGAGCCACGGAATCCGCAGCTGCGTGTCGGCATCATCATGGATGACTTCTCCGCGGCAGCGTTTTCCGCCGAGTGGACGGTCGTCGCGCTGAGGCCGGACAGCTGGAAAGAGCAGCTGCGTGACGAGGCCCTGGACTTTGTCGTCGTCGAATCTGCCTGGGCCGGCAACGCCGGTCTCTGGCGGGGAAAAATCACAAGCCCGGCAGGGCCTTCGCCGGTCTTCCGCGACTTCGTTGAGGGTTGCCGGGCGGCCGGACTTCCGGCGGTCTTCTGGAACAAGGAAGACCCGCCCCACTACGAGGACTTCCTGCCTGCCGCGAAACTCTTCGACCACGTCTTCACCACTGACTCCAACATGCTTCCCCGCTACCGCGAGGACTTGGGCCACAACCGGATTTCCGTGCTGCCGTTTGCCGCGCAGCCGCGGATCCACAACCCGGCCAGGCCGCGGCACGGCTGGCACGCCCGGGAGATCGCCTTCGCCGGAATGTACTTTGCACATAAGTACGAGGACCGCCGTCGGCAGATGGAGTACCTGCTGGGAGCGGCCGTTGACGCGACGGCGGGCAAGCGCCCCGGGTTTGAGATCTTTTCCCGGCAGCTCGGCCGGCAGCCCCAGTATCAGTTCCCCGGGATCCTGAAGAAGCACGTCGTGGGATCGCTGTCCTACAAGCAGATGCTGACCGCCTACAAGGCGTACAAGGTCTTCCTCAACGTCAACTCGGTCACCGACTCGCCGTCCATGTGCGCCCGCCGGATTTTCGAGATCACCGCCGCCGGGTCCTGCGTTGTGTCGACGCCCAGCGCCGCGATCGCCGAGTTCTTCCCGGACAAGGAAATCCCCACGGCGGACAACCGGGAAGACGCCACCCACCTGCTCCGGGCGCTGACTGCCAACCCGGACTACGCCCAGCGCCTGGTCCACAAGGCCCAGCGCCGGATCTGGACCGGACACACCTTCAGCCACCGGGCACGCTCCATCGCCGCGGCGGCACGCCCGGAGCTGTCCGCCCCGGAAACCCGGGCCCAAGTGTCGGTGCTCGTGTCGAGCTTCCGGCCGCAACAGCTGGAGCATGTCGTCGCGGGAGTAGCCGCCCAGCAGGGCGTGGACGTCCAGCTGGTGTACCTCGCCCACGGGTTTGAGATCGACGAACCCGCATTCCGGCGCAAATGCCTGGACGCCGGGATTCTCGACGTCGTGGTTCTTCAGGAACCGCAGCAGACCATGCTCGGTGAGTGCCTCAATTCCCTCGTGGCGAAGGCCGACGGCCTGTTCGCCACTAAATGGGACGACGACGACGTGTACAGCCCGCTGTACCTGGGTGACCAAGTCCACGCCTTGATGTACTCCGAAGCCGAAGTCGTGGGTAAGCGGGCGCACTACATGCATCTGGCCGGGGCGGGGGCTACCATCCTGCGCAACCCGCAACTGGAACACCGCTACGTCGAAGCAGTCTCCGGACCGACCATCTTCGCCGCCACGGACACCTTCAGGCGTTTTCCGTTCCAGCCCGTGCCGCGCGGAGAGGACTCGCGTTTCCTCAGCGACGTCATCGAGGCCGGGGCCCGGATCTACTCGGCCGACCGCTTCAATTACTGCCAGATGCGCGGCGCCGAAGTGGCCTCACACACCTGGCCCATCACCAATGAAGAGCTCCTGGCTACTTCAAAGATTCAGTTCTTCGGCTCGCCCGAAGACCACATTTTAGTTTAGGGGAGACATGGACGAGACAATTTTTGATGTTGCCGTCATCGGGCTCGGCTACATCGGCCTGCCCACCGCGGCCAGCTTCGCAGCCAAGGGCAAGCTGGTAGCCGGCGTCGACGTGAAACAGTCCACCATTGACGCCGTCAACCGTGGCGAAGTTCCATTCGTGGAACCCGACATGGGCGTGGTGGTCTCGGGCGCCGTCAGCCTCGGAAACCTCGTGGCCATGGCCACCGTGCCTGCTGCTGACGCGTACATCATCGCCGTGCCCACCCCCCTGGCCGAGGGCAACGGCGCAGACCTCTCCTACCTCCGTAGCGCCGTCGAAGCCCTCGCGCCGAAGCTCCGCGGCGGAGAGCTCGTGGTGCTTGAATCGACCTCGCCTCCGGGCACCACGGAGCGCCTGGGCGCATACCTTTTGGAGCTTCGCCCGGACCTCACCCTTGATACGCCCGGGCCGAACCAGGTGCACGTTGTGCACTCTCCGGAACGCGTACTGCCGGGCCGGATCATGATCGAAATGGTCACCAACGACCGCGTCATCGGCGGCCTCACCGAAGAAGGCGCCCAGCTGGCCAAACGGCTGTACGAAGTCATCTGCCAAGGCGAGATCCTGCTGACGGACGCCACCACGGCCGAGATGACCAAGCTGGTGGAGAACACGTTCCGCGACGTCAACATTGCCTTCGCCAACGAGCTGTCCCTGATCTGCGAAAATTTGGGCATCGATGTCTGGAAACTCATCGAGCTCGCCAACCACCACCCCCGCGTCAACGTCCTCCGTCCCGGCCCCGGTGTGGGCGGCCATTGCATCGCAGTGGACCCCTGGTTCATTGTTGACGCTGTCCCCGAGCACTCCGGCCTGATCCGCACGGCCCGGGAAGTCAATGACTCCAAGCCGCATCACGTAGTCCGGCAGGCGGTTCAATCCTTGGCAGATCAGCCGGGCGCGACCGTGGCCGTCCTGGGTTTGGCTTTCAAGGCCAACATCGACGACGTCCGCGAGTCGCCGTCGGTGACGATCGTCCAGGAACTGGTGCGACAGCTCCCCGAGAGCACCATTCTGGTGGTGGACCCCAACGTGGAGGAACTGCCTGCCGGCCTGGCCGCGGTCGGCCTGGCCGGCCTCCACGACATGGAGGAGGCCGTCGCCGCCGCAGACCTCGTGATGCTCCTGGTGGACCACGACGAATTCCTGACCCTGGACCTGCAGTCCCTGGAGGGAAAGAACGTGATCGACACCAAGGGCATCTGGAACCAGCATGAACCGGACGCTTCCCGATTGCACCTGCCTGCAGGGGCCAGCGTAAGTGGATAGGGGAGACCAAAGCATGTCGGCGTCTATTGAGGAAGAGTTGCGCAACGCCGGCTTTGTCCTCAAAACCGTGCACATGCCGCGGAGGGAGACTCCTCTGGTCCGGATCCTGGTCCGCGCCGCCAACGTCACGGATCTCGAGATCGCCGGGACTGTCGCTTCGCTCTTGGGCTCCGCGTGCCAGGACTTCGCCGTGGATATCCTTGTGGAGCGTAATCGCAGCCGGCACCGGCTGCAGGAGTGGCTGGGCACTGACCCGCGATTCTCGTTCGCCGCCACAGACGGTCCGGACATTGCCGACTCCGTGTACACACTGGTCATCAGCGCCGGCACTGCCCTGGGGCTGCACTCGCTGGAAGCCATGGTCGACTCCCTGCAGCAGACGCAGGCCATGGTCCTTCGCGCGCTGGTGGATGGGCAGGCCGGTGCCCTCGAACTATGGCGGACCGGCACACTTCGCGAGTTGCGGGAATCCGGTGACCCCGAAAGGTCAGCGCGCACGGCAGGCGGCGAGCGGTGGGTTTCCGGCAGCGCCCTGGGCCTGCACGACTTCCGCCGTCCCAAGCCCAAGCTCCACCTGCGGAAGGGTGCCGCAGCCACCCTGGACCTGAACATCGTGGTCCGGGACCTTGCAGACCACGCAACCCGCGTGGACTACGAGCAGCAGATCCGTCACCTCGAATCGCGACTCAAGAAATCCGAAATGGAACGCCGGCGGCTGGAACTGGGCCTCGCCCCGAACCGCGGGATCTCGCGGGCCCGGGCGATTGCCCGTAAGGGCCCGGCGTACATCCTTGGTCGGCTCAAGGCCCGCGCCGGCAGGCCGGGGTACTAGCAACATGCAGATTCAAAGTGTGGTGGTTGGACCGCCACAGCACTCCGTGGCGCAGCTGGCGCTGTCACTGGGGCTGGACTATGCGCGGACAGACTGGCAGCGCCGCGATCCCCAGCGCAGGTCCGATTGGGAACACGCTGTCCCCGCGGACCAGCTTTGGTGGGACAGCTACGTGGTACTGGCCGAATCGCTGGCCGAGGCCCGGCAACTTCTGCCAATGTTCCGCAGCGAAGGCAGGGCTCATCGGGTCGTGCTCGTGGTCAAGGATTATTTCCCGACCGCCGAATGCTCCGTCTGGACCCCCCGTAGCCTACAGCTGAAGGCCTCCATGTCGGCCCTTACCATTCCCGGGCTGGGCTTCGCCGTGGTGGTTGAGGGCGGCAAGTGGGTCACCGTCCATTCGGCGGCCGTTGCCGCACTGGCCTGTTGCTCTACTGCTGCGCCAGGGCCGGTTCTGGGCGGACTGCGCGTCGGCATCACGCACCCGGCCGACACAGCCTGGCTCGCCGGCGACGCCTTGGGCAGCTTCATGACCGACCAGCTGCTGGGCCCTGACCCGGACGACATCTACGCCGTGGACGTCGTGCTCGGTGGCGCCAAGAGCGCGGCGGAGCTCGAGCAGCAGTTCGCGCGGCAAACCGCAGACCAGCCGGCCCGGGTGTCGCCGCCAATCTGGACCCCGCCAGCGAACGCCCTGCCCCCGGTCGATACCGCTGTCATCTCGCCCCTGGGCTTCCTCGCGTACTCGGACAAGCCGGTCCGCACGCTGGAACCGCACGAGCTAGCCGGCGGAAAAGCGCTGGGAGAATCCGGGCTGGCAGCGCTTCGGCCGCACAGTTACGTAGAAATCGACGGCTCCCGCTTTGACGGCCTGGACCGGCAGCTGGCACGGCGCCTGTCCCAACTCGCCGTCGGCGGCGTTCCCACGCTGGCGCGCTCCCTGTCCGCCCCGGTCCGCGAGATGCTCGGCGAGCCGCTGCTGAAGCGGATGGAGGCGTTCGACACCGGCGACGCGCCGGTACTGCGCGAATCCAAGTCGATCGACCTCCGGCGGACCGCGCTGGACCTTTACAGTCCCCGCGCCGTCTGGAACAACGTCCTGGGCCAGCTCGGGAAGCCGCTCCGTCCCGCACCTTCCGTCAGCGTTGTCCTGGCCACCCGGCGCCCCGAGAAACTGGCATCCGCCCTGGACCAGCTGGAACGCCAGAGCTGGGATGCCGTGGAAGTTGTGGTGGTGCTGCACGGTTTCGACGCCGACCTGCCCGAGGTCCGGCGCGCCGTCGAAAGCTATTCCCGCCAACTGCAGATTGTCTCTGTCCCCGCGGACGTGATCTTTGGTGACGTGCTCAACGCCGGCGTCGGCGCCGCCAGCGGCGATCTCATCTGCAAGATGGACGACGACGACTGGTACGGCGTGCACCACCTCCGGGACCTCGTCCACGCCAAAGGCTTCAGCGGTGCCACCCTGGTGGGGGCGCAGGTTGAGTTTGTGTATCTGGAAAACCTGGACATCACCACCCGCCGTCCGCCGCTCGGCGAGCAGTACTCGGATCATGTGGCCGGCGGCACCATGATGATCGGCCGGGACGAGCTGCGCGAACTCGGGGGCTGGCGGCCGGTGCACCGCGCCGTGGACCGCTGCCTCCTGCAGGCGGTCCAGGCAGCCGGCGGACTCATCTACCGCTCCCACGGGCAGAACTACATGATGCACCGGCACTCCGGAGCCGATTCGCATGGCGGCCACACCTGGAATCCGGAGGACAGCATATTCCTGCAGAGTGTGGCTGAGCAGTGGGATGGGTTCCGGCCGCCGCCGCAGATCGGTGCCCCGCCGAACCTGCAGGGCGCCCCCCGGCTCGATGTCATGCGCAGCTACTTCTCCCGGGTGCCGGTTCCCTCCCATTCCGCACCTACCATCACACCGCCCGTTTAGGATGGCCTGCTAATGAAATTTCAACTAGCTCTCCGCAGAATTGGGCGATTGTCCCCGAAAAAGAAAGCGGCCGCCGCTTGCTTTGCTGTGCTCTTCGTCTTGGTAGTGGTGGCTGCCTATTCACGCAACCCGGGGCTCCTGGGGCTCCTGGTGGTGGCGTTCGTAGGCCTAATGCTTGTCGCGGCGATGCGCGTTGATCGACTGCTGCGATCGGCCCGGCGGGTTGCCCGTTCTGCCCCTTTGCATCCGCGTCATTTGGAAGCACAGAAGAGGCCGGGCGCGCTGGCCTGGTGGGGGACGACATCCAAAATTGCCAATCCGAAACTAGTTCAGCGGCTAACAAAGCTTCGGTCTGTGGACGGCCGCGATGTCTTGGTCAGCTCAGTCACCTCGGGCGCGTGGAGCTGGGCTGACATGGCTGCGGGATTGGAAATGTATAGGATCGGCGGAAAGTCCCGCGAAACCGTGCAGCAAATTCTGAACGCAGCGCACGGGACCATGCTGGTTCACGTGGGTGATCTCTGCTATAGGCAGAACATTCTCAACGACGACACTCTCAATGCATCGACACTCTACACATTGGCCTATAAAAGGCTTGGGGCAGAACCGTTCCAGAACAAGCGACGCGGTGAGTTCTTCCTCGACTCCCTTGCCCGGACGGGGCAAGGCGCGGAGGTCATACGGCTTCAAGGTCTCTACGACTCGGCCGAGATGAACGCCAACGACCTCCACCTGTACCGGGCCAACGCGGCCAACCCTTTCAAGGACACTACGGCAGACGCCGAAGTCTGGCTCGGCGAGATCAATGAGATCTACGAACGCGCAGGACTTTCACGACTCACGCTGAAGAAAGGGACAGCCCCCGCCTTCCTGCGGCTGGGTGCCGAGGTACCGGAACCTGTAACCGACGGGCCCCTCGTCAGCATCGTCATGCCGGTCTATCGACCTGACCAATACACGGACCTCGCGATCCAGTCGGCGATCAACCAGAGCTACCGCAATATCGAGATCATCATCGTTGACGACGGTTCGGCCGGAGGCGCCGCCGACCGCCTCAACAAATGGGCCGCAGAAGACAGCCGCATCAAAGTTGTCCTGAATGAGCAGAATTCGGGAGCATACACGTCCCGCAACATTGGCTACTCGATGGCCAGCGGGGAGTTCCTGACGATTTTCGATGGCGACGACTGGCAGCACCCCCAGAAGATCGAACGGCTTGTCCGGGTTGCCGGGAAGCAGCCTGATCGGCGGCTCGTCTCTGCATCTTGGACCCGCACGGACGAGGACCTCTTCTTCCAATACCGGGGCTGGCGCGGCGCATTTATCACTCCGGCGCACGTCTCCACAATGTTCCACGTCGAGACCATCAGGGAGCGGTTGGGTTATTGGGACTCCGTCCGCAAAGCGGCGGATACGGAGTTCATCCTCCGTTACCAGGCCCTGGTCAACAGCAAAGAGCCCTTGGAAGTCAGCGAGGCGCCTTTGACGCTTTCCCTCGTTGGCACGTCCAACCTTTCCATCGAAGATTTCCGCCTTGGCTACCGGTCTCCGGACAGGGTGGCTTACCGGGACTCCTACGAACACTGGCACAAGAAGATCCCTTCCGGAAAGCACAGTGGGTACTTGCCCTTCCCACAGACGCAGCGCGCGTTTCCCGCGCCCCTCCGGTTCCTCCCGGATGCCCGGCAAAGCCTGGACCTTGATATCCTGTTCGTCGGCGATTTTGGCGATGAATCAGGCGGGTCCCAGCTCATGTTCGACCACCTGAGTTCGGCTAACGAGCAGGGGCTCCGGATTGGCCTCATGCATTTTCCGAGCCTGCTCCATGCAGAAGCCATAGACAAGTCATTTTCGACAGAGCTGCTGGAGACATTTGCCGAGGGACGGCTCCATCGCGTCGAAGTCACCGACCGGGTCACGTCCAAGATTGTCAACATCTACGATCCGACGGCATTCCAATACAGCCGCGAGCTTCGCAGCGGCCACGAGGCCGGGCATGTAGAAATCTGGGCGAGCGAACCGCCGTACAGTCACGTGTCTGATGAACACAAATACGACGTCGGAGCCGTTGAGCGCAACGTGATGTCTACGTTCGGCGGTCCGGTCCACTGGAGTCCCGCGGACGCGGCGACTGAACAAGTCCTTCTGCGAACCCGGTACGGATGGCCGTCCAACGCTGACGAGGAGCCGGACACCGCGCCGGCAGAGTCCGCTGACAACCAACCTGACGAATTTAAGCACCAACTAGCAAGCTCAAACGCGGGCCCCCCGAGATAGGAGAGAATCAGTGACCTTGCCATCCACGACGCCCGTCAACGACTGGGATGAGCGGAACGCAGTAGAGATCCGCCGATATGCCTCGGCGAGCAACATTGATCACGCGGCATCCGAGGCGTACGAATTCGTAGTCCGGGCCAGTTCTGGCGGCCCTCTCGATATCACTGCGCTGTACGTTCCCAAGGCGTCCAAGACGTTAATTGTCAGCTTCCACGGCTCTCTGCAGCGTTCCAAGTTCACGCTGCCTCGTTTCGAATGGCGGAAATCCCTTGCCCCGCTTGACGCCGCGCAGCTGTTTGTTGCGGACTCGAGCCTCCACCTTAACAACGCCATGGCACTGGCATGGTATATCGGGAACTCCGAGCAGGATTTCACCTCGGACGTGGCGGACCTCATCAAGGACATTGCCGCCGCGGCGGGCTACGAGAGGATCCTGCTGACCGGATCGAGCGGTGGTGGGTTTGCATCATTAGCGATCTCCCGCCAGATCGCTGGCTCGGCGGCCGTCTGTTTCTCTCCCCAAACCCGCGTCGGTGACTACGCCAAGTCGGTTGTGAGGACGTTTTATAGGACTGCATTCCCAGACATGCCAAGCTACGCGGAGGCCGAAAAAACGTATCGTTCACGGTTCAACCTGCGGCATCTCTACTCGAGCACCCCCGACAACAACTTCGTTCGCTACGTTCAGAACACACGGGACACGAACCATTACAGCAAGCACTACGCGCGCTTCGCGGAGGTCCGCGGAGTTGATCCGTTGCTGGGTGGGTTCGATTCATCGGGGCGAATCGAATTGGTGCCCGAGAGCCTCCAGGAAGGCCACCAGCCGCCACCCCGAGGGCGGTTCCGGGGCCACATCCTGGAAGCGCACGCGCAGTTTTTCGGCGCGGATTTGGGACGCTTAGAGATATGAGCCGAAGCAGTTGACGGAGCAAGTGGGCGTTCCAACCGCAGGTACGCCGCGAAGCACCTCAGCAAACGGGCACCTCCCGCTTTGGTAGCATGTCCTCTGGTCCCCTCGCCCCTTATGGCTCCTTACGAGATCGCAGGTTCATGAAGTTCAAGATTGTCAATTACCAGGCCCACCGGATCAGCGGTTGGGTGTACGAGCCTGACGCTGGTCAGGCAACGACGGTGTTGGATCTCGTGGTGAACGGGGAGACAGTCTCCGCCCTGACTTGCAACATCTTCCGAGACGAGCTCTCGGCCGAGGAGTTCAGCACCCGAAATGTGGGCTTCCTTGGCAACTTGCCCCCGCAATTCTGGACCGGTGAGGAGCACGACGTTGCCCTCATCCACCGTGGGACAGGCAATGTCCTCACGCAAAAGGGGATCAGTACATCAGATTCCAGGATCGCGGGCACGGAGAAGCTCAGCGCCGACTTTATAGTTACCCCGCAGGGACAGGTGGCCGGGTGGGCAAGCGCCGAGAATCGGCCAGCATACGCCCGAGTGACCGTGGACGGCAATGTCATCGACCAGGGGAGAACGGACCGGCGCCTGCTTCCATGGAAGCGTGACACAGTGGAGTTTGACGCCCCCTTCGGCTATATGCGCGGCATCCAGATTCCTTCTGATTTCTTCGATGGGCAGGTTCATAGGGTCCGGATATTCGCCGGTGGTGAGCCGCACGCGCCGGTGCTGGTGCTGGACCAGACGCTGGAGCTTGCGGCAGAGCACAGTGACGCTGCAGCTCGCGAAGCGCAGCGGCTGGAACATGATGCACCCAATACTTCCTCTGCGTGGCTCAAGCCCGCCCGGGTTCGCTCCGAGATCCGTGTGGCTCGCGTGGCACTGACGGAGTGCTACGCCTCGATCGCTTTGACGGGGCAGCCCCAGTACCGGCGGCTGGTCCTGCGACTGGGGGAGGCGGAAGTGACCCTTACGGCACTGACTGAGTCTCCCGAGAATGACCCCGAGGCCGAGGGGCTCCAGCGGTATGCCGGTGAAATCCCACTTGAGGGCAGGTTCGCCGACTCCATCCCGCTGTCCACCCCGGGAGCCGACGTCGACAGTACCTATGATCTCCGTCTGGGCGATGCTACCGGCCGCAGGCCCGCGGGGCTTCCCGAAGCCGTCGTTCAGGACGTCGGCGGGGAATTCCTGCTCTCAGAGACTGTTCTCGACGGCGGGATGTTCACCGGGTGGGCATTCCACACGGCCGATCTCGATCTCCCCGTGGAGCTCGTCCTGCGTGAAGTAACTGAGACGGAAGAGACAGACCTCAACCGGTCCTCGGCGGTCTTGAAGAACAAGGACGCCAAACTAAAGCATGGCATCCGCCGAGCCGGATACGCGCTGGCGCTGCCGTCCTCAGTTCTTGAGCTCCGTTCTGCCCATCTGCGCCTTGTTGCCGTCCACCCGCAGGGGGAGCGTGTGCTCTGGGAGGACCGCGCCTTCACGGCAACCGACAGTTTCCTACTAGCTCAGGCGCTGCAGGCGTCATCCTCAGCCTATGCAACCGAGCTCCTGGGCAATGCAAGGCGAGCCAACCGTCGGGACTTTGTTGAGTCTTTTCTGGGGACGTACCAGCAGGCCCGGGCGGACATCAGCCTGGAAGATCTTGAAGCGGCGGTGTTCTCCCAAAAGCAGAGCGCCGGCGCTGTGCTGGAGCCTGCGCGAGGGGCGATCTGGTACTGGGTTGAGGAGCTTCGCGTCAATCCAGGCCGGCTCCAGTGGTTCACCGCAAACGCGATCCGCAATCGCAATGGCGGAGCCCGCGATGTCCTCGCCTACGCTGCCTCCAAAGGCCGCTATGACTTTGGCCAGCTCCATGGGGTTCTGGAGTCCTACCGCGCACAACTCTTCCGGGAGTCGGCTGGCGGGATGTTGCGCGATGATCATTGGAAATCCGGCGTGCTCGCCATGGCCCGGTTCCTCTTTGCCGCTCCTCGGGATGAGACGGACCAGCTCGATGCTCTGACCCTGTACTCCATGCTCGAAGAATGGCGGGATCTGAAAGACATTGCCGGCGTCGACCGCGCGTTTTATGGGGACCTCCTTCGGTGGCGTGGTGAATTCGCGGAATCTGCCAGGGTGCTCACAGCAGAAGATCCCGATATTGAGCATGACTACTCGCAGAACGTCTTGGCGCTCAACGCAGTCAATCCCCACGTGACTGGGGTGCCTAGTGACGCCGATGCTTGGCTGGCCGGCTTTAACGAGCTGCTTAGAGAAGGCGGGGCCGCCCCGATCTCGATGCAGGAAGACAGCATCAGCTTCTACAACGTCACCACGGACCTACCGCCGGCCACTGAAGATCAGGACGCCCCCCTGGTGACCGTCATCATGCCAATCTACTAACCCAGCGCCGCTACCAACGCCGCGGTGGATTCCCTCTTGCGGCAGACCTGGCGCAAGCTCGAGATCATCATGATCGACGACTGCTCACCCGAGCAGGACGCCGACGGCCGCACCACCCCCTACCGGCAGCAGCAGCAGGACCTTGCCGCGCGTGATCCCCGCATTCGTCTGGTGCTCAATGAGGTGAACCGTGGCTGCTACACCGTGCACAATGATGCGCTC